>Ga0157371_10000046_pt1 | contig 187304 bp, 173 predicted proteins | sample C45metaG_FD_113462 | JGI IMG/M metagenome (GOLD analysis project Ga0157371, IMG submission 113462) | Corn rhizosphere microbial communities from Kellogg Biological Station, Michigan, USA - C4-5 metaG | ecosystem: Host-associated > Plants > Roots > Rhizosphere > Soil | place: USA: Michigan...
ACCGATTACTGCTAAACCGGCACCAATTGCCGCGATTGAACCTACCATAACTAATTTAATTTATATTAATTTGTAAAAAATAGTTTTCTATTAATGATGTTCTTCTACTGCCATACCAATAAACAAGGCAGTTAATAATGTAAAAATAAAGGCCTGTAAAAATGCTACCAATAATTCTAACACATCCATAAACAATACAAATGCAACTGAAACCGGAGCAATAGCCAATGTTTCAAAAATAAAGATTAAGGAAATTAAACTTAATACGATAATGTGACCTGCTGTAATGTTTGCAAACAAACGCACCATTAAAGCGAACGGTTTTGATATGATACCGATTAATTCCACAGGAATCATAATCGGATATAACCAAAAAGGAACATCTGGTCTAAAAATGTGTTTCCAATAGTATTTGTTACCATTAATGTTAACAATAATCAAAGTACCTAAAGCCATTACAAAAGTTAAGGCAATATTACCGGTAACGTTAGCACCACCTGGAAAAATTGGAATTAAACCAAATAAGTTATTAAATAAGATAAAGAAAAACGTAGTCAACAAATAAGGCATAAATTTAGCATACTTATGCCCGATATTTGGTTTAGCAATATCATCTCTCACAAAAACGATAACAGGTTCGATAAAAGATTGCAAACCTTTTGGTGCTTTACCAACGCGTTTTTTATAAGCCCCGGCTACCGAAATGAATACGATTAAGATTACCAAAATCGCTACGAACATCGCAGCAACGTTTTTAGTGATCGAGAAATCTAAAATTGACTTACTTGCTTCTTCATCGATTTTTCCATCAGCACCAACCACTTTAACATGATCTTCTTCTAAACGGTAGTTGTTGTATTTACCATTATAATCATGTTCTCCATGATGAAAGTTACCAGAAGAAAAAACTTCCAAACCATTAGCCGTATATAAAATTACAGGAAGAGGCAATGAAGTATGACCCCAAAGATGCCACATGTGCGAATCAGCAATGTGTTCCATAATTACTTTGGTTGGCTCGAATTTTTCTTTGCCATGTTCGGCCGCTTCTCCGTGTTCTCCGGAAGCTGCGTGAGCAGATTCGGCAACAACACTATCAACAGGTACAACAGCGCTATCAACTTGAGCGAAAGTATCAATTTTGATAGATAAAAACGCGATTAAAAGCGTAAAAACAATAGTTAGCCTTTTAACTTTAGACACAAAAACTCGGTTACAATCCATTTATTGGCAGTTTTTTACTTTAAATTTTGGTGGCGCAAGTTACGTAACAAACAGTAAATTTCAAAGGCCGTAAACAATAAATATAAAGAAAAAAAATTAAGCAGAAATACAAGCCCGATTCCCTTTGCTTTTATACTGTAAATCAGCACAAAAGCCATACAAAAAATCATCTTCACCGCAATTGATCCCATAATAGCCATAATACCCACTTCAGGATCGCGTTTTACACCAATATCAACAAGCATGTAAGCGATGTAAGTGATACCGGCCAAAAAGCCAAACATCACCCAAAAATTGTTTACCAACAACTGTTTATCGGGAAATAATAAAGGTAAAACGGCAACAACGCCTATTAATAAGCCTACGAAGATGAAATAGATACTGGTAAATTTGGCTAGAGTCAATGTATAATTTCTTAGCAGATAAAAACTTTTGCAAAGATAAGGTTTTTAGTATCAAGTAAGTATAAGCAAGAAAAATATTGTGAAGATGGTTAACCTGTTAACTTTAAAAGATTGTTTGATTGCTGGATTGTTAAATTGCCTGGTTGATTAACCAGAAACTGATAATTGAAAACTGCCCCCCGAAAACTAATTTCTCGTAACCTGCCTGATAGCCTGATATAATGCAATCCCCACCCCTGCCAAAGCAAAAGCCGCTGTAATGAGATTGGTTTTGCTGTTTCTGTGTTCATCAATTTTATAACCAATAAAAGTAAGCAGGCCTATGGTGGCGATCATCTGGAAGCCGATAGCAGAATATTTAGCAGCTACGTTTACCTTTTTCTTTGTATTTTCTTCTTTCGGATTTTCCATTTTTTAATGCAATAATTAAATTAACTTTGAATAATTAAACATTTGTTGCCAAATAAAATATTTTTCTACATATATTGTTTATTGTATATCCACCTAAGAGATTTATCATACTTGAAAAATTACGCTAACAAAAACTTAAATCTTTTTTTCATCCTCATCAGTGTCTTTATTTATGGCTGTGTCGCAAATAAAGATACAGCGGTAGATCGTAGGTTTCAGAACTTAACAGCAAAATACAACTATATCTATAACTCCAATGTTTTACTAAGCGAGTACAATGAGAGTCTGTTACAAAGTTATGCAGATAATTACGAAAAAATCCTTCCTGTTTACCTCGATCCTGAGCCACAAATAAATCTGGTTTTAACGCCTGGTGTTGCCAATAAACAATTGGACGATGTGATCGCAAAAGGACAAACCATTATCAATGATAAAAGTTTTAGCAACTATATTGATGATGCCTATATGCTTTTGGGTAAGGCAAATTACCTGAAAGGCAATTATTTTATCGCTTCTGAATACTTCGATTATACGGCCAAAACCTATAACAGCGATTTAAAAACATTCATTATGGCAATGAACTGGAAAGCGCGTAGCCAAATGCAATTGAACAATATGGTGCTCGCCGATAAAATTATCGATACCATGTTGCGTGCTTCTGATGAATTAAAAAAGGACCTGGCAGAACCTTTGGCTACTGCCGCGCAGATGCGCATTTATCAGAAACGCAATAAAGAAGCCATCTTATTTTTAGAATCCGCCATTGCACTTCCGGCCGAAAAACAGCTTCGTATCCGTTGGCGTTTTATATTGGCGCAATTGCAGGAAAAAGAGAAAAACATCCAGGATGCCTATGCTAATTTCACTAAAGTTGAAAAAAGCAATGCACCCTTCGAGATGTATTTTCATGCAAATTTAAACCGCATTAAACTACGTGCCCTGTTAAGCGGCGTAAAATTGAACAAGGAAGAGCAGCTGCTGGCTTTGTTAAAAGATGATAAGAATTTTGATTATACCGATCAGATTTATTATCAGGTTGGAGAGCTTTTTTCTGCAGAAGGCAACTTTGTAAAAGCTGAAGAGAATTACCACAAATCAGTTGCAAAAAGTACCAGGAACCAAACTCAAAAGGCACTATCTTACTTAAGAATTGCCGACTTAAACTTTAAAGAGTTTAACAACTATATTAAAGCAAAACTGTACTACGATAGTACCGTGATGATTTTACCCAAAAACTTTCCTGATTACGACAACATTGTTAAAAAGGCAGATAACCTGCAATATCTAACCGACAGGTACACCATAATTGCAAAAGAAGATACTGCCCAGGCCATTGCCAAACTTCCGGCTGCTGAACATGAGGCTAAAGTTAAAGCATATTTAACGCCAAAGGTTGTAGTGAGCAATACAGGAGGCGTAATCAACAATCAATTTTTAAATGATCCGGATTTTCCGAACATCAGTTTAAATACACCCAACAATAATGCAGGAAACACCTTTTATTTTAATAATAATGCAGCGATAAGCAATGGCTTTGGTGACTTTAAAAAACGCTGGGGCACCAGACCGCTGGAAGATAACTGGCGCCAGAGTGTACGCTCATCCGCACAGGAAACCAACCAGGTTTTAGCAGGAGGAAAAGTAGCTACAGAAATTATACCTGCAAACGGGCAAACCAATGCGACTGCCTCCGACCAAACTTCATTAGAAAAGCAGTTTTTGGATGCTTTACCTACTACACAGCCGCTATTGGCAATATCCGACCAAAAAATTATTGATGCTTATTTTGAAATCGCCAGTTTTTACCAACAGGAATTGAATGATATATCAGAGGCCAATAAAATATACCTGGAACTGATCAAAAGATATCCTGAAAACAATCACCTCGTAGCCATTTATTACAGTCTTTACCTCAATTATAAAGGTTTAGATGAAGCAAAATCTGATCTGTACAAACAATTGGTGCTCACCAAATTCCCTGAATCTAATTTTGCGAAAAATATTTTAGACCCAACCTATTCTGCAAAGCAAACACAGATGGAAAACATTGCCATCAACAATTACAATGCAGCTTTTGATGCTTATGCAAGAAAAGATTATGCCAATGTAGTAAAGCAGGCTGATGATAATATTTCAGCTTTCCCAAATAACGATCTGGCACCGCAGTATGCTTATTTAAAGGCAATAGCAGTTGGCCGTACAGCAAAGATTGATCCGCTGCTTAGCGAATTTAACCTGATTACCAATCGCTATCCTAATGATAAAATTATTACACCTTTGGTACGCAATCATTTAAAATATATTGAGGCCAACCTTGATGAATTTAAACAACGACCAGTTGCGCTGATTGATTTTGATGCAAGTGAACCTCGTTTTGTGGCCCAGGCTACTCCGGCTGCCGTTGCGACAAAACCGCTGGTGGTTGAAAATCCTGTAGCAAAGGCTGCAGAACCTACCCCAATAGCCAAACCTGCTGAAGTTAAACCGACAGATCCAAGCAAACCTACCAGTATTTTCAGTGCTGCAAAATCAGAAGAATATTATTATGTAATCGACGTGGCCGACGCCACTTTAACCTTAAGTTCATCGCGTTTCGGAATCGGTCAGTTTAACCGCGGAAATTATCCTGACAACGATTTGGAACATAAATTGGTAGAACTGGATAACGATCAGTTGATTTACATCACGAGTTTTATCGACCTTGAAGATGCCAAACTTTACGAATCGAGCATTACAGGCCAGTTAAAGAACATTATGAAAGTTCCGGCTAACCTGTATAAAGGCTTTATCATCAGTAAAGAAAACTTTGGAAAACTGACAGACAGGACACGGATCAACGAATATCTGGAGTTTTTAAAAGACAATTATAAATAGTAGAGCAAAGCGGAGAGACTAAAAGGCTAAAAACCGAAGCAGAAAGACTGAAGTTAAAAGCTTTGATGCCCTTATATCTTAAATGGTAGAATGGCCAAAGTTCAAAGCTTAAAAGTTGATTCTATAAAAAATTAATAAATTTGCATCCGAAATCACCTATCCCGGTGTTTTTGGAAAATAACAACACAAAATGAACAAATCCCTTTCTGCACAAGAAACAAAAAGATACAGTTTAATCATCTGGAAAATACTGATTGGGGGAATTGCCCTATTCGCCATTTTCATTTCAATGATCGGATTAGGTCTGTTTGGTGCCTTGCCCTCTTTTAGAGACATAGAACACCCAAAAAGTAACCAGGCATCCGAAATTATTGCCGAAGATGGCCGTCCACTAGGTACTTATTTTGTTCAAAACAGATCGAATGTTACTTATAAAGATATTTCCGAAAATGTAATCAACGGATTAATTGCGACAGAAGATACCCGTTTTAAAGAACACTCCGGCATCGATTTTAAACGCACCTTCTCTATTATCGGTTATAATTTAATTGGCAAAAAGCAGGGCGCCAGTACCATTACACAGCAATTGGCTAAAAATCTTTTTCCACGCGAATCGAACCTTAATTTTTTCTCGCTGGTACTAACAAAATTTAAAGAGTGGATTGTTGCCGTTAAATTAGAACGCAACTATACCAAGGAAGAAATTATTACCATGTACTTAAATACGGTCGATTTTGGTAATCAGGCTTATGGTATTAAATCGGCAGCCAGGGTTTATTTCAATACCACTCCCGATAAGTTAACTTTAACACAGGCGGCAACCTTAGTGGGCATGCAAAAAGGGATTACCATGTATTCGCCTACCCGCCATCCTGAGCGTTCCAGAGACCGTAGAAATACCGTAATGGCTTTGATGGTTAAAGCTGAGCTCTTAACCCAGGCGGAATTTGATGAACAAAAAGAAAAACCGTTAAACCTGCATTTCAATGCCGCAACCGTTAATGATGGTATTGCGCCATATTTTCGTTCGGTATTGAAAAACGATATCAGAACCATTTTCCAGGAACAATCGATTACCAAGCCCGATGGAACGCCTTACGACTTAGACCGTGATGGATTGAAGATATATACCACATTAAATTATGATATGCAGGTATACGCCGAGGAAGCACAAAAGGAATACATGAAAGTGCTGCAGGCACAATTTATTGCCAGTTGGAAAGGCAGAAACCCTTTTAAAGATAAAACTTTACAGATTGAACAGGGAATTAAGCGATCTGACCGTTATAAATCGTTAAAACTGGAAGGTAAATCGGATGATGAAATTAAAGATGATTTCAATACCAAAACTGAAATGACCATTTTCACCTGGAAAGGTAATATTGATACCGTAATGAAACCGATCGATTCGGTACGTTATTACAAAATGCTTTTGCGGAATGCCATGATGACGATGGACCCTACCAATGGACACGTTAAAGCATGGGTTGGCGGAATCAATTACGAACATTTTAAATACGATCAGGTTAAAATGGGAACCCGTCAGGTAGGCTCAACAGCAAAACCATTTACCTATGCCGTAGCCATTGAAAATGGTTATTCTCCTTGTTATACCGTACCTAATGTTCCGGTAACGATTGATGGTTATGGAGAGCCATGGACACCAAGAAACTCAGGCAAACCATTACCAGGAAGTATTACTTTACAAAAAGCACTGGCCTACTCGCAGAACTTTGTTACGGCTTATTTAATGAAACAGGTTGGTCCTGTTGCCGTATCTACATTGGCCACAAAAATGGGTATTCCTAATGTTCCGGCATTCCCATCTATTTGTTTAGGTACTTTCGATTCTTCTGTTTATAATATGGTGGGTGCTTACGGAGCTTTTGCCAACAAAGGAACTTACACCAAGCCGATTTATTTATTGAGAATTGAAGATAAAAACGGGGTGGTACTATTTTCTCAAAAGGAAATACCAAAACCTGTAATGAGTGAAGAAGTTGCTTATGTAATGACCAGGATGTTGAAAGGTGTGGTTACCAACGGAACAGGATCGAGATTGAATTATAAATACAAAGTAAATGCACCGATCGGAGCAAAAACAGGTACTACCCAAAATAACTCCGATGGCTGGTTTATGGCAATTACTCCACAATTGGTAACCGGTATCTGGACAGGTTGCGAGGACAGGGCTTTCCACTTCATCAGCACCAGCCAGGGTGAGGGTGCCAATACGGCTTTACCAATTTTTGCAGGATTTATCAAAAGAGTTTACGCTAATCCAGCATTGAAGATCAGTCATGCTGATTTTGAAGCGCCAAAATCGGGTGTTTCGATTACTTTTGATTGCAATCAGTACCAGCAACAGGAAGAAGGCGCAACAGAATTGGATGAGAAGTTAGGTTTTTAATGTGTTGGCGGTTGCGTGAAGGATAGCAGTGGAAATCCTTTTGTTGTCGCCTTGAGCGCAGCCAAAAGGCAACAAAAGATTGTAACGGATAGCCTGACCCTTTGCGCAGCTTAGGGGCACGCCCAAATTATAAATATAGCAATCAGTTCATTTTAATCAAAACTATTACTCTCGAATCCTATTTTTGTAAATAATGAGCAGTTTCGACCATAAAACAGCATTAACCACAATTCCGCATAAACCTGGTGTTTACCAATATTGGGATGCTGATGGAAAGCTTATGTATATTGGAAAGGCGAAAGACCTGCGTAACCGTGTGGGTTCTTATTTTAATAGCGATAAAAGCCAGTTTAATGGCAAAACAAGGGTACTGGTATCTAAGATCCGTAAAATCACCTTTACCATTGTAGATACGGAAATTGATGCCTGGCTATTGGAAAACAGCCTGATTAAAAAACACCAGCCGAAATTTAACATCAATTTAAAGGACGATAAAACTTATCCATGGATTATCGTTAAAAATGAGAATTTCCCCCGCATTTACTGGACAAGGAAAGTGATTAAAGATGGCTCTACCTATTTCGGCCCTTATGGCTCGATAGGCATGATGCATACCATTTTGGATCTGATTAAAGAAACCTATCCATTACGTACCTGCAGCCTGCCCCTAACGGAGAAAAATATAGACGAAGGCAAATTTAAAGTATGCCTCGAATACCAGATCGGTAACTGTAAAGGGCCTTGCCAAAATTATCAGACCGAGGCCGATTATGATAAAAATATTGGCGAAATCAAAGAAATCCTGAACGGTAAAATCGGAAATGTTATCCGTGATGTCAAAGGGATCATTAAATCAGCATCAGAAAACCTCAATTTCGAACTTGCGCATCAATATGCAAGGAGATTAGAAGTACTGGAAAAATACCAGAGCAAATCTACAGTGGTAAACAGTGCCATTACGAATGTGGATGTGGTGAGTATTGCTTCAGATGAACGTTATGCCTTTGTGAACTACCTAAAGGTGATGAACGGAACCATTATCCAGACACAGACCATTGAGGTTAAGAAGCAACTAGATGAGAGTGATGATGAGATTTTAACTTTAGCCATGCTGGAGTTCAGAACAAAATTCAACAGTACCTCAAAAGAAATCATCGTCCCTTTTGAACCTTCATTGGAAGATGAAAGTTTAAAATTCACCGTTCCAAAACTGGGCGAAAAGAAAAAACTTTTAGAGCTTTCACAAAAGAATGTACTGTTCTTTAAAAAAGAAAAGCTTAACCAATACGAAAAGTTAAATCCAGATTTACGTACCGACCGGATTTTAACTACCATGCAAAAAGACCTGCGTTTAACGCAGCTTCCAAAACATATTGAATGTTTTGATAACTCCAACTTTCAGGGGAAGTATCCGGTTTCGGCAATTGTAGTATTTAAGGATGCCAAACCATCTAAAAAAGACTATCGCCATTTTAATGTGAAAACGGTTGAAGGTCCAAACGATTTTGCGACCATGGAAGAGGCTGTTTTCCGTCGTTACAGGCGAATGTTGGATGAAAACCAGACTTTGCCACAGCTCATCATTATTGATGGCGGTAAAGGCCAGCTTTCATCTGCTATGAAGAGTTTAAAATTACTGGGTATAGAAAACAGGGTAACTGTGATCGGTATTGCCAAACGTTTGGAAGAACTGTTCTATCCAGGTGATTCTTATCCTTTGTATTTAGATAAAAAATCGGAAACCTTAAAAGTGATCCAGCAGCTGCGTGATGAAGCCCACCGCTTCGGAATTACCTTTCACCGCAAGAAACGCGATCAGGGTACACTTAAAACCGAACTCGAACAAATTGAAGGTATTGGTAAAACAACAGCTGATAAACTGTTAACACATTTTAAATCGGTTAAAAAGATTAAAGAAGCTACAGAAAAAGAGCTGGCAGAGGTACTGAATAAAAAGCAGATGGTTACGCTGCAAGCATATTTTAATCAGGAATAACACTTTTAATTCTGATTCTCTTTTAAGAGGAATTAAGATTTTTCCAGCTAAGGTCGAAATAACGATTTATATCTGCAATTCTATGATCGATTTCCACCACACAAATCCGTCATCTCAACTAAAGCGCAGCGAAACGGAGAGATCTGTATGAGTAGGTTTTCTTAAAATTTAAAATCCTCCACTATATCGAAACCATTATAAAACAAAAAGGCTACGATTTTCATCGAAGCCTTTTCTTATAAGATTAATATTCCCAAAGTCCTTGTTCGTAATCCAGAACAGATTTTTTAATCCTTTCTGATTCGTACAATCTTTCTCTAGGATTGGCAATAATATCTCTGATCTTGTTATCACCAGGATTTGATTCTTTAACAATATAACTGCTGAATAAGCGGCGAATAAAGAAATCATCGAAACTAAGTGACGATGCGTCGTTATTGGTATTAATCAAACGTTTCTTGGTTAAAATCTCTCTTGCCTCCGGATAGTACACCCAAAATACAGGCTGCCATTGTTTGGAAACTTCATTGTATTTTAATGGCGCAATACCTACAATACGCGGTTCAAAAATAGAACGTTTAGTATCAAAAATCCAATCTTCTTTAATTCTGAATTTTAAGAATAACTCCGGGTTAAAATCATTCACCACTGTGGTAACTGTTCCGGTTTTATTGTTCGAAACCTCTGCTGTTCCTAAAGCTGACTTGGCAGCAGAATCTGCAGACATTGGATTAAGGAATGCATCATCTTCGTTTAGGGCGCTATCAATTGGCGAGTATGCTGTTAGTTCATCTTTTTTAATTGACGCAATCAAAACATCAATTAATCTTGATTTAGGCGATTTTAAGACAGAGTTAACCGTATCACGTAAATCAATTTCTCTCCATATCCGTTTTGCATAAAAAACATCTTCCTCTCTCACATCAGCCAAAGGAACCATTTCAGTACTATCAATGTCCTTACGGGCATAGAAACCATCTTTAGGTGGTACCTTTAGTTTCTTTTTAGCTGTTTTAACAGGAGCTTTCACCGTATCTACTGCAGGAGCAGTAACTACCGGAGCAGCTTTCTTTGGTGCTAACTTGGTTGGCTTTTTTTGTGCAAAAGCAAACGCAGTTAGCAAAACCAGAATAGCAATACTTAAAATCCTTTTCATCTTCTTTTTATTTTACACTAAACGCTAATGAAGGTAAAATTCTTTGACGCCCATCTGGTCCTACAGAAACAATATCTTCAAAAAACACCCTTGTTCCAGGTGTAACTGAGTTCATGGCACCTTTAACCGCACCGGCGAAATTTCCACCACTACCAGCAATGGTAACGGCATCAGAACGTGGTTTAATAATCGTCAGTTTATAACGTTGTATTTTAAACTTAACATCGAAAGGAAAATCATCCAGATCTGCTTCAATCTCGGTTTCGCTTTTTAACTGTACAGAAGCGATATCGCCACCTGCGCGTCCACCAACTTTGGCAACCGGTGCCGGAATAGCTTTAACCCTGAATTTTTGTGAGCCTAAACTAACGGTTTTACCAGCGTTAGTTGCCGATACATTAATGGATACTTCCTGACCAACCATGCTTCCCGGAACATTAACATTGTAGTTTCCGTTACCGCCAGACATTGAACCTCCTGAAATGGAAGCACGGACACTTTCTAGTGGGAAACCTGCCGCCGATACTGTAAATGGATTGGCAATACCTGCATAAATTACATTTAGTTTCGTTGAAGAAACAGATGCAGATGGTTTCGCTACCTGATAAGTTTGTGGTTGGGTTTTATATTCCTTTACCTGACCATCGGTTTGGCGAACACGTATAGTACCAACCCAGGTAAACTGTCCAACGCTACCGGTACCACCGCTGTAAGTTCCTTTACCATCTTTAACGGATAATTTACTTCCATTAACGGTAATATCAGGAGTTGATCTAGAATCGCTAGCGGTTAGAAATACTTCAGCGGTATATGGTTGTCCCTGGATTACGTAAGAAGTAGGTGCTACTGCAACTGCTGCAAACTGATCCAAATTAACCTGCGCTTTATCCATATTTCCAAACAATTTTTTCACAACTTCTGCTTCAGCATTTTTAGTGTCTGTTTGCAGTTTGGTTAAAATAGTCATCGCAGCGGTTAACGGGGTTCCCTCACCAAAATAAGTTTCCTGCCAATTGCCCTTTCTTTTTCTTACCGGATCTTTAGCTTCAAGAGAGAAAGAAACATTTGCTCTATCTGCAGGATCTAATAAAGAGATTAATTTCTCTCTAGTCGCATTAATTCTTTTCTTTAGTTCATCAGCTTTCTTTTGGTTAATCATGATATTCTGAGCAATATCCTGATTAGATCTATTTACCAGATCTTCAGTTTCAGGATCGATCCCGTCACCAGCCTGAGTAAATTCTTTCTTAATACTTTCAATATAATTATTTAGTTCATCAGCTGCTTTCTGAGCTTGTTTAGCCTTGTCATAAATAGGCTGAGCACGTGCTGGCTCTTCTTTCAACTTCGAATTTTCGAAGGCAGAAAACAACTGATTAATACTTGTATTTACATTGTTTTTAGAAGTATCCAAACTATCGTTGATATTTTTGAATGCATCTAAAATGGTATCTGATACGTTTAAGGCGAGCATAGCCAACAATACCAAATACATGATATTGATCATCCGCTGCCTTGTTGTTTCTTTTCCGCCTGCCATATTTGATGTAGCTTTTCTTTAAAAATTAAAAACTAAACAAATTATATACGTGGGCCGTTCATAGCCGATAACATATTGCCATAAATTGCATTAAGCGATGATAGGTTTTTAGCCAGCTTATTCACCTCTTCTTTAAACTGTTTCGAATCTTCCATCGATTCGTTAAAGTTCTGCATGGTTAATGATAAGTTTGAATAGAATTTATTCATCGATTTTAGATGTGCGCTTGAATCTTGCAATTCCAGTTCATAAACAGCATTTAAAGCAGATAAGTTCTTAGCCAAATTGTTAACCTGCTCGTGGTATGCCTGAGAATCTACATTGCTTTCGCCCATTGCTTTTAAATTAGCCGTAGCTTTCTCAAAAGATGCGCTCAAATTATCAAAACCAGCTGATGCCGTTTTAATCTTACCTGTAAATTCATTTGTTGCAGTAGATGCATCTGCAACATTAGAAATTGTTGCTACCTTATCACCAAACGTACGCAAACCAGCACCCAGGCTCTCAATTAATTCCGGGCCAATTTTAGCATCAGATAACATTTTATCTAAAGCTACTGTATTGGACGAGGCAACTGCTGCAACAGGCCTGGATGAAGCTGTTGGTAATTCGCCTTTAAAATCTGCTTTTAGTTCAGGATAAACTCTTTCCCATGCTGGTTCTGGTTCTGGTGGGAAAAATCCGGTTAAGAAGAATAGAAATGCTTCCACTCCTAGACCAAGCCCAATCATGTAGTTACCCATAATTCCACCAATATGTAGAATTTTAAATAACGCTCCGATAATTACAATACTTGCTCCCCATGAAATCGCTACGTGTAACCAGCCTGGTTGTTTCTTTGCTGCCATAAATTTTGATGTTTTTCTTAGTTTTTAGTTTGTTCGGTTTAACGTCTTAAATCGGTGCCAGGATAAGATGAAACGCATCTGAAACCAATATATGACCTTTGTGTATCCTGATATTCGTATGTCGCTACAGCATTTTGAAGAAAATAACCTGTATCTTTCCAAGAACCGCCTTTTACCACTTTACGTTTTTTGTATTTACTATCGTTTGCACCAGCATCATAAGTAAAGTTAGGGTTTAAGTCATGCAATAACGGGCTAGCGCCTTTATTATATGCTGTTAAAGTCCATTCTGAAACATTACCTGCCATGTTGTACAAGCCATAATCGTTAGGAAAATATGATCTGACACCTACTGTATAAATACCACCATCGCTCGAATAATCACCACGGCCTGGTTTAAAGTTAGCCTGTAAACATCCTTTTGTATTTCTAATGTAAGGACCTCCCCAAGGATATTTAGTCTTGGTATTACCGCCTCTTGCAGCATATTCAAATTCTGTTTCAGCCGGCAACCTATAATCCGATCTTGACCCTGCAGGAAGTTTCCTTGCCGTTGCAACACCATCGTATAATTTGGTTCTCCAGTGAGAGAAAGCTTTTGCCTGCTCCCAGCTTACGCCAACTACAGGATAATCATCATAGGAAGGGTGGTTGTAATAACCGCGCACCATTGGATCATTTTGTGAGTAAGAATAATCTGTTTTCCAAACCATTGTATCAGGATATATAGCAACCGTATAGCGATCGATATAATCCTGACGTTTGCTGTTTGGATCTTTATGCCCGATAGCAGCTTTCTCCATATTCAACTCTGCATAAGAATATTCGAATTTACGAACATCTAATTCTTTCTTGCCTGGAAGAGCATCCAAACCTGAGTAATACATGCCATCTAGCTGACTCACTTGGGCTGCTGCTGCACCCCTACCTCTATTACGCCAAATGTTGGCACCATTTGGACCAACTTTTTTCCAGTCAATATATTTCTCTCCGCCAAGAGCAGCTGCGGCATTTCCTCTTGGAGTAACCATAAATTGTTGTGGGTTGCCCATCATTACAATCGCAATAGAATCTCGTACCCAGTTGGTAAACTGCCGATATTCCGCATTGGAAATTTCGGTCTGATCCATGAAGAATGCGCTAATGGTAACCATTTTACTTGGCCCATTCTGAGAGAAAGTGATATCTTCATCCGAACCTCCCAGTGGGGTATGCCCTGGTGGTACATAAACCATTCCTAGTGGGATTCTATCGTTTTTAAATTTTCGGTTATAAGCGCCAACCAGCTCGCCTTGGCCGCCATGACCACAGCTTGCCAGCATTACAGTTACACCTACAATAGCTAGAAGGTAGATTTTCTTCATATTTTATATTGTGCACAGCACGATTAGGAGCAATTTTATCAAAAATCACTGAAATTATCTATAAAAGCAAATATTTTATATTAAATCATTACCCAAAGGCAATTAAAGTTAGATTAATAATTATCCAACAACCTTGTGTATCGTTCAACAATATGCGTAACTCTCTTATTAACAGTAAAGTTACGCATTTATTGTATCGACTGATAATAAATTATTTATCGTATTATTTATTAGATATTTTAATGTAATTTTCAATGGCCATCGTCATTGATGGAACGCCTGGGGTTGGCGCAGCAATATCCACTATCAAATCCATATCAGTACAAGCTTTACTGGTATTGGTTCCAAAAGCAGCAATCCGGGTGTTATTCTGTTTAAAATCGGGGAAATTTTTAAACAAAGACTGAATACTTGATGGGCTAAAAAACGCGATAACATCGTAGAATACTTCAGCTAAATCAGATAGATCACTTACTACGGTCCTAAATAAAACCGCAGGTGTAAAATTATACCCGCTTTTTTCCAAAAACTTCATTGTGTCTTCGGTAGCCATATCAGAGCAAGGGTATAAAAACTTTTCGTTTGCATGTTTCTTTAACACCTCTGCTAAGTCAGCTGCAGTTTGTTTACCGAAAAAGATCTTACGCTTTCTGTATTGGATATACTTCTGCAAATACAATGCAATGGTTTCAGAAAGACAGAAATATTTTAATTCTGCTGGCACCTCATAACGCATTTCTTCACAGATTCTAAAAAAATGATCTGCGGCATTACGGCTGGTAAAAATTACTGCCGTAAAATCGGCAAGGTTAATCTTATCCTTTCTAAAGTCTCTTGCGGGTACACCCTCAACATGAATAAAAGACCTGAAATCAACTTTTAAGTTGTGTTTTTTGGCCAAATCGTAGTAAGGAGATTTTTCTGTTTCAGGTTTTGGTAAAGTAACCAAAATACTTTTTACTTTGCGGATTCTAGAGTCGTTCTTTTCTTGCATTTTCCTTTTCCTGCTACAGTCCTATCGTTTTAATTAGTATTACGACGGGACATATTTCGAGGGCGCAAAAGTACAAAAATAAATGCATTTTAGAAAACTTATTATTAGAAAGTATCGTTATGCCTGCCCGCAAAAGCTGAAAAGTAAAAATGACACCTAACAACAAGAATGCCAACACGATATAAACTTCGCCATATTTAAGTGGTGATAGCGCAAAAGCAACCACTAAAGGAATAAATAGTAATGATGCATTGAAGTAGCTGAGGTATAAAATTGAGATGTATTCGCCCACCGGTTTCTGCACATTGAAGAGGTAGCCCAAAAAGCGTAAAAGAACCAGTTTTAACGCATAAAAAACAATTATAGTAATTGATATACTAAAGAAAAATTTAAACCCATCTTTCGCCTGATACATATCATTCCATTGGGCCACCAGAAAAAAGAACATCCCAAAAACAAAACCGAACTGCACAAAAAGTAACAAAAATGGCCATGAGCTAAAGAGGTTATCTTCTTTGTTAATATTATTCAAAATCCTGTTACTGAAAAATGATTGCACGATTGCAGATAGTTGTTTCGAAAAAGCATTTTTTAGAATCGCAAAAATGATGAGCATACCAAAAATAAATCCTAGCAAGCCTACGTTTCCCTTAGGGATTTTTGTACCCAACTGGTATGGATTAGCTTTTTTCTTTAAATGCTGGTATTTCTTGTGCCATGCCCATAAATCCAGCTTTGCAGAAAGATATTCCTTTTCAATAGTATCTAAAAGTGCACTTTTATTAATTAAACTATCAGGAAGTACCCAGGTATGGTGAATTAAAGAATCGGTATAAAATTTCTGCCTGGCCAACGTTGCCGAATCGGGGCGGTATCTCCGGTACCGGTATTGATTTACCACCGCGCTATCTGCCTGAAAGGGCAATTGATTTGCTGCCACAAAATCTGCAGACCATAAAAAGGCAAACAAAAAGAAAATAAATTTCGGCATGCTGTAAATCAAAACTTAAGGATGCAAAAGTAGTCGAATAATCATGGTTTACCTAAAGAAAATAAATGGATTGATGAAGAACTTATTTAGGAACAATGACTACACACCTAATAAGCATCTAAAAAGTAAAGCTATTACTTTACAAAAACAACAATAAAGTAAAGCTATTACTTTACTAAGAATTATTAATTTCATAGCTCCAATCGCCAACCATATATTTATGACAATAAAGAAAATTTAACTTCACTATCTTTGCATCAATGTCCGGTATCTATATCCATATTCCTTTCTGTAAAAAGGCTTGTCACTATTGCGATTTCCATTTCAGCACCTCATTAAAATATGCAGAAGAAATGGTGGAGGCCATCTGCAAGGAAATCAAAATAAAAAAAGACCGGATTAGCGGACAAGTCGGAAGTATTTATCTGGGTGGCGGCACCCCCTCTATTTTATCTCAGGCAGCTTTGCAAAAGATTTTCGATACCATTAGCCATACTTTTTCGGTTGATGCAGATGCCGAAATCACCATTGAAACCAATCCCGATGATTTAACCGCGCAGAAGTTAAAAGAACTGAAACAATTGCCTGTTAACCGCTTTAGCGTGGGTATACAATCTTTTTATGATGAAGACCTGATCTGGATGAACAGGGCACACCAGGCCAGAGAAGCTGAAGATTGCATCAGGAGAAGTCAGGATGCCGGTTTTGAAAACTTAACACTTGATCTGATTTACGGATATCCTTTATTAACGGATCAAAAATGGCTGAACAATATCCAAAAGGCAATTGAGCTTGAGGTTCCTCATATTTCGGCTTACGCACTCACGGTAGAACCTCGGACAGCTTTAGCTCATGCCATAAAAAGCAAAAAACAAACACCCGTAAACGATAACCAAAGTGCTGCCCAATTTCTCATTTTAATGGAGCAACTGGTTGATGCCGGATTTGAACACTATGAAATTTCAAATTTTGCTAAACCAGGCCATTATGCCGTGCACAATACCAATTATTGGAAGGGTATAGATTACATTGGCATCGGTCCGTCGGCACATGGTTTTAATGGCCAAAACAGGTTCATGAACCCAGCGAATAATGCCTTGTACATGGAAACTTTAGGGCATAATAAGCTCCCGGAAATGGTTGAAGAACTGAGTTTGAACGATAGATTTAACGAATATGTAATGACCTCGTTAAGAACGATGTGGGGAACTGATTTACAGAAAATAAATACTGATTTTGGGAAAGATTTTTTAGAGGAAACAAAATACAACCTTAAAAATTTTGAGGATAAAGATTGGCTGATCATTGATGGCGACAAACTCAGGTTAAGCCAGAATGGAAAATTATTTGCCGATCATATTGCTTCGGAATTATTTATTGTAGGGAATGAATGAGTGAATTGAGAAGGATTGAATTAGAGAATGACGGATTTAGCGACCAAAACAACATTCATTCATTCAAAACTCAATCATTCAATAATTAATTAAAATATATGTCAAAAATTGTATGGATTACGGGCGCATCGTCAGGTATTGGCGAGGCCCTGGTATATCAATATTTTAAAGGAGGTGACAAGCTGATTATTTCGGGAAGAAACCGCGATGAATTGTTCCGCGTTAAAGGGAACTGCCAAAATTCTTTTAATGTACATGTTTTACCATTCGATTTAAGCGAAACCGAAACACTGGAAAATAAAGCCACTGATGCCATCCGTATTTTTGGAAAAATAGACTTACTGATCAATAGTGGAGGTGTGAGCCAGCGGAGTTTAGCCTTAGAAACCAATCTGCAAACGGAACAACAGATTATGGACACCAATTTTTGGGGAACAGTGGTGTTGAGTAAAGCAGTTTTACCCTTGATGATCGCCAATGGTGGTGGGCAAATTGCCCTAATCAGCAGTTTGGTTGGAAAATTCGGCACGAAGTTCCGTTCTACTTATGCCGCTTCTAAACATGCACTACATGGTTATTTCGACTCCCTCCGATCAGAAGTTTATGACAGAAACATCGATATTACCATTATCTGTCCTGGATTTATTAAAACCAATGTAACTTATAATGCACTCACTGCAGACGGAAAGCCATTAAACATCATGGGCGAAGCACATGAAAATGCGATGACACCTGCCGATTGCGCCAAACAGATTGTACAAGCCATCCGTAATAAAAAAGAAGAAGTTTATATCGGTGGAAAGGAAACAAAAGCAGTACTATTGAAGCGTTTTTTCCCCAAGATTTTTTCTAAAAAGGTGAAGACAGCGAAGGTGAATTAGACTGGCGTTTTGCGGTTTGCGTTAAGCGTGACCAGCGATTTCACAGTGGCTTGTGGATCTGTCAAATCGTGAGTCCTGGCAAGAGCAGCCCCCTGTTAAACAAACCCGATTGAAGCGGTTTCGAATCTTCATCGAAAGTAGTAAAAAGCGGGACTGTAATTTCCGAAGAACCACTACAGCACCTTTTCAAAATCAAAAAAAACAAAAATTAATCAACTAATAATCAATTCATTAAATAATAAATTTTATTTCTAAAAACCAAGTATCTGTAGGCCGTCGTAAATGGAATCAAATAACAGAAACTTAATAATTAGAAATAATGAAAAATTTAATCTTATCAGTATTTGCCGTAATTACAATGGCATTCACAACTCAAGTTTATGCTCAAAAAAACCCAATGGTTGGTGGAGCAGCAATGTATGCAACTAAAGATATTGTAGACAATGCAGTAAATTCAAAAGACCACACCACCTTGGTGGCAGCAGTTAAAGCAGCAGGTTTGGTAGAAACTTTAAAAGGCGCCGGACCTTTCACCGTTTTCGCTCCAACCAATGCAGCTTTTGACAAACTTCCTGCCGGAACTGTAGATAATTTGGTTAAACCAGAAAACAAAGCAACCCTTACCAAAATTTTAACTTACCATGTTGTTGCCGGTAAAATGGATAGCAAGGCAATCGCAAAAGCAATTAAAGCTGGTGGTGGCAAAGCAGAATTAACTACAGTAGAGGGTGGTAAACTTTGGGCCTGGATGGAAGGTAAAAAATTGGTTTTAAAAGATGAAAAAGGCGGAATGAGCACTGTAACTATAGCAGATGTTAATCAAAAAAATGGTGTAATCCATGTGGTTGATACCGTTTTAATGCCTAAATAAGCTAGCATTATCCTTATGTCTAACCAAAACGTTCCGGCAAAAGCCAGAACGTTTTGGTTTTAACTAGTTTTTTTAACACTTCCCTTGATTCATACCATCTGACTTTTTTTGATGAATTGTCAGTTTTTTTTAAAGTTTTTCCATTTCTGATACTTCCTGTTTTTAACTATTTAATTTTGCTGCATTAATAGTTATTTAACATGAAATTCAATTTATCTCCGATAGATGTAGTTGAAAACATATCTAAATCAGATTTCGAGCTGAACTACCTCAAGCCACGCAGACCCCTGGTAATTAAAAATATGGCAAAGAAATGGCCGGCTTACCAAAAGTGGACAATGGATTACATGAAAGATACTGTTGGAGATAAAACTGTTCCTCTTTACGACAGTTCGAAGGCTGATCCTTCTAAACCGATCAATGCATCGGCAGCAGAAATGAAATTTGGTGATTATATTGATCTGATTAAGAAAACACCAACAGACCTGCGCATATTTTTGTTCGACCCGATAAAGTTTGCACCGAAATTACTGGAAGATTATATTGCCCCAAAAGAGTTGATGGGCGGCTTTTTAGATAGTTATCCGAATATGTTTTTTGGTGGAAAGGGCTCTGTTACCTTCTTGCATTACGATATCGACCTGGCACACATTTTCCATACTCACTTTAACGGGAGGAAACATGTCATCCTGTTTGATTATAAATGGAAAGAGCGGTTATACCAGATTCCTTATGCCACTTATGCGCTTGAAGATTATGATGTAGAAAACCCTGATTTCGAAAAATTTCCGGCATTAAAAGGCGTTAAGGGAGTAGAAGCTTTTCTAGAACATGGCGATACCTTATTTATGCCTACCGGTTACTGGCACTGGATGAAATACCTTGATGGCTCTTTCTCCATCAGCCTGAGGGCGTGGGATAAAAGCTGGGCAGTAAAAGCAAAAAGCTTGTATAACTTAACTTTACAGCGTAAATTTGACGACTTTATGAAGGCAAACTACCGTGAAAAATACATGCACTGGAAAGAAGAACTCGCCATTAAAAGGGCAAGTAAAGCGTTGGAAAAAAATTTACCGAGATAACAATGAGAGCATGAATAAGTGATTGAATGATAAAATGAGTAGTGCTAGCCTTATGCCAATTCACTAAATCAAAAGTCGCCAATTTACTATTCAATCATTCTCTCATTCAACATTCAATCATTAAAATACATGCATCCTAACATTATAAAAATACAAGAAAGTATTACTTCCCTTAAACAGGAAATTATTAACCACAAGGTTTATTCGGCCATTAGCGAACTGGAAGATCTGCGCGTTTTTATGGAACACCATATTTTCGCGGTTTGGGATTTTATGTCGCTGCTTAAGGCTTTACAGATTAACCTGACTTGCACCAGTTTGCCCTGGTTCCCGGTTGGTGATCCGGTTACCAGGCAGCTGATCAACGAAATTGTTGCCGGAGAAGAATCGGATGTGGATGCTGATGGCGCGATTAAAAGCCATTTCGAACTGTATTTAGACGCGATGGATCAATGCGGAGCAAATACAAAACCCATTAATGATTTTTTAAACGCCTTAAAAAACGGTAAAAGTTTTAATGAAGCATTTGACATGGCAAATGTTCCTGCTGCTGCCAAAGATTTCGTGAATGCAACATTCGAAACCATCAACAGCGGTAAAACACACTTACAGGCAGCCAGTTTTACCTTCGGTCGGGAGGATCTGATCCCGAATATGTTTTACAGCATGGTAAATGATTTGAACAGTACCCAGGCCGATAAAGTATCGGTTTTTAAATATTACCTGGAGCGACACATCGAGGTAGATGGCGATCACCACAGCCATTTGGCACTTTCTATGACGGAAAAACTCTGTGAAAAAGAGGAAGCATTTTGGGCTGAGGCTGAAGAAACTACAAAACAGGCCTTACAAAAAAGGATCGACCTTTGGGATGCCGCTTATGCAGAAATTGTTAAAAATAAAGTTGAAGCGCAATTATTAAATTGTTAAGTATTTGCTAATTTAGATTACGTGATTTTAGTCACATTTACCTGTTAACATCAATTTTGTAAAATAAAATTTACACATTTGTTGTTCGGCACAAATAACCGATTTAAGCGCATGAGTTTCATTTTAAAACCTGTTGATATTGTTGAGAATATCACTCCTGAAGATTTTAAGAAAAATTATTTGAAAACTAAACGTCCGTTAGTAATCAGGGGCCTGACCAAAGATTGGCCTGCAAGAGAAAAATGGACCACTCAATATTTAAAAGAAATTGGTGGCGAATTGGAGGTTCCACTTTACGATAACTCGAAAGCTGATCCGTCAAAACCCATTAATGCGGCCACTGCACACATGAAATTTGGCGATTACCTTGACCTGATCAAACGTGAGCCGACTGAATTGAGGATTTTCTTTTTCAACCTGTTTAAAAAAGTGCCTAGTTTAATCAATGATGTAAAAATCCCGAAAGATTTAATGGGCGGTTTTATTGAAAGTATGCCTGCCATGTTTTTTGGTGGTTCTAATTCAGTAACCTTTTTGCACTACGATATCGATTTGCCACACATTTTCCATACCCACTTTGGTGGCAGAAAACACATTGTTTTATTTGATAATAAATGGAAAGATAGGTTGTACTGCCTGCCAAATGCAACTTATGCTTTGGAAGATTATGATGTTGCCAACCCTGATTTCGAAAAATTCCCTGCGTTAAACGGTGTTGAGGGTTATGAAGTTTTCTTAGAGCATGGCGATACCCTATTTATGCCTACAGGTATGTGGCACTGGATGAAATACCTGGATGGTTCATTCTCTTTAAGCCTAAGGGCATGGGACCAATCAATTACCCGAAAGGTAGCCAGTGTTTGGAGTTTATTTACCCATGGTGCCATTGATAGTTTGATTAAAATGACTTTCAAAGAAAAATATGCTAACTGGAGAGAGAAAAAAGCAGTAAAAATTGCTGAAAGAGCTTTAGCCAAAGGCAGACCATAAAAATTACTAAAAAATTAAACTACAACGGGGCATCGGTAACGATAGTCCCGTTTTTTGTTATTATTGTGAATACATCTAGTGCAAATTAAAAAATCAGATCATCAATGGATATCAATACACTTACCGAAAAACAAAAAATGCTTGCAGGCAAAGCTTATCAGGCTGGAGGCGAAGAACTATCAAAGGAAAGATTAAAAGCCCGTGAAATCGTTTATGAGTTTAATAACCTGGCACCCAAATTTATCAAGCAGCGAAAAGAATTATTAAAAAGATTGTTCGGAAAAACAGAAAGAATGTTCTACGTTGAGCCTCCCTTTAGATGTGATTATGGCTATAACATCGAAATTGGAGATAATTTTTATGCGAACTTTAACCTCGTTATTTTAGACTGCGCAAAAGTAAGCATAGGAAATAGTGTTTTTATCGCACCGAATGTAGCCATTTATACTGCCGGACATCCAATGCATGCGCATTTAAGAGATCAGGAATACGAATGGGCGCAGGAAGTGACCATAGGCAATAGTGTTTGGATCGGTGGAAACGTAGTCGTTAACCCGGGTGTAAAAATTGGTTCTAATGTAGTAATCGGATCAGGTAGTGTGGTGACGAGGGATATTCCGGATAATGTTTTTGCTGCAGGAAACCCATGCAGGGTAATCCGCGAGTTAACAGATGCGGATAAGGATTATTATTATAAGGATTTTAAGCTGGGAGAGTAAATTAATCATCGTCCCCTATATTTAAGCATATCTTAATAAAAAATGGCGTCATTTCGACTGAAATGCAGTGGAATGGAGAAATCCATCTAAACAGATTTAGCTTCGCTGAGCCTTCCGGTTCTCGACTTCGTTACCGATGATTTAACCTGTTAAACAGGTAAGCATACTATAAGTAAAAAAGTAGATACTTAAATCGGTACATAATGCAGTCCACTAAAAATGAATTCATTTAAATAGCTGAAATTTTAGGTGTTTTTTACCATATAAGACATTTAGGTCATATGAGATTACATGTTCTTATATGATCTTAAATGGTAAATTTTGCGCACAGCCCTGCAAAAGGAATTTAACAACTTAGATGTTCCCAGATGCCAGAGGTGATTAATTAAATAAAGGAGCCTTTATTTTTATGACCACCTAAGCAACCTTAGTTCACCTGAGTCTTGCCATGTGCACAGTATAAATCTAATAGTATGCAGCAGGCACTAAACGTCACCCTCATTTTTCAGGTAAAGGCTCTGATTATTACTCCAATGATGACACGAGGGGAACTTCGTTACCGAGACAACTTTATCTCCCTCATCCATTTCCCATCCCACATCTTCCATTCCTAGCTGCTATGATCAACGATCACCTTCCATTCCCCCTTAATTTTTTTGATTAAAAGCGTAAAATACCCTTTTAACTCATCTTTTTCGCGTTTTACATTCCAGCTGCCTAATACAAATGCCAGATCGGGTTTCAAAAATTCGACCTTTTTTATTCCAAACACCAAAAAGCCCATAGCAGATTTATCCGGGTAGCCTTTTTTATAATTATCCAACGTTTTTTGCCATCCGTAGGTTGGTCCGGTTTTACCCACAAAAAGTAAACTATCCGATTTTTCATATCCCTGCATAAAAGCTTCAACATCACCTTTGTTCCAGTCGGTACGTTGCTTCTCCAGCAAATTAAGTATGACCTGTTTATCTTTCTCATTTTGAGCAAAAGCGCTGAAGGAAGCTAAAAACAATGCAATTACAAGTATTTTTTTCATGGTTAATTGAGTTGAGGTAAAAATTAAAGATATGAAACAAATTATTTTGTTCAATGCGTAAAAATTCTTTATTTACGTATCTATAAATCTTCTATGCAAAATAAAGTAATCACGATTGGCGAAATACTCTGGGATGTTTTTCCAGAAGGCAAAAAAGCTGGCGGCTCGAGCATGAACGTTGCGCTTAATTTACACAAACAAGGGATAGAGAGCCGCTTTATTAGTGCCATAGGCAATGATGAAAACGGCAAAGAGCTATTCAATTTTCTAGCCAGCAATCATTTTGCAACAGATTTGATCCAAGTTAACGATGAATTACCAACCAGTACAGTTGTAGTACAACTGGATGAAAATCATCAGGCTACTTATACCATTAAACAACCCGTAGCATGGGATGAGATCAAAATCACCGAGGAAAACACATCAGCTGTAAAACAAGCAGATGCATTAGTATATTGTAGTTTAACCTGCAGGGATGAAAAATCTAAAAAAACCATTCTGGCACTTTTAGAAAATGCCAAAACTAAAATATTCGACATCAATCTCCGCGCTCCTTTTTATTCAAAGGAATTAATTAGAGAGCTTTTGACAAAAGCAGATATCCTTAAAATAAACGAAGATGAAATTCTTTGGGTAAAAGAATCATTTGGTTTAACGGGCAATACTGATGAACAGTTACTAAAACAGCTTTCGAGTCAGTTCAATATAGAAATCATTTGCCTGACATTAGGTGATAAGGGTGCCTGTGTTTTAAAAGAAGGCAAATTATTTAAACATACCGGTTACAAAGTTCAGGTTGCGGATACCGTTGGTGCGGGTGATGCTTTTTTAGCCACATTTATTGCCTGCTACCTGCAAGGTTACCCCATGGAAACCACTTTGGATAATGCCTGTAAGGTAGGTGCTTTTGTAGCCTCACAACCGGGTGCAAATCCTGATTATAATAAAAAGATTTACCATATAGCGCTGGGTTAAGCTTTTATAAGACCTTATAGGTTTTTGAAACCTATAAGGTCTGTTAGATTTATTTTTTAAACGGTGGGTTTTACGTTAGGGATTGTAAGGGTTCAGTGCCGGTTCTTCAGCGGTACCGAAGCGAAGCGTAGCCCTGAAAAGCCAGACCCTTGCGCAGCTTGGGGAACGCCCTAATCAGTTGGCTGTTTTCAGTTTTCAGTTTCCAATTTAACCATGCTTTGGTCTTTCCGTTTTTACGTTTCTTCTTCCCTCCAAATATGACACCGCGCTTAAATTTATGCAAAACGAAACTTTTATCTTCGATAAATCGTTAATACAAGCACATGAGAGGTTTTCGTTTTTCTGATTATAAGCCGGGCGATGCGCCAAAGGGTGGGTTTGATGAGTTGCTGAAATTATTTAGCGAACTGCTGAATTATACAGCCGGAGACGCGGCAGAAGCTTTAAGCTGGCTGAACGAGCTCGATAAACAATATAAATTAACCAATAATGATTATGGTATCGGTAATTTTATCGACGACCTGAAGGATAAGGGTTACCTTACTGAAGACAATCAATCGGGAGAGTTTAAGATTACGGCCAAAACGGAACAGACCATCCGCAAATCTGCACTGGATGAAATTTTCGGGAAACTGAAAAAATCTGGACGTGGTAACCACAACAGTAACCAATCGGGTATTGGCGAAGAGAAAAATGCCGACAGACGGGAATATAACTTCGGCGACAGTTTAGATCAGATCGACATGACTGCTTCTATCCAAAATGCACAGATTAATCACGGAATTGGCGATTTCACTTTAACAGACCGCGATCTGGAAGTAGAGGAAAAGGATTTTAAAACCTTAACATCTACGGTATTGATGATCGACATTTCGCATTCGATGATATTATATGGCGAAGACCGCATTACCCCGGCCAAAAAAGTTGCCATGGCACTTGCTGAACTTATTAAAACGAAGTATCCTAAAGATACTTTAGATATTGTTGTTTTTGGAAATGATGCCTGGCCCATCAGCGTGAAAGATTTGCCTTATTTACAGGTTGGCCCTTACCACACCAATACCTATGCAGGTTTGGAACTTGCTGCCGATTTGCTCCGCCGCAGGAAAACCCATAATAAACAGATTTTCATGATTACAGATGGGAAACCAACCTGCTTAAAGGAAAATGGCAAATACTATAAAAACAGTATGGGTTTGGATAGAAAGGTGATTAACAAAACCTTAAATATGGCGGCCCAATGTAAACGTTTAAAAATCCCAATTACCACCTTTATGATTGCGAAGGATCCCTATTTACAGCAATTTGTCCGTCAATTTACAGAAATTAATGGCGGCAGGGCTTTTTACAGCTCTTTAAACGGCTTAGGTGAATACATTTTTGAAGATTACATTAAGAATAGACGTAAGACAGTTAAATAAGGTAGAGGGTAAAAAGGTGGAAGGTTTAGGACCAAAGCCAAAAAGATCTACTAAACAAATCTTAGAAATATTTAAAACAGGCAAGGATTTAGCGATTGATGTTGCATACTGAAACCCCAAGACTTAAACCTCAAACCCATTTAAAAAAGATGCAAAATACTACATTAGGAGAGTTAAAAACCACAGGATATAAATCAAGATCGGTAAAAGAAGAACTCAGAGAAAATCTGATTAAAGTGCTGCGCGATAAAAAAACCGAATTTGAGGGCATTATCGGCTACGATGAAACGGTTATTCCAGAATTACAGACCGCAATTTTATCACGTCACAATATTTTACTTTTAGGTTTACGCGGACAGGCAAAAACACGTATTGCCCGTTTAATGGTCAATTTATTGGATGAATATGTGCCTTATGTTGCCGGAAGCGAGATTTTTGATGATCCGTTAAATCCAATTTCGTGGTACGCCAAAAATGAAATTGCCACCAAAGGTGATGATACCGAAATTGCCTGGCTGCACCGCAGTGAAAGGTATACCGAAAAACTGGCCACACCAGATGTTACCGTTGCTGATTTAATTGGCGATGTTGACCCGATTAAGGCCGCTACTTTAAAGTTAACCTATAATGATGAACGTGTAATCCATTTTGGTTTAATTCCACGCGCGCACCGCAGCATTTTCGTCATTAACGAATTACCCGATTTACAGGCCCGTATCCAGGTCGCGCTGTTTAACATGTTGCAGGAAAAAGATATACAGATCCGTGGTTTCAAATTGCGTTTACCTTTAGATATCCAGTTTGTATTTACCGCAAACCCGGAAGATTACACCAACCGTGGAAGCATTGTTACGCCATTGAAAGATAGGATCGAAAGTCAGATCTTGACTCACTACCCAAAAAGCATTGAGATTTCGCGTAAAATTACTTTTCAGGAAGCTAAGCTTACAGCAGAACAAAAAGCCAATATTGAAGCTGATGGTTTGGTGAAAGACCTGGTTGAACAAATTGCTTTCGAGGCTCGCAAAAGTGAATATATTGACCAGAAATCGGGTGTATCAGCAAGATTAACCATTTCGGCATACGAGAATTTAATCAGCACTGCTGAACGCAGAATGTTAATTTCAGGTGAGAAAAATACTTTTGTACGTTTATCTGATCTTGCAGGAATTATCCCAGCGATAACGGGTAAAATAGAATTGGTTTACGAAGGCGAATTGGAAGGACCTGCGCATGTGGCCACCACCTTAATTGGCAAGGCAGTTAAAACTTTGTTTGCACGCTATTTCCCTGACCCTGAAAAAGCAAAAAAAACCAAAACAGCCAATCCTTACACCGAAGTAACCGAATGGTTTACCGAAGGCCATAATGTTGATGTTACGGATACCTTGAGCAATACACAATACAAAAAAGCATTGATGTTGGTACCAGGCTTGTATGATCTGGTAAAGAAATTCCATCCTAAACTGAGCGAAAACCAAACCTTGCTCTTAATGGAATTTGTATTACATGGTTTAGCCGAATATTCACAACTGAGCAAAAACTTTTTAAATGGTGGCTTCGGCTTTTCTGATATGTTTGGCAGCTTATTTAATGCCGAATTTGACGAGGAAGAGGATGAAGACGATTTCAGGTAAAAGCAAATGAATAAGGGATTAAATTAAAATGGAGTTTAACGGATATCTTTTATCGTTAAGATTGAATCAGGAGAATCTTCCTGATAGATATCCGTTTAACATTCCTTGCTTAAAATCATTTCAGGAACTGGCCTTTCATCCAAACGTTACTTTTTTCACTGGCGAAAATGGCGTCGGAAAATCAACATTGATTGAAGCAATTGCGGTAAGCTTAGGTTTCAATGCCGAGGGTGGAGGTAAAAATTTCAATTTTGCAAGTAAAGCAACACACTCAGAATTGCATCATTATTTAACCATTAGCAAAAGTTTCAGGAAACCAAAAGATGGTTTTTTCTTACGAGGTGAAAGTTTTTATAATGTAGCAAGTGAGATTGATAAACTTGATGAAGAACCATCTTTTGGGCCAAAACTTATAAAATCCTACGGAGGTGTCTCTTTGCACGAACAATCTCACGGTCAATCATTCTGGTCGCTGTTTATGAACCGCTTTGGCGGCAGTGGTGTTTATATTCTGGATGAGCCTGAATCTGCTTTATCAGCTACAAAACAAATCGCAATGCTATCAAAACTTGACAATTTGATTGATAAAAATGCACAGTTCATTATTACAACCCATTCCCCTATTTTGCTTGCTTATCCAAATGCAACGATTTACGAAATGGCCAATGGTAAAATAACGAAAGTAAAATATGAGGAATCAGAGATATACAGGGTTTATAAATCCTTTTTAGACCATCCTAAGCGAATTTTAGATAATTTATTTAGTTCAAATACTTAATTTTAGGCGGGTCAGAGAAACCTGCCTTATTTTTTAATTTAAATCGAATAACCCGAGTATATGGGAAGATTACCTTTCATCATTGCAGCCTGCATATTGATTACAGTCTTTGATATTTATTTTTTTAAAGCCATTGTTTCAGTTTTTAAGTGGAAACCCAGAACAAAAAAAATCTTCGGTATTTTGTACTGGAGTTATAGCATTCTGTTAATTATTGGCATTTTCGCAGGAATTTACCTTAACCTTTTCCTTACGCTTAGAGCCATCATTCTAGTCGCTTTCTTTTTAACAGTAGCCTGTAAAATGGCGATGCTGCCATTTCTAATTCTGGATGATTTGCGAAGATTATTCATCAAACTTTTCAGAAAAAAACAAATCATAAAAGACCAGCCAATTAGCAAGGCAGAACCCATATCACGTTCAGAATTTTTAGTAAAAGCAGGCTTAGTTGCCGCTGCCGTTCCTTTAACCTCTTTAAGCTGGGGCATTATTTCTGGTGCTTATGATTACCAGGTTAGAAGAGTTAACTTAATTCTTCCTAATCTGCCAAAGGCATTTGACGGCATTACTATGGGGCAAATTTCTGACATTCATTCGGGCAGTTTCTATAACAAAACCGCAGTAAAAGGCGGTGTGGAAATGTTATTGGGAGAAAAGCCTGATTTTATCTTTTTTACCGGCGATTTAGTAAACAACCTCACCAACGAAGTAAGGGATTACCAGGATATATTTTCGAAAGTTAAAGCACCACTTGGTGTATATTCATCTTTAGGAAACCACGACTATGGTGACTATTATTTCGGCAAGGAGTCATCGCCCGCCAAAGTAAAAAATCTGAAAGATATGGTTGAGGTTCACAAAATAATGGGTTACGATTTATTGATGAATGAAAACCGCAGACTGAAGGTTGACGGAGAAGAAATCGGCATTTTAGGTATTGAAAACTGGGGAATGGGCCGCTTTCCAAAATATGGAAAAATGGAACTTGCAGTTCAAAATACAGACGATTTACCTGTCAAACTTTTATTAAGTCACGACCCATCGCATTGGCGTGGAGAAGTTTTACAGAAGTACCCGCAAATCGACGCCATGTTCAGCGGACACACACACGGCATGCAATTTGGTGTTCGTTTAAAAGAATATCAATGGAGCCCCGTGCAATACATTTACAAAGAATGGGCAGGTTTATATCAGGAACAAAAACAACAACTTTACGTTAACGTTGGCTACGGTTTCCTGGGTTATCCAGGTAGAGTTGGAGTTTTACCAGAGATAACGATATTTACCTTGAAAAGGGCATAGATAATTTTGAATGAGAGAATGATGGAATGAGAGAATAGGGCGATCCGCCTAAAACATTCTCTCATTCAATTTTCTTATCCCGCGTTAAAGCGATAACCAACCCCTCTGACAGTTTGTAGCAACTGTGGATTGTCAGGATTTAATTCTATCTTTTTACGCAAGCGCACAATATGCATATCTAGTGTTCTGGTGTTCACATCAGAGTTGTAGCCCCACACCACCAACATCAGTTCATCACGGTTGATTACTTTACCCGGATTGCGCAGAAAATAAAGCAGGATGCGGTTTTCCAATATCGTTAATTCGATCTTCTTTCCGTCTCTGAACAACGTGTGGATATTTGGGTGATGTTCCATATTGCCAAAACGGTGAATCTCTGCAGAATCCTTATTGACGATAAATTTCACCTTGCTTTCTAACATGGCTACCAAAACGTCCATATTAAATGGCTTGGTAATATAATCAGATGCACCAAAGTTATAAGCATCAATTTTATCTACATCCTGGGCTTTTGCGGTCATCATAATCACCAGGTTTTCGAAACCTTGCTTGCGCACATTCTCACAAACTTCGGCACCTTGTTTACCAGGCATCATCCAGTCCAACAAAACAATGTCGGGCTGATCGGCCAAAATCATTCTTTCTCCAGCTTCGCCATCATTTGCTTCAAGCACCGTATAACCCTCAGCTTTTAAACGGTGGGCTACCAGAAAGCGAAGATTTTCATCATCTTCTACGATTAATATTTTTACTTCTTTAGACATTTATGTGTGTTTTAATGCGGTTGTAAGGTTGAAAAGTTTTAATGTTTTAAGGTCAAGTTTACATTCCAACCTTTCAAGGTTTAATATTTCAACTATTAAAATTTAACTATTGTATGGCAGCACGATTTTAAATTCCGTACCGCTCCCTACTTTACTTTTTACAGAGATTTCCCCCTCCATAAAGTTAACCAGTTCTTTGCAGAATGCCAAACCCAGGCCTACGCTACCCATTTGGTTATATTCATTCTGAATCCTGAAAAACTTCTTAAATATATTGTTTAATTCTGACGATGCGATGCCTATCCCTTTATCGGCAAACCTGAAAACCAGTACCCCTTTAATCAGCTTTGCACTGATGTGTAATTTTTTCTGTTCTGGTTTTGAATATTTATAGGCATTCTCTGCCAGGTTATCGAACAAACTCCCTAGTAACACCGGGTCGGTGATAAAGGTTTTAAAGCCTACTACTTCATAAGTAATCTTAAAATCGGGATGTTTTAAAGTATGCGACTCGATCGTACTTTCAATAAAATCCACAACATTAACTTCTTCCTGATTTAATTTAATTGCCTTATTTTCAATTTGCGTAAAGGCCAGTAATTTATTCATTAAACCATTCAGTTTGTCGGCTTCTTCATCCAGTATCTTACCATAGAGCTGCTGCTCTTTTTGACTTAATGCAGTAGCACTTTTAATATTGTTTCCTGCAATCTTGATTACGCTAACGGGCGTTTTAAACTCATGTGTAAGGTTATTCACGAAATCGTACTGCAGCTTAAACATTTTACTATTGATGTTCAGATTACGGTAAATCAAAAAAGCAACCAATAAAAGTACCCCATACACCAGCAATAACACCAAGGCAATTGGCATGAAGTAAATAAAAATTTCTTTCTTGATATAAGATTTTGATGAAATGAGGTATAGCTTGAAATCAGAAAATGCACCCGGCAGCGCTATTTCGGTATTAATATTTTCTTCTGAGGTATCAATCGGATCATAAGTTAGCGGTTCAATCCTGATCGTTTGGTATAACAATGGCCTAGTATTGATGATTTTGATTTTATGTGCGTCAAGATTAAAAACAAGTACATCCTGTTGATAAACAGGTGCCGGATTTAACTTCCGCCTGATCATATCTTTATAAACTCTTAAATCTTCCCTTCGGGGAATATTTAAATAAGTGATTTTATTTTCGTTAGAATTAACAATAGAAAAGTTGGTAAACAATTCTTCTTGTGAGGGTACTGATGCGGTATCAAGATCTTCAACAAAAGTGGCAAGTTTAATTGCGATTGCATTAAAATCACTTCCTACATTAAAAGATCTCGTATCATCTTCTGAATACAACTTCACCGAATCGGGCTTTACCCCTTTCCCAAACTGGAAAATAGATTTTGGACCAATACCAAGGTGGTTTGCATTGATCCCATCTTTAACAGGAACATTCTTCACCTCTGTATCGTAAAAAGTAACCTTAGAGATAAAGGGATATTTTAACATCACGGTATCTACAAACTTTGCTGCAGTAGAAGAATCCAAATAGCCATTGTAATAAGAAATCTCAGGCATTTTGTTCTGAAAAAAATCATTGTAAGGCTTAATACTCTGTTCCAGCACATTTACCTTTTCGGAAACAAAATCATTCTCTATCGATTTTTTGCTATAGTTGAACGCTAGGAAAAGCGATAGGATAAAAAGAATGGAAATGAGTACAATGAAGGTTACACCTAAAGAGAAATTTTTACGGTAACTGCTTTTTTTATCTAAGGCCATACCTATTTCTTACCTAGATTTTCTTTTAAAAACTCTTCCAGGGCTTTATACAGAGCCGTTCTGCTCTGTTGGCGTACTACCGGATCCGGACCTTCTTCTTTTTCGATATAAGTAACCTGGACATTCCTTTTTTTAAGTTCTTTGATAAACTGTACACCTTCTGCTACGTTAACACTTGGGTCTTTTGGGTTTTGGGCAATAAAAACAGGAGACTTAAACCGATCTGCATGAAACACAGGCGAAGCAAAACGCATATAATCGGTCTCGGTTACCGGATTACCTACAATTTCATAATACATCTTTAATTTGGCCTTTAAAAATGGAGGAAAAGTTTTCAGGTAACTAAACAGGTTAATCACACCCGAATTTGATCCGCCGCATTTATAAAGATCGGGATTTTTATACAAACAATTTAAAGCAATATAGCCCCCAAAACCATTACCGTAAATGGCAATTTTTTTAGGATTGGCAATCTTTTCTGCAATAAGCCATTTTACACCATCATTTACATCTTCCTGTATTTTATCGCTCCACTGTTTAAAACCCGCAGCATAAAATGATTTTCCATAACCGGTAGAGCCACGATAATTTACCTGCAATATGGCATAACCACGGTTGGCTAAAAATTGCACTTCAGCATTGTATCCCCAACTATTTCTCGATTTAGGACCATTATGTGGTAGCACAACAACAGGTAAGTTAAACGCCTTTTTATTTTTAGGCAGCGTTAAATAACCATTAATGGTTAAACCATCGCGACTTTTGAAACTGATCGGCTTCATGGCATTCATATCTTCCGGTTTAATGGAAGGACTCACATCGGTAAGTTTTTTAAGCCTTTTGTCAACAGCCGTATACAGATAATAAGATCCTGGATTTTTATCAGTAAAAGTACGTATCACAAACACTTTATCCGTTTTATCCCTATCCATAATTACCCATTCGGTACCGGGCAAAAGTTTATCAATCCTCGAGTACGCAATCTTTGTACTGTCATCAAGGTAAAACTTCTCCCTTTTCCAGGTTTCGCAGGTTGCAAAAAGCATTTTTTTCCGGAAACGGGAGTAGGTTGCATCTACTACGTTTAAGGTATCGTTTGCAAAAAGAACCTGTTTTTCTTTACCGTTTTTTAAATCAAGCGCTACAAGTGCATTTTTATCACGGTTAACACTTGAGATCGCATAAAGTACATTGGGTTGGTCTTCCGAAAATGCAATTGGCTGAAAAGTAGTTTCAAAATTATTGGTAATTACCGGCGTAAAAGCCTGATTTTCCTTTTCGCGGTACATCAAGGTTTCGTTCACTCCATCGCTGGCAACTGCAATTTTAAGAACACCTTTACTATCTGTCATCCACTTTGTGATATTACCAGGATTTTTTGCAGCAATTTCCATTTTCCCATCACGCACGTTTAAGCGATACACATCAAAAACGGTCGAATCGCGTTTATTGGAAGCTACAATGATATATTTATCATCAATCAGCTGATCTTCTATCACCCTCAACCTGTTTTTTTCATTGGCACTCAGCTGCACCTGCTTGCTTCCGTCTTTATTGATCACAAAAATATCAGACCGGCGTTCTTTAGATCCATCCTCGGTATAATAAATCAGTTCATTGTTGCTGGTCCAGAAATGGAAACTGATATTCTTCCCATTCAGATGGGTTAACTGAATGCTGTTTCCGGTGGCAAGATCTTCAGCAAAAAGATCAAGTTTTTTATCATGAAGTTTTAAATAAGATAAACTTTTCCCATCCGGAGAAATGCGATAGTAAGCTTTATCCTGCGTTTTAAAAAAATCGTCTACAGGAATAGTATCATGGTTTGTGCCTTTACAAGCACAAATCAATGTAACCATTAACAATAGAAAAATCCTTTTTAGCATAAATAAATTCTTTATGGGATGACAAAAATAAGCATCGCAACTACTTAACCCCAATTTACACCAACAATGTTACCTTATGCAGTCAATAATAAGTCGTGGTTCAATTTAGTATTTATAAAATATCTACAAAATAAAATGCAGGTAACATTTAAAATACGTTTAATATCAATTGGCGGTTTAGCCAAAGAAGTATTAAAATATTACATTTAAAACTTATAATTTAGGGTTTATGAACCGCTTGTTTTTCATCATCTTCTTATTTCTATCGCTTGGGGTCAATGCGCAGATCTTTCGTCCCAATCAGCAGATTGCGCCTGATGAAAGTAGTCTGGCTATTCAATATTATCAGGATGGAGAGTATGAAAAAGCAGTAGTGCTGCTCGAAAAAAAACTTTATGCTATCCCTAATAATGATGCTTATTTCGACATTTACTTTAATGCATTGCTAAAATTGAAACGTTATGATGTTGCAGAGAAAGTGGTTAAAAGGGAAATCAAAAAAAATCCACAGAATGAAACTTATCCCATTGCATTGGGCAAACTTTACCAGGAAAAAGGCGATGTACAGGCGGCCAACAAAATTTTTAATGAGGTAATTGCAAAACTGCCAAAAGAAGAATTTAGGATCAGAAACCTGGCCAACAGCTTTTATCGTTTCGAAAATTATGATTTTGCGGTTCAAACTTTTAAACAAGGTCGAAAATTGCTGGGTAACGATCAGGCTTTCACTTTCGAACTGTTGAACATCTATCGTTTTAAAAAGGATAAACCCATGCTGATGCAGGAATACCTGGATGCGATGGCCACCATGCCACAGCTTTTGCCACAGGCCGAAGCAGTATTATCATCTGTTTTTGAAGATAAAAATGACTACCAGACATTTCAGGCGGCTATTTTAAAGAAAATACAGAAAGAACCCGATGCCAGGATTTATATTCAGTTGCTTACCTGGAATTACATTCAGCAACAGGAATTTGACATGGCCCTGCGCCAGCTTATCGCTTACGATAAACGCACCAAAGCTGATGGGGCTACCCTGTTTAATGCCATTTATACCTTTGTTGATAATGGCGCTTACGAAACAGCGATTAAAGCATACGATTATCTACTAACCAAAGGAAAGGATAACCAGTATTATCTTCCTTCAAAAATAGAAATGCTGAACACCAGGTACAACCTACGTACCAGCGGAAAATATACAGTTGCAGACCTTGATCTGCTGGCGAAAGATTATCAGGCATTGTTAAGCGAAAACGGCAAGAACAGGAACACACTTTTTGCCATAAAAAAACTGGCAAACTTGCAGGCCTATTATTTAAATCAACCCGGTAGTGCAGAAAAAGAACTGGAAGAAGCGATAAAGATGCCCGGCATTAACGATCAGGACTTGGGTCAGCTAAAACTCGATTTAGGCGACATTTACATTTTAACCAACCAACCCTGGGAAGCTTTTTTAGTGTACGAGCAGGTGAGCAAACAGTTTGAAGGACAGCCCGTTGGAAATGAGGCACGCTTCAGGAGTGCTAAACTTTCCTTTTATCAAGGCAATTTCGAATACAGCAATGGTCAATGTTTGGTTTTAAAGGCCGCTACCTCACAACTGATCGCCAATGATGCATTAAATCTTAGTTTATTGATTAGCGATAATATCCAAACACCAGCTGATAGCAACGCCTTAAAAATGTATGCTGATGCAGAGATGCTTTTATTTAGAAACCTACCCGAAAAAGCGGTAAAAAAAATGGATAGCATTGCAATTACTTATCCTCAGAACAGTTTGGCAGATGCCATCATGATGAGTAAAGCGCGTATTTTTATTAAAGCGAACGATTTTCAAAAAGCAGCAGATATCCTTAAAAAAGTAACAGAAGAATTTAAAGACGGGATCTGGACAGATGATGCCCTTTTTACATTAGGAGACCTTTATGAAAAGAAACTGAATGATATTGCACTGGCTAAAATTTATTTCCAGAAACTGATTACAGATTATCCAGGCAGCATGTTCAGCGCTGAAGCAAGAAAAAGATTCAGGAATTTAAGGGGAGACGGGGTTTAGTTGTTTTTTTTGGTCAATGGTTCATTAGCCATTGGTTCATTGGGAACTGCATCGTTGGTTAATTGGTTGACTGTATTGCCCTGGCAAAGTTCCAACAGCCAAACTACTTAAAATTTTTCAATCGTTCATTGATCAATAATTTGATTCGTAGCCAGATTGTAAAAATCTTAATTTTCTTAACTTCTTAATGGCCAATAAAAGATTGATTAACGCCAAACGCCTAGCCCCAAATGCCAAACTAGATTAAGTATACTTCATAAATTGGTACACTGCAGAGAGTATCAATCCTAAGGTACCTAAGATCAAAATCCTTTCGCCATGCGCCCTGTCTGAAGCGGCGTAACCAAAAACCCGTTCTCCGTTAGGCAATAGTTTTTTATGGGTGCGTAGATAAGCCCCAATAATAATGGCAATTAATCCGCCCACAACGGCCAGGATATAACCTGCTACAATCAGCACCTGTGGACTTTTTTCAGGCTCAGCTAACGCTGCTAACCTTTTTTCTTTAAATGTTTGGATCTGACTAAGGTTTACCTCTACACCGCGTTCTTTTAATATTTTTTTGGCTAGTAAAAAGTCTAAACTGCTCCACTCATCCTGTTTTTCAATAATTTCCTTTAGTTCATCATTACTAAAATCAAAAATATAGTACCCCGGATCGATATCTGCTAAATCTTTCTCTGCCAGTTGCAGCAGCAAAGTGTCGGCCCGTTCAAAATCGGCAGGCTTTAACTTTATTCTAAAGTCTTTATTGATTTCATTATTGGCAAACGAAACATCAAAGTTTTCAGAAACATCTTCCACCCCACACTCAATCCCATTTTCTCTAAATGTTTCTGCTATTCCTAAAGCTGCTGCTTTATCATTAAATCTTTGGAAGGTTACAAAATCAGTGGTCATCATTGTTTGAATAAAGCTTTAGGATGAAGATACTAATTAAAATCATCCCAATCCCAAACTACCACATTCCATTCTACACCGCTACTGTCGGTATAATTATGTATTACTTCGAAGCCGATACGATTATGTGCATTCATAGATCGCAGGTTAATACTCGCAATCTCAGTGATGGCGAAGGCATACCTACTTTTAAAATAATCTTTATAGGCATTGTAGCATTCATCAAATAAACCTTTGCCCCTATAATCGTTTCCTACACAAACCTGCCCAACTACAATATAATGATAATCAGACACAGGTTTTCCCCGGTATAAAATGTCATCGAAGCTTTCGTACATTTCAACCAGCCTCGGAATATCGTTTTTTGATTGCTTGGTCATTCCCAGCACGTAAGCTGCTACGGTATCTCCGTCCTTCGCAATAATATTAGGCTCGTATCGATGCATCTTTTCCAGGTCATCTAGCGAATGCGAAACCGTAACAAAGCCTTGTGCTTTAATTTGTTCGGGTGTTAAATCCTGTTTTAGGTTTTGCTTTTGAAGTTCAAGAATTCCTTCAAGTTCTTTTATAGTGGAAGATGTGGTAATGGTAATCATTTTGATATTGCAGCTAACTTATGCATCTAATGTAATAATAGTTAAGGTTAACAACAAAATGAAGCAAATCCAGGCTAAAATTAAAATTCTTGCCCCCCGTGCTGTCGATTAATTAAGTTATAAGAAAATACCTTTTCCAGGTACGCAATGTCTTTTTTCTCCATGATCCCCCCTACCGATTACAAAGCACAAAACACAATCAAAAATTGCGGTTAGGTCACCCATATAGATGTAATTGCTCATTGAGTTATCGATTTTTTGAGTGGTATTATTTCATATCATGCTATATGAATTATACCAAAAATTTAATTGAACAATAGCTTTAAAAGAATAAAAACAGTTATCCATGCATTTTTTCCCATTTATATATTATTTACCTTTGCAATATGCTTTTATATAATGTTACGCTCATCCTCGAAGATGCAGCAGCCGAAGAATGGTTACAATGGATGCAGGATGTTCACATCCCTGAAGTGATGGCAACAGGTCTGTTTGTTTCTAACCGCTTATTAAAGGTTGTAGATTCGCCAAATGAGGGCATAACTTATTGCACGCAGTATGTAGCAGAAACACTCGACCAATACAATAAATACCAGGAAGAATTTGCACCAGCTTTACAGGCTGAATTAAACGAAAGGTTTAAGAACCGTTTTGTTGCCTATAGAAGTTTGATGGAATTTATTCCCCCAACCCCCTAAAGGGGGCTTGACCCAAGCAAAATATAATTCCCCTTTAGGGGATTAGGGGTTAAGCTTCTCGTTATTCTTATGCCTGTCTGCATCACGGATACTCTTTTTCTCCAGGTTCTTTTCCAAGGCTTCTGTCAGATTGATACCGGTTTGATTGGCCAAGCAGATCAGCACAAACATTACATCGGCCATTTCATCGGCAAGGTTTACCTCTTCGTCGCTTTTTTTGAAAGACTGCTCGCCATATTTACGGGCCATAATCCGTGCAACCTCCCCAACTTCTTCCATTAAAATGGCCGTGTTGGTTAATTCATTAAAATAACGGATTCCTGTAGTTTTAATCCAACGGTCTACCGTTTCCTGTGCTTCGTTAATGGTCATTTTTTTCTTCTTCTATTTCTGATTTTATGATACCGGTAACTTCTTTTTTTGCGCCTTCCAGTAAAAAAACTGCCGCACCTTTTTCTCTGGCATAAGGATTTTTCAATTCGCCAATTTTAGTAATTTTATCAAATAATGGTTGCTCTCTCTTCCTTTGAGGATCTTCATCACCAGACCATTCAATTAAAATTAAATCTTTTATTGGTTTATCCATTTTAAACCAATACAGGTAATCGGCATTGTACGATACTGCATTGATGTTTTTATATTTCGAATAATAGTTAATTGCGCCCGCCTGTCCGTAATTATCGGCACGTATCAATACGGTAGATTTATCTTTAACCTTATCGTAAGCAATATCAACAAGTGCTGCCAGTTCTTTCCAGCCTTGCATATCCGCATAATCCTGAGGCAACTCATGGTTCTTGCCATCTTCCCAGCGTAATGCGCCTACCCGCTCGAACCTTTTATGGTGGGCAATAATTTGCGCAGGACTATAAACCGGCATCAAAAGTGGCAAAAGGTAAATAAATGTGCCTATATTAAAAGCGAACAGCAAGCCCGATAGTATATATTTCTTCGCTAAAACCCGACTTAAATAAACCGCACCAAAAGCCAGTAAAACCGGATATAAACCTAAGGCATAATAATCTTTTGCTTTAAAATAGCTAAATACGATTAGGGTAATAATGTAGGTCAAAATAATCCAGCTGTATTTCCTGAAATCTTTATAAAAAATCAAACTGCCGATCCCCGCTAAAAGGATAAAAATTGAACTGATAAAAAAGAGAACCTGCCCGATGAAAAAATCGATCCGGTTTACATGCACCAATTGTGTTGCCCGCAAAAGTTTCATGTGTTTAAGCACTGGGAAATGATTGTCAATTTGCCAGATTACATTAGGCGAAATGATTAAAACGACCAGTAATATAGATAGATAAAGGTGTTTATCGGTGAATATTTTTCTATTTGGGGTAAGAATTATGGCTGGCAACAAACCAATGATCAGAAACAGAACATTGTATTTGTTTAAAAAGCCTAAAGCCACAAAAATGGCAAAAGCATATAGATATTTAGCCTCTTTTTGATCAAAATATCTCAGTAAATAATAAAATATGGCTGTCCAGGCTAAAACATCGAAGGAGTTGGGCTGATAAAGGGTATTTAGCCTCAGCAAAGAAGAACATATACAGGCTACGGCAACCAAACATTTGGCCAATAAGTTCCCTTTCAAAAAATCGACGATTTTCCAGCAATACAGTATGGTTATGGCTCCCAATAATGCAGGTATAATCCTTACCATAAAAATACCATTTCCAAAAGCTTTAATCAGCCACGAAAATAGCGAGGTTAAAGGTGGAACTGAAGTAAAACCTGCAGCCAGGTGATTGGCCTGGTCTAAATGGAGAAACTCGTCGCGTTGTAATTCATAAACCGAATTAACCAATACAAAAGATAAAATTAGTTTTAGCCCTAAAAAAAATACCAAAAAACCATATTCAGTTAAACGGTTCGGATTTTTATCTTTCATATAAGCTTAGGTTAAAAGTTTGGGATAAATTAATATTGTTTTCTGACCATTCAAGACTTAATAAGTTACGCCACTACTGTTCAAATTTTAATTATTCCTTATCTTTTGTATCAATTAGAATCGTAACAGGTCCATCGTTTAAAAGTGCTATTTTCATATCAGCCCCAAAAATTCCCGTTTTTACTTGTCTGCCCAATAAAGCAGACAGCTTTTCTATCATTTTCTCGTAAAGTGGAATCGCCACATCTGGTCGTGCCGCCCTCTTAAAACCCGGACGGTTTCCTTTTTTAGTAGATGCAAATAAAGTAAACTGGCTAATCAGCAAAATATCTCCACCTACATCAGCAAGTGCCTTATTCATCATTCCATTTTCATCGCCAAAAACACGCATCCCGATAATTTTCTGTGCCAACCAGTCCAGGTCCTCTACCTGATCAGCGTCTTCAATACCTAGTAACACCAGAAATCCGCCTTCAATAGTTCCTGTTACTTCACCATCAACAGTGCAACTCGCCTGTGTAACTCTTTGTAAAACTGCCCGCATTTTATACTACTTTTGCCCAATAAAATTATTATGCGCAAGATAAGTATTTTAGTGATTTTTGTATTTCTCTTCCTTGGTTGTAAGCAAAAATCAATCGTGCATCCTACTTTTTATTATTGGAAGACGGATTACCAGAATAAAAAAGAAGAAACCGCTTATCTGGATCAGTTTAAATCCAACTCTTTGTATGTGCGGATCATGGATGTAGATTTTAATCCCGATCTGCAACTGCCCGTACCTGTTTCGCCAATTAAATTCTCGGATTCAATCCCCAAACACACCAATATTATACCTGTAGTGTTTATTGTTAACCAGGTTTTTAACAAAATTGACACCATGCAGACTGTGGTGATGGCCGATCGCATTGCCAAATTTGTAGAGGCTAAAGTAAAACAGGCCGGAAAACAAAATTACCACGAACTTCAGATCGATTGCGATTGGACTAAAGGCACCAGGAACAGGTATTTTAAATTCCTCGAACAGTTAAAGGCAAGACCGCTTTTAAAGGGAAAAACCATTTCGGTAACCTTGCGCCTTCATCAGGTTAAAAACATTGTATCAAGTGGTGTACCGCCAGTAGAAAAGGCTATTTTAATGTGCTACAACATGGGCAACCTGCGTAAATATGGCGAGCAAAACTCCATATTGGACCAACACGAAATGGATCTTTACCTAAAAGATTATTTATCACAATATCCATTGCCGCTTGATGTAGCTCTGCCTATTTTCGAATGGGCGGTGGTATTCAGGAACGGGCAATATGCGGGTATTTCTAAACGGATCAGTAAAATTCAGATCGACGACAAAAAACTTTTTAAGCGAAAGGAAAATTCCATCCTTTACGATCTTTTGGTTGATTACCCTGCCGCTGGATTAAAAAAAGACGATATAGTAAGATGGGAGCAAATTTCTCCTGAAGATTTACTTGTTACCTCTAAATTTTTATCCCGATCTTTAGCCCCAAGAGAGCGGAATCTCGTTTTCTACCATTTAGACACCGACCTATTAAAACATTTTACCAATGAAAACCTTCAAAAAGTTATCGCTAATTTTTAGTGTATTTCTGATTACTTTTTTCGGCGAAATTGCCGTGAATCTTGCCTGTGGAGGTGAGATAGATCCCTACGATTATTACATTTCCTATTTCCATAACAATATAGAAGGAGATGAATATTCGCCATTTGCTTATAATCAAATGGTTTACCTCAACAGTGAAACCGATATTGAAAGTGAGCCTGACATTAACAGCCGCGAATGGGCGAAATACCTCAATGTTAAAAAGGAGGATGTGCTAAAAGTAATGTACAAAACCGATAGCGCTACCGGTGTAAAACTGGTTAATTTTGATGGCAACCTTTCGCAATTGCCAGACAGTTTACAGCAGAACAGCTTTATGCAGGCTTTAAGCAAACGTAAAGAATCTTTAAAATATTACCTGTTTGCTAAGAGCTGCGAACCCCTGGCCAATGTAGATTTTAGTCTTTGGGATCCAAAACCACGCGATACTACAGCAATGGGCTCAAAAGCTAAAGAAGCATTACAATTAACAGAAGCTGAAAAGAATGATTTTCTGAAATTACGTTATGCTTATCAGGCTGAGCGGATGTTCCACTTTGCCGGTTACCATGCCGAAAGTAAATCAACTTACGATAAATACATTAGAAACAGCAAGGTAAATAGTGCGGCCAAAGGCTGGGCATTGGCATTATATGCCGGATCTACCCGCAGGTTGGGAAATCCCGAAGAATCTGCCTTTTTATTTTCAAAAGTTTTTGCAAGCAATCCGGAACGGAGGGTGCAAGCTTATAAAAACTATTACTACAACAGCACTCCTGTTAACGGGGCCTTAAAATATGCTAAAACCAATAATGAAAAAGCGAATATCTGGGCAATAAATGGTTTCGGAAATTCCGATTCGGGTATGGAAAGTTTAAATAAAGTTTATCAGTATGAACCTAAAAGTCAGCTGAACGGAACATTACTGGTGCGCGAAGTAAATAAATTGGAACAAGACCTTATCGAAGCGAACGACATCGCCAAAATTGGTTACAATTATTACTTTTCTGATAACGGCAATCCTAAGTATAAGGACAGTTTAAAAACAGTTAATCTAAAACACCTGAATGAAATCAGGAATTTTGCCGTAAAACTGGCCACGGAGAAGAAATATCCACAGCCAGAATTGGGTACATTAACAGCTGCCTACTTATCGTGGATGGAGAATAAAGATTTCATGGCTTCAAATTACCTTGCGCTATTAAAACCTGATAAATTACCAGAAAGATTGCGCGACCAATATCGCATTACCGATTTATTAATTAAGGCTAAAAACATCAAAAAAGGCAATCCTTTTAACGAAAATGACCTATTGCCTACTTTAAAATGGCTGGACGAAAAACGTTTCGCAGAAAATAAAAATCAGTCAAACGGACAGTATTACGATAGCGATCAGGCTGAAAAGCGCTTTAGCAGAACCACCAGGAATTTCTACCAACAAATATTGGCACCAGCTTATTTGAACATGGGCGATACGGCAAAAGCAGCACTAGCAATGGTTAAAGGTGATCTAACATTTAAAACCATGAAAGAGAACTCTCTTTTCCAGAATATGAGCTACCAGAGTATCGCTTTTTGGCAGAAAAATTTAAGTCCGAAAAGTATGCAGGGTTTAGCCGTTTATAAGACAAAGGCATCAGGCAATGATGTTACCGGTTTATTGGCTTCGGCTTTAAATCAACTTAAAAACGATGATTTTTATGAGCTTTATGGCACTACTTATCTGCGTACGCATCAATATGATAAAGCTGTACAAATGTTTGCAAAAGTTTCAGCAGGCTACAAATATTTTAATCCAGATAATTGGTATGCAGATGAAGCCAATGCTAAATTATATGCCAATCCTTTTATTGAGACCATTAACGATTTCCCTAAAAAATATGTAACAGCCAAAGCGTCTATTACCAAAAAGGCTTTTGCTGCAGAAATGCTCCGCTTGCAGAAGTTAACGGTGAGCGATAAAAAGAATGCTGCGCTTTATTATTACAAAATGGCCAATGCCGTTTATCAGACAGGTTATTTTGGCAACAGCTGGTTCCTGATCAGTTACGATTGGTCATCTTACGATAACAGCAACCCAGCGAAATATGTGTACGATGGGGATTACAAAAAAGCACAAACCGCAAAAGCATGGTATTTAAAAGCCAGGGCCTTAAGCACTGATGCCGATTTTAAGGCAAAATGTACTTTTATGCTGGCTAAATGTTTGCAAAAGCAGATTATTATGAATGCGAATCCATTATCGTTTTATTATTACGATAAAACCGATGTAAAATGGAAAAACTTTATCAAGGCCAATTATAATAACCCTTATCTCAAAGAATTAAGACTTAACTACAACAAAACGCCTTTTTACGCTATTGCAGCAGGAGAATGCAGTTATTTAGGAGATTTTATTAAGCCTAAAGCACAATAGATTGTTTTTATTATTAAGAAGTTAAGAAAATGTGATAAAACCTTAATGTTCTTAACTTCTTAGTGGTAAATAAAGTGTTTAGGTCATATCAAAGGCCATATTTCTCGACTTCGTTGCTCTTTGCTTGAAATGACGAACCTATGAGTTACCACCTAATCAGCGCACTAGCCCAGGTAAAGCCCGATCCGAATGCAGCGAGGCATACCAAATCTCCATCTTTAATTTTACCAGCTTCCCAGGCTTCGCATAAAGCAATAGGCACGGAAGCTGCCGTAGTATTGCCATATTTTTGGATATTATTAAAAACCTGATCATCGTTTAAACCCAATAACTGTTGCACGTATTGACTGATACGTAAGTTTGCCTGGTGTGGCACCAGCATATCAATATCTTTTTCAGTTAAATGATTAGCAGCCAAAGCCTCTTTAATTACCTCGGGAAATTTCACTACCGCTTTTTTGAAAACTGCCGGACCATCCATATAAGGTAACGCGGCACCACTTTCTAAAATTTCCTGCGTCATAAATAACCCACCCAATTCCTGCTCTGGGTAAGCAGGTTTATCTTTTAACCATTTATTGGCATGAGAACCTGGATAATACATGGCCAAAATTTCGGCATCGGCACCATCGCTATGTAAATGTGTACTTAAAATCCCTTTTCCCGGCTCATCTGTAGGCTGTAACACTACTGCACCAGCACCATCGCCAAAAATTACTGATACATTACGGCTCCGGGTTTCGAAATCCATCGCAAATGAGTGTTTCTCGCTTCCCACTACCAAAACATTTTTATACATGCCAGTTTTTACAAACTGATCGGCCACCGAAAGGGCATATACAAAGCCAGAACATTGATTTCGGATATCTAAAGCACCGATCTCACCCATGCCCATTTCGCGTTGCAACAATACGCCACAACCTGGGAAATAGTAATCTGGACTAAGGGTAGCAAAAACGATAAAATCGACATCTTTAGCGGTAATCCCAGCCCTTTCGATTGCAATTTTGGCGGCTTCAATGCCCATTGTAGTGGTGGTTTCCTCATTGCGATCGGCAAAACGGCGCTCTTTAATTCCCGTACGCTCCTGGATCCACGCATCATTGGTATCCATAAAACGGCTTAAATCATCGTTGGTATATACATTTTTAGGAACGTAGTAACCTATTCCCGCAATTTTAGACTGGTGCATGCTCGTGTTTTTTATAAATTTGGTTAACAAATGTATTAAAAGAGATGGAAGATATGTAAAATGTACGATGTAAGATGTTGTATAGACTTATGTTACTGCACCTCATCTATTTTACCTATTCCATCTTACATTAAAACTATTATATCTTACATAAAAATAGTTATTTTTGCACCATGTCTACAGAAACCAAAGAAGAGACCTTTACGCTCGAAGAAATTTTAACTTCCCTAAAAACCGTACACCGCCTTATTTTGTGGAATGATGATATCAATACCTTTGATCATGTGATTTACTGCATGATGAAATACCTGGATTATAACGAATCGCAGGCCGAAAAAATTGCATGGAAAGTGCATAATGAAGGTAAATGCCCTGTTTTAGAAGGATCATTTACAGAGATGGAAGTATACCGTAAAATTTTACAACAAGAAGGATTAACTGTTTCTGTTGATTAAAAGATTACTCCCGAGAATTATTCTCGCAATATTGTCATTTCGAGCGGAGTGCTACCTGTACCGATTTTACATCGGTAACGCAGTCGAGAACCACGGAGTGCTCAGCGAAGCTAAATCTATCTAGGCAGATCTCTCCATTTCACTGCGTTTCAGTCGAGATGAAGACTATTCCACAAAATTAACTCTCCAATCCTTTTAAAAGCTCATTTAACCCAGCCTGTGTGGTTTGCGTTTTATCTTTAGCGTACCAGCCATGAAGTTTTTCTGCTAAAACTGGCATTTCAGTACTTTCTTTTCTCCATTCTTTTAAAAGTTCCTGTAAAATTTGTGGTCTTGGCCCCCAGGTTGCTAAAACTTGATCTGCTGATTCATTCAATACAATTAAAACCGGGATAGCCCTTCCACCATTGGTTAAATGTGCATCGATTAAAGGCAGATTTTTATCTCTAAGCACAAATTTCAAATCTATTTTACCCAACGATGCAGTTGCGATTTTATTAAACACCGGAACAATTTGTGCAGCATCGCCACACCAGCCTTCGGTAATCACCAGAAATTTATAATTTTCTTGAAGATGTTCAATAGTTGATACCAACTCATCATTTAAGCTGATCGTTTTATCCACGCGACTCATCCTTTGCACATTCATTTTAGTATAGTGCAAATCGTAAGTGACGTCGCCAGTTGCCTTTCCCTCTAACAGAAGTTGATCAATCAGTGCACGGTAGGTTAAATAATCAAGACCTTGTTGTTCAAAAATTTCGCGATAATTTATCATGGTTTCCTTAAAATTACAGCGCAAAGGAAAGGAGAAATTAGCTGAAAATGATCATGATTTTGCAAGAAAACGCAAGCGTATGATTGCACAGATTTTGGGATTACAAAGATTTTAAATTGTCTTTCCGGCAATGTTCGTAATAGTGCTATTAACACTTTAGTTTAAGGCAGTATCAAGAATGACATAAACATAAGGGATTGAAATGGAAAGCCCGTAAGCGAAGTACGAGTGCGGACTTGGAATGAAAAGCGGGGCTACAGCAACCGAAGACAACAGAAACTTGCTTTCCATATCTCTAAAATTGCGTTTCAAAAAAGATCCTGAAATAAATTACCTTCGGTGAGTTCGCTTAAGGCTCGGTTTACTTCGTAGCTTTTCGCTGCGCTACAGGTCAGGATGATGATTGTATCACTAAACTGCCATCAATCCACTCACATGCTGCGTTAATGCCACAAAATCGGCAACGGTTAGCTGCTCGGCACGCTTTTCGAAATAAATATGATTGTCCATTTTATCCTTTGGCATCACTGCTGAAACCGCATTACGCAAGGTTTTTCTTCGCTGGTTAAAACCTGCCTTAACTACGCGCCAGAATAACTTTTCATCACAATCTAAATTCTCCACTTCGTTGCGGGTTAGACGGATTACGGCAGAGTGTACCTTTGGCGGCGGATTAAAAGTACCGGGTTTTACGGTAATCAGGTATTCGATTTTATAATAAGCCTGCAGGAACACACTCAAAATACCATACTCTTTACTACCCGCGAGTGCTGCACAACGTTGGGCCACTTCTTTCTGGAACATACCCACCATTTCTACCACTTTGTTGCGGTTATCTAAAATCTTAAATAAAATCTGTGATGAAATATTGTATGGAAAGTTACCAATAATGGCAAACTGACCAGGAAAAATAGCATCGAAATCAAGTTTTAAAAAATCGCCATTAATCAGGCGCTCGCCAAGTTGAGGATACTTTTCATTTAAAAAATGGAAAGACTCGGTATCGATATCGATCAGGTAAGTTTCTAAATCTTTTCGCTGCAGTAAAAAATCAGATAAGATGCCCATCCCCGGCCCAACCTCTAAAACCTGGTGGTATTTGTCGGTATTTATCAAGGCCTCAACAATGCGGTTAGCAATGCCTTTATCGGTTAAAAAATGTTGACCTAAATGTTTTTTTGCTTTTACTAAACTCATACCCCAAAATTAATCAAATATCTTAACCGCAAAGGGCGCTAAGATTCGGCGCTATGAACGCAAAGATAGGCTTATTATTTCTTTGCGAATCAATCTCTGTTCTTTAGGGTTTCATTTTTTTTAAAGTCTTTAATCGAAAATCAGTAATTTGCGCTAAAATTTTCCAGTAATTATGAGCAATAAACTTAAAATTGGCATCAGTATAGGCGACATAAACGGCATAGGTTTAGAAGTAATCATTAAAACATTATCCAATCCTGCAATTTTAAATTATTGTACACCAATTGTTTATGGTCATACCAAAGTTTCATCTTTTCATAGAAAAGCGAATAACCTGGGCGATTTCAGTTTTAATGTAGTTAGTCATGCCGATCAGGCATTGCCAAAAAAGGCGAACATGATCAATTGCTGGGAAGAAGATGTAAAAATTGAATTGGGTCAGATTACGGCAACGGGTGGAAAATATGCCTTGTTATCACTAGAGCGTGCAACAGCCGATCTGGTAAACGGTGATATTGATGCTTTAGTTACTGCTCCAATTAACAAACATAATATTCAATCAGATACTTTTGCTTTTCCCGGCCATACCGAATATCTACAGGAAAAAAGCCGAAGTAAAGATGTGCTGATGTTTTTGATCAGCGAAAATCTACGGGTAGGTGTTGTAACAGGTCATATTCCGGTGAAAGATGTTCCGGCGGCAATTACGAAAGATAAAATCGTAAATAAGTTAAAACTGATTAACGAAAGTTTAAAAAAAGACTTCTGGATCGAAAAACCGAAAATTGCTGTTTTGGGCTTAAATCCACACGCCAGCGATAATGGTTTATTGGGTACCGAAGAGGCTGAAATTATTACGCCAGCCATCCAGGAAGCTTACGACAAAGGCATTGTATGTTTTGGTCCATACCCTGCTGATGGCTTTTTCGGTAATGGTAGCTACAAACAGTTTGATGCTGTTTTGGCTATGTACCACGATCAGGGTTTAATTCCTTTTAAAACATTAGCTTTCCATAATGGCGTAAATTATACCGCTGGTTTAAACTTCGTCCGCACCTCTCCCGATCATGGAACAGGTTATGATATTGCAGGAAAAAATTTAGCTGATTCGACTTCCTTTACCGAAGCTTTATTTTCAGCCATTCACATTGTAAAAAACCGCCGCGAGCAAGAGGAAATGCTGGGCAACCAACTACGCACAGGTGGAAAAGTGGTTGAAACTCAATTTGACATTAAGGATGATGCTTCTTAAGGTAGAAGGCAGAAAGACTAAAGCTGAAAGGCCAAAGCAGATAAATGACAGGCTAAACAAACTTGGCCTCTGACTTCGGACTCCTGAAGCCGGACTTAAAAGGAGCAGAAAAAGTAAAGCTGAAAGACCAAAGATGTATTAAACCCAGATGTACTAAGGTGGCTTAGATGGTCAACTTTTTTTTTTGCAAAGCAAGGCCTTGTGTTCCATCGGTTCTGAAAGCCCTGCTATCCGTTCCAATCTTTTTCTGATTGTCATGCTGAGCTTGTCGAAGCACAGCAACAAAAAAGATTTCCACTTCTATCAGGTTTATTTTAGTCAAAATTGTGCTGTAAACTAAAAAATGAAAAGCGTAAAAGCAAGCAATCATATTCTCCCAACAATCGTTATTGCGCAGTTTCTCTGCACTTCTTTATGGTTTGCAGGCAATGCTGTAGTACTCGATATCGTTAAAAACTTCCCTACCGAAGCGAACCTTTTGGCTAACCTCACCAGCATGGTGCAGTTCGATTTTATCAGCGGCACTTTAGTCTTCGCATTTTTTGCCATTTCCGATATCTTCTCACCCTCAAAAGTGTTTTTTACCTGTGGAATTACTGCTGCATTATTTAATCTGGGCATCTGTCTTGAATTATATAATATCCATTTATTGTTGTTTTTTCGTTTTTTAACTGGATTTATGCTGGCAGGCATTTATCCCGTTGGGATGAAAATAGCATCCGATTACTTTAAAGAAGGCCTCGGCAAATCGCTGGGCTTTTTAGTAGGTGCGTTGGTTTTAGGCACAGCCTTCCCACATCTCCTAAAGACATTCACAGGAAATTTTAAATGGCAATATGTAATCTTCGCTACTTCGGGTTTATCTCTAATTGGTGCGCTTTGTATTTTATGGCTGGTACCAAATGGTCCATTTAGAACTGCCGGACAAAAATTCAATTTCCGCTCTTGTTTCGATGGCTTTAAAAATCCAGGTTTTCGGTCCGCCGCTTTCGGCTATTTCGGGCACATGTGGGAACTTTATACCTTTTGGGCTTTTTTACCCGGCATGCTACTGCTTTACAACACTAACATGTACATACAACTTTAAATATACCGCTGTTTTCGTTCCTAATTATCGCATCAGGAGGTTTATCTTGCATGATTGGCGGTTTGCTTTCACAAAAATTCGGCGCAAAACGGATTGCCACTATCGCCTTAACAATATCGGGCTTATGTTGCTTGCTCTCCCCTGTTTTTCTATTTAGCTGCTCAGTCTATTCTTTTTTGATATTCTTATTCTGCTGGGGTTTATCCGGCACGGCCGATTCGCCACTATTTTCTTCCTTAATTGCCAAACACGCACCCGAAAGTTTGAGAGGGACTTCATTAACTTTGGTTAATTGCATCGGCTTTGCCATCACGATCATTAGTATCCAGTCACTTAATCTACTATCAAAACAGATTAATATTCAATATCTTTATATGGTGCTTGCAATTGGACCAGTTTTCGGGCTATGGGCTTTGCTAAAAAAACAATCTAAATGCGACTAACAGGAATTATATTAATTATTGTAAGTGTGTTAATGGGGATTTTCTGTGCAGTACTTTTTTCGTACCGAGGCGACATAGCCTTTATAACAGCAAAGATTGGATATTATTCTTTCATACTATGGCTTCCAACATTAATTGCTGGAATTATAATAACATCAGTTAACCCAAAAAAACAAATATGAGTACAAAATTATCCCCAATTATAAAACCCGAAGAATTAACCTGGTTAAACCAGGATGATGAAATCGTAATCATTGATGCCAGCGCCGGATCAAAAGCAAGGTATGATGAGCAACATTTGGCTGGAGCGCTTTTTGCCGATGTAAATGAAGATTTAGCCAGCATTGGCGATTTTGCAATTGGCGGACGTCATCCATTACCAACTTCTGAACAGTTTTCCAATGTGCTACAAAAACTCGGGATCACTGAACATAGCCATGTTATTATATACGATGACAAAAATGCTGGTAATGCAGCTGCGCGGCTCTGGTGGATGTTGAAAGCAATCGGTCATGAAAAAGTACAGGTTATTGATGGCGGCTTTCAGGCGGCTGTTAAAGCAGGTTTTCCGACTACCGATAAAGTGGAGATCCCAAAATCGGTTGAACCATACCAAGTAAAAGAATGGGCATTGCCTTTATCCAACATCAATGAAGTAGAAAGAGTAGCTAAAACTGATAACTACATTGTGATCGACGTACGCGATGCCAATCGTTTTGCAGGCTTAACTGAAGCTATTGATTTAATTGCAGGCCATATCCCTGGAGCGGCCAATATTCCTTATACCGAAAACTTAGATGCAAACGGTGCTTTCCTTGCTCCTGAAATATTAAAAGAAAAATACGAAGAAGCCCTGGCACATGTAAAGCCCGAAAATGTAATTGTACACTGTGGTTCGGGTATTACTGCATGTCATACCCTTTTGGCTATGGATTATGCAGGCCTGCCCATTCCTAAACTCTATGTAGGCTCGTGGAGCGAATGGAGCAGGAATAATAAAGAAATGGTACTGGCCAGCTAATCATTCTGCAGACCTTATAGCCTTGAGAAACCTATAAGCTCTAAAAATCAAGAGTTAACGCCAACAATTTTTAAAAAACATTTTTAATCTAATTATTTTATCCCTACATTTGCAGGCTAAAATTTTATAGTACTTTGAACCCACTAAAACAATTTTCATTACCGTTTACCGGATTAAAATTGGGATCTCATCAGTTTGATTATGAGCTTGATGACACCTTTTTTAATGCATTTGAGTACTCGCTAATCAAAAGTGGAAATTTAAAGGTAGACCTGGAACTTGAGAAACAAGAGACCATGTTGATCCTAAAATTCAAAGTTATTGGTACCGTAAATTTAGATTGCGATAAATGTTTATCAGAATTTGCTTACCCGGTAAACCTTTACGAAAGGCAGATTGTAAAGTTTGCTGAAGATGAACTGGAAAGTGATGATGAAGAAATTATCTCATTAAGCCGAAAAGACACCGAGATTGATATATCGGGGCCTTTATACGAGATGATTAACGTAGCGGTACCTTATATCAAAAACTGCGAGCAGGCAGGTAAAGATTGCGATCAGGAAATGATTGACCGCTTAAATCAGTTATCTATCCAAAAGCAGGCTGAAGAAAATGAACAAACAAGCGACCCACGTTGGGAAGCCCTTAATAAGTTAAAAAAATAATTAGATTATACAGCAATGGCACATCCAAAACGGAAGATCTCGAAACAGAGAAAAAATAAAAGAAGAACGCACTATAAAGCTGTTACTCCTTCTTTAGCAACATGCTCGGCAACAGGTGCTATCCACGTACCTCACCGTGCTTACAACGTTGATGGTAACTTATACTACAACGGCAAACTGGTTATCGAAAATACTCAGATAGGGTAATTTTCTTAAAAAATTGTTTGTGTTTTCAGCGGCTTTAGTCATACCTTAGTCAACTGAAAAATTCAGGATTACACCTGACTTAACACAAACAGATTTTTTCTATGAAAATAGGCCTCGACATAATGGGCGGAGACTATGCTCCCAAAGCAATTGTTTTGGGAGCAATAGCTGCTCATCAATCGCTTAACGCTGGAGAGCATTTAGTTCTTATTGGCGATACCGAACAGATTAAACCCATCCTTGCAGAAGAAGGTTTTAATCCAGATCATTTTGAATACGTTCATACTGATGAAGTAATTGGTATGGGCGAACATCCCACCAAAGCAATCGTTCAGAAACCGAATTCGAGCATAGCAGTTGGTTTTAACCTTTTAAAAGAAGGTAAAATCGATTCTTTTGCAAGTGCAGGTAACTCTGGAGCCATGTTGGTTGGCGCTGTATTTAGCGTTAAAACCATCCCGGGCATCATCCGCCCTTGTTTATGTACAATTCTTCCAAAAATTAAAGGCGGCACAGGCTTACTCTTAGATGTAGGTGCAAATGCCGACTGTAAACCCGATATTTTATTACAATTTGGCGTTCTGGGCAGTTTATATGCAGAAAATCTTTTGCAGATTAACGATCCTAAGGTTGCCTTAATGAACATTGGTGAAGAAGATGAAAAAGGAAACATGCTTAGCATGGCTACTTTTCCGTTAATGAAAGAAAGCAACCTGTTCAACTTTGTGGGTAATGTGGAAGGAAGGGATTTATTTAATGAAAAAGCGGATGTAATTGTTTGCGATGGCTTTACCGGAAATGTAATGCTTAAATTAGCAGAATCGTTTTACGTACTTACCATCAAAAAAGGACTTAAAGATGAATTCTTCGATCGTTTTAATTATGAACAGTACGGTGGAAGTCCGGTTTTAGGTGTTAACGCTCCAGTTGTTATCGGACACGGAATTTCCAGTCCGCTAGCTGTTAAAAATATGGTTCTCCAATCCAGGGAAATGATTACTACCGGGTTGGTAGAAAAAATTAGAATGGCATTTAAATAATTTATTAAAATTCTTAAAATGAGTAAAATTCACGCTGCTATTACAGCAGTAAATGGTTACGTCCCCGACTATGTGCTTACAAACGCAGAGTTAGAAACCATTGTTGACACTTCGGATGAATGGATTACCAGCAGAACGGGGATTAAAGAACGTAGAATTTTAAAGGGAGAAGGTTTAGGTACTTCCGATATGGCGGTTCATGCTGTAAACGGTTTACTTAAAAAGAGAGGAATTGATGCAAGTGAAATTGAACTGATTATCTTTTGCACTACTACTCCAGATTTTACTTTCCCTGCTACAGCAAACGTCTTAGCAGATAAAATCGGAGCTAAAAATGCATGGGGTTACGATTTACAAGCCGCTTGTTCTGGCTTTATTTTCGGACTTTCTACAGGTGCATCATTTATCGAATCAGGAAGACACAAAAAAGTTTTAGTAGTTGGCGGTGATAAAATGTCGTCAATCATTAACTATGAAGACCGTACAACCTGCATCATTTTTGGCGATGGTTGTGGCTGTGCCTTACTAGAACCAAATGAAGAAGGATTTGGCATCCAGGATTCTATTTTAAGAACAGATGGTTCCGGAAGAGATTTCTTAGGCATGAAGGCTGGTGGTTCAGTTAAACCTGCAACCCACGAAACTATTGATGCCAGGGAGCATTTCGCACACCAGGAAGGCCCAACAGTATTTAAATTTGCCGTAACCAATATGGCTGATGTTGCTGCCGAAATTATGGAACGCAACAGCTTAACTGCTGATGATGTTGCCTGGTTAGTGCCTCACCAAGCCAATAAACGCATTATCGATGCTACTGCAAACCGTATGGGGGTTACTACCGATAAGGTAATGATCAACATCGAACGTTATGGCAATACAACCAACGGAACCATTCCGTTATGCTTATGGGAATGGGAAAGCAGATTGAAAAAAGGTGACAACATCGTTTTAGCTGCATTCGGTGGTGGCTTTACCTGGGGTTCGGTATACCTTAAATGGGCGTACGACACAAAATAGTCAGAAGTCTTTAGTCGGGAGTCAGAAGTAAGGTACTGCCCGGATAAAAATATAAAACAAAAAAAGTATAACTTAGTTAATTCAATAAACACTATTTTTTACATAACTAGCCTAAAAAATGGATATCAAACAAATACAGGAACTGATTAAATTTGTTTCTCGTTCTGGAGTAAATGAAGTTGCTATTGAGCAAGAAAACTTCAAAATCACGATCAAAACAAACCAAGCACCAACAGTTGTGCATGCTACCGTACCACAGGCTCCGCTTGTACAGGCTGCTGCCCCTGTTGCCACAGCTCCTACTGCACCAAATGCAGCAACACCTGCTGTACCAGTTGCAGATGACACTTCAAAATACATTACTATTAAATCGCCAATGATCGGTACCTTCTATCGTTCAGCTAGTCCGGAAAAACCGATGTTTGTTAACGTTGGCGATGAGGTTAGCACAGGTAAAGTAGTTTGTATTATAGAGGCAATGAAACTATTTAACGAGATTGAAAGTGAAGTTTCAGGCCGTATAGTTAAAATATTAGTTGATAATGCATCACCTGTAGAATATGATCAACCGTTATTTTTAGTAGAACCTATTTAGAAGCTGATTTCACAGATTAATTTGATTTCGCAGATTTTTGATCATACCGTTAAACCGGTGTAATCGTTTAAATCTGTGTAATCCTAAATTAAAAATTATGTTTAAAAAAATACTAATTGCCAACAGGGGTGAAATCGCTTTGCGTATTATCCGTACCTGTAAGGAAATGGGCATCAAAACGGTTGCTGTTTACTCTACTGCAGATCGCGAGAGTTTACACGTACGTTTTGCTGATGAGGCTGTTTGTATTGGGCCCCCACCCAGTAAAGATTCTTATTTAAATATCCCAAATATTATCTCGGCTGCAGAATTAACTAATGCCGATGCCATACACCCAGGTTACGGTTTCTTATCTGAAAACGCTAAGTTTTCTAATATATGCCGCGAATACAACATCAAATTTATTGGTGCTACCCCAGAGCAGATCAATGGCATGGGCGATAAAGCCTCAGCAAAAGAAACCATGAAAATCGCGGGTGTTCCAACTATTCCAGGATCGGAAGGTTTGCTTACCAGCGTTAAAGAAGGTATTGCAATTGCCAATGAAATGGGCTACCCTGTAATTCTAAAAGCAACTGCCGGTGGTGGTGGACGCGGTATGCGTGTAGTCTGGAAAGATGAAGATTTCGAAAATGCCTGGGACAGTGCGCGTCAGGAATCTGGTGCGGCATTTGGTAACGATGGCTTATATTTAGAAAAATACATTGAAGATCCACGTCACATTGAAATCCAGATCATCGGAGATCAGTTTGGTAAAGCATGTCACTTATCAGAACGCGATTGTTCCATTCAACGCCGTCACCAGAAATTGGTAGAAGAATCTCCATCTCCGTTTATGACCGAAGAACTTCGTGAAAGAATGGGTGAAGCTGCGATTAAAGGTGCAATGGCCGTAAACTACGAAGGTGCAGGTACAATCGAATTCCTGGTTGATAAACACCGCAACTTCTATTTTATGGAAATGAACACCCGTATCCAGGTAGAGCACCCGGTTACCGAAGAGGTGATCAACTTCGATCTAATTAAAGAACAGATTAAAGTAGCTGCCGGAATTCCGATTTCGGGCAAAAACTATACGCCGGAGATGCATGCCATTGAATGTCGTATCAATGCAGAAGATCCTGCGAATAACTTCCGTCCTTCACCTGGTAGAATCACTAATTTCCATTCTCCGGGCGGGCATGGTGTTCGTGTAGATACCCACGTGTATGCAGGTTATTCAATTCCTTCCAACTACGATTCGATGATTGCAAAATTAATCTGCGTAGCGCAAACACGTGAAGAAGCCATCTGTACCATGGAGCGTGCTTTGAGCGAATTCGTAATTGAAGGTATTAAAACTACCATTCCTTTCCACTTACAATTGATGAAAGATCCTAACTTCAGGGCAGGAAACTTCACCACTAAGTTTATGGAAACGTTTGAATTTACGGAATAATATAAACGATTATAAAAATTTAAATCCCATTTTGGTAAAACAGAATGGGATTTTTCTTTATTAAAAATTTAAGAATTATTTCAGTAAATTTGAATTATGGAAACATTAATTGTACATCCGGAAAACAAGGCTCAATTAAATGCCGTAAAGCAGGTTTTAAAAGCCATGAAGATTTCTTTTGAAAAAGAGGATAAGCCTTACAATCCCGAATTTGTTGCTAAAATAAAAAAATCAGAGCAAAACTTTAAAGAGGGAAAATTTACTAAGATAGCTATAGATGATTTATGGAAATAGCTTTTGATGAGATAGCCAAAGAAGACCTAAGTTACTGGAAAAAAAGTGGCAATATCGCTATTCAAAAGAAAATAGAATCTCTTCTTATTGCCATACTAGAATCCCCGTTTAAGGGTATCGGAAAACCTGAACAACTTAAATATGATTTTTCAGGGATGTGGTCGAGGAGGATAAATTCAGAGCACAGAATTATCTATCAGGTTATGGAAGTTGAGCAAGTTATTAAAATTCACTCCCTAAGAGGACATTATAAATAATTAACATATTGATCTACATAATATATTAAAGCATTTCTCATAATAATATAAACTATTTCTATATTTAACACGTAAATACCATTCTATTCAAATAGAATGGTATTTTTGTTTTCAACATGAGCGACACTAAAAAAAATCTACTTACAAAAGCTATCGGACAAAAGAGCACCACATTAGAGGCAGAGATGTCTTTTTTTGATCACCTGGATGTTCTCCGTAAACATTTAATCAGAGCCGTAATTGCCATTGCCGTTTTTACCGGTATCGCTTTTTATTTCAACGAGGAAATCCTTGATAAAATTATTTTCGGGCCTAAAAAACCAGATTTTTGGACCTATCGCATGATGTGTAAACTGGTAGAGCACTTTCCTTCCTTAGGCAAGGATATGTGTATCACCAAAATTAATGGTGAAATCATCAATACAGAAATGGCAGGTCAGTTTAACCTGCAGTTAAATGTTTGTGTAATGTGTGGTATTGTTGTTGGTTTCCCGTATTTATTATGGGAAATATGGCGTTTTATCAAACCAGCACTGCATGAGAACGAACGTAAATCTGCAAGTGGCTTTGTATTCTTTGCATCGGTACTTTTCATTATCGGTATCTTTTTCGGGTACTTTGTAGTATGCCCATTATCGGTTAACTTTTTAACAGGATATACTGTGAGTGCCGAAATTAAAAACACATTTACCGTCGATTCGTATCTATCATCTGTGGCAACTTTAACTTTAGGCACCGGAATTATCTTCGAACTTCCGGTTATTATTTTCATCCTGTCGAAACTTGGGTTGATGACACCGAAACTAATGAGATCGAGCAGAAGGTATGCCGCAGTTATTATCTTAATCATTGCCGCTATTGTTACGCCAACACCTGATATTATGACGATGCTGATTGTAGCTACGCCATTGTTCTTACTTTATGAGCTGAGTATTTTTGTATCGGCCTACATCGAAAAAAAGAAGAAAAAGGCTGATGCTGCTTTCTACGCTAACTAACAAAAACATTACGAACAGAATTCATAATTCTCTATAAATTTGACAATGTCTGGTACAAAAATAAAAATTGCCATTGGCGCGGATCATGCCGGATTCGAATACAAAGAAATATTAAAAGATTTTTTACAGGATTACGAGGTAAAAGATTTTGGCACCTATTCTGAAAGTTCAGTTGATTATCCAGATTTTGCTCATCCTGTTGCCGAAGCGGTAGAAAATGGTGATTTTACATACGGTATCTTGCTTTGTGGATCGGCAAATGGAGTAGCCATCACGGCCAATAAACACCAGCACGTCAGGGCTGGTTTATGCTGGGAAAATGAGGTAGCTTCTTTGGTCCGCAAGCACAATAACGCAAACGTTTTATGTATCCCTGCCAGATTTGTTTCGGAAGAACTGGCAAAAGAAATAACGACAACTTTTTTAGCTACTGAATTTGAAGGTGGTCGCCACCAGAACAGGGTTGAAAAAATTTCGTGTTAACAACAAACTCAACTAACTATTATCATAATGAACAAAAAGTTTTTAACCCTTAGTTTGGTATCACTTGTTTCCGCAAGTTGCTTTAGCCAGATAAAGCCCCTTATACCGAATAAGGATGCGATAAAATTCAGCAAGGCGATTAGTCCGGAAAATGCTTACAAGCACCTTTCAGTTTTGGCTTCTGATGAATATGAAGGCCGCGAAACAGGTACTAAAGGTGCCTGGATGGCAGCAGATTATATCCGCGACTATTTCAAATCTTTAGGTCTAAAAGCACCTGTAAATGGCAGCTATTTCCAAAAGATCGATCTGGTTAATGTTACACTAAAAGAGAGCCATGTAACTGTTAACGGTCAGCCGAAAGAATACCAGAAAGATTATATCGTTTCACCGAGCTTAATCAGCGATAACGGTTTCACTTTTTCTACCGATCAGATTGTATTTATTGGTTATGGAATCAAAAAAGACAATTACAACGATTTTGCCGGAACTGATATTAAAGGCAAAGTGGTGATGATGTTTAACGGCGGCGATCCGACCATTAAACCAGGTACCAGAATTGACAGGGCATCTTACCGTGCTATGTTGGAAGGAAGAGCAAAATATTTTGCAGAGAATAATGTTAAAGCCATCATTCTGATCGATCCAAGTGTAGACAGAATTACCGAAAATAGCAAACAAGCTCAAAATAATGGTCGTGTAATGGTAAAAACCAACGCAGCTATTGAGGCTCAGAAGCAAAACGAAATTCCACGCATTTCAATCTCAGTAGCATTAGCAAACGATCTGTTAAAATCAGCCAATACTACGGTAGCAGATTTACAAAAGAAAATTACCGAAAGCCTTACTCCTGCTTCACAAATCGTAGGTGTTCCTTTTTCAGCAAGTGCTGCTAAAAATGAGGCATCAGTTAGGTGCGAAAATGTTTTAGGTTATTTAGAGGGGTCTGATCCGGTTCTAAAAAAGGAAGTATTAATTTTAACCGGTCACTACGATCATATTGGTTTAGAAACTGATCCAAACGCAAAAGACAAAGTAAACAATGGAGCAGATGATGATGGATCGGGTACTACTGGTGTATTATTGATGGCAAAAGCCTTTACCGATGCCAAAAAAGCAGGTAAGGGTGCTAAACGCAGTATCTTATTTATGACTGTAGTTGGAGAAGAAAAAGGCCTTTGGGGTTCTGAATGGTACTCTGAGCATCCTGTTTTTCCAGTAGCCAATACCATTGCTGATTTAAATACTGATATGATTGGCCGTACTGGCGAAGAGTATTTGGGCAAACCAGATTCAGCAAACTACATTTACTCAGTAGGCTCTAGAATGTTAAGTAGCGATTTGGCTAACTTAAGCGAGCAGGTTAATGCAACCTATACCAAAATGAAACTGGATTATAAGTATGATGATCCAAAAGATCCTGAGCAAATTTATTACCGTTCAGATCATTATAACTTCGCAAAATTGGGTATTCCGATTATCTTCTATTATGACGGCATGTTACAACAAGACTACCACAAACCTGGCGATGAAGTAAGCAAAATTAACTTCCCCCTATTGGCAAAAAGAGCAAAATTAACCTACTTTACCGCATGGGAACTGGCAAACAGACCTAAACGCCCGGCAGTAGATATGGACGGAAAAGGAAATCCAAAGAAATAATATTCAAAATACTAAGCCTCAACGAAATGTTGGGGCTTTTTTATGCTTAACTGTCGCTATATATTTCAAAATTAAAAACCTGATTAGATTATTAATATACCTTTAAAATCTGCATTAGAAATTTTTGGCGCACTCGTCACCCTGAATTTATTTCAGGGTCTATCTAATAGGAAAGATGCTGAAATAAATTCAGCATGACGATCTCGCTAGTTTCACAGACTCAAAATTAGTCAGTATGAATAGTATTAATCGAATTGAGATCTATTTAAGATGAAATGAGTGATGATTTTAATCCTCCACTAGATGATTTCAAGGATTATATACAATAAAAATAATTGCTTGATAGTCAAGTTTCAATTTTCTAAAAATAAACTCAACAGGGTTTCCTATCTTTGGTTTTTAACAGAGTAGCCTGAAACTAAAAACAGCTATTCTTCGTTACCCCTATAATGAAATTGCCATTGATGAAAACTGCCGAGGAATTTTTAGAGAAGTCTGATGAGAAAGCTTTCGATTTACCGCACCGTAAAACCATAAATTATAATATTGGCAAATACAATGCGGCAGTTGAACGCGGTTTATCAAAATTCGAAAACCTCGAAGCCTCGAAAAAAAAGGCGCATGTAATTAAATGGCGTGTGATGGAAAACCTCGACAAGTTTTTACCCGAGTTCGAATCGAACTTTCAGCGTCGTGGCGGTAAGGTAATTTGGGCTAACGATGCTGAAGAAGCCCAGCAAGAAATCCTCAATATCATTAAAAGAAACAATGGTAAAACAGTCATCAAATCTAAATCGATGACAACAGAGGAAATACACCTGAACGACTTTCTGGAACAAAACAATATCGAATCGCTGGAGAGTGATTTAGGCGAATACATCGTTCAGTTATTGGGCCAGGCTCCCTACCATATTGTTACCCCAGCCATGCACTTAAGTGCTACAGATATTTCGCAGTTATTTCATGATAAATTTGGCACGCCTATAGATGCCACTCCTCCGCAGCTGGTACAAAAAGCGAGAGAATTACTTCGCGATAAATACCTGAATGCTGATATTGGTATTAGCGGCGGGAATTTTTTAATTGCCGATACGGGAAGTATTGCCCTCACTGAAAATGAAGGTAATGCACGTTTAAGCACCACTTTTCCTAAAATCCACATCGCTATTGTAGGTATCGAAAAGATAATTCCTTCTATGGCCGACCTGGATCTGTTCTGGCCTTTATTGGCTTCACATGGAACCGGGCAGAATTTAACGGTTTACAATACCATTTTAAGTGGCCCGCGCCAGCCAAATGAAACCGATGGCCCCGAAGAAATGTATGTTATCCTGCTGGATAATGGCCGTACCAACTTACTGGCTCAAAAAGATCAGCGACAAGGCTTGTATTGCATCCGTTGTGGCGCCTGCTTAAATGCCTGCCCCGTATATAAAAATATTGGTGGACATACCTATAACACCACATATAGCGGTCCAATCGGCTCTGTGATTACGCCGCATTTAAAGGGTATGGAAGAGTTTAAACACTTAAGCTATGCTTCCAGTCTCTGCGGAAAATGTTCAGAGGTTTGTCCGGTTAAAATCGATATCCACAAAATGTTGCTGTTAAACCGGCGAGACGCTGCAGCTGCTCATGATAATGGCAAAAAAGAAGAAATGGGCTGGAGCATGTTCAATAAAATGATGCAAAAGCGCAAGTGGATGGATTTCTTTGGTGGGAAATTTAAAAATTTTATGCTTAAAACTTTCTTTAAAAAGAGTTGGGGCAAATATCGCGAAATGCCAAAAGTTGCGGATAAATCTTTCGCAAAACAGTGGGAAGAGTTGAAGAAGAATCGGGAGTCTTAAGCCCCCAAGTCTTTGGTCTTTAAATTAACTAATACCTGAAATGTAATTTTAATCGTCCTTGATATTTTGTATATTTGAGTATGGTACGAACAATAATAACACCGGATAAAGAAAACATCTCAATAGATGTTCCTAAGGCTTATATTGGGAAACAAATTGAGGTTTTGGTTTATGCTGTCGACGAACTTAACGAGATGGAGAAACCTAAAAGAAAGCATTCTGATTTTCGTGGTTCACTAAACCTTACTGACAAGCAATACGAAGAATTCCAGCAATATATTATCGATAGCAGGAACGAATGGGAAAGGGATATTTAGCAGATACCAATTCGGTAATTGAGTATCTTGAAAATAAATTACCTGAAAAAATACTCGTATTTATGGATAATCTCGAAATGCATTTATCTGTTATTTCAAGAATAGAACTTTTAGGCTGGTCTAAGATGACAGAACATCAATTTCAACAATTAAGCGGATTCATTTCAGCATCGCTTGTTTATGATCTATCAGAAGAAATTATCCAAAACACTATCAAAATAAGAAAATCGCATAGAATTAAACTTCCAGATGCAATAATAGCAGCCACAGCAATAACCAATAACCTTACCTTAATCACAAGAAATACTTCCGATTTTAAAAAAATTGTAAATCTCCAAGTCCTCAATCCATGGGATATTTCTTAAAGCAATAATCAAAAGCCTATTATGCATTTCAATCGAGGAGATAAAGACGACAAATTCTTATTGAATTTATACAAAAGATTGCTTTACCCCCGGATGGTTGAAGACAAGATGCTTAAACTTTTGCGTCAGGGCCGAATTGGCAAATGGTTTTCGGGTATTGGACAGGAAGCCATTGCAGTTGGCAGCACCTTAGCCATGCAAAACGATGAATATATTTTGCCCATGCACCGTAATTTGGGTGTTTTTACCTCACGCGATATTCCCTTAAAAAAATTAATGGCCCAATGGCAGGGCAAGATTACCGGCTTTACTAAAGGTCGCGACCGCTCCTTCCATTTCGGCACACAAGATTATAAAATCATCGGGATGATCTCCCACCTCGGACCGCAAATGGCTTTAGCAGATGGCATTGCATTGGCCAATGTTTTGGCCAAAAAGCAACATGCTACCTTAGTTTACACCGGTGAAGGCGCAACCAGCGAGGGCGATTTCCATGAAGCGGTAAATGTTGCAGCCGTTTGGGGCCTTCCGGTTATTTTTCTCATTGAGAATAACGGATATGGCCTTTCCACTCCAAAATCAGAACAGTTTAGATGTAAAAACCTGGTGGATAAAGCCATCGGTTATGGCGTAGAAGGTATTCAGATAGACGGAAACAATATTCTGGAGGTTTATAATACCATCAACCAGCTGGCTATGGAAATCCGGAAGGATCCAAGACCAGTTTTAGTGGAATGCCTTACTTTCCGGATGCGTGGACATGAAGAAGCATCAGGCACTAAATATGTTCCGCAAGAACTTTTTGATGAGTGGGAAAAGAAAGATCCGCTAAGTAATTACGAAACCTATTTAATTGAGCAGGGTATTTTAACCTCTGATACGGTTATCGATGTCAAAATCCAGATCAAAAGAGATATTGAACTGGAAATTGAAGAAGCTTTTAACGAAGATGAGCCCATTGCTAATGCCGATCAGGAAGAAGCAGACATGTATTTCCCTTATACGCAACAGGTTACTCAGGCCAATGAATCTTCAACCGAAAAACGATATTTAGATGCCATTAGCGATGCACTCGATTTAGCCATGCAAAAGTATCCTAACCTGGTTTTAATGGGGCAGGATATTGCCGATTATGGCGGGGCTTTTAAAATTACAGATGGCTTTACCGCTAAATATGGCAAAGGCAGAGTGCGTAATACGCCTATTTGCGAATCGGCCATTGTGGGTGCAGGCCTGGGCCTATCTATAAATGGTTATAAAGCTGTGGTAGAGATGCAATTTGCAGATTTTGTGACGGTAGGCTTTAATCAGATTGTAAACAACCTGGCCAAAACGCATTACCGTTGGGGCGAAAAGGCTGATGTAGTGGTGCGTATGCCTACAGGTGCAGGTACGGGTGCCGGGCCATTCCATTCGCAAAGTAATGAAGCCTGGTTTACCAAAACTCCCGGACTTAAAATTGTTTATCCGGCTTTCCCTGAAGATGCTAAAGGATTATTGTTAGCTGCGATCGAAGATCCAAATCCTGTATTATATTTTGAGCATAAATACCTCTACCGAAGTTTAACAGCTCCTGTTCCGGATGGCTATTACACCACAGAAATCGGCAAAGCAGTCAGGCTTGCCGAAGGAGGCAAGTTTGCAATCATTACTTACGGACTGGGTGTACATTGGGCATTAGAGTACCTGAATCAATATCCTGAAAGCGGCGCTACATTAATTGATCTGCGCACACTTCAGCCATGGGATAAAGAAGCCGTACAACAGGCTGTTAAAGAAACCGGAAAGATTTTAATTTTGCACGAAGATACCTTGACAAATGGCTTTGGAGCAGAAATATCAGCCTGGATTGGGGAACATTGTTTCGCTTATCTGGATGCACCGGTAATGCGTTGTGCAAGTTTAGATACCGCCATTCCAATGAATAAAATATTAGAAGAAGATTTTCTGGCTAAAGCAAGATTAGCGGAAACGATTGATAAGTTATTAAAATATTAAGAGTGGTTTAGTACACTATCGTCATACTGATCCGATAGCTATCGGATTTATTTCAGCAGCATTAAAGATCCTGAAATAAATTCAGGGTGACGACATCAAAAAACAGAAAAATGAGCAATTTCAAAGTCGAAGGAAATATCATTAACATCACAAAGCGAAATATTTTCTTTGGCGAAGTAGCCGTTGAGGATGGAAAAATAAAATCAATTTCCAAAATTTCCGATCAGCGGGAAGGCACTCATTTTATTTCTCCAGGCTTTATCGATAGCCATGTGCACATCGAAAGTAGTATGTTAATTCCAAGTGAATTTGCACGATTGGCAGTTGTTCATGGAACGGTTTCTACGATTAGCGATCCACACGAAATTGCCAACGTTTGTGGGATGGAAGGTGTAGAATTTATGATTGAAAATGGCAATACTGTGCCTTTTAAATTCAACTTCGGTGCACCAAGCTGTGTTCCTGCTACCATTTTTGAAACCGCAGGCGCAGAACTGAATCATGATGATGTAAAAGCATTATTAGAGCGTCCGGAAATAAAATATCTGAGCGAAATGATGAATTTCCCTGGTGTACTTTATAAAGATGAAGAAGTTTTAAAAAAGATTGCTGCGGCACACCACTTGGGTAAACCTGTTGATGGGCATGCTCCTGGTTTACGAGGCGATGACGTCCAGCAATATATAGATGCCGGAATTTCTACTGATCACGAATGTTTTACTGCCGAAGAAGCTTTAGACAAATTACAGCGCGGCATGAAAATCCTGATCCGTGAAGGAAGTGCAGCCAAAAATTTTGAGGCGCTGATCCATTTGCTGAACGATTGGCCGGAAATGATGATGTTTTGCAGTGATGATAAACATCCCGATAGTTTAGTCGAAAACCACATCAATCAGCTTTGTGCAAGAGCAGTAGAAAAGGGAATTGATATTTTCAATATTCTTCAGGCAGCCTGCATCAATCCTATTCTTCACTACAAATTAGATGTTGGAACATTACAACATAACGATCCGGCAGATTTTATTGTAATCGAGGATCTAAAAAACTTCAAAATTAAACAAACCTATATTGATGGATTGTTGCTTGCCGAAAATGGCAAAACAGTTGGAGATTGGGTAAAACATGTAGAAGATCAGGAATCGGTAAATCATTTCGATTGCAGTTTGAAAAAGGAAGAAGATTTTGTTTATCCCTTCACAGGACAAGAAGAAATCCCTGTAATAGAAGCTTTAGATGGACAATTGATTACCAATAGGTTAACCGCTAAACCAAAAGTTTTAAATAATAGCATTATCAGCGATCTGGAAAACGATGTATTGAAGATGGTGGTGGTAAACCGTTACCATGATGCTCCTGTGGCTGTATCTTTTGTAAAGAATTTTGGTTTAAAAAAAGGAGCCATTGCTTCAAGCGTTGCTCACGATAGTCATAATATTATTGCTGTTGGTGTAGACGACAAGAGTATCTGTGAAGCGGTAAATTGGGTAATTGCAGCAACTGGTGGTGTAGTGGCGCTGGGAAAAGGAAAAAAAGAAGTTATAGCTTTACCGGTAGCAGGCTTAATGAGTAACCAGAATGGTTATAAAGTTGCGGAAAGTTATACTTCTATAGATCAATTTGCGAAAGGTTTAGGTTCTACTTTACTTGCTCCATTTATGACACTTTCTTTTATGGCTTTATTGGTGATTCCACATTTAAAGCTCAGTGACAAAGGTTTATTTGATGGCGATGAGTTTAAGTTTATATAGCTTATTTTACGCCTTCAATCCGATCAGCGAAGACACTAATCAATTTAAAATCTTTATTAAGTTCAATCACTTGAGGCCATAGATTTTTAAGAACATCATAGAATTGATTCATTTTCATGTTTCCGAGCTTAATATGTATAACTTTTGGTGGAGGGTTATGAAGCAAAATACGGGAGGAGAAATCACTATCTTTAGTAATGATTGTCAAATTTTCCGACTCAGCATATTTCCAGATTTCGCTATCAGACCATTCATCACCTAATTCATATTGATGAATATACTCGTCAGAATTCCACAACGAAAAGAATCTTGGTAAATTTACATCAATGAGAAAAACCTTTTGCATTAAGCCACAGCTTGCTTAATTACAAAACTATGGTTCATTAATTCAGTTGCATAAAGCATGCAGGCAGTAATATCTGCCGCTTCTAAAGATGGATACTGCTTTAAAATTTCTTCTGAAGTCTCCCCTGCTGCTAAAAATTCCATTATGGTTTGCACAGTAATTCTTTTACCTCTTATGATGGGCTTACCACCACAAATATTTGCATCAATATAAATACGGTCAAAAATCTTTTCCATAACTTAAAGTTAATCAATTAGTTTAATTTTTGATAATCTTATTCTACCACAAAAACCTCTGCCAAAGGATTAAATAAATACAACCGTTTATCATCTAAACAAATACAACGGTACCGCTTTCTGATCCTTTCTCCTTTTGTGAAACGCCGGCCATCTTTAATTTTAAAAGTGGTATTGATGGGTAATTGCTCTAAATGTAAAGTTTCTGTTTTATTACTATCGTACTTTTTTAATGCACGCGATAAATGCAGATCAGAGCAGCTTGATGCCGCCGGATTAGACATATAATTATCAATTGCTTTATGAATATCATATGGAAAGATATTCAGCTCAAAAAAAGGAACCATCATCCTTTGGAAATTCTTTTTCCACTCTGAGCCATGTGGTTTTACTTTATTTTTAAAATCGTTCCACGTGAGTAAATGCGCAAATTCGTGTACCGTAGTAACCAAAAAAGCATAATGGTTGAGGTTGAAATTTACTGAAATCCTGTGGCCTTTGCCCTGATAAGGGTGACGGTAATCGCCCAGTTTTGTAGAACGGGTTTTAGAGATTTTAAATTCGCACTGAAAATAATCAATCCACTTGGCAATTAGCGGTGCCGCTGGTTCTGGCATATACTGCGCTAAAACTTTAACCTTTTCCATTTAACCGCAAAGTTCGCAAAGTTTTCCGCAAAGAAACAAAGAAAAGTTATAAGCCATTCACTACACGTTTTAATCCATCCTTTAACCTAATTACGTTAAAATTCATCAAAAGACCTAATTTGTAATTACCTAACTTCATATAAGTTAATGTTTGTGCCAAATGAATCTCATTAAAAGCTTCTATACTTTTCAATTCTAAAACCAATTTGCGCTCAACCAAAATATCAATTCGATATCCACAGTCTAGTTTTACCTCTTCGAAAATTAAAGGCATTATCTTTTCTTTTTCAACAAATAACCCTGCCTTGAGAATTTTATAATACAGACATTCTTTATAGGCGCTTTCCAACAGACCAGGACCTAAAGCACTATGAACTTCTATTGACAATCCGATTACAATTCTTGATAATTCATTCTCATCCATATCTTTGAATTTGCTTTTGCGCCCTTTGCGTTTTTGTCCTTAGCAATCTTTGCGGTTAGATTTCGATCTATTCCTCTGATGGAAACAATGATGCCAGCACGAGTTTAATCTCCCCAAATGAATAATCCTTTCCTAAAAACTCTCTTATCGTTGCCATTGATTTTGTTTTCTGGCTTTCTACTGCATCAGCAATATTTTTGATCTTGTTGGCCTTTACCAGTTTGGTTACATCCAATTGTTGTGTAGAAACATAATAGGCCAAATGTCCCTCAATGGTACCGGCAGAAAAACCACGATCTTTTGCAATTTCGTCGATGGTTTTCCCTTGCTCATACAGCTCGAAGCTTACCAGTTTGGTGTCGATTTTTGGTTCTTTTTTCTTTTTCTCGGCTGCAGATTTTACTTTCAGTGTTTCTCCTTTTAACTGGATCGCTTTTTGGAGTTGATGGTTTCTTTCGACCGTATTCAACAGCGCATCGGTATCTGCTTTGCTAAACTCCTTCCCAGCGATAAGTGCTTGCAACAATGCTTTACCTTTATGCATTTTTTTCAATTGCTCATACACTAAAATTTCGAGTTCGAGTAGCTCTGTAACATAAGTTTTAATCTGCTTTTCTTCTTTTATCACTTCTATTTGAGCTAGAAAACGGTCTGAGATCTCCTTAACCAGCGGATTAAAATATTTTAAGGCCGCCTCTACCCTTTTCGATACATTAAATAATGTATGCTCAGTTTGCTGTGCGAACAGGTTTTTGAGCTGATTAACAAACGTATCGGCTGTGGCTGTAATTTTTTGAAAGTCGGTATAAATAGTATCTGTCCAGTCTTCGTGCCTTTGCTTGGCCGATTTTTCACTTTTATCAAATGTTTGGCGGTGTTCTTTTAAGTAATAGCGGATTAGGTTCAAATCAAATGCGGCAAGCAAATAACTGCGGATAAAAGCATAACTCTCTATACTGATCTGCTCGTTCAGCACTTCCGAAGGTTGTTTTGTTTTAGAGAAATAATGCACATTCTGATCCTGCTGCAAACCACTATCGCGAAGATGAGAAGTTAAAACTAAACCCTTTAATGAGCGTAAACGCGATAAGGCCACATAAGCCTGACCAGGTGCAAAAGCATCACCTACATCAATAATAGCCTTATCAAAAGTTAAACCCTGACTTTTATGGACGGTGATGGCCCATGCCAGTTTAATGGGATATTGTATAAATGAACCGGCAACATTTTCTTTGATCTCGTTGGTTACTTCGTCCAGTTTATATTTTACGTTCTCCCAGGTGTAGGGCGAAATCTGGATTACCACTTTATCTTCCGGTAGTTCAATTTCAATTACATCTTTTTCGATATGGTGTACCACGCCAATTTTACCATTGTAATAGCGCTTTTCGGCGGTCATATCATTTTTAATAAACATTACCTGCGCACCAACCTTTAGCTCTAAGCTTTTATCATTTGGATAAGCATATTCATTAAACTCTCCCTGAACTTTTGCTTCGAAAAAATATGATTTTGTTTTCAGTTGGGTCAACCTTTCGCGGTTAATGCTATCAGCTTTATGATTATGGGTGGTTAAAGTGATATAATTTTCATCGGCAGCAGGTTTAAAATCCTGTTTGAAATGTTGCTTTAGCAAGGCAGTATCTTCAACGGTAATTTTATTGTTCCGCAGGTTGTTCAGCAGATCGATAAAAACAGCATCATCCTGACGATAAATTTTATCCAGTTCGATATAAACCGGTGGATTATCCTGCAGGGCCAGCGCATCGAAGAAATAAATGCTCTTATAAAATTTAGCCATAATGCGCCACTCGTCATTTTTTACCACTGGAGGTAACTGGTGCAGGTCGCCGATAAATAATAACTGTACTCCACCGAATGGAAGGTTTCTGTTACGGCGTACATACCGCAAAGCGAAATCTATAGCATCGAGCATATCTGCCCTCAACATACTCACCTCGTCAATTACCAACAGTTCCAGTTCCTGCAACATGCGGCGTTTATTGCCCTGCATGTTTAAGTGTTTTACTAAAGTTTTGGGTGTATTAAAGTTGAAATTAATATTTTCGTTGACCAGCGCTCCTGCAGCATCAGGAAAAAAAGCGCCAAAGGGCATTTGAAATAAGGAGTGAATGGTTACTCCTGCGGCATTAATGGCTGCAATACCCGTAGGCGCCACAATTAAAGCCTTTTTATGCGTAAGCTGGATCAGTTTCCGCAAAAAAGTTGTTTTACCTGTTCCGGCTTTTCCGGTCAAAAAAACATGTTTTGAGGTATAATTAACAAATTTAGCCGCAATTTCTGCGGGCATAGAAGTTTCTTCCAAAGTAGGCATCGGCAGTAAAATTTTAGTTAGCAATAAACGGAGGGACGAATAAAGCTAAACATTTTAGCACAAAACTAAAGAATGATTGATGAGAAATTTTAATTTTAAGTGGATATTTTTGGTCACCACTTTTATTTAATCAATAATTTCTTGATTAGCGGAATAAAAAACCTCAATAGAATTACTGCAGAAGCAACCTAAACCTGACAGAAACGACAGCCTCCGATTTTTTCTATCGGAGCTATAGTGTATGGCAGGACTGCAATAACAAAAGAACCACTGTCCTTAGTTTTCCAAATCATTTTCTAAATCTATTCACCCCAACAATAAAACAATACAACAACCTAACAATTAATGATAAAGCTTTTTATTATCTTTGCAGCCTGATGAAACAACAATATTCAAATCTTATCGCTGTTAAATTCCTTTAACCAGGTTTCATCATCTTTTACACCCAAAATTTTATTATGCTTAACCCCGAAATAGAAAAACGTAAAACCTTTGCCATTATTAGTCACCCCGATGCAGGTAAAACCACGCTGACAGAAAAGTTTCTGCTTTTTGGTGGCGCCATCAATACCGCAGGTGCAGTAAAGCGGAACAAAGCGAACCAAAGTAATACCTCCGATTTTATGGAGATCGAAAAACAACGTGGTATCTCGGTGGCTACTTCGGTAATGGGTTTCGAATACAGTGGTAAACGTATCAATATTCTGGATACTCCTGGTCACAAGGATTTCGCAGAAGATACTTACAGGACTTTATCGGCTGTGGATAGTGTGATTTTGGTGGTAGACTGCGTGAAGGGTGTGGAGGAACAAACGGAAAAACTGATGTCGGTTTGCCGTATGCGTAACACGCCGGTAATTATTTTCATCAACAAAATGGACCGTGAAGGTAAAGAGGCTTACGATTTACTGGATGAAATTGAAGAAAAGTTAAACATCAGTCTGTGTCCACTTTCATGGCCTATAGGCCAGGGGCATACCTTTAAAGGTGTTTACAGCATTTATAACAAACATTTAAATTTGTTTAACTCTGATAAAACCAAAGTGACCGATTCGGTTGTGGCAGCAAGTGATTTAAATGATCCATCTTTATTGAATTACCTGAAAGAAAACGAGATCAATACATTGAAAGATGATGTGGAACTGGTTGACGGCATCTACGGCAAAATTGATAAAGATTTATACACCGATGGTTTGGTTGCACCTGTGTTTTTTGGCAGTGCGATTAATAACTTCGGGATCAAAGAACTTCTGGATACATTTATTGATATCGCGCCAAGCCCACGTCATAGGGAAGCTGAGGAACGTGATGTATTGGTTGAAGAGAAAAATTTCAGTGGCTTTGTGTTTAAGATCCACGCCAACTTAGACCCAAAACACCGCGACAGGATTGCTTTCTTAAGAATCTGTTCCGGCAAGTTTGAGCGGAATAAATTCTACTACCATACCCGTCAGGATAAGAAACTAAAATTCTCTAACCCGATGGACTTTATGGCTAACGAAAAAAGTATTGTTGAAGAAGCCTGGCCAGGCGACGTGGTAGGTTTATACGATAGTGGCAACTTTAAAATCGGCGATACTTTAACTGAAGGGGAAAAACTGCAGTTTAAAGGAATCCCCAGTTTCTCTCCATCTATCTTTAAAGAGGTAGAAAACATGGATCCTATGCGTACCAAACAGTTGGAAAAAGGTATTGAGCAGTTAACGGATGAAGGTGTGGCACAATTGTTCGTGATGCAGCCTGGGAACAGGAAAGTAATCGGCGCAGTAGGAGAGCTTCAGTTTGAGGTAATCAATTTCAGGTTAGAGCACGAATATGGTGCTAAATGCCGATTCCGTACCTTAAGCTATACGCGTTCGAGCTGGGTAACTTCTACGGACAGGAAAAAGCTCGACGAATTTGTGAAACGTAAGCAACAGCACATCGGTTTTGATAAAGAAGCCAATCCGGTTTATTTGTCCGATAGCGAATATATGATCAATTTAACCAAACAGGATTATCCTGATATCGATTTCCATAAAACGAGCGAGTTTAAGAGTTAGTCAGATAGTCTTTAGCCCAGAGCACATAAAAAACCTCACTGGATTTTAAAATCCAGTGAGGTTTTAACATCTGATTGTGCCTGGCAATCACGGTTTAACTATTTTTTTCTCAAATCCCAAATCTTTAAACTGGTTAAAGTGCTTTTACCATCTTTCGAAAATGCCGTAATTCCAGTTGCCTTTTCATCTGGAAAAATCATGGTCGAAATTACTTTCTCCCCGCCATTGCCGAAAACTTCAAGCGATGATTTATCGATCAGGATCTGAATTTTCACTTTACCTCCAACAGGATTTATTTTGGCCGTTTGAATAATGTTCTTATCGTTTTTAATACCTTTCTCTGAACGTGAGCAATCCACATAAAGCTCACTTTTACCGGCCTCGTAACCCACTTCAATTTCTTTAATCACTTTGCCTTGCTCATCTTTTAATTGCGCCAATTTAAAACCTGCATTTTTAGCGTTACTCAAATCAAATTCTGCTTCAATCCAATTGGCATTAGCAATCTGGTCCAGTTTTAATTCACCGTTAACAAAAAGATTTTGTTTGGAAATTACCCGGTTTTGTGCCAGTTTTTTAAGATTGCCCGCAATAACCGAACTCGGCTGCTGAAACAACCTTATCCCATCAGGCGTGGTTTTTAAAGCTAAATCCCTTGGAATAGACATCTGCCCTTTCCACGGAAAGGTTTCTTTACCGCCCGGTTGCAACCAGCCTAAAAGAATACATTTGTCATTTGGCGCATTGTTCCAGGGAATGGCCGCATAGAACGAATCGCCGTCATCCACCAGCAAGGTTAACTGGCCATCGTTATCATTTTTAAAGGTTTTGCCGTCAAAATCACCTACAAAATATTGCATGGTTGGTCCTTTTGGACCGAACAGCGAGATCATGAGCACCCACTTTGTATTGTTCTTATTTCCATCAACCGCCAATGGAATCATAAAAGGGCATTCCCAGCCACTGCCTTGATTACCTTGCTTGCCAAAATCGCTCAGCATGGTCCAGTCTTTCAGATTTTTTGAACCGTAAAACCGGGCCTGGTGCTCATCAACCATCGCAACAGTCATAATCCATTGTTTAGAAGCTTCATGCCACCACACATTCGGGTCGCGAAAATCTTTTTTATTTAAATCAATAATAGGATTTTTTGCATAATTGGTAAAGGTTAAACCTCCATCATTACTGTAGGCCATGTATTGCGATTCGCTATGCTGCTTAGGTAAATCGGCAGTATAAAAAGCAAGAATGGGCGCTTTGCCTTTGCCCAAACCACTTACATTTTGTTTATCTAAAACCGCCGAGCCAGAGAAAATCATGGTGATGGTATCTTTAGTAATCTTTTCGGGGATGGCCACAGGAAGGTGCTCCCAATTCACCAGGTCTTTACTTTTTGCGTGCCCCCAGCTCATGTGCCCCCATTTATTTTCGAACGGATTGTACTGGTAATACAAATGGTACTCGCCGTTTAGGTAAATTAATCCGTTTGGATCGTTAAGCCAGTTGGTTGGCGCTGTAAAATGGTAATTGGGCCGCCATTGAGAGGTAGCCTGCTGTGCAAAAGTGTTTAATGAACAAGCAATAAGGATAGATAAAATATATTTGGTTCTGCTCATAAATGGTTTTTGAGCCTTCAAAATACGGATAATAATCCAATTACTAAAACGTTTAACTAAGTCACCACATTTTCAATAGTTTCTTTTTCTGTTTTTTGAATAAGTTCATATTGTTCATAAGTTCGCTGCAAACGCTTTTTAATTTTCCAGATTAATAATTTTGGCGAATGCACTTTAACACATTCTCCGAAACCTAAAATCTCCCGCTCCAATTCATAGTTCAGTATAACATCTATTCTAAAAACTGTGGTTTTATCATTTTTACTTAATACTACTTGTGAGGCATGTAAAGGTTTGGTTATTACATAAGGGGCGTGTTCGTTGGTAAACTCTAAGATTACCTTGTGCGCCCGGTCTTTCTCATTTTTAGTCACCCCAATCAAATCATCGTAATAGCGGTCGAAATCTACCCCCTGGTAAGCAACGAATTCTTCGTTGGGCAGTTCTTGAAATTCTATTATCCTATCCAAGGCTAGGTTCAGTATTCCAGGCCGCTTTTTTGCTTTACAGATCAAAAACCATCTGTTTCTATATTCCTTTAAGAGATACGGATAATAAATTCCCTGCTGCGATTGTTGCGCTTTGAAAGATTTATATTCGATCAATAGCGAACGCTTATTTAAAACTGCCTGATAAAGTGGTGGAATACATTCCAATCCTTTTACCAACTTATTACTTTCCAACTGAATGTTATTACCGCTCTGCTTGGTCGATTTGTAGAGGTTATTCTCCAAACGGGCAATCATATCGCTCATTTCGTCGAAATAATTAAAAGCATTAAACTGTTTCAGCACGCCAACAATTTCCTTCATTTTATCTACATCAGCATTATTGATCGGCGCTTTGGTAATACTGAAGTTAGGATCCTCGTAAGCATAAAAGCGTTTATCCTTCACTACAATTGGTGCATTATATCCAAGCTTATCACTCCGCATCAGTTGGATATCCGCCTGGATGGTCCGCTTACTCACCCCGCTGGTTATGCCCTCTAATTCGTAAAGGGTTTCGGAAACCTTTTCAATGAGATCATCAAGTGTCCATTTTCTGAAACGATTTTTCAAACAATCGTCGATGGTTTTATACCGGATAAGTGCTAATTTATTTACTGCCATTTTGGAGTGTATTTAGATTTCTGCTAAAATCCGTTGATTTTGGTTAGCTAAATATAAGAAAGGGTTTACATCTACGCAATACAATTGCGCAGATTATCATAAAAAGAAACATTTCACCGAAAAAATAAAATTTATTTAATTAATTATCAGACACTTAAATAAGTATTTGAAAAATATTTTTATCTGCGCAAATCTAGCGCGTAGTAGTGGTGGCATCTTTGTAATGTCGCCAGTCGATAATGAAGTTCTTTGAAAAAGATCAATAATAAATAACTGATTTACAATACAATTAAACTATTTCAATAATACGCGCTCTCCATCATGCTGCTCAATTAGAACAGCAAAATATGAAGCCCCTGTTCCGAATATGCGGAACAGGGTTAACGGCAATTAAACAGTTTAGGTAAATCAGTATATATAAAGAAATTCCGATGAATAATCGGAATGGCAATACTAAATAAAAACTTATCCATGGTTGTGGGTTTCAGAATAGCCCCAAAGTATTCGGGCAATTGCGTAGAATATACTGATAAGGATTGTGATAGATTGCCTGAACACGTTGTGTGTCGTGGGTTCGAATCCCACTTCCGATATATCGGAATAGCTCAGGGGTTAGAGTAACAACACCAAAATGCAGGTTCGAATCCTGCTTCCAAATATCACTTGGAATCGCATAAGGGTAATGCAATGGATTTAGGTTCCGTGTTAAAAGAAGGGCAACTTTTCAAATGCTCCCAAAACCAGCGTTGCGCAACCACATTTCGCTTTAGGATTTTTCGAAATCCAAGAAGCAAATCTGTATTTGCTCAGTGAGAATCAGTGCAGCAGGAAAAGGTTTAAAAATCAAATCGGCTAAATCGAGAAGGTAAAATGCTCCAAGGGAGTATAAAACCGATAAGACAAGCCTCCTTTCATTTTTAAACAAAGCTTGATAAACTTTTACTTCCGCAAAAAACAGGTAAATGTTCTTGTGCAACGCTTTTTAAAAGAATAAATAATTAACCATACTCATTTAAGTTCTCCTTTTAGGGGAGGATTTAGATGGGCTAACATCAAAAAACATGAAAAGAGTAACGATTAACACCAATTATGTTGGATTGGTGTTTAAAAAAGGAAAATTAAAAAACGTTTTAACCGCAGGAACTTACTGGTTAGGTTTTGGCGAAAGCATGACATTATACGATATGGCCAAAGAGTACTATTACTCGGTTGCCGAATTGGATATTTTGCTGGAAAATGCAGATTTTGTGAATTTGATTCACTTAGTAAGCGTTGCCGATAACGAATTGGCTTTGGTTTACCAAAACAAAAACTTCAAATCTGTTTTAACCGCCGGCAGACATGCCATCTGGAAAGGTTTGTCTGCATATAACTTTGTTAAGGTAGATATCAGTAACATCAAAATTGATGAAACGATTGATAAAAATTTGTTGGAGAAAGCGCCATTGTTGAATTACATCAGGGCTTATAAAGTAGAATCATTTGAGAAAGCTTTATTGTTTGTTGATGGTAAATTTGAAAACGTATTGGAATCAGGAAACTATGTTTACTGGAAAAACAGTACTACTGTTCAAGTTTTGAAAACCGATATGAGGCAATTGAATATGGAAATTATCGGTCAAGAAATCTTAACCAAAGATAAAGCACAATTGAGGGTAAATTTCAGCATTCAATATAAAGTTGATGACATCATCAAAGCCTTATTGGAGAATAAAGAATTTGAAAAACAATTGTACATCACCATGCAATTGGCATTAAGAGAGTGTATTGGCTTAATGACTTTTGACGAATTGATGGAAAGCAAGGAAAAAATTGCTGAAATGGTAATGGCCATCACTTTGGATAAGGTTGAAAACCTGGGTGTAAAATTGACCAACTGTGGTGTTAAAGACATTGTTTTACCAGGTGACGTTAAGGAGATTATGAACCAGGTTTTAGTTGCTGAAAAACGGGCACAAGCCAATATCATTACCCGCAGAGAAGAAACGGCCTCGACCAGAAGTTTGTTGAATACTGCCAAATTAATGGAAGACAACAGCATGTTGTATAAGTTGAAAGAGATGGAATACGTAGAGAAAATCGCGGAGAAAATCAATAACATCAGCTTATCTGGCAGTGGACAAATTGTAGATCAATTGAAACAGATCTTCGTAAAATAAACTAAATTTAGAAACCCCTCGGTCAGGTGAATGTTACCTGCCGGGGATTAATGAAGAATGAAATGAAAACCACCATCATAAACAGGCTTGCAGAAATCGAACGATCAAATGATATCAAAATATTATTTGCCTGCGAATCGGGAAGTCGCGGATGGGAATTTCCATCACCGGACAGCGATTTTGATGTTCGCTTTATTTATGTTCGCCCGCTTAACTACTATCTTTCTGTTTCAGAAAAGGATGATCAACTGGGTTTTCCGATCAACGATGAACTTGATATTTACGGTTGGGATATAAAAAAGGTGCTTAAATTGATCCGAAAATCAAACACTACTCCTTTCGAATGGCTGCAATCGCCTATTGTATACGGAGAGCAAGGTGATTTTAGAAACGAACTATGGACATTATGCCAGTCTTATTTTTATAGAAAAACAAATATCAACCATTATTTAGGAATAGCACATGGTGCATTGGATACAGTGATAAATGGCGACGAAATTAAGATCAAAAAACTTTTTTATATACTGCGACCTTTACTTTCAGCAAAATGGTGTTTAGAGAAAAATACAATTGCACCAATGACCATTAGTCCACTTTTAACCTTAATGCCAGAGTATCTTCAATCATCGGTTAAAGATCTGATTGTATTAAAATCTACTTCTGCAGAGGGGTTTATTATTCAAATAGACCCAAAATTGCGCAGGTTTATTGATGATGAATTTAAAAGTTGCACTGAAGGAGCTAAAAATCTCCTAAAAGAAAGTTTTGATGCCGAAATGCTCGATAACTTTTTTAGAAATACAATAAGCCATTATGACGATTAATGATTTAAAAGATCAGAACCTACTTTTATTTGAATGTTTAAGCGGTAGCAAAGCTTACGGATTGGATACGCCACAGTCAGACACTGATATTAAAGGAATATATTATATGCCAAAAGACATGTTTTTTGGATTGAGATATATCCCGCAGATCAGCAATGAAAGCAACGACGAAGTATATTATGAAATTGGCCGCTTTGTTGAGTTATTGATCAAGAACAACCCGAATATTGTGGAAATTTTAGCTACTCCAGAAGAATGTATTTTATATAAGCATCCCATAATGAATAGGTTAAATATCGATATAATTTTGTCGAAACTATGCAAAGATACTTTTGGTGGATATGCCTTGACACAGATCAGAAAAGCAAAAGGATTGAACAAGAAAATTTTAAATCCGATGCCAAAAACGAGAAAAATCGTCCTGGATTTTTGTTTCATTACAGAGAATTATTCATCGGTTAAAGCAAATATATGGCTTAAAAAACGCAATATTTCTAAGGCGGATTGCGGCTTATCGAAAATTCCAAATGCGAAAAACCTTTATGCACTATTTTATGATGCAGAAAATAAATTTGGCTACAAAGGGATTGCAAATAAGGAAAACGCTAATGATGTCTCAGTATCCTCTATACCTAACGGAGAAAAAGAAATTGGGTATTTGTTTTTCAATCAGGATAGTTATTCCTCCTATTGCAAGGAACATAACGAATATTGGGAATGGGTAGAAAAACGGAATGAAGAACGATATAGGTTAAATAAGACACATGGTAAAGATTACGACGCGAAAAACATGATGCATACCATAAGGCTTTTGCAAGTGGCGCTTGAAATTGTGCGTGATGGAAAACTTATCGTGAAACGGCAAAACAGAGATGAACTTCTCTCGATAAAAAGAGGCGACTTTGATTATGATGAAGTATTAAAAATGGCAGAAAAACTGATGCTACAAATTGAGCAAGAAACGCTTACAAGTAAACTTCAGGATAAACCCGATGAGCGACAAATTGAATGTTTACTTGTAGAAATGCGAGCAACACTTTATGCCAATTAAAAAAACAAAACAATGAACAACAACATAACAGGTAATAACCTGATCGAAATAGGTTATACCGAAGGAAAAATAGTAGGCCTGGCTTTAGCTATCGTGAAAGAAAATTTTGCGGATATTGAAGAAAAAGAATTACTGGCCTTATTTAAAAAATTAAAAGATTATCCGGAAAGTTTCTTAGATGATGAAGTATTGAACACTTTGGCCACAGCACTAATTGAGGAAGCCAATCCAAAATCAGACGGAACCATTGAACTGAGTAATAACACGAAAGATTATTCAATTTTCGGTGCCGATTATATTGAAGAAGGTGCCCGAAATCAAATGAATATCGCCATGAAATTACCGGTTTCGGTTGCTGGCGCACTAATGCCCGATGCCCACCAGGGTTATGGTTTGCCGATTGGCGGTGTTTTGGCGACCAGAAATGCAATTATCCCGTATGGCGTAGGTGTAGATATCGGTTGCAGAATGGCTTTGAGTATTTTCGATATCCCCGAAAAACATTATTTCGGGAAAGATGCGATGTACAAACGCGAATTGATTGCTTTTACGAAATTTGGTGCAGGTCAAAATTTTAAAGGCAATGAAAAAGCAGATCATGAGGTTTTAGAGAATGAGGCTTTCAACAGCACTCCTTTCCTGAAAAATCTGCATGGAAAAGCCTGGGCTCAATTGGGAACCTCTGGTGGGGGTAACCACTTTGTGGAATGGGGGATTATTGATTTTGCCAAACGTGATGAAATTTTAAATATTGATAAAGGACGTTATGTGGCTTTATTAACCCACTCTGGTTCAAGAGGTTTTGGCGCTACCATTGCAGGTCATTATACCAAACTTGCTAAAGACATCTGTAAATTGCCTAAAGAGGCTGTAAATCTTGCTTACCTTGATTTAAACTCTTCTGAAGGGCAAGAATACTGGATTGCCATGAACTTAGCTGGTGATTATGCTTCTGCTTGTCATGAGGTGATCCATAAAAGGTTGACTAAAGCCATTGGTGCCAAAGTTTTGGCCAAAGTAGAAAACCATCATAATTTTGCCTGGAAAGAAATGTTTAATGGCCAAGAAGTGATTGTTCACCGAAAAGGAGCAACACCGGCTGGCAAAGGCGTAATGGGGATTATCCCCGGTAGTATGACGGCCCCGGGATTTCTGGTTAGGGGAAAAGGCGAAATGAATGCAATTAATTCAGCATCACATGGCGCAGGTAGACAAATGAGCCGAACAAAAGCGATTCAATCGATTACGAAATCGGATATGAAAGCTATTTTAAAGGATCACAATGTTACTTTAATTGGAGCCGGCTTAGATGAGGCGCCAATGGCTTATAAAGACATTAACAAGGTAATGGCAGCACAAACTGAACTGGTTGATATAGTGGCTAAATTTGAGCCTAAAATGGTGAGAATGGCTGATGATGGAAGCAGGGAGGATTAGTCCTTAGTCCTTAGTCCTTAGTCCTTAGTCCTTAGTCCTTAGTCCTTAGTCAAAATTCTAAATTAACCTCGTTGGTTTTAAAACCTGCGAGGTTTTTTATGTTTATTTCGAATAAAAAAATTAGAAAATATTGGTTCTTGCCTATTGTGCCAAAAGAAAAGAACTTCAATCCTATCGGTTTTAACCTCATAAAATACAGAAGAAAGCTTTTTAATTAATCCTAGTCGGATATTAGGATCAAATTCAGTCTTTTATAGATGAATTGCCAATTAACTCCAATGTTTTAATAGTATTCTTTTTAAAATCACTTAAGTCATTTTTTATAAAAAAGCCTGAAAATTTAATTCTGTTTGAGAATTATGGTTTTGACGAGATAGCCTCGTTTAAATATTCGCATTCTGAAGCGGATAATATTTAATTACACTTTTCACTTTTTTATCTTTTGGTTTACCGGTTAGGTTGGTCACATTAATTATGTTGATATACTTTGTCGGATCTCCTGTTGATTCGAAAATAATTACTTCGGCATAATTCGTTTCGCTATGCAAAGAAGGATGATCATTCAAGACCGTAAAATCTCTTTTACCAAGCTCATTTAAAATCTCTTCTTTATTTACAACTACAGGAATACGGTTATGGATTTTACGCCTTTTCATCCACTGGTCATTTATTTCTGAGTATGGCATGCTTGCCTGGCCATTCAGAACTGCAAAAATGGCGCCCCCAAGAATAACGATAAACTCTCCAGCCCAAATAACCCATAACAATACGCCACTAATGGTACCTGTACTTTCGATGCGAAATGTACCTATTTTATTCAGATTAATAATTTCCTGAATCAAAATATTAGGATGGGTAAAAAGGAAAAAGAAATCAGAAGCCAGAACCTTTAAATCTGCACTATCCAGATTAAAAGTAAAACCCTTATTACTGTAGGCTAAAGTATCGAAGAATACCCATTGAATATAAAAGGCGAATAGTCCACAGAAGATTGCGATGATGGTAACGATCTTTTTATTCCTGAGTTTTCCGATTCTGACACCAATATCAATACTAAAACCTAATCCAATTCCCAAAAGCAAAGCGATAATAGCGATGAACCAAATATTGGGAATCAGCCTGCCAAGAATAATATAAAAAAGAGGCAGAATAAAAGATGCCAAAATACCAATGGCAAGTGAAGTAAGAATAGCTGATGGCGAAGCGTATCCTTGAGGCGTGTATTTGGGTTCCATAAAGCGTAAAATGAGATTTTTATTTGAACACCCATCTCCCGTAATTGTTTGAGTGGGTGTCCAATTTTATCTATTTTAACTTGCTTAATGCTTTTTTAATCCTTGGCAACATGTCTTTAATATCTTGTAAAGTACAAGCCCCTACTGATGCCCTGAACCAAGGCATACTGTCTTCATTTCCAAATGCAGAGAATGGAACTAAGGCTGCCCCAGCTTCTTTAATCAGATAGAAATTCACATCTGCACTGTCTTTTAAAACTTGACCATCTTCAGTAGTCTTTCCGATATAATCGATTTTGATGGTCAAATAAATGGCACCCATCGGCTCCACCGCATCGACATTAAAACCCTCTGCTTTTAGTTCGTTAAAACCATTATAAAGTGCATTTAAGCTATCCTGGATCTTTGCTTTAAAGCTGGTTAAAAAAGTATCAACCTGTGACTTGTCGTTAAAATAGTTAGACATGGCAACCTGCTCAGCTTTTGGTGCCCAGGCACCCATGTGGCCAACCAATGCTTTCATCCTGTTGATAATATCTTCAGGACCAAAACCCCATCCTACACGCACGCCTGTTGCAGCCAGACATTTCGAACTGCCATCCACAAAAATGGTAAATGGTCTCATTTCCGGCCTTAAAGAAACTGGATTTACATGCTCCTTACCAAAAGTTAAAAGCGAATAAATCTGATCATACATCATGTACAATGGTTTTTCATCTGCGCCACGCGAAGCATTTTCTTCTAAAACCGCATCACAGATTTCAGCCAGCGAATCTGCATCAAACATGGTTCCGGTTGGATTTAATGGCGAACATAAAGCCAATAAAGTTGCTCCTTTTAAATGCGGTTTCAATTGCGCAGCTGTTGGCATAAAATTATGCGCAGCATCTGTTTCTACAGCAATGGTTTTAGCCGAAGTTAAGTGAGAATAGTGATTATTGTTCCAGGATGGTGCAGGGAAAACCACGGTATCGCCCGGATCGATCAAAGCCAGGTAAGTAGCATAAATCAATGGACGAGAACCTCCAGAAACCAAAATACTGTTGGTATTATATTCTAACCCGAACCTATCCTTCAATAATTCTGAAACCGTTTCGCGTAATGGCAAAACTCCGTCAGCTGGTGGATAATTGGTTTGGTTGGCATGGTAAGCATCAACGATTCCAGCCTTTAATTCGGTTGGAATCGGATAAATATTTGCATCAAAATCACCTATGGTTAAATTAGCGATTGAAGCGCCTTTGCGTTTCATTTCATTAACCTCGTTTCCAATTTTTATAATTTCTGAACCAATTAATGAACTGGCCAATATTGAAACTTTCATCTGTTTATATTTTATTTGTAGGGTGATGAAGCTATCATGACTTATTAATTATTCCTGATGGAAAATCATGATGGTTTCATAAATATATATTAAAACTGCTATTAGGAGATTTATAATGCTTTAATTATTTTCTGAAGTTCTTTTTTATCAATAGTACTTTCTTCTGATTTATCATATAGGGTATGCATATTGATAATGACGCCATCTGGCATATTTGAAACTAGATAAGTTATTATTCTAAATCCACCACTTTTACCTTTTCCTTTGCTTTTTACGGCTAGCCTGATTTTGTACAGCCCTGCGCCCAGATCATTTCCCTGTTCAGGATTTTCCAAAAGTTTTTCTTCTAGTTCGTAGAGATCGTCTACTAAAGAAAGATGTTTCTTTTTGTAAATTTTGGCTTTTTTGATAAAAACGGCGGAATAGACAACCTCGTTAGCCATCAAATATCCTTTAAACCTAAAGGCTTCCGTTTTCCTTGCTGCATATCCTTAATTTCTTTTAAAGCCTGAGCAATTTCAGAAGTAATCTGACTTGTTGGTTCCGATTTAACTTTAGCACCAATTTTGCTGAGGAACTCTTTTACGAAACCTTCGTCTTTATCCTTAATTTCTATTGTTAAAGTTGTCATAATTACAAAATTAGCAAAATTTATTTAACCAAATCTTCAATTGCTTTATTCACTTTTCCGAAACCAAATTGCGTTAAAATGTCGTGCATTCCAGCAGCAATTTGCTCATTACAAAGGTTGCCAATGCTTCCTTCGTGTGTATGATGTATCTGGCCAGATGGAGCAAAAGTACCATTTTCTATCTGTTCACCAACAATTTTATAGGCTTCTCTAAATGGAACCCCCTGCAGCGCCAGGTCGTTCACTACTTCAACGCTAAACAGGTAATCATATTTTTTATCTTTCAAAATATCATCCTTAATGGTAATGTTCTGGAACATAAAAGTGGCAATTTCCAAACATTCATTTAAAGAAGTAATCGCCGGAAACAAATTTTCTTTTAACAGTTGTAAATCGCGGTGATAACCTGACGGTAAATTAGTAATCATCATCGCTATTTCATTTGGCAAAGCCTGAATTTTATTACAACGCGAACGAATCAGTTCAAAAACATCCGGATTTTTTTTATGAGGCATAATGCTTGAACCTGTAGTCAGTTCTGCCGGGAAACTGATGAATCCGAAATTCTGATTGATGAATAAACAAACATCCATCGCCATTTTAGCTAGCGTTGCTGCTACAGCACTCATGGCTTGCGCTAAAATCCTTTCGGTTTTTCCGCGGCCCATCTGTGCATAAACCACATTGTAGTTTAAACTTTCAAAGCCCAATAATTCGGTTGTTAAAGTTCTGTTTAAAGGAAATGATGAGCCATAACCTGCTGCTGAACCCAAGGGATTTTTATTGGTGATTTTCCAGGCGGCAAGCATCAGCTCCATATCATCGGCAAGGCTTTCGGCATAAGCACCAAACCACAAACCGAAAGATGATGGCATGGCAATCTGCAAATGTGTATAACCCGGTACCAATTTGCCTTTATGTGTATTGCTCAGTTCGATCAATTGGTTAAACAAAGTTGAAGTTTGATTAACCATATCTTCAATACAAGCCCTGAAGAACAATTTTAAATCAACCAAAACCTGATCATTACGCGAACGGCCACTGTGAATTTTTTTGCCCGCTTCGCCAATGCGTTGGGTAAGCAGCCATTCTACCTGAGAGTGTACATCTTCTACACTGTCTTCGATGGTAAAATTTCCGGCTTCAATTTCAGCGTAAATGTTTTTAAGTTCCTGCTGAACGGTTTTCAGTTCTTCAGCAGTTAGCAAATTAATGGTTTCGAGCATTTGAGTATGCGCCAAAGAGCCCAAAACATCAAATTTTGCCATTTGTAGATCAAGCTCACGGTCTTTCCCAACGGTAAAGCTTTCTACAAACTGATTAACATCTATATTTTTTTGCCAAATTTTCATTATAATCTATTTAACCGCGAAGGGCGCTAAGTTTTTCGCAAAGTGCGCCAAGCATTTATTGTAATTCCAAACAAGAAAATTCATCCTGTTTTATAAAATCACTTATTAATTCTCTTTTTTCTATTAAAGTCTCTGCAATCCCGCTCGTTGTATTGTTTCCGGAACGAAGCCAAATAATTTTAGGTGGATGACCATACAGATTTGAAAACTCATAGAAATCTGTGTCGAAAGTTACAATTACATAACCACTTTGACCAGCAAAAGTCCAGATCTCCTTGTCTGATCTGTTCTCTAATTTCAAACGTCTTGTTTGATCACAAGCTGGAAAATCGGCTTCTAAAAGTTTTGTGATCCTGTGATAGATGTTTTGATCGAACAATAATTTCACTAGGCAACTCTTATACTATGTTCCCTATCTGCAGAGTAGGCAAGACAGGCCAATACTTCCTCTTCTTTAATTTCTGGAAAATCATCTAAAATATTCTGAATGGTCATTCCGTTTGATAACCAACTTAAAACATCATAAACAGCAATCCTGGTTCCTTTAATACATGGCCTGCCAAAGCGTTTATTCGAATCAATATCTATGAAATTAGAATAAGTTTTCATCATGTAAAGATAAACAATATTATAAGAATTTTCATTCAACCGCGAAGGGTGCTAAGTTTTTGGCAAAGCACACAAAGCTATTTTATAATTTTACCACAGCATTCACGGAGTTTTTCACAGAGAACACAAGGCTATTTTTACCACACAGACACTAAGCACAAAGGTTTTTGAATCTTTAAAAGATAAAGGGGCATTTAAGTTTCACATCTGAACCTTACGCCTCAACCTTAAAACCTTCAACCTTCAATAACCGGTTTTAGCATATTTACATATCCTTCAACGCCTTCTGCAACCTCGCGAACATATAAAAATTCATCAGCCATGTGCGAGCGGCCAGAAAAACCTGGTCCACATTTTACTGAAGGGATATCCAGTAAAGCCTGATCGGATGTAGTTGGCGAACCGTAAGTAGTTTTTCCAAGTGCTACTCCGGCTTGAACAACCGGATGGTTTTTATCAATCGATGATGGTTTTAAACGGATGGAACGCGGGGTAACATCACAATCTACATTTGCCCTGATGATTTCTAACACTTCTTCATTGGTATAAGCATCGGTTACACGTACATCAACTGTGAAAGTACAGTTTGCAGGAACAACATTATGCTGCGAACCTGCATTAATAATCGTTACCGTCATTTTCAAAGGACCAAAAACCTCAGACACTTTAGGAAAGTGATAATTTCTGAACCATTCAATATCTTTCAATGCTTTGTAAATGGCATTTTCTCCTTCTTCACGGGCAGCATGCCCGGCTTTACCATGCGAAACGCAATCCAATACCAGCAAACCCCGTTCGGCAATAGCCAAATTCATTTCTGTTGGTTCACCAACGATACCAAACTCAAGCTCACCTAAATCAGGCAACACCAGTTCCAAACCATTGTTACCCGAAATTTCTTCTTCAGCAGTGGCTGCCAAACAGATATTATATTTTAAATTTTCCTGTTCGTAATAATATAAAAACGTACCGATTAACGAAACCAGACAACCGCCGGCATCATTACTGCCCAAGCCAAACAATTTGTCCCCTTCAATTGCAGCATCATAAGGATCGCGGGTATAACCTGAATTAGGCTTAACCGTATCATGGTGCGAGTTTAACAACAAAGTTGGCTTATTGGCATCAAAATGTTTGTTGTAGGCCCAAACGTTATTCATTTTGCGTTGAGTCTTAACCCCTCTCTCCTCCAAAAACTGGGCGATTAAATTCGCTGTTCTATCTTCTTCTTTGCTAAAAGACTGGATACGGATCAACTGCCGCAATAAGTCGAGACTTTCTTTTTGTATATTTTCTAGTAACATAGTATCAAGTAATTGTTAGAAAGCATCAGGAATAAACCCGAATTTAAACTTTTTACCTTTTATTTGGCTTTTAGCTTTCTTTGGTGTACAAGTTTCCTGCTTTTAAAGCCGAAAGTTTAATCCCTTTTATCAATGAAGAACTAAAACCGTTATGCTCCATTTCGTTCAAACCGGCAATAGTACAACCTTTCGGCGAAGTTACTTTATCTATTTCTGATTCCGGGTGTGTTCCATGTAATAAAAGCAAATCTGCCGCACCTTTTGCCGTTTGAACAGCCATTTTTAGCGCTTCATCAGCATGGAAACCAATTTCTACCCCACCCTGCGATGCAGCCCGGATGGCCCTTAAAAAGAACGCAATACCACAGGCACAAAGCGCTGTTGCCGAAGTCATTAAATCTTCGTTAATTTTCACCACTGAACCAACTGTTTCGAACATTTTGGTCACACTTGCGATATTTTCTGCTGAGGCATTATCGCTGGCCATACAAGTCATGGATTGCCCGATGGCAATTGCCGTATTTGGCATCACACGGATCACTTCAACATCTTCTCCCAGTTTTTCTCTAACTGCAGCGCAACTCACCCCCGAAATAACCGAAATAACCAGGTGTTTAACCGGAACAATCGAAGTCTGAATTTCATCCAAAACCGTATTTAATTGTTGTGGCAGAACGGCTAAAATCACAACATCAGCCTCTACAACGGCTTGTTTATTGTTATTACTTACGCTAAAACCTGATTCGGCATACGATTTTAAATGATCAATATTTCTGCGGGTTAACGTAATGTCGGCAGCTTTAGCAAAATCAGCTTTCACTAAACCTTTTGCTAAAGATAAACCGATATTTCCGCTTCCAATAATGGCTATTTTTTTTGACATGATTACTAATTTTCCTGCGGGTTGATCACAGATTATTTTGATTACAGATTTATATTTTTTTTCCTACAGTTTTTGAAAAGCAATTTCAGTGATTCTATTGATGCCTCAGTCCTGTTATCCACTTCAATCTTTTTAACTTCTGCCATTTCATCTATTCATCGTCATTGCAAGGAGGAACGATGTGGCAATCTTTTTCGTGTTGAACACAAAAAGTATTTCCGTTTCTATCAGGTTTAGTTTGCAAAAGCAGTAGTTAGTCGGTTTCTTTTCCCCTCGAAATGCCTATATAGCTACTACCACCAGAAAGCGAAACCTCAAAGAATTATAAATCAACTTAGTGCTTTTGTGTCCTGGTGGTTAAAATCTTTTAGCGATGAGTTTATGCCCCTCGCCAAAAACCTTACACCCTCAACCTCCCTGCCGTCTACCTCATTTCAGCATCTTGGTTCCAAAAGTTCCTTCCGCGAGTTCGGAAAGTTCGTCTGCTTTACCGATATATACAGCCGAAACTCCTTTTTTAATCGCTTCAAAAGCATTGTGCAGTTTAGGGATCATTCCTCCCTGTACCGTTCCGTCAGCTTTCAAACCTTCAAACTCATCAGCCTTGATTTCTCTTACCACAGTAGCATCATCATTAACATCCTTTAACACACCCTTTTTCTCAAAGCAATATACCAAACGGGTTTCATATAAGTTTGACATTGCTATCGCAACAGATGAAGCAATAGTGTCAGCGTTGGTATTTAAGAGTTGCGTATCACCATCATGTGTTATAGCACATAAAACAGGAACCAATCCGGCCTTCAGCAAGTTATCTAAAGTTGTTGAAGAAACAGAATTTTCATCCAAATCGCCCACAAAACCATAATCAATTACTGCACCGGCCATAGGTCCTGCATCTGCACCATAAGTTTTGGTAATAACCGGCCGTTTTTTTGCTTTGATCACATTACCGTCGGCTCCACTTAAGCCAATGGCATTGCTACCTTTAGCCTGTAGTTGCGCAACCATATTTTTATTGATCAAACCTGCGTAAACCATGGTTACAATCCGCAGGGTTTCAATATCGGTGATTCTTCTTCCCTCAACCATTTTGGCTTCAATTCCCAATGATTCACCCAGTTCAGTTGCAATTTTACCACCACCATGAACCAAAATTTTATCTCCTGGCAATGCCGTAAAATCCAGCAAAAACTGATGCAGGTTTTCTGAATTATCGATTACGTTTCCACCGATTTTTATGATTGTGAGTTGTTTATTCTTCATTTTTATAGAAAATTTCTGAAAGCTGATGTAGTTTTTCTACGAGTAACTTTTTATCAATGAGTTTAGTTTCATAATCTGCAATTAAAGCAGGTGACAAATTTCTAGCTAGCGCGTATTCCACAACTTCAACATCTTTACCTTTGCACAATAAGACACCAATACTTGGATTTTCATGCGGCCGTTTAACATCCCTATCCAAGGCTTCGAGATAGAAATTCAATTTTCCCAAAAATTCCGGTTGAAATTCTTCTATCTTCAATTCAAATAAAACCATACACTGCAAATCGCGGTGATAAAATAATAAATCTGTATAGTAATCTTTATTTCCTACCTGCAGTCTGTATTTACTCCCCATATACGTAAAACCCTTTCCCATCTCTAATATAAAATTTTGTAGGTTTTTAATTAATGCGTTCTGCAGGTCATCTTCAGAATGGATCTCGGGTAAAGCCAAAAACTCAAAAATGTAAGGGTCTTTAAAAATTCCACGAGGCAATTGTTTAGCTATTGCGTGTCCAAATTTATCACTAAGCATAGTCCGTTCAAAAGTGGCTGAATTTAACTGGCGCTCGAGTTCTCTTACCGATAGTTTCTCTTTAATAGAAGTATGGATATAAAATAGCTTTTCCTCTATAGTTTTGGTTTTGTTTAAAATGTGTAAATGAGAAGACCACGGTATTTGTGTCAACACTGTTGTCACAAATTTATCAAACTCATTATCAGCATCTTGAAATTGTGTCAGCAGTGTTGTCACGATTTCCTTCTCACTATAAACTTCATAAAATTGTTTCATTCTATAAAGTCCACGACGGTTAAATCCCTTTAACAGAGGTTGTTTCTCTGCAATATAGTCTGCTAAATCATTAACAGTTCCATCGCCCCATTTGCCATTGGCAACTTTTTCGGAAACAATTTGTCCAACACTAAAATATAACATTACGAGTTCTGCATTTGCTTTACTGTAGACCCTATTCCGGGCTTCAGTAATAAGCAAAATGACCTGCTCAAAATCTGATGTTATACTTTTTATTGGCTTATTCATTTAGCTAGTAATAGTTACAACTCTTCCAACATCGCTTTAATCACTGCTTGTGCAGCCCACAAACGATTGCCAGCCTCGTGGATAACCAATGAGTTTGGTCCATCTAAAATTTCAGATGATAATTCAAGATCACGACGAACCGGCAAACAGTGCATTACTTTGGCATCGTTGGTAAATTTCAACTTTTGGTTATTCATCATCCAACCATCCGGGTAAGTTAATACTTTACCGTACTCTGTATAACTGCTCCAGTTTTTCACATACACGTAATCCGCTCCGGCCAAAGCCTCCTCTAAATTATATTGAATATCTGCATTTGGTGTAAAATCCTCCGAAAGTTCGTAACCCTCAGGTTGGGCAATGGTAAAATCGATCATTCCTTCTGCCTGCGCTTTACACATCCACTCCGCAAACGAATTGGGTACCGCCTGAGGCAGCGCTTTAACGTGTGGCGCCCAGGCCAAAACTACCTTTGGTTTGCGTCCATCAGGTTTCTTTGCCCAGGTTTCGTGGATGGTAATAATATCGGCAAAACTCTGTAAAGGGTGGCGTGTTGCACTCTCTAAACTCACTACAGGTACAGCACAGTATTTCACAAATTTATTGAAGAAATCTTCGCTGTAATCCTCTTCACGGTTGTTCAATTTTGGAAAGGAACGTAAACCCAGGATATCGCAATATTGGCCCATCACTGCCGCAGCCTCACGGATATGCTCGACGGTTGAACCATTCATCACCACACCATCCTGTGTTTCTAAAGCCCAGCCTTCTTTATCCATGTTCATCACCATTACATTCATACCTAAATTTAAAGCCGCTTTCTGCGTACTTAACCGGGTACGTAAACTTGGATTCATAAAAACCAGACCCAGGGTTTTGTTTTTACCTAAATCCTGGTGTGCATAAGGATCTGCCTTTAACGCAAGTGCATCATTTACAAATTGTTTGATGCTTGGAACATCGTGTACGGAAGTGAAAAGTTTCATTTTTTAAAGCTTAAAGGGTGCTTCGACAGGCTCAGCATGACAATATCTATTTTACTAATTTTCTAAAAGCAGCTAAAAACTCATCAGCATGTGCCTTAGTCAAATTTAAAGCCGGCAATAAACGGATTACATTAGGTTTTGCCTCGCCGGTAAAAATATGGTGTGTAAACAATAATTCTTTTTTAACATGTGCCAGTTCGGCTGGCAGTTCGATACCGATCATTAGCCCACGGCCACGAACTTCTACTACCTGCTCAAATTTCTTTAATTCAGTAATGAGATAGTTCCCAACTTCTTCAGCATTTTTGATCAGGTTATCTTTTTCCATCACTTCCAAAACCGCTAGAGCCGCAGCGCAAGCTAAATGGTTACCACCGAAAGTTGTACCCAACTCCCCATGCCAAGGTTTAAATTTAGGCGCAATAGAAATCCCGGCTACCGGAAATCCATTTCCCATTCCTTTTGCCATCGTATACACATCTGCTTCAACACCCGAATAATCGTGCGAGTAAAACGAGCCGGTACGTCCATAACCACATTGTACGCTATCGGCAATGTAAACGGCATTATATTCATCACAAAGTGAACGGATTTTTTGCAGAAAACTTTTTGAAGCTTCTTTAATCCCTCCAACACCTTGGATACCTTCGATAATTACCGCTGAAATATCATTGCCTTGTGCTTTGAAAGTTTCTTCTAAAGCAATTTCATTATTAAAAGGCAAAAAGATTACATTTTCAGTTTGATTAACAGGTGCTACAATTTTAGGATTATCGGTTACGGCAACTGCTAAAGAGGTACGTCCGTGGAAAGCGCCTGTAAAAGCAATTACCTTTTTTCTTCCGTTGTAAAATGAAGCCAGTTTTAAAGCATTTTCATTTGCTTCGGCTCCAGAATTGCATAAAAAGAGCTGAAAATCTTTTTTACCAGAAACTTCGCCCAACTTTTCAGCAAGCTGAACCTGTAAAGGAATTTTAACGGAATTCGAATAAAAGCCAACTTTGTTCAACTGGTCAGTTAAACGGCTTACGTAATGTGGATGCGTGTGGCCTATCGAAATCACGGCATGACCGCCATATAAATCTAAATATTGTTGTTCGTTAGCGTCCCAAACATTGCTGCCTGCTGCTTTGGTTATTTCTATATCGTTAAGTGGATAAACGTCGAATAGTTGCATATCTTAATAAGGTTTGAAGGTTGAGGGCTGGAAGGCAGAAGGTTTGTATGCCTAAGCTTTTCCACCGCCTCTCAAAAATTTAATAAATGCGATTAACATCGCCTTAATTTCATTAACACTTTTATTCACAGCCTCGTAAACTGCTAAACTGATGTAAGCTAAATCACGGATGAGAATAAAAGCATATTCTATTTCTTTTGTAGAGCCAAGTGCATTATCAAGATAATGAACAAAATCCTTATCTGTGTTTTTACCGCTTCCTTCTACAATATTTAAAGGGATAGAATAGGTGGCCCGCCGAATTTGTTGGGTTAAAGCAAATTTTTCTTCAATAGGCATTATAGGTAGGATTTCCTTATAAACCTGTAAAGTAAATAAGTGAGCCTTTTTCCAAACATCAAGTTTTTGATAATCTCTCATACATTTAAATTTTAGATCTGAATCCAGACCTTTTTGCCTTCTGCCTTCCCGCCCTCTGCCTAGAAATTGGCTGCCTTTAACTTAAGTCCTGCTGCTTCATCCAAGCCAAACATTAAATTCATATTCTGAACCGCTTGTCCGCTGGCACCTTTTAACAGGTTATCGATAATGCTGATGATAAATAATTTACCGCCATGTTTTTCTACATGCACCAGCGCTTTATTGGTATTTACGACCTGTTTTAAATCGATATTTTTCCGGCTTACATGCGTAAAAGGATGTGTACTATAATATTCTTCGTAAAGGTTCTGTGCCTCTTCCAAACTAAGATCGCTTTCGAGGTACATGGCAGCCAAAATGCCCCTGGTAAATGCTCCACGCTGTGGAATAAAGTTTAAAACCTCCGAAAGTGATGGCTGCAACTGCAACAAACTTTCGCTGATCTCGTTCAGATGCTGATGCTCAAATGCCTTATAAATAGAAAGGTTATTGTTTCTCCAGCTAAAATGCGAAGTGGCAGCTAAACTCTGCCCGGCACCGGTTGAACCGGTAGTTGCATTGATGTGAACTTCTTTTTTGATCAAACCTTTAGCAGCCAAGGGCAATAAACCTAACTGTATACAGGTTGCAAAACAACCCGGATTGGCAATATTTTTAGCTGCTTTAATTTTATCGCGGTTAAGTTCTGGCAATCCGTAAATAAATTCGCGGTTTTCGAATGTCGATTTTTCATGTAACCTGAAATCCTGCGATAAATCGATTATTTTAATGTTTTCATTGATGGGGTTAGCGGCTAAAAACTTTTTCGCATCGCCATGACCAACACAAAGAAAAAGTACATCAATATCCTGTGGAATATCACTTACAAATTTTAAATCCGTGTCTCCGATCAGATCAGTATGTACATCAGAAATCAGGTTTCCGGCGTTACTGGTACTATTTACGAAAGAAATTTCAACATTTGGATGATTAACCAAAATGCGCAGCATTTCGCCTCCTGTGTAACCTGCACCACCGATTATTCCTGCTTTAATTTTATTCATCTCTATGAGTTTAATGCCATTTTATAAAGAAAAAATTCTTCGTCATTGCCTTGTTTTTCAAAGCCTATGTTTTCGTATAACTGCTGTGCAGTGTAATTATCTACAGCAGTTTCCAGTTGTATAAATGTAGCACCAGTGGTTTTGGAAAACTCCATGGCGGTTTTAATCAATTTTTCGCCGATTCCCTGCTTACGGTAAACCTCATCAACATACAGATCGTTCAGAATCCAGTTTTTACTTAATTTAGCCGACGAGAATTTCGGGTATAACTGCGTGAAACCCGCCGGTTTTTCAGTATCCTCGTCTATCGCTAAAAAAATGATCGATTCGTTATGTTGCAAACGCTCATCAATAAAAGCTTTGGCCATGCCAATATCCGAAAACTGGTTATAAAATATGCGATATTGGTTAAACAGGCCAACTACGAGGTGGGATTCTGTTAATCCTATTTGCTTTATCTTTATATTATTCACAATCAGTTCTGTCGTTTTGGGTTGATGGATAGGAGAAAAGAATAAATTCTAAATCATCAACACCATTGTTCATAATTTTATGTTTATCGCCAGCTTTAATCTGTAAACCTTTGTTGGCATCAACTGCAAATGATTCAGCTTCAATTAAAAATGTTGCCTGCCCTTTCAATATGAAGAAAAACTGTTCTGCATAAGTATGAAAATGTAATTTCTCAGCAGTTTGAGGCGGCATTAATTCTTGTTTAATTACTGCCTCAGGTTTGCTTACAAAATTCCATCCATCACAATTATTGCCCCATTTATAGTGATTTAAACAATTCTCTTTTGAAAGGATTTCGCTCATTTTAAGTATCAAGTATTTGGGATCAAGTATCAAGAGAGGATATAACTTACATTTCACCTCTTCCATTTTACAGCTTTCATAAACTAGGCTTCTTCACTATTCACCTTATGCCAGATCATTACCTGGTTACCGAATATTTTAGAGAAACCTTTAACATCTTCTCCGCTCCAGGCGTTGTTCATTTCGCCGTAGCTACCAAATTTATTACTCATTAAATCATGGTTTGATTCAATTCCGATAATCTGGAAACGGTACGGCAACAATTCAACAAACACTTTACCGCTCACAAATTTCTGGGTGTCAGCTAAAAAAGCCTCAATATTCCGCATAATCGGATCGTGGAACTGACCTTCGTGTAACCAGTTACCATAGAAAGATGATAGTTGCTCTTTCCAGCTTAACTGCCATTTGGTTAACGTATGTTTTTCCAAAGTATGGTGTGCTTTGATAATGATGATGGGGCCAGCAGCCTCAAAACCTACGCGACCTTTAATACCAATGATGGTATCACCCACGTGGATATCGCGACCAATACCAAAAGGTTGAGCAATGGCCTGTAATTTTTGAATTGCCCTCACAGGCGCCAATTTTGCGCCATCAATAGCAACCAATTCTCCTTTTTCGAAAGTTAATTCTACTTTACGCGATTCGGTTTCGGTAACCTGGGTTGGCCAGGCGCTTTCAGGCAAGGTTTCGTGAGAAGTTAAAGTTTCTTTTCCTCCTACCGAAGTTCCCCATAAACCTTTATTGATTGAATACCTGGCTTTTTCAGCACTATATTCAACTCCATGTTGCGCCAAATATTCTATTTCTGCTTCGCGTGATAACTTTAAATCCCTGATCGGGGTAATGATTTCTACTCCTGGAATCAGGATATTGAAAATCATATCAAAACGTACCTGATCGTTACCTGCTCCGGTGCTACCATGCGCTACATAATCAGCTCCGATTTTTTTTACATAGTTGGCAATAGCAGTCGCCTGACTTACACGTTCTGCACTAACCGATAATGGGTAAGTAGCATTTTTTAATACGTTGCCAAAAATCAGGTATTTGATACAATCATCATAGTAACCCTCTGTTTCATCTACCACAGCATGCGATTTTACGCCCAAAGCATAAGCTCTTTTCTCAATCTCCTGTAACTCTTCGTTAGAGAAACCACCAGTATTTACTATTACCGAGTGAACTTCCAATCCGCGATCCTGTGCCAGGTAAATACAACAAAATGAGGTATCTAATCCTCCGCTAAATGCTAAAACAACTTTTTTCATGCTATTTATTAAATAAAAACGTAAATAAAAATAAAAGGGCTTTTAAGCCTGTTTTGGGCTTAGGTTTAACAACTAAACGTTGTTTAATGCGCATAAAACGCTCGTATAATTTGGGTTTTTTCTGCAGTTCTTCGGCAAATTGCTTGGCTACTTCGTGTTTTTTTTCAGCCGGATCGTAAAGCATGGCAGTGCACATGCAGTTTTTGCGCTCCTTCATTTTTAAAATCTCAAAGTTTACGCAACTCTGGCAGCCTTTCCAAAATTCTTCATCCTGGGTAAGCTCGCTGTAAGTTACTGGTTCGTAACCCAGGTCTGAGTTTATTTTCATTACCGCTAAACCAGTTGTTAAACCAAAGATTTTTGCCTTAGGATACAACTTTCTAGATAAACCGAAAATTTCATTTTTAATGGCTTTTGCTAATCCGGCTTTACGGTATTTAGGACTTACTACCAAACCACTATTGGCGACAAACTGGCCATGGCTCCAGGTTTCGATATAGCAAAATCCTGCCCAGGAACCATCTTTGTGGAAAGCAATAACCGATTTACCCTCGTGCATTTTATTGGAAATGTATTCCGGCGAACGCCTGGCAATGCCTGTTCCACGAGCTTTTGCCGACTCAGCCATCTCGGTTACTATTTCTTCTGCAAATACACGATGTTCAGGAAGTGCAACCTGCACTATAAATTCGTTAATATCCATTCGTTTTCTAACGAAAAATTATAAGTATTCTTGTTAATTGGGTTTTTAGAGAGGATCAATTCCTCGTTACGTTTAGTGTAGGTACTAAATACGTGGAGTGAAATTTTGCCGGCTTGTGGGACAATAAAATACAGGTTGAAAATGATTAATAAACAAACCCTTCCCAGACACCATTTGTGTTGAGGAAACTGAAAGTTTATGTAAAATTTGCTTAATCATTTCTTGCGTATTAAAACGGCTTTAACTCTATTGAGGTGCAAAGGTTTAAATAAAAATCGAGTTACACAATAATATCGTGATTTTTTTATGTTAAGCTTTTGGTTTTATTGAACTAATCTGACTTAAACGGCCCGTAATTGTACTTCAAGGCATCCAGAACTTTTATCTTAAATTTATCTTTCAAACCTATCCAAGTGCCAATTTCAACATTGTTAAAAACTGGAGATAAAATTTAACATCTGCTTAACAACATTTAACATCCTACTATGCTGCTTAAATCCAATATTTACATGCCTGTAGCGAATGCGATCTGGCTATCGTTTTATAGGTACTCCTTAAATATTAAATAAAATTTTAACCGTATGAAGAATTTTACGCCATTTCATTTTAAATCAATCATTTTATTTGTTTTAATTTCTTTTACAGCAATAACTTCATGTAAAAAAACTGAAACTACCGATCCTACCATATCTTATTTAAGGGTAATCAATGCATCACCATCTTTGGCTACCTACAATGCTTACTTTAACGGTAATATGGTTAACTCAGCAGCTTTGCCATTTGGAGGCGCTGTTAATTATCTTTCATACGCCGCTGGTGCTTACAGTTTAAAATTTACAACGGCCAGCAGTGCGGAGAGTTTATTAACCAAAACCATTACTTTGAATGCAAGCACCTATTACTCGTCTTATTTGATTAATAAACCTGCTGCATTAGATGTTTATACCATTGGTGATGATCTTTCCACCCCATCAACTGATAAAGCCTACATCCGTTTTATTAACTTATCGCCTGATGCCCCTGCACTAGACCTGACAAAAACCAGCGCAACCACCTCGTTGGTTACCAATAAAGCCTTTAAAAGTGCAAGCGCCTTCATCGCAGTAGATGCCGGAACTTATACATTAGATGCGAAAGAAACTTCATCAGGCACAGTTAAAGCTACATCTGCGAGTACCAGTTTTACAGCAGGTTATCATTATGATATTATTTGTGGTGGTTTGGTAACACCTGCAAATGATACGGAACGACCATTGAGTTTACAGGTTATCACGATCAAGTAAGAAGGATTTTATTTTTCGACTTTCATAAAAAAGGGCAATTTTCGAATCGAAAATTGCCCTTTTGCATTAAGCATTGACCAAACTTCAATAATTATTTTTTTATTACATCAGGAAATTTTACCTGGATGACATAAGTACCTTCTAATTTGAGTCTCCAGGACCACCTTGGGTTTACAGAGAAACCTGGTGATGATGGAAAGCCATCTATTGATTTTATAAAGGTACTCGGTATTCTGTAATACATTAAGAAACCCCAGTCGGTAGTCGGTGTAACATATTTTGTTAAAGGGAACGGTGCTAGCTCAAAATCGCAGATCATAGCAGTATCAGTTTGAATAACCGGGTTGAATTTAGCATAGTTTTCAAAAATTGGCCTATCTCCCCTTGCTATAATTTCTTTTGCTTTAGGATTAAAGACATTTCCATTTTTATCCACCATTTTCAGTATAGCTCTTGCACCTAAAGATGAAATTTTTGTACAGGTAATAATTGGGTTTTTCATTGGCGTTGCTACACCTGTAACATCATTAAAGCCGTTAGCTACATTATCAGTAATCTCAAACAGGTCATCTATAGTGGGATCTACCACATTAATTGTTGCTAGTTTAGGGAATAGTTTAGTACCAGTACCATTAGTCATTTCTACATCATACACATATCTTCCTAAGGGTAAGAAACCAGATGCTTTGTTAAAGGTAAGCTGCCCGCTCAATTCATTAAACTCCATTGGTTTCTTTTTAACCACCTCCCTTTTCTTATTTAGCAAGTCCAGCGTTACGTCTGTTTCAGGATCAAAATTGGCACCGGTTTTAAAAACAGTGATTTCATACTCTTTAGAGAACTCTGCAGGCGCAGGAGAACCATCTTCTTTCCTCAAATTGAGTAATTTATAGGTAAAAGGTGGTGTAGAACCATCTGCATTGATTCTATCTGATTGAAAAAGAGGCAAGCCCCTTTTTGCATAAATATTATTGTCTTTATATCGAATAGAATCACTTAGATAGCCATTCTGTATTTTTTTACAGGCCACTACACCTAACAAGAGTAATAAACCTAAAATGTATTTCATTTTCATAATTGCGATTAAATTAATTGCCCAAAGACTGTGCATTAAAAAATAACCTGTGGTATCCACTTAACACATGAACTATACCATTGGTTGTGACGATTCCTGATGTTTGACAATCCACAGCCTTATCTTTTTGTGAATCGGGAATAGTACTTTGATCCGCCTCCTGATCATCACGGGTTCCGATTACTTTAGTATAAGTTACATAATCTACATAATTAACATACTGTGTATATTCATAAGAACGTCTCAATTTGATCAGATATTGAACATTTGGAATAGCTCCAAGTAAACTATTATAAAGCTTACCGCTAACGGTCATCTGGTCTCTGTTGATCTTGCCCGCAAATAAATAGGTCTTTAATGAATCATTTAATTCCTGTGCCGGAATATCTTTGATACCGAAGTCAAAGTTTTCTGTTCCAAGCTGGAGAGATTTCTGATATTTTTTGGCCTTTACATACTCCGCTATTCCATAATTTGTAGTTGCAAAAAAGGTTACATTGCCATTTACAGCATCCTTTAAACCTGCTTTGTCTATCACTTTAACCAAGGAATCGAAGTTGCGGTTAGACTTTAAGTAATCGTAAGTACTTAAATTTACATTGGGATCACTTGGGCCGCCATCCCTTTTATAATCATTTTTTTTACAAGCCGTTAGCGCCAGTAATATTAATGAAAGATATACTAATATATTATTTTTCATATTTTTTAATCTCTTAATAAAAACAACTTATACTTTACCCAACCAATATGGTGTTTGTTTCAATAACGGATTGTTTCTAAACAACGCAGGGTCTACAGGCCAATAAAATCCTTCTCTTCTAAACCTGCTTTCTGTAAGCCAATCTACGATAAGACCGTATCTTCTGGTCCTAAGCAAATCATAGAATAGATGTCCTTCCAGGTACATTTCTTTACCACGCTCATAAGCATATTCATCCATTACCTCGTCTACGGAGCTTCCAGCAGGAATTAATACCGGATCTGGATCATTTCTTTTTCTGAAATCATTGATAATACCGATTGCTGTTGCTGCATCCTTTTTGTAAAGTGCAATTTCTGCCTTAAGTAGTTTCATATCACCCAGTCTGAAAATGATAATGTTATTGCTTAGATAAGGGTCTAATTTTTGCCCAGGATTTCTGTACGTTACATTACTGTACTTTACACTCATTGGTTTATCTGGGTTAGCAAGGTCAAAGCCCTTTTTATAACGGATATCAGTGGTGGTTTCGAAATGATTATTAAGATACAGAGGCGTGGTATAAAAACGTGGGTTGTTTCCATAACCTTTAATATAATTCTCATTTAAAAAATACGAACCTATGGAACTATTAGAACCTTCCAATGTATTCTCACTAATGTTAATTTCAAATATGCCTTCGGAAGAACGACCAATAAAAGTATTCTTATAATTAGCGGTATCTGTTAAAGCATAACCTCCTTTGCTAATTAATGTATTTATGGTCGTATCAGCATTGTTTACATCAGTCAAATTAGGTGCATCAACGGAAACATCTGACATGGTAGCTCTCCAAAGATACAGATGAGCTAAAAGGGCATACGCTGAGCCCTTATTTGCAGTAACCTTTGCGTCTCCGGTATTCTCATAATTCCAGCTTAATAGATTAATGGCTTTGTGACAATCATTTTCAATCAATTTCATAACCTCCGATTTCGGACTTCTTGGCAATTGAGGCGCATTGATCGGGTCTTCATAAGACTCTGTAACTAATGGTACATCACCCCAGACCCTTACCGTCATAAAGTAACTTAATGCACGAAGGAAATACGCCTGACCAATCACTGAATTCCGGAATTGAGCAGGATCGTCTTCGGTTGACAATTGCGCATCGCTCATGGCATTAACTTTCTTCAAAATCAGATTAGACATGGCAATACTTTTATAGTACAAGCTATAATTTGCCAGCGTATTGATATTGTATTGAAAGGTAAAATCTCCACCCTGAATCCCTTCTAAACCATCGCCTCCATACTGTATCGTAAAATAATTTTTGGCGACAGCATCACCATACATAAAATAACGATTGTTTTTACTGGTAATCGCACTACGCATCATGGCATAATTGCCGGCGATGGCACTTCTTACATCCCTTGATGATTGCCAGAATGTTTGCTCATAAGGTGCGTCTTTAGGTTCCTCATATAATAATTTTTTACAGGAACTTACGGTAACCGCTGTAGCCATTGCGATAAGTACACCGATTTTTGTGATTATATTTTTCATTTATTGACGATATTAAAATTGAACTTGTACACCTAAAGTATATTTTCTTGGAATAGGATATCCGGTTCCATTATACTCCCCATATCCGCTAACAGCTTCTGCATCTGGTAATTTTTTTGATTGCTGGAACATATATACGTTATCAGCAATAGCGTATAATTTCAGCTGAGTTAAGCCTAATTTTCTTACGATTTTAGGGCTGAAATCATAACCAAGATTGATACTTCTGATCCTTGCATAGCCACCTTTTTCGAGGAAAAAGGATTGTGCAGCCGTATAATAATATCGATAGGATCCCAAATCGAGTTTTGCATATTCAGCCTGATCTCCAGGGTTTCTCCAGATGTTCAGGCGACTTAGATCCGGTGAAGAGACACTGGCAAAATTATATACCGCATTAGCATCTGTTGCGTTCGTAAAACGATCTGAATCAAATAGATTTAATACGTCACGTTTGAGAGTGAATGTTACGAAAATCCCCAAAGAGAAATTTTTGTAAGAAAAGTTATTGGTCCAACCACCGGTAAAACGTGGGTTAGGATCGCCAATTGGTGCTTTATCCGGATTGATACCATCATTAAAAACATCTATAAAATAATCTCCATCCAAATCTGCCAGATAAAAATCACCAGCATTATACGTTCCGTTACTATTTCTATACTTTTCTCCGGTATAAGGATTCTGGGGAATATCTGCTGAAGTAGAAAATACGCCTTTTGTACGATATAAATAGAAAGCATTTAGTGGACTACCTACAGAAAGCACGTGGTTTTTATCAAAACGATCTCCACTTAAAATAATATCACGGCCACCATTCGGCAAACTCATGATCTGATTTTTGTTATAAGATATATTAAAAGAGCTATTCCATTTAAATTCCTTTTGGATAGGATTAGCCGTTAAAGTCAACTCCATACCCGCATTACGTACTGAAAAAGCATTGGTGAAAGCATTGTCATAACCAGATGTAACCGGTAAATCAACATTAAAAAGCTTTTGTTTTACTTCTTTGTTATACACATCGAATGAAAGGGCATACCTACCATTATCAATTTCCAAATCTGTACCAATATTCCATTGTGTCGATTTCTCCCAACTAATATCCTTTTGTGCAACACCATTTATAAAATTAGGGGTAATAGCGGTAACACCATTATAAGAAGTAGCGCCTTGAATACCAAATGCCACCCCGTTAGCTGTACCATTTCCCGCAAATCCACCATTATTAACCAGGTATTTATTGTATTGCACATAAGCATTTCTTTTATCTTCATTACCTGTAGCACCATAACTTCCTCTTATTTTAATTAGTGTGAAAGGGTTATTGGTTAAGTTTTTCATAAAGCTTTCTTCGGAAAGAAGCCATCCTGCTGAAATGGAAGGAAATACCCCATATTTATTATTTTCTCCAAAACCAGAAGAACCGTCCGTTCTGATTGTTCCTGATAAAAGGTACTTGCTATCATAATCATAATTAAAACGACCATAATAAGCTACCAATCCATGCGCGATGTAACTTGATGAGGCATAAATATTCTGTTGTTTAAAACCAGTAACTGTCTGAATATTATCCGATGCACCTCCATAGCCGGATGCCTGGGTAGATTGAAACAAACTATATTCTATATCCTGACCCGCTACTGCACTAAAAGAATGTTTTTTAATGGAACCGTTATAAGCCAAATAATTCGATGTTCTTAAGCCCATATCAGTTGAGGAAAAACTGGAAGAGCTGTTGCCAAAACCATTGTTTAACAAATTGCTCATACTTACATCCCTACGGGTATTGTTACTAGTATAGGAAGATTGTGAATTTAAGGTAAAGTGTTTATTAAATTCATAGGCCAGATTGAGGTTGGCGGCAAACTGGTTCGACACATTTCTGTTTAAGTTTTCACCATCCTTACTCACAAAATAATCCAATTTTTCTGGAGATATATTAAATAACGAGGAAGGTAAATTCCCTGAACCAACTTTTGTAGGCTTAGATGGATCGTTTGGATCTTCGTTTCCTCTGCCTCTGCTAGCACTTGAATAAGAAAATATCGGGTTGATCATCAATTTTTTATTCATTGCTCTAGAGGTAAGATTTAAGCGCGTAGTATAACGTTTAAAGCCTGTTCCTTTTACAATACCATCCTCATCATAATACCCTCCACTGAAACGATAAGTTGTTCCATTATCGGTACCACCGCTTATACTTAGATTATTATCATTGATTTTACCTGTCTGATAAAATAAATCCTGCCAATCGGTATGGCCATTAAAAGCTGGATTTAAACTATCGGTAAGTATATAAGGCAATTGTACACGCTGGTCGTAACTAAGCTGCCTTTGAAGTACCTCCATTTTTTGTCTGCGCTCTGTAGTACCCATGGTAGCCTGTCTTAAGTTAGGGCGCTGCACCATACCGTAATAAGAGTTAAAGCTTACTCGAGTATCGCCACCTACACCTTTTTTGGTCGTGATCAAGATGACACCATTAGCAGCTCTTGAACCATAAATGGCCGCTGCCGAAGCATCTTTCAATACGTCAATAGATTCGATATCGTTCGGATTAAGGCCGGCCATATAGTTAGTTCCCGTGCCTGTACCTGGTGGCACGTAATCATCAGATGATTGAGGAACACCATCTACCACATAAAGTGGCGATCTGATTACATTAAACTGATCATAACCTGTGCTACCTGTGGAGTTACCCCTTACCGACACTGTTGGTGCCACACCTGGCTGACCAGTAAAGTTTTGAACGTTTACTCCTGATAAACGTCCTTGCAACAACTGATCAAAACTTGCAGCAGGTAAGTTGGCCAGTTCTTTACCAGAAATACTGGAAATTGCCGCCGTAGTTTTCTTTCTGGTAATTTTCTGATAACCGATAGTAACCACTTCACTGAGTGTATTATTATCCTCTTCCAAAGAAAAGTTTAATGTACCGCTTGCTGATACTGGTTTTTCCAGTGAACGATAACCTACAATCCTGGCCGTAATAATCGCATTATCTTTTTGCACCGTTAGGCTGAACTTTCCATCAGCATTAGTAGCAGTACCGTTCTTGGTACCTTTTTCAATAATCGAAACTCCTGGTATGGGTTTGTTGGTTTGATCTATAACCGTTCCCTTAATGGTTTTCTGGGCGAAGGCCAGCCAGGGGATGAGTAGATAAAATAATGTTGCCGTTAAAAATTTCACATAGCAATGTTTTGTAGAATTTTTTTCCATTGATGGTTAGTTAGTTAATTAGTTAAGTTTGACTATGACCTAAAGTATCAACATTTTTACTAGGCATTTAACTACTTTTTAGCTAAATAAAACCATATTTTAACTTAAAAATTTAACATTAATTAACATTTAACTCTTCAACACCTGACTTTTGCAATTTAAAACATGCCTCTATTGCACCAAATAGCACTTTTAAACCAAATAAGTCATATTTTCAATCATTTCTGGAATACATCACGCTAATTAATTAGCAGATAAATTTTGATAAGAAATTTCAAGAAAAATCTGCAGAAAGCAGCAGCTAAAACGTTAAACTAATCTTTTAGTACAGGATTAATTCCAAAATTAAAGTTACCTATAATCACCTGCCACATTACTCTATTTAGAATAGTTCAAAATAATTTGGATTATAGGATTTTCCAACGTTATTTTACGACTATTTAGAATAAATCCAAATAAATATTGATATGTTTAAAATTAAACTATCCAGTTTAACATTTATATTAATATTTACCAGCATAATTTCCTTGGCCCAGCAGTTTTCGACAATTAGTGGTACCATTACCACTTCTGATGGAAAACCTGCGGCTTATGTATCAGTAGGTTTAAAGGGAAAAGGTATTGGAAATGTTACCAACGATAAAGGTATCTTCGAAATACAAAGAGTTAAACCAGGTTCTTATATCATCTAGGCATTTTTATTCTTAGCTAATCAATTTTAGTCAACGCGGGCTGAAACAAAATAATCTATTTTGTAATCAGCCAGAAATTCTAACCCGCTTAGTGGGGTGAGTGTCTTAAGAACAGAGTGAACAGTTATAAAGGCTAAAAGAATTATTATACACCTAAATCATTTTATGAGTAGGGCAAAAAGCACTTTTTGACCAATACTAATAAAAACTGGAAATGAATATGAAGTACTCAATTAGTCAGAATTATTGTAGATTATCGCAAATGTAAGAATAACAGAAAGCAACAATATTCTCAATGAAGCATCCCTTAAGTTTAAGGTGCTATTAATACTACATAGAGAGTTATTATTTCAAAACAAAACCATATTTTTTTGATATTGTATCAACATTATCAAGATATAGCCAATCCTTGTAAAAAAGTTCCGACTTCTTAAATTCAAAGAAAGCATTTCTCTGAAAATTAACTCCGTATTTTTCTAACTCAAAACCTTCATCCACAATAAACTGGATATTTGTATTTTTCATTGAATCCAAAACTTCAGCGTTATTCCTGGGAATGATAACTATCTTTTTGTAATCACTAAATTTATTATTGTTTTTGTCGCCTAATTGCTTTAGAAATTTGATGGTTTTTTCAGTACAAGAGCCACAATTGCCTGATATCACAATAATAAAATAATTATCCAATTTTGACAAATCAGTGTGCTGCTTCTCATTGAAATACATGTTGAGGTGCTCTTCATCTTCGGATAATTTATGCTTATTACATGCTATGATAATTAATAAGAGGATAAAAATAACGCTATATTTTTTCATTGGAATTTACTTTGTCAATTTTGATAATGTCGAATCTCAAATGTAGTGGATCTACGAATTTATTTTTTCTGTGGTTAGGAGAAATAAATAAACCCTCTTTAGTAATAAACCACGTATTTGGAGAATATTTATACTTAGGTAGCTCTATTTCGTTTATCACCTCAAATTTTTCATTAAAAATCATTAAAATCAAGGGTTTATCTAAAATAGAATTAAAATATTTACCATCTTTTTGAGTTATATTTCGCAAACTAAATCTATAATAGATATGTCTATACTTATCATACATCACATTAAAGAACTGAGTATTCTCGATATGATGGGTTACCCATTTTTTTGGGTCTTCTCCTTTAGTATAGGAAACAGAATCAGCCAAATTTTTTCCTTTTAAAGGAGTAGCTCCATAACAAGTGATAGTTGCCCGTTTTGGGTCGTATTGATAAATGTTCGATTCGTACAAGTAGCTATAAGTTAAAATCCCCGGTTTCTGGTGTTCACTCGTTACAATAGAAGTGAGAAAGCCTGCATTACCTTTAATCTTATAAAGATAATCAGAATACGATATTGGAAGGAATGCAAGTCGTCCGGCATTTATATCAAAAGAAGCAAAAGCCGGCATTTTTCTGTCCCAATTAAAATTGGAATATATTGGATTAAAAATAAGCTTCCCATTAAAAAAGAACATTTTAAATTCGTGGCTATATGACAGTATTTTTCCAAAAAAATTGTTTTTGTTTGATATACTATCCATAGAAATGTCTTTTTTCTTATTCAAGTTTGTATCAATCACAATCAACCGATCATTACTGTAGTTTAATAAAATGGAATCAAAATTTATTATACTAATATCTACAATACTTCTACTTTTGTCTAAATCCTTCTTGTCCAGATTTTTTAAAGACAACTTTTTTCCAACTAAGCTTAATTGCCTATATAATAATCGGTTTGTTAAATCAAAGATATCAATACTCAATGTGTTGGGGTTATACCCTAAAAGATAATCTACATTGTGTTCACTATATTGTGTGTAAGTAAAATATGTATTTGCATATCCTTGCTTTACAGGTATTTTGATAGAGTCTATCTTTATTTCATATTCGGAGGCATCTTTAGCTAATTTTGATTTTATGATGTAGTAATCTTGATTTTTATTTTTACAAGAAATAAAACAAAAGAAGCTCAAATACAAAAAAAAGAAAGTGATAAAAAATTTAAACATAAGATTACATTGCCTAGTTGCATTTCAAAATTTATTAATATACCGCTAGATCTTCGACTAATAGAGACCATCTCAAAGATCCAATAATCTCGTTACGTATTGTAAAGCATAGTTTTGTACAAAACATGGCTAAAGCTTGTTCTTGAACCTCCAGATATTTAAGAACAAGCTCTACACTTAAGATTATCCTGAGAAAATGTGCACCCTATCTAAGAGAAGCTTAGGATCACCCTTGCAAACAGATATGAAAGTACCGGTAATACCAAAGCAACAGTGTATCCATTTAAAAAAACTTCAAATACAAAGTTAAAGTTACTGCTAACTTAATTTCATTTAGATTAAATAATATCTAGAGGTTAGTTCGGGGGTGTTTGGCAATTAATTAGAGCACCACAACTTGGCCCGCCACCAATCGGCGCTCCAGAAAAACATCCAAAACTGACACTCCCATAGTTACATGGAACAGGATGATTCTCTCCAGGGCATATCTTTACATTTAGACACACAAGTGTAGATTGGATACCAGTCTTACAACCATATTCTTGAGATCCAGGACAGGCATATGGACGATAAACAGGACTTGGATTACAATTACTTTGACCATTACACACCAGACCGGACGTACCACCACAGCCTGAAAAACCATCAGGGCATGTTTTCACATAATTTCCTTTAAAAACAGAAACTAGCTTTGTAGCTGATTCTGAACTCAGAAATAGCGACTCTGCCTTCATAACCTTGTAATTCGTAACATTTTCTTTTTTAAAAGAAAACAATAGAATACCTACTAAGAGGAGCGGGAGAATAGATGCAATTTTCATAATTAATATGTTTATAAGTTAACTTGTTAATATTTTAGGAATTATTACGTGTTAAATCATTATTACTTGAATCAAATTAACATTTATTTTGACATATAATTTACTTTATTCTTAACTAAAACTACTTACATATTAACATCTAAGTAAATCAATTACCTTTTAAATCATACATACGAATATTCGTCTCACCCAAAAGACATTTCATACGCATAAATCACTATTGATTAGCTGATAAATCATGTTTCATGGTACATCTTATAATTTAGAATAATTCAAAATAATTTGGATTATAAGATTTTCTAACGTTATTTTGCGCTGTTTAGAATTAATCCAAATAAATATTGATATGTTTAAAATCAAACTTTCCAGTTTAACGTTTCTATTATCCTTTGCCAGTATAATTTCCTTCGCCCAGCAGTTTTCGACCATTAGCGGTACGATAACCACTTCTAATGGAAAACCAGCACCCTTTATTTCCATTGGATTAAAGGGCAAGGGTCAGGGTACTACATCAGATGCTAATGGTTTATATACCATAAACCGTATTAGAGCCGGTACTTATACGATTAAAGCTTCTGCAGTTGGTATTGAAGCCTCAGAAAAAAACGTCACAATTGCTGCAGGGGAGAATAAAATTATCGATTTCGTGTTGAAAGAAAATGATCAGGCGCTGGAGGAAATTACGATAGCAGGTATTAATCAAAAATACAAAGTAAGCTTACCTTCTGCTACACTTAGGTTAAACGAACCATTACTAGAAGCGCCACAAAACATTCAAATCGTAAGTAACCAAATCCTTAAAGACCAGCAGATCATTAGCATGAGTGATGGGTTGATTAGAAATGTAAGTGGTGCAGTTCGTCTTGAACATTGGGGAGATATGTACACCAATATTTTAATGCGTGGATCGCAAATTCAGGCCATGCGTAATGGTTTTAATGTCGTTTCTTCTTACTGGGGACCATTAACCGAAGACATGAGTTTTGTCGACCATATTGAATTTGTTAAAGGTCCCGCCGGATTTATGCTGGGTAATGGTGATCCAAGCGGAATGTATAATGTGGTAACCAAAAAGCCTACTGGTTTAAACCAGGGAGAGGTTTCGTTTACTGCCGGTAGCTTTGATTTATACCGGACAACAATCGATCTTGACCATAAGCTAACAGCAGATGGTAAATTCTTATTCCGGTTAAATGCTGCGGCACAAAACAAAGCTTCATTCAGACCATACGAAAAAAATGACCGTTACAGTTTTGCACCTGTACTGAGCTATCAGATTACGCCAGGCACTAAGCTGACAGCAGAGTATACTTTGCAAAATGCAAAAATGACCGAAGTGGGTTCTTATTACATTTTTAATACCGCTGGGTATGCCAGCTTACCTAGAGAATTTACCTTAACACAACCTGGGGTACAACCTACGCGAATCAACGATCATAGTTTAACATTGAACCTAACGCAACAATTAGGTCAAAACTGGAAATTAACTGCTCAGGCAGCTTATTACAAATATTTACAAAATGGTTCAAGCTCATGGCCGTCGGCGATATATCCAAATGGCACCATCATTCGAAATGTTGGTATATGGGATGCCGAAAGCAGTATGAAATTAGCTCAGTTATTTGTGAATGGAACGGTTAAAACCGGCGGTATTGTACACCGGATTTTAGCTGGTTTTGATGGGGGTAAGAAAAATTATATAGCCGATTGGGGTCAATCTCACGATTTAGACCTGGCCAGTTCTCCGTTTAATTTATACAACCCTAATTATGGCTTCCCGTCAAACGGTTATCCAAACTTTGACCGTTCTACTCCATTAGAACAAAGGGCTATTGCAGCAGGAGGTTTAATGGATCAAAAATACCTAAGTGGTTATGTGCAGGATGAATTAGGCTTTTTTAACAACATTGTCCGCCTAACCCTTGCTGGCCGTTATACTTATGTTAACCAGTCGGCGTATGGCAGCCCGGCAGACAAAGCAAAACACGTTACCCCCAGGGTTGGTTTAAGTGTATCAGCGGATAAAAACACCTCTGTTTACGCGGTTTACGATGAAGCTTTTACTCCACAAACCGGCTTTTTTCGGGATGGTGGTACCGCAAAACCCATTACCGGTAACAATAAAGAATTTGGCATCAAAAAAGACTGGTTTGATGGCCGCTGGAATACCACCCTATCCCTTTACAGGATTACCAAACAAAACGAGATTACAGGGGATCCTAACAATAAGGCAGGAGAAACTTTTAGCATCGTAATTGGTGAAAAAAGAGCCCAGGGCGTTGAGTTTGATATTCGTGGCGAACTGGCCAAAGGATTAAACTTAATTGCAAACTATGCCTATACCGATGCAAAGGTAACAAAGGTAGCAGATGGCGTTGAAGGCGTTTATGTTGGTCAGGTAGTACCGGGTTTTTCAAAACATACCACTAACGCATGGTTAACCTACTCATTACAAAATGGTCCGTTTAAAGGTGCAGGAATTTCCGGAGGGTTTACCTATTTAGCCGACAGGGCCGTAGGTACCTACAGTGGTGAAAATGCAAACGAGAATCTCCCCGATTATTTCAAACTGGATGGAGGCTTATTCTGGGGAAATAAAAAAATAAAAATCACGGCCAATGTATTTAACATTTTGGACAAGTATTTATACAGCGGAGCGTATTATACCAACTATTGGAATGCCCCAACTTACAACCAACCGGCTTACTCATGGCAAGCCGAAGCACCAAGAAATTACAGAGTAAGTGTAGCCTATAAATTTTAATAACCCCCATCAGGAGCAACTGGATCAGATCAGCTGCTCCTGATTAAAAACCGAAAACATGAAAACTAAAATCTCATTATTAGCATTATTCCTTGCCTTTAGCATTTCGAACGTATTTGCACATGCGTTATGGATAGAAACAGCCTCAACAGGCAAAAAAGGACAGCCGCAGGATGTAAAAGTTTTTTTTGGAGAATATGAAAGCAACGAGCCTGATACCGCAGCAAAATGGTTCAGCAACCTGAAAGATTTCAAATTGGTTTTAACGGCACCTAATGGTACCACAAAGGTGTTAACAACTTCGCCGGATGTACTTTTTTACAAAGCTAGTTTTATACCAGATCAGGACGGAACTTATAAAGTTTCTGTGGTACACGAGGTGGCTGCAGTTTACGAGAAAGCAAAAATTGAATATTATGCTTTTGCCGATGTTGCTGTTGGTAACTTAAAAATAAACAAGGCATTTCCTGCCGATGCGGCTTTAACCATCAGGCCCGATAAACACAGTTTAAAAGTTGGTGAAACGGCAGTTCATGAGGTTATTTATAACAAAATACCTTTCGCAAACCAAAAATTAACCGTTGTTGGTCCTGATAAAAAAGGCCAGACTACCGAAACTGATGCACAGGGTAAATTTACCTTCAAACCGGTTGAAAAAGGGAATTACTTTCTTGAAGCTTTTACCGAAGATAAAACACCGGGCAAACTGAACGGACAGGATTACGAAAAAACCTGGCATTTGGTAACCTACACTACCGAAGTTAAATAACCGGATTAACTCCAAACTTTTCAACCCATTGGCAGACAAAAAATTGTCAATTGGTTCTTTTATTAAATAAAGCTTAATGTCGCTAACAAAACCTGCACAGAAAAAAACGAATAAATCGCGGATAAGAAGAATCAGTGATTGGCTGCACTTGTGGTTAGGTATCGCATCTGGCCTGATCGTATTGATGTTAGGCGTTACCGGATGTATGTATGTTTTTCAAAAGGAAATTACTGAGCTAATCCATCGCAAGGCATATTTTGTTGATGTTCCATCAAATACTAAAACCTTGCCATTAAGTTTACTGCAAACTAATGCCGAAAAAGCTTTGGGAAATAAAAAGAAAATTGGCTTTATTTCTGCTTATAGGATGCCTGAAAGGGCATGGGAATTTAGTACCTATAAAGCAGGTAATCCTAAAGCTTTCTGGTACTTCGATTCAGTTGATTATTATGACCTGGTACTGGTAAACCCATATACCGGAAAAGTAACCCTGGTAGCAGATTATAAATATGAGTTTTTTTCGGTGGTTAAAATGATCCATTGGAGTTTACTGATCAATCATCCCATTGCTCAACAGCTTATTGGTTGGTCTACTTTTATTTTTGTATTCCTGCTCATTTCAGGCATGGTGATGTGGTGGCCGAAAAATCTCAAAAAATCGAACTTCGATAAGAGTTTTAAAGTTAAGTGGAAGGCAAAATTTAAACGCATCAACTATGATATGCACAATGTATTAGGTTTTTATGTGATGATCATTTGCCTGATGCTGGCCCTAACTGGCCTAGTCTGGGCCTTTCAATGGTTCCAGCAAATAGTGTATGTAGTGGCAGCAGGAACCACTGCCCCACCAAAAGTGGTAGAAATAAAATCCGACTCAACAAAAACCATTAAAGCTGTTCCATTCGATATTGCTTTTGATCAGGCTAAAAATATTTTTAAAAACGAAGACCGTATTGGTGTGTCGCCAGCGGGAGGCGGTACAGCAACCATTAATGCCACAGGTTACCGTGGTGAAGAAACTTACTGGGATTATGATATTTTACAGTTCGATCAGTACTCGGGCAAGTTATTACATAGAACAAACCAATCAGAAAAAAACGGAGGTGAAACTTTAATTGGCATGAACTACGATATACACGTAGGCGCTATTTTAGGTCTTCCCGGAAAAATCATGGCATTTTTTGCAAGCCTTATTGCAGCAAGTTTGCCCATCACCGGCTTTATTATCTGGTTGGGAAAAGGAAAAAAGAAAAAAAATCCCGCAAAGGCGGAAAAATAAGCACACCCTAATTCATAATAAACATGAAATTTTTAAACCTAATTTTAGTATTAACCGGTTTAATTACCCTTAATACAAGCGCACAAACAAAAGTAGATTCGCCGGAAGAAAAATTGGAAAAAGACAGAAAGGCCATTAAATCTTTAGCCGGTTTTTATGAAGTGAATTTTAACTATGGTGAGGTTACCGCACCAGACCCTAATTACAAATTCAGCAAACCTTACGAAAGCCATGGCAATGAATGGGCCGAAATTATTGTAGATGAGCCTAAAAGAATTGTGATACAACACATGTTGGCCATTAACGATACTACGGTTATTAAACACTGGCGCCAGGACTGGACTTATGAAGATACCGACATTATGCTTTATACCGAAGGTAATGCATGGAAAAAAGGTAATTTAACCCCGGCTGATGTAAAAGGTAAATGGACCCAAAAAGTGTATCAGGTTGATGATAGTCCACGTTATCAGGGTTACGGAACCTGGAGCCATGTTGGCGGTCACGATTCATGGCAAAGCGAAACCGATTCTCCACTTCCAAGAAGAGAATCGACCGTTCGTAAAGATTACAATGTATTAAACCGCGGCAGCAGAATAACCATTACCAAAGATGGCTGGATGTTTGAGCAGGACAATAAAAAGATTGTACGCTCTGCCAGTGGCGATAAACTTTTAGCTATTGAGAAAGGTTATGAGGAATTTACCAAAATAGATCCTAAAACTTTTGCCAATGCTCAAAAATGGTGGGCAAGCCAAAAATCTTACTGGGCTGATGTTCGTGGCGTTTGGGCCGATATTATCGGATCGCAAAACACCTTCAAAGTACAAACCATGGCAAATGGCAAATTGCTTTACGAAACACTTTTTAGCTTGGGCGATCAATCTATTAAAGAAAAATGGTCAGCAAGCCAGAACAAAGAAAAAATTAAAACCGCTTTACAGCCTTATCTGGTAAAATAAAAAAGATTAATTTTATAAGTAATGGTTGGTGATTAATGGCAGGAGCTGTTAAACATCGACCATTTTTTTATGCCTAAACATCTCAGGTTTTAAAAAACATGAAAGGTTTGAAAGACTTGAGAGGTTAGTCTAGATTTTGCCAACAGGTTTTACCTATAAAGACTGGAGGCTTGTGAAAATCTCAATTATGCGCTATATTAGCAAATATCTAATGTTAATCTCATGAACTTTTTTAAAAACTATTTTCTGGCCGCTGGCATTGTCTGGACATTATGTGCATTGTCAATTCTATTTTTAAATTTTAACTTTCAGGCAAAGGAAATTACCATAACACTTATTATTCCGCTTTCGTATGCTATTTTCAGGTTATTTGATCAACCAAAACAATTACCCAAAACAGAGTAATACCTCAATACGATTCAATATTTTGATATGAGATTTTTTTTCTTAATTGCATTTTTTCTCTTTTCAAAGTACGTTTTTGCACAGGATTCTACCTACACCAGAAATATAATCAACACCCTTACTTCAAAAGAATTTTGGGGCAGGGGTTATACCAGGAACGGGATGAAAAAATCTGCAGATTATCTCGTAGCGGCTTATCAAAAAATTGGGCTGTTACCAATGGGTACAGCATATAAACAGCCTTTTAATTTTCCTGTAAATACATTCCCGGGAAAAATGATGGTGGCCATCAACGGACAGAAACTTATTCCTGGCAAAGATTTCATTGTAAACAATGAGAGTCCGGGCATTAAACAAAAAGCCAATTTAACACAAATTGATAGCCTTAACTATAAAGCTACACCTTCATTAATTATTTCACTAAAAGATAAACTTACCTGGTCCGTAGCTACAGAAGTTGGAGAAGTAACTACCATTCAGCTCAATAAAAACAACTTTACTACAATACCAAAAGAAATCAATGTTGACATTGAAAACAAATTCATTCCAAAATTTGAGGCCGCTAACGTTTGCGGTTTAGTTAAGGGCACTAAGTATCCAGACTCACTTTTAATCATTACCGCACATTACGATCATTTGGGTGGTATGGGGGCTGATACCTTTTTCCCTGGAGCAAATGATAACGCGGCTGGTGTGGCTACCCTATTAAGTTTAGCCAAATATTATGCCGCCAATCCCCAACCCTTTTCCATTGGTTTTATCTGTTTTGCCGGCGAAGAAGCTGGATTGTTGGGGTCAGGATATTTTGTAGAAAATCCTTTGGTTCCCTTAAGTAATATAAAATTCCTCCTCAACCTCGATCTGGTTGGAACAGGTGAAGTCGGAATGACCGTGGTTAATGCATCTGTCTACCCCAAAGCATTTGCTATGCTCAACGCCATTAACAATAAAAATCAATATATCTCTAAAATAAACTCAAGAGGTAAAGCAGCCAATAGCGATCATTATTTCTTTACCGAAAAGGGTGTACCTGCATTTTTTATCTACACCCAGGGTGGCCCATCAGCCTATCATGACATATTCGACAAACCCGAAACCTTGCCCCTTACGGAGTACAAAGATCTATTTAAATTGATCGTTGGCTTTAATCAAAAACTGATGGAATAGCTTCTTTTTTAGGACGAAAGCTGTAAATCTCTATTCAAACACTTAATTCTGAATGCTCAATACTCAAATTCCCTTTTTCTGCAATTGGGATAATATTATAAACCCTTGGGATAATTAAATTTAGCAGTAATGCTTGTATACTCATCTTTGAATCAACAAAAACGAAACAAAAATTATGAGAACTATACAAAAACTTAGTCTTGCATTATTACTGCTAATGGCATTTACAATTAAATTGAATGCTCAAAATCAAATCGAAATTGTTATAGTTGGCTCTGCCCATGACAATTCAAAATCGACAATAAATTTTCAGGCAATAATTGATAAACTTAAAAACTTTAAGCCCGATATGGTTTTTGGTGAGTACCTGCCCCAAGGTGATTATGCCAAACTGGAAGAAAGTAACTGGGCAAAAGAATTGTTTAAAAAAGAATATGATTATCTGGAAAAATTAAACCCGGAATCTCCGAAAAATATTGAAGTACAAATTAAAAAAGACCAAAAAGCACTCGCCAAATTCGCCTACTACCATAAAACAAGAATGAATTTAGCCGTTAATTATGCTAAAAACTGGGACCGGGGCAATACCGATTATCAAATTTTTGTACTCGAAAATTACATGAAACAAAGCTTCGGCAAAGAAGAACAATTAACCTACACAAAGATGTTTGGTGGTATAGATTCGTTAAAAAAGATAGGTTTATACAGACCAGGAAGCGAATACAGCAAAATCTATTTCCCCCTCATTTATCAATTAAAACAAGATCGGATTTACAATATGGATTGCCAAACCTATGATAAACCATGGAGTGAAGCCTGGGGCAAAACGGATTCTTTATATAAAATTTTAACAAGCAAAGCGAAAGCCGATAACACTTCACAGGAAGCCGCTACCATTAAAGCCATAGAAAAATATTGGTCTTACAATGAAGATGAAGCGAAAATTTTCAACGCTGATCCGTATGCCGGTATGAACACCGCAAAATATGGTGTTTTAGATGAAGCCTGGAATTTTTATGGTGGCCGTCATTTTTATGGCTATGCTGGTTTTCCTACTGAAACAGTAAAAGAAATGATCGCACAATGGACTTTAAGAAATGAAGGCATGTGTAAAAACATCGTCGAACAGGCAAAGGCGAAAAAAGCAAATAGGGTTGTAGTAGGTGTTGGTGCTTCGCACCGGAAATGGATGGAAGAAATTTTAGCCAAAAATCCATCTGTTAAAATAGTCAGCTATAACGATCTTCATTAATACATTACGTGCTCTAAATTAAGCCTCATTGCATTGCAGTGGGGCTTATTAAGCTAACTCACCTAGTCTCATTTTGCATTGCTCATATTTGTATCTAACGAACTTATGGGCCTGCTCATTTAAAACACGAGTTCGAAAAGCTTTACGACTTTTAAATTATTGCGCTAAAGTCAATTTGACCAAATACTGATCTTCTCCATCATCAAAAATTAGTTCAGCATCCCATCCTGTTTCCTTTGCAGTATGTTTGATAGTTTCTTCATCTATATAAATCCAGTTGAACCAGTTGCCTTTTTCACCTTTATATTCATACTGGTAAGATACCTCGCCATAATATTGGTTTTGCGGTTTCGGCATATCTTCATATAAATAAGTGATATCCGACGAATCGAAAATTACCTGTCCCTTTGGATTGATGAGGTCCTTTAATTTGATCAGGAAATTTTTAAACCCAGCTAAAGTTCCGGTAAGGCCGATACCGTTCATGAGCATGATGATGGTATCGAATTTCTCCTGATAGGTAAAAATATCCTGCACAAATGCTTTTTTTACACCGCGATCTTTCATAATATTTACCGCTGCTTCAGAAATATCAATCGCGGTAACATCCATATTAAATGCCTGTAGAAGTAAAGCATGACTGCCTACACCGGCACCAATATCTAACACCTTACCACTACATAAATGCAAAGCTTGAAGTTCCAAAACAGGCATTTCTTCATCATCTCGAAAGAAGAATTCTAAAGGCATTTCTTCTGGCTCACCATACGAATTGTGTAGCCAAAGCGTATCAGCTTCGCCTGTTCTGTAAATATCTGTTAACGCTTTACCAAAAACATCCATGAGGCAAAGATAGGGAAAATGGAAAGATGTATGAGGGAAGATGGGAAATGGAATGATATGATAATCATCCTGAGGCAAAAATTAAGTTGTCATGCTGAGGTACGAAGCATCTGCAACCGATGAAACAGATGCTTCGTACTTCTGCATGAGAAATGATTACTCCAACTCAAACACCTGATGGTATTCTGGTATGGCTACATGTTTAAAACCGTTATCTTTTAATCTAGTGGCAAAATGCTGTTGTACCTCGTACTCTCCATGAACCAGAAACAATTGTTTTACTTTCGCCGGATCCTGGCAAGATAAAAAGTGCAGTAAATCTTCATAATCGCCATGTGCACTCATCGATTTAATCGATTGTACTTCGGCTTTCACTTCATATTCATCACGAAAAATTTCAACTACTTTTTGTCCGGCAATTAACCTGCCACCAAGTGAATTTGGCTCACAATACCCCACCATTAAAATGGTATTTTTCTGGTTACTGATATTATTACGGATATGGTGTTTTACGCGACCAGCCTCAGCCATACCGGATGCCGAAATAATCACACACGGCCTTGGATCTTCATTTAAGGCTTTCGATTCTTCTACACTCTCAATAAAACGCAGGCCCTTAAATCCAAACACATCATGATCAATCTTTAAGGTTTCTTTAACTCCATTATTATAAACTTCAGGGTGGCTTTTAAGGATTTCTGTTGCTTTTGATGATAACGGACTATCCACATAGTAAGGAACATCAGGTAATTTGCCTTTTAACTCCAATCCGTTTAAAGCATAAAGCAGTTCCTGTGTACGGCCTACGGCAAATGCTGGAATAATTACTTTACCTTTTTTTACTTTGCAGGTATTGTTAATGATCTCCAATAGCATGTTTTCGATCGGATCAAGGTCTTTATGCAGTGAATCGCCATAAGTAGATTCCATTAGAATATAATCGGCCTGATCAAACTGCTGGGGATTTTTTAAAAGCAGATCACCATAGCGGCCAACATCGCCAGAAAAGGTAATCCGTGTTGGTTTTCCATCTTCCGTAATCGTAAGGTGGGTGGCAGCACTGCCCAAAATATGACCGGCATCGGTAAATTTCAAGCGTATTCCCGGTTCAATTTCAAAATCTTCTTCATACTCCACGATCTTCATCAGACTAAGTGTTTTGATAACATCTTCTTCTGTATAAAGCGCTTCTTCCATTTCTTCGCCGTGACTAATGTGCCGGTTTGCATATTCAGCGTCCTGCATCTGGATTTTGGCAGAATCCATCATCAGTATGCGGGCAAGGTCCATAGTGGCCGAGGTACAGAAAATTTTGCCTTCAAAACCTTCTGCAACCAGTTTGGGCAATAAACCGCAATGATCAATATGGGCGTGTGATAGAACGAGGTAGGAAACTTTTTTAGCGTCGAAACCAAAGTAATCGTTTAATTTATCAGTAACATGTCCCATTCCCTGGAATAAGCCACAATCTAATAATATCTGGGTACCGTTTTTTAATGTAATAAGGTGCTTACTCCCCGTAACCGTACGGGCAGCACCATGAAAAGCAATATTCATCAAGATGTTGGTTAGAAAATATATAGAATAAAAATGCCGGATTTATCCGGCACTTCCAATTCTTTAAGCATTTATTTCTGCTACTTTATCTTTAACCTTGTCTGCAACACTTGTGGCTTTATCTGCCAGGTTTGCTAATTTATCTTTCGAAGCATCTAAAAGATCAGCAAAGAAATCTGATACTTTATTTTTCAGATCGCTGGTAGAATCTGATGATAATGCCAATGCGATGGTTGCACCAAGTGCTGCTCCGGCTAATACGCCTACTATAATTTTTGTCTCTTTTTTCATGATCTTAGTGATTTACTTATTAAACATATTTAACCCACAGGTGTTTTTATTTTTTTCATCTTGCAAAAACCAATCCACAATGAAGCGCATATTTTTTATAGACCTGGACAATACCATTTATTTTACCAAACCGAACGAGGAACAGTTGATGGGCGAATTATACCGTTTTTTAGAAAGCATGGATTTAGGGATCAGCAAAGAAAATTTTCAACTTGCCAAGCAGGAAATGTTAAAAACGCCTTTTATAAAAGTGGCTAAAAAATATGGTTTTAAGGAAGAAGTAATGCCCGAAGTGATTTCATATCTCCACAACAGGGAAGTAACCAGGCCTTTAAAACCAAGTGATGATTATCACTATATCAAAAGCCTGACCGGCCGGAAATTTATTGTAACTGCAGGTTTTCCAAAACAACAGCAATCAAAAGTAAAAATGTTGGGCATTGCCGACGATTTTGAAGAAGTACATGTCGTGGATGTTTCAGTTAACAACAAGAAGGACGTTTTTGAACAGCTGATCAATCAGCATGATTTAAACAGGGATGATATTTTAATTATAGGCGATGATGCCGAATCGGAAATTAAATTCGGATTGGAACTGGGGATCAGCACTTTTTTACTTGATCCTGAAAACCTGCATCCAAATGCCGAAAGCACTTTTAGAGGGAATAATTTGAGTAATTTGCATGCAGCAGCGGGACAAGCTTAGTTACGTCATTTCGTGCGAAGTGCAGCGTAGCCCCGAGAAATCTAAATATCGAAACTAACTTACATAGATCTCTCTATTCCGCCGTACTCTAAGGATGACGATCACACTTTAAACTTAAATGTTATAAGGTGATTGAGGTGGTCAACATAAATGAGATGGTTAAAAACCAGATGTTACTAAAAACAGTTTCTAATTGTCATACCACCTAAGTCACCTAAGCTCACCTTAGAAAAGCTCATCAGTAAAAAAGTCCCGACTTTCGTCGGAACTTTTCATTTTATCCTCTGCCACCTCTTGATGGTCTTCCACTTTCACCGCCACCTCTTTGTTGTTGAGGCAGAGCTTCTCTTCTTTGTTCTTGTCTTTGTTGCTGCTGTTGAGCTCTTTGTTGTTGAGCCTGAGCATCACGTTGTGCACGCTCTTGTTGCTGTTGTTGCGCTTGCTGGGCACGTTGCTGTTGTGCCTGTTCATTACGTTGTTGTTGAGCCTGGGCATCGCGTTGTGCTCTTTCCTGCTGTTGCTGCTGGGCTTGTTGCGCACGCTGCTGTTGCATTTGCTCATTACGTTGTTGTTGAGCTTGAGCATCGCGTTGGGTCCTTTCCTGCTGTTGCTGCTGGGCTTGTTGCGCACGCTGCTGTTGCATTTGTTCATTACGTTGTGCCCTTTGCTGCTCCATTTGAGCACGTTGCTGATCATCCTGACTACGTTGCTGTGGCTGCATATCACGTTGTGTACGTTGTTGACCTGCACTCATACGGTCCTGATTACGTTGCTGTCTCATCTGCTCCAAACGTTGCTGATCCTGACCACGGCTTGCATTATCCAGTCTGTTTCCATTATCGATACCGTTGGTACCTCCACGGCTAACACGTCCGTTTGCATCCCTGTTATAAGCCTCGCCCCTGTTACTAGGCTGATTATTATCTCTGCCTACAGTACCATTATTTCTATCTGGTTGTGTAGAAGTGCGGTTATCTCTTGATCCAAAACGGTTATCGTTATTACCTGGATTTCCACCTCTTTGATCGCGGTTGGTATACCCTTCGTTTCTTCCGCCTCTGCTAATACCAGCATTACCTTGTTCAAATCTTCTTGGTGCAGCATTACGATTATCTACTGCATTACGTTCAGGTCTTGGTCTGTAAATAGAAACCTCTCTACCACCAACCCTGCTTGCACCAGGTCTTGAACTTTGTGCATAACGATAAACTGTTACGTCTCTATTGGTTGCACGCCTGATATCTTCAATCCTTGGTCCGCCATAATAACTTCTTCTGTTATATACATAAGTATTATTAATGATGGTGGTGTTGCGGATGTAAACATTATTGCGACCGTAGTCATATCTTGGGAAAGTATTGATATAAATATTGCGCTGTGGAATAAAGTTCCAACAGAATTCTGGTACAGCATAACGGCGGCCAAAGCTTAAATTAATACTGATGCTTGGTGCCATAGGTGCCCATCCGTAATAACCGTCGCCACTTCTCCAATCTACCCAGGCTGGCCCCCAATTGGTATCAGGTAACCAGATCCACTGCCTGTAACTGTTAATTACCCAACGGCCATAGTGGAAAGGTGCCCAGCCCCAATCGTAATTAGAAACCCAGGTATTACCGTATTCGGTCATCGCCCAACGCCCGTTTGTATAATACGGACGGAAATCACTTTGATCTACATCCGGACGCCAGACATATCCATACTGGGGATCCTGTATCCAGGTACCATAAGGCGAAAGTTCATCGTAAAAAGTCTGTAAAGAGATATTGCCAGTACTGTAACCATCATTCTGGTAATCGTTTTGATAGTCTTGTGCCCTGACAAGGGTGGTGGTTCCGGCAAGGAGCGCAAAGAGCCCCAGCACAAGTGCCGTAGATTTCAGTGTTTTCATTTGTGTGTTTATTTTAATAACCTAATGTGTGTGTATCAATTAGAGAACCAAAATTACAGAAGGTTTAATATGCATGCATAGTTTTAGCGTTTTCCTTCAAATATTGTATTTCAGGGCATATTTAACTAATATTTAACGTTTTAAGTGAAGTTTAATTGTGCAGAAAATTAGTCAGTTAGAAATAAAATTTGCTACACCTTTCCTTATAAAAGAGATTATATTGTGAGTACTGCAAACTTTAGAACTTAAATTCTATTTATTGTAAGTATTTTTGTACCATGCAAAAAGGCACTTTATACCTTATTCCCGTACCATTGGCAGAAGAGGTAGCACACAAAACGTTTACTCCTTATTTGGTTGATACCATTAACCAGATTGATACTTACATTGTAGAAAACAGTAAAACAGCCCGTCGCTTTTTAAAAGAGGCAGGTTTAAAAACCCCTCAGAAAGATTTGATCGTACACGATTATGGCAAACATAACCGCACCGATTTAGGTCAGTTTTTTGTGGAGCTTAATGCGGGTAAAGATGTAGGCTTGATGAGCGAAGCAGGTTGCCCTGGTATCGCCGATCCTGGAGCAGATATTGTGGCCGAAGCGCATAAACGTGGTATTAAAGTGGTTCCATTGGTAGGGCCAAGCTCAATTTTACTGGCCTTAATGGCATCGGGTTTTAACGGCCAAAGTTTCGCCTTTTGGGGATATTTACCTATCGACAAGGAGCAGCGAACCAAAAGAATTAAAGATTTAGATTTATCGGCCAGCCGCTACAAACAAACACAGATATTCATCGAAACACCTTTTCGCAATAACCAGCTTTTTGAAGAAGTGCTGAAAAGCTGTAAGCCTAATACACAGGTTTGTGTAGCCAGCAACCTTACCGCAGCAGATGAATTTATTAAAACCCAAAGTGTTTACAATTGGCGAAAAGAGGAAATAGACCTGCATAAACAGCCAACTATATTTTTGTTGTACTAAATTGTTCATTGGTTCAGTAGCCATTCGTTCATTGATTGATTGACATTGGCCAAATATGCCTTTCAAATTGTCGTCATCTCGACTGAAGCGTAGCGAAATGGAGAGATCTATTCTTCTTAGATTTCTTGGCTGCAATGTATTCTGTTCGAAATGACGACTAATCGAAGTCCAATAACTCAAAAAAATCAAAACATATCCAGTCCCACATTGGTTGTTAATATAGCGCTCTGCAATATTATTCACTAAATTTTACAGTTATGAAAAATACGGGCACACCAAAAAACAACCCCACAGTTCAGGGCAGTTCAATCGCCGATCGGGCAAATCATGATGTTAAAACGGATAAAAAAATCCAGGGCATTACCAATGGCGGCGGACAACGATCTGATCAGACTTCGAATAAGGACAATCAGCGTAAATACGATAATAAGAAATAACAAAAAAGGTGATGATCTTGCAAGATCATCACCTTTTTTGTAAATTATAAATTCCTAGTCCATGGGATGTCCGGGATAATAGCCCTCCTTAGCAATAATATGTATTGTACCCTCTATTGACGGAATTTTAGGCAGGGCAAAATTCGATATACCATCGCCGCCATACCTTGTTTTGAGGTTAGAAAACAACTTTATATTTTTACTGATCGATAGCAGCGAGCCATCACATTTTGCAAATCCTATCGGCGCATAATCGCCGGCAAAAAGGGTTATTGCCCCCAGCATTAAATCCATAGCGTTTTTATCTAGTGTTTAATATTACTAAATAAAACAAAATGATTCTTATTTGGCCATTACATTATAGAAATTATAATCCGTCATTGGTGCGCCGGTAATTCCTAAATTATGGCATATCGTAATGATCTGACCACGGTGGTAGGTACTGTGGTTGAAAACATGCAGTACATATTCAAAATTCTGAAAATCGGAGGTAAACCATGGACTTTGAATTTCTGTTTTTTCATTAAATTTATGTTCGCTTATCGCAGTAACATAAACAGCAAGGTTTTCTGACTGTTTTAATAATGAACTAAAAATCTCTGCCAAACTTTTGTATTCCCTAAATTCAAATTCAGTTTTGGCGAGGATGGAATACCAGTATTCTTGTGTTTGTAAAATATGAGCAAGGGTTAATTTTACACTTTTAAAACTTGATAGCACTTCTTGCTCCAATAAATTTTCCGGATGTTTTTTCAACCAGTTTATCAGGGTTAAGTTTGCCCAGAAATTATAGTTTGCATAATTTTTCATTAAATACACAAGGGAAGTTTCTTCCATTGTTTCTGCGAATAATTGTTCCTGTACCATGTTCTTCTTTGTTTTATTTATACAAAGAAAATACAGCCCACTGACAACACTATGGCAGTGTAAAAATTCATCCGAAAATATTTTTTACCGGCTAAATTTCCTGCAATAAAGGATATATGCTTTAAAAGAATACGCTAACCGACTACACGCAATACCAATCTTATCTAATCACCCTGTCAGGAGAAAAGGCAATAAAATATTCAGATCCGGTTTCGATACTAACATTAAGATTGGGTACATTAACTTTGGGCTGCTCTTTAAGCTGCGATAATACACTAGCAGTAAAATCGTGTATCTTTTTGGGATCAACATGAAAAGAAACTGTAGGAAAGAAATCGTGCTCTATCGCGGCCTTTCCCTGCTCACTTACCTGGCTAAACTTCCACGATTCTGTGGCCCGAAAACCATTTTCGTTGTTAGCATTATTTAAATGGTATAAAAATACTTTCGCCTGTAAGGCTATACTCTCATTTTGCATACTATAAAATTTAGGCCTTTTTGGCGATAATTTGGTAAGGTAAGAAGAATTAACTGGTAGTACCCTTTTTTTAATTGGTAAACAATATGGATTAACCCTGTTTTTATTTAAAAGCAATTATTTAGCATAAATATTATCGGAAAAACAGATTTTGTGTAAATTTTAAAATACAAATTAAGCTTTAAAACACTACAAAGCATATTAATTAAGTTTTCGTGTAAAATTACCCTACAGGCAAAAAATAATGTAACACGTTCTGTTACATTTGCTTAATCAGCTCTTACCGGACTAACTAAACTTAAACCTTATGAAAAAAAATCTAAAACAAATCGCCATCGTTGCATTGGTTGTATTAGTAATTGCAGCCTGTAAAAAAAATCAAGAATCATCAACCACCGAACCACAGGAAACAGTAAAAAATGCCGACAAAGTTTTGCAGTACATTAAAGATCTGGGCTTCCCTTCAACAAGTATTGTTGATAATGGAAATGAATTTATAGTTGAAGAAGATATTACCTTCCCTAAAAACATGGAAATCCCGGCGAATGGTGTTGGAACTAAAACTGAGCAGTATTATACCGGAAGTATTGTAAACAGCACTAAAAAGCTAAACATTAGAATTTTTGTAGATCCATCTATGACTTCTATGAGCAGCGAGATCAATAGTGCAATTGCACAATGGAATGGTGTTCCAAATTCAACTTTACGTTTCAGTATTGTAACTACCGCTCCTTACGACATCCTGATCAAAGATGAAAATTTAGGAAATGGTGTTTGCGGTCAGGGGCAGTTCCCTTCGGGAGGAAGTGCAGGTGCTTTGGTCAAAATCAATAAAAGTTACATCGCAGGTAATTCTTTTGCACAACGTGCCAGAACAATTTGTCACGAGTTTGGTCACTGTATCTCATTCAGACATACCAACTGGGCTGCTATCGGTGAGTCAAGTGCTACAAATGTACCTGGAGTAACTGGAACCGATTCATCATCAATCATGAATGGCGGCCAATGCGGATCAGGTGCCACAGTATTATCACAAAAAGATAAAGATGCTACTGCTGTATTATATTAAAAATTATTAAAAAATAACTTAACAAACCTAAACTAGTCTTTAAAGAGCTGATCATTAAAAAGCCCGGGAGCTCATTTTAGCACCCGGGTTTTATTCTTTTGATAAGGCAATAATGTCTCTTCCCTCTAAAATCCGCCTTTCGTCATTATGGCTCAAGGTATTGATCATTGCCTGACCTAGCTCGGCCATGGTACAGAAGCCATTAGGGTAAACCGCCCTACCAATCGGAAATAACCAGTTGATGTATTTATAGAATTGATGTGCATATTTTTGCCCTGGCAAAGGCTTGATAAAACCCGGACGGAAATTAAAAACCTGTTCGAAAGGTAATTTTGTTAAATCGCTTTCCGTTTTGCCTTTTACCTGTGCCCATTTCAAACGGCTATGCTCATTAGTTCCCCCACCAGAAACATAACAAAAAGTCATATCATTATTGAGTTTGCTCAATGTCTGTGCAACATGCATAGTGAGTGTGTAGGTCATTTTATAATAGGTTTCCTGATCAGCACCTACTGAAGTAATGCCTAAACAAAAGAAACAGGCATTATAGCCCGATAACTCACTTTCAATCGCTGAGAAATCAAAAAAATCAGCATGAATAATCTCTTTCAGCTTTGGATGGCTATAACCACAAGGTTTGCGGTTAATCACTAAAACGCTATTAATTTCGGGACTGTTTAAACATTGCATCAATACGCCTTCGCCAACCATTCCCGTAGCACCTGTTATAATAACGTTATTTTGATCTCTGGTTTTTCCCATGATTAATGATTTACAAATTAAACCGCTAAAAAGTGGCATTGTTTAGCATAATATACAAAAAGAGCAAACTGTTAATTTGCTCTTATCATACTATCTTGCTGTTGGGGCTTTCATCTGGTAATCTTTAGGCGGTTCTGCCCCCAAAAGATTTTGTACAAAGTAATCCCAACGGCGGCGCATCATATAAGGTGAATAAGCACCATAACCATGCGCACTGTTTGGAAAAATTACAAGGTCGAAAGATTTATTTGCTTTTTCCAGTGCCTCTACTACCAGTAGCGTATTGTATGGCGGTACGTTATCATCCATCATACCATGTACCAACATCAATTTTCCCTTCAGGTTTTTAGCATAGTTCTGGTTGGCTTGCGCTTCATAATCCGAATTTTCGACCAAACCATTGTAACGCTCGCCCCAATCATCTTCGTAGTTTCTATTGTCATGGTTACCTGATTCGGAAATTCCTACTTTAAAGAAATCCGGGTAACGAAACATCGCAGTAGCAGTGGCAAAACCTCCGCCCGAATGGCCCCAGATACCTACTTTTGTTGTATCGATGGGATATTTTGCAGAAAGCTGTCTGATGGCTGCAATCTGATCAGGTAAGGTGTTCTCTGCCATGTTACCGTAGCTCATGTCGTGGAAACTTTTAGAACGATCTGGGTTACTGGTACCTTCTATTACCACAACGATAAAACCCAGCTCGGCCAGGGCCTGGTTATCGCCACGCGAAGCTGCAAATGCCCAGCTGCCTACACTACCACCCTGTGGGCCTGGATAAATATAATCGATAACGGGATATTTTTGGTTAGCATCCATTTTTGTTGGTGTAAAAACCAGACCATAGATATCAGTTTTACCATCTTTAGCTTTCACTGAAACAGAAGTAGGTGCTTTCCAACCTGTAGCGGTTAATCTCGAAACATCAGTTTTTTCTAAAGTGTTGATCAGTTTTCCGTCAATGCTTCTTAGCACTGTTATTGCGGGTATATCAGGTTGCGAATAACTATCTACAAAATAGTTGAAAGATGGAGAAAATACTATCTGGTGATTACCAGCTTCTGGCGTTAAAAGGGTTAAATTTTTTCCGTCGAAACCAATTTTATACAGGTAACTGAAATAAGGATTACCTTTTTCGCGTCCATTGGCAAAGAAATATAATGTTCTTGTTTTTTCATCAACTTTAACCAAACGCGAAACCACAAAATCACCTTTGGTGATCTGTTTTTTCAATTTCCCATTACCGGAATCGTATAAATACAAATGTCCCCAGTTATCTCTTTCCGAATACCAGATAATTTCTTTTGAGGCAGGAAGATAGCGCCAGTTAATGGCACCCTGGCCAGATTCGTACTGTGTTTTTACCGTTTCTTCGAAAACTTCCCTCACCGCACCGGTTGTTGCATTGGCAATACGGAATTTTTCGTTTTTATGATCGCGTGAGGTAGATACAAAGGCTACTTCCGAGCCATCAGCTTTCCAATCGATATCATCAAAAGTACCGCTGCTTGATATATCATCACTCAAAGTTGCACGATGCGGATCGGCAGGAATGTTAAGCGAAATTACTTTTGGATTTTCTACATCAATGATCACCCTTCTGATGGTCGCGATCTCTTTATCACCAGGCAAAGGATATTTCCATGCTTTTAATACCGGCGCACCCACATTAGTGGTTACGAGGTACATATCTTTTGAATTTCTTTGGTCTTGTTGAAAAGTGGCTATCTTTTTAGAATCAGGCGACCATCTCAAAATTGGCGCATCGCTATGTTTCCATCCCGCATTATCAGTGGCATAACCATAATCTTTAATGCCATCAGTGGTGAGCTGTGTTAATTTGCCAGAGGCCACATCTTTCACAAAAAGATTATAATCTTTAATTAAAATGGCTTTTTTTCCATCAGGTGATACTACCTCGTTGCGGCCACCAATGCCTCGCGATGACATTTCGCCACCTTTATAATCAGTAGTAGGTATTTTTGTTCTCTTTGCAGGATCTACCAGAAAAGTCTGTTCAGAACCATTGGTTTTTATGCTGTACCAAAATTTATCTTCTTTTAGCCAGTTCGGCTGCACGTTGGCATGGTCGATATACTTTGCGGTGTTGTAACTCATAAAACTTTCCGCTCTTTCGTAGTCGCTAACGGTTAAAGCTTTTTGCTGAGCATTTGCTGTTATGGCTAAAGTACAAGCCGTTACAGTAAGCCAATATTTATTCATCATGTTAGTTAATCTTGCGATAAAAATAATACTGTTTTGGCAAATGATTGGTATTAATCGTGATACAAAATGATTGGCTTATTTTTAACCATAAGAGCGCAGAGAGAAGGCGAAAGGCACGCAAAGCCAGTCATCTATCTTCACGCATTAACTTTCGACATCGAACTTCGGACTAAATCTTATCGTTTACCAACTTTCCAGTATCTCTACATAACCATCTGTTCCATTCACTCTGATACGTTGTCCGTCTTTGATCAGTTTAGTCGCGTTTTCCACCCCCACTACTGCTGGCAAGCCATATTCTCTTGCAATTACAGCCCCATGCGTCATTAATCCACCAACCTCGGTAATCAGGCCCTTTATAGAAACGAACAATGGCGTCCAACTAGGATCGGTAAATGGGGTAACGAGTATATCTCCGTCCTCCAGATTCGCATCTTTCATGTTTAAGATGACCCGAGCCCGCCCTTCAATCACGCCGGAGGAAACAGCTAAACCTATAATGGCTTCGTCAGGAAGGTTTTCGCGTTTGTATTTACCCCTTATAATTTCTCCATTGGATGTAATTACCCTGGGTGGAATTAATTTTTCGTCCCGTTTAAATACTTCTTTTCTTTTATTTACAAGTTGAATATCTAATTTATTGGCGCTTACCGCTTCATGTAATTCATGAAAGGTGAGATAATAAATATCTTCTCTCTCATTAATTACTTCGGCTTTTAAGAGCTGTTCGCCTTCTTTCATTAAGGCCTGTTTATAAATGAAGAAACGGTTAACGATTCCGTATTTTGGATACTCGCGATAACCAGCAAAATTCCGGAGCAGGCTAATCATTTGTTTTGTTTCCCTTACTTTTTGTTCGCCCTCCCGCAATAACGCCAATTTATCCAATAATTCATTCTCCTTTTTTAAAGCTTCCTGTTGCCCCTGCTCAAATTTCCGTTTGCTGGCATTGGGCTCAAAATTTTTGATATTACTAAGGATCAAGGGAATGAGTATTAATGGTTTTTCGCTCCAACGTGTATTTGTAATATCAATCTCTCCGGCGCACCGCATTCCATATTTTCCGAGATAAGCATAAATAGCTTCCTGAGCTTCCTCTCCGCCATCGAACTGAATCAGTTTATCTAAAAAATCATCCTCCTTTGCCTCTTGTAAGTAATCAATTACCTCGGGATAAGGGCGAATTATATCTGCAACATCCAATAGTGCCAGGCCCATTTCTGAAGTGATATTGTTGGGTGCCGACTGAGACAGTATGTCTGCGGGATTTTTTTCACCCAGCCATTCTTCCATCTTTTCATTGAGCCATGATGAAGCATTCATCGCGGCTATAATCACCCCCATATGTTGCGAATCAAATATCATCTTCTTTGACTGCTCAATATCTTCCAGAATAAAATCAAATAACGCTGGTCCTGATTTCGTTTGGATATTTCGCTTTAGTGTCTCTACTGATGTCTGATTATGTTTAATCAGGTCAGCAACAATAGTGGGGTCGTTTCCTATTTGTGCCAAAATAGCTGCAGCCGACAAGCCCTTAGTGCTTTTAACCAGCACCGGGCCGTTTCCATCATCTGGTAACGGTTTTATGAAATCACCCCGTTCTGTAATGTTGATCAATGCATCTTTTATGAGCGGATCAAGTTGGCTCATCGCATCTAATAAACTTTCTCTACCAACTGGTGTAGCCAAATTATCCGTTACATCAACAAACAACCTTCCGCCAGCACCAAACATAGGTCTGGCCGCTCTTAATTGCCATAATGATAGTCCTAATTGTTTCATGGCATCTGTCATCATTTGCTGATGCCCCACAGATATAAACACACGATTTTCAGCATCATTTGTTTCAGGGATGGGATATAATGTGGTAATTGGCCTGCTCTGTACCATATAAAATGTATCGTTGAACAAACACCATTCGATATCCTGTGGCTGGCCGAAATGTTCTTCGATTTTTCGGCCCAATTGCTCCAGCTGTAAAATCTGTTCGTCTGTTAGCACTTGCTTATTTTGCACTTCTGCCGAAAGCGCCTGAGATTCAGTACCTCCATCTTTTAAAGCATAAATGGCCAGTTTCTTGGCTGATATTTTTTTATGGATAATCCTGCCATTGCAAACCTGATAATGATCAGCATTAACCAGGCCTGAAACCAGTGTCTCACCCAGCCCAAAACTGGCATCAATAGATAATATTTTCCGATTTCCAGAAACAGGATCTGCTGTAAATAAAATTCCTGCTGCCTGCGGAAAAACCATTTTCTGCACAACGACAGACAATTGAACTTTTCGGTGATCAAACCCATTCTGAATGCGGTAAATTACAGCTCTATCCGTAAATAACGATGCCCAGCATTTGCTGATATGCTTAAGGACGTTTGTTTTACCGATGATATTCAAATAAGTATCCAGTTGCCCTGCAGAAGATGCCATTGGTAAGTCTTCTGCGGTCGAACTCGATCTGATAGCAAAAGCCTCCTGTTCGTTAAAATTAATAAGATAACTTTCAATCTCTTCCGTTACATCATCAGGAATGCATACATTTTCGATAAGTTTACGTATTTCTGCACTCGTTATACCAACCGACTCCAGATCTACTGTTTTAAACTGACTCAATTCATCCAATAAATCAGTAAGCTGCTCATTGTTTGCTGTTATTTTTTTATAAGCTTTGGTTGTTATACAAAAGCCATCGGGTACTTGTATCCCTTCAATTCTTGATAGTTCGCCAAGATTTGCACCCTTACTCCCTACGCCTGAAATATCAGACCTGTCGATTTCCTGAAAACCAATCGCGTATGTACTCATTTATTTTATTGTTCTTATCTGGTAGAGTTTTGTTCTTCCTTCGTATTTAAAAAACAATTAAACCTTGTTTATCAATACTTTAAACTCAATTTAAAAGGAAGTAAAAAGCCAAAAATATAAGCTATAAAATGCGGAAACAACCTTTTTAACCTATATTTTTCAAAACGCAATAATGCTTGCGGGATCTGCGTTATCCTTACAACGAATGGGTTACAAAAAGTCGTTTTAGAGTAGTGTTTTGACCAAAAAAGACTCAACTTATTTGTAGTGCCTCTTTCATTTAAGACAGTGCCTTAGTGAAAAATCCGGAAAACAAAAAACCCGACTATCATCGGGCTTTGTTTTTGCTGTCGGGCTGAACGGGCTACAATCGAACCCCTAGTGCCTCTTTTATTATTATTAAACGATCAAAATATAAAAAAAGTAATTGAAAATGAGGTAATTAAAAAAGAGACTCAATTTGCTATGCAAAAAAACCTAAAGAATCCACCTTTAAAAAAAAGGAAAAATAGAGGTCCGAAAATTTAATTTTTTCTACGAAAAAATAGTGAGCGGGATTCTATCGAACTCTTAGCTTACTATAAATCTATTTAATCTGTGATAACATGATAAATTATGACGTCGAATTGGTTTGGCAACTGTAAGTATCCCACCACTGCTTCCATTGTTCATTTGGCAGGACATTTCCATTTAGTCTGTAAACTCGATTCAGCTCCCGGCAAATACACCGCATTAATGCGTTCGTAGCGCGATCAATTTCCTGCTGCGAAAAGGCTTCTTCAGATGCGAGAGCCTCATTATAGTCGCTCCAGCAAGTCCTCAGACGATTACTAAAAAGAGTTATTGTGTCAGCAGGAATTATATCTAAAAGGTCAGTAACCTCTTCTTGCAGTTCTTTATTGTTAAATATAACGAGAATAAAGGTTGGCAGAAGATGCCATTTGGCACTTATTATAAAATCGAACCGGCAACCAATCTTCATATAGAAGTAATGACATTTAGAAAATTGCTTGATTTTTCTATAAATCGTCATAATCCATTTTTTGATAAGTTGTTTACTAAAATCGGTTGACAAAAAAAGCATAATGCTTTTGATGGATGCATAAGTATCCTGAAAGCTTCCATAATTTTACTTTCTGATTTAGACTAATTTATCAGAATAGTTTTTAAATGAACTTATCAAGATTGAATTGCTGAGAAGTAATTTTAAAAATCGGTTTGGCGACTTAATTTACTTTTGAATATTTGGTCGCTCTTCTTTTATCAAAAGAGAACTGCAGTCCAAACCGAAGCGTATTTGCAAGGGGATTGCTATTTATAGAACCGGCAAGATAGGAGAAATCAATAGATAGGACATTATACTTCAAGCCTGCCCCAAGGGTAAGGTAATTGTTGTTCCCTTTATTTGGATTCTGATAATTATAGCCTGCTCGTACAGCAAACCTTTCCTTGAACGAGAACTCTAGTCCTGTGGAAATCCCCACCTCTTGCAACTCTTCTCTCAGTCCTCCTGGAGCGTCAGCAAAAGAGCCGAAGATACCAGACGGTACCGATCGGTCAGGATAGCTCCCATTTACAATGTTACCATCCGCATCATAAACAGGTTGGGTGGGAACAAGCAATTTATTCAGGTCCAGCGCTATGATCAATTTGCTTTCCTCTCCCACCAACGTAGCGGCTGTCCCAATTTTTAAATTAGCTGGGAGAAAATATGGATTGTCCCCAATGTTATACGAAATTTTGGTGCCGATATTCGATATATTCAAGCCGGCAGACCAGATTACAGGACCACCCAAAAAATAACCATCTTTTTTGTAAAGCCCGGAAACGTCTACCGCGACGGCTTTCCCAGTTCCGCTCTGACCTTCGGAATTAAATTGCGCACTATAGAGATTGCTATAGATAAACCGCAAACTTCCTCCAAGCGAAAAATCTGGTCCGAAACTCCGTGCGTAGCTTAAATCAGCAGCAAATTCATTTGGATTAAATATCCCCAGATCCTGTTGGTTATTTTCAATAAATTTTACGTCGCCGATAGAAAAGTATCTCAGTGAAGCCGCTATCGTATTTCTTTCATCGATTCTGTAATAACCACTCAAATAGGAAAGGCTCATCCCTTGTGTCAGGTTTTTTAGCCATGGGCTATAGGTAACAGAAAATCCGTAGCTGCCGTCTTTTAGGTACGCCATTGATGCCATATTTAAGGAAGGAGCATTTGCGTCTGCTTCGACGGCGACTCCCGCATTGCCCATGCCGCCGCTTCTTGCCTGCGGAGTGATCAATAGGAATGGCACAGAGGTTAGAATATTGCTGGCGCGGCTACCGTCTATCGTAATCTTCTCCACAGACTGGGCACAAACAGTATTCCAGTCCATAAGGACAAGCAAAAAAAAACATAAAAAAATATTTCTCCCATTTTTCATAAAGATCAGAAAAGTAAAAACAAGTCTATTCATGGCAACTTAAAACATAAATACCGTATCCATTCCTATAATTTTACAGCTGGGATAAATTCCGGGTTAATCCACTACACTATTCTTATTTAGAAAATCAATGCACCTGAGCCTTTCTGAAATTTAGAAAAAGCTTCCTTCGCTGCTTTAAAATTATTGTTCCGATTCAAAACTCAAACAACAGTCGCTTTAAAGCTTATGATTGTTTTGTGCATCAGCCGTACTCATTGGATCACAATTAGTGACTACAATATCTGATTCACCTTTTTTATTTTTTATTACCTTAAGCTGGAAATTGTCCGGCGGCATTACTGACTGCCTGCTGTCAACAAATACGTTTCCTTTCATATCGCCGATCCCAATCTCATTGAATGAATGGTCATCGGAGGAAGTCGTCATGGACTCATTCTCAGTGAACATTTAATTACCAATCAGGCTTATATATTAAAAACTTACGGGGTAGATTACGGATTTTATAACGTATTAAGAGGCTCCCAGAAGTCATATAGAAATCATCGTTAACGGTTTTTTTGTACACACCCTTAACCCAGCCACCTCCTTGAGGATGTTTAAAAAAGAATCTTACTTTTAAATTTTGATCTTTATACTCGTAAAATCCCATATCTGCTTTCCTTGGATTAAGAGAAGAGACATCATTAGGGTCGTAATTGGAGAATGTGGCTATTTTCCCATTACTATAAAATTTGACAAATTCTTGCTTAACGTTCTGTAATGTTTCGTTATGGGCAGTATCAATCGCGCCAACCTGCTCATATATCTTTGCGGTATCTATAATGCTAAAGACCTTTGTATCCACTTCCCCTCCCTTCGGTGCATTTGTATTTCTTATCTTGCCATATTCTGTTCGAACCTGGCATCCTGATAAAAGGACTGCCACGGCCATAGCCACAATTTTTCTTACCATGATGTAAAGCTATTACGTGTCTTATATTGAGAAAAGCCATTCCAGTTCCATGACTGGTTAGTAAATTCAGTATCGTGAATAAATCGGTGGATGACACTATTTTGGATTGCATGACGTACGTGTTCGCTATCTACACCGGCCCTATAATTTCCGTATGAAACAGTTAAAGCGCCGAGCCTGTAACGGGTGCCCGTCTCGTTTACGTATGTATTTCTGTGGTATACACCAAATTGATCTTCTGATGCTCTTTCAGCAAATTTCTCAGTTCTTTGGTTTGCCAAACTTCTATTACCTGTAAAAAGACTAAAAGCTACACCGATTTTTTTGTAAGACAAGCTTAATGCCGCTGTTCTATAACTATCATTTCTGTCACCTAAACGCATCTGAGCAATCGGTTTTCCGCCGTCATTTTCATAGGACACCTTGAAATCTCCAAAATGAAAATCGATCAAGCCGGTCCTTTGTTTAAATTCGCTCATTTCGCCCGTTCCCCACCATTGATTAGTGCCTAAGTTAAATCCATTTGTTCCGTTATCATAACCACCCATAAGAGAAGCGCGGATTTCAGCACCTCCTTTCCCAAAGCCTTGATAGTTACTATAAGCCATGAACCCGAATCCGGCGGCAAAATTCCATTTCCCTGTTGAGTATCCGACGCTTAAATTTGCACCCATACCGAACGACTTGCCAAAAACTATTGATGGAGAAATACTGAAATTAAAATCTCCGAGCGAAAAGTTTGCAGATGGCATAAAACCGCCAACGAAGGCTGTCGCAAAAGTTGTCGTTAATGAATTACTTATTAATGCGGAGGGATTGACCCCCCCCGTAATTCCCCCGATAACGGCCCCCGACAACATAGACATTCCTAGCGAGCCCCAGTTCCAGCTGTCTGTCCTTATTGCCGACGCCACATAACTTATTCCACCGGTTAATGCTCCTATGAGAGCCCCAACCGCAACAAATGCCCAGATAAACTCCCCACTTGGGTCGGTAAACATTAGTGGGTTGTTCATTGCGTAACCATACCTGTTATAATTTTGAGTATTGTAAAGATCTTGTACAAAATTATCAGGAGATAAGAAACGGTGTAGTCTAGGGTCATACAAACGTCCATTCATATGGATCAACCCTACCCCTAATAAGTGTTCGTGGCCGGTATAGCCCCTGTCCAATACTAGAAATGCAGCAAGATCATTCCCAAGCCCGTCCTGTATTTTCACAATATTGCCCCACGCATCAAATTGACGCTTCTCGACCACTGCTCCCTGGTCGTTAGTGATCATTACAATGCTTCCCAAATGGTCACGGTGCAGGTAATATAAGTTAGCAGTCTGCACGCTTCCCGACGAGTATTCTTCTTTCCAAATAGCCGGGGCATTGTATGCATCGCCACCCAGATAAAAAACAAAACTGGTTTTTCCCGACTGTATATCGTTAGTAATTTCCATGACACCATCTTCGCTATAATGCCGCCTGTACCTACGCAACATTTTATCGACCTGTTCATCGCCATAATACATGTGCGCCCGGCCAAGTAACGCATTATACTGAAAGCTGACACGCTCCTTACCTTGCTCTATAATCTCCACGGGACTTTTAAAAGCATTATAGCTGATCTGTTGAAGCGGATGGTCAGTTTGATAATAAGGATTGGCACCAGTATTTAGCATAAGCTCACTTTGGCGGTAAGTATTGCCATCATAAGTGTAAGTTCCTAACTGGCTATTGTCGGTTATCCTTCCGCGATTGTCGTATACTTGGCTGTTATTGCCCACGTTATCATTAAATGCAGTGAGCCGATCCTGGTTATCATAGCTGAAGCTTTCGCTCCAGTTAAAGGCGCTGTTGCTCCTACTGTTTAATAAACCCCGCTGCGCATCATAACTATAACCGAGGCTCATCAGGGTTACGGGTGTACCAGACACGTTTTCTAACAGGTTCTGCTGTGGCAATCCATAGGCATCGTACTGAATGGTTTTTTTTAATGCCGTCCCTTGCATAGCTTGTGTTAAATTCCCCCTGCCATCTAGCAGATCCACCTTCCAAAGTATCTGCCCGGTGCCCTGTAAAGTTGTTTGCACAAGCCAGCCGTTCTGGTATTGCAATTCTATACTTTTGGCGGCTACGATATTATTGGCTTTGTTTTTTGCCTCGTAACTTTCCGTGCTAATCCGGCCAAAGCTGTCATAAGTATATCCTTTGACGAAGCGGGCGTGCAGATTATCTTCAACTGTGCTACTTATCCTTTTGTCTCCGTCATAATTGTAGGTATAAGTCGCATTATTGCCATCGGCATTGGTCAGCGCCATAGCTCTCAGCAACTTGGTTGTACCATCATATGTATAGTCTTGTTGGATATTGGTTTCATCACCAGTGATTTTTTTCTGCGTCAGATTACCCGCACCATCATAGGTCATTTCTGTGGTCCCTTTGGGTGTTATTTCTTTGATCACCTGCCCCCACTCATCATACTGGTATTCGTATACCCCGGCAGATGGATCAGTGAGCCTGGTTTTTCGTCCCCAGCCATCCTGTTCCATGGTCTGTACAATCCCGCTATAATCGGCGGTTTTCAAATTGCCATTGGCAAAATAAGTATAGTTGATTGTCCCTCCAGGATCTTGTAAGCTCACCACCTGGCCCATTGCGTTTTTGGTAGAGGTTATGCTTTTGATTCCATCGTTCATTGTAGTGCTTAATCCACCATAACTGATATTGGTCACTTTGCCAGTAAAACTGGTAGTTTGTTTTACCCTTCCATATTCATCATATGCGGTGTCGTTCCACTGGCTAGCCGAACCTTGTGCAGCTTGTTCGCTCTGACGGGCAAGACGACCATAAACATCATATTCCGTTTCGGATGCCAGGTTGTCTCCCAGTACGGTTTTAGTATAGCTGCTTATTTTTTGCTCGAACGCGTTTAAGGCAGTGCCAGCAACGCCGCCCTCATCATTGATCTGCGTAATTGTAATACCCCCGTTCGGCGCGGTTGCATACGTTGTGGCTGTCACCTTGCCGAGATAGTCGGTGATTGAAATTACCCTGCCCCAGGTATCATAATCATTGGTTGTCGTCTGCCCAAAAGGATTGGTTGCAGTAAGCAGATTTCCAGTACTACTATTATAAGTACAAGTAGTGGTCATCCCATTAATATCTGTTGAACTGACCATAAACCTTCCTGATCCGTCATACTGCATTGAAATAGTCCGCTGGGCACCACCGGGTGCCGTCGTCGTTTTTTGGGTCACATTACCAAAACTGTCATAGGTCATATCCTCTATAACCCAGCCTGTGTTGTTTCCTTTCTTTTTTACCCGGCTTGGCAAAAAACCACTATAAGTATATTCGTCTTCCGTTGTAAAAATCTCTGCCCCATTAGTTAGGGTAGCCTTGCTGGACAATATCCTTCCGATGTAATTACCGGCCGGATTGTTATCATAAGTAATGTCTGTTGTTTTTGATCCCTCACCGTTAAAATTGCCTATGCTTTTAGTAACATTATAGAAATTATCATATTCCATAGTTTGAGTACTGAAAGTTCCACCAAGCATATCTTTACTAATTGTTCCCACAGCTAGGTTTACGAGGACTTTATTCGGCAAAAGCTGTGTGCTGTAAACCTGGTCTGTCCTGCTGATATAGTCGTTCAGCGATGCCCCGTCTGCAGTGTTTGTTGGTGTCAGGGCCATATCTTTTATCGACGAATTGATGTAGGTTGATTTTGCACTGAAACTTCTGACTGCTGCACCCCGTAGAAGCGGATCAGAAATACTGATATTAAACATCCTGTTATTGTCACTACTGTTTACATGCCAATTACTACGTGTGAGTTCGCCAAAGCCCATAAACCCCAGTCCGCCAATGTGGCTTACGGCTTTGCCATAACCAAATACTTGCTGAATTTGCTCCCCGTTATAATTCCTTGCCAGCTTACTGACCACGCTCACTCCAGGTAGCGTATACGAGTCAGCATAGGGATAAGTTTGGCTGTTTCCCGCTTGGTAGAGTTCAATATCAGTTGTACTCTGTTCACCGCTAAGTTCGTTATAGGTGATCGAGTGCGTTACTCCATCCTGATAAATACCTGTGATCTGCACCTCATCCCTAAAATCTTTCTGAAATTTAAATAGCGAAATAGTGGCATCACTTATAAATCCAAATTCGGGCCTGAAGTTCTTTCGGTTTGGATTTAGGAATATCGGGATTGGGTTATGCTTGAGATTTGTAAACTGGCTCATAGAATAGGATGAGCCAAAGGTTGGTGTATGATCTGAGGAAGATGGGCCTAGGTTATAATAAATATTGAGGTTTATTGTCCCGCCGTTCACTCCATTTTGCGAAACGGTCTCTCCTCTGATAATATCTGTTTTTCCATCGCCGTCCACGTCATTGGAAACAAGATAGTATTGACGTAATACTTCATAGCCAGACCCTGGTCCTGGTGACCAATAAGCCGCAGTGTTCGAAAAAGGTTGGTTTTGGGTATATTTTAAAAACAAATAACCTGTGGATATAAACGTTGAAAACTGTGAATTATATCCTGTCGAAAACATGATGTCCATTTTCCCGTCCCCATTGTAGTCTCCAATTAAGGGAATATCAGTACTGCTCGTAGGCGCACCAGGAGTTTGCCACAAAAGTTCTAGTGTTCCTGCGTCATTCATTGAGTAGACCACTAAATAACCATCCGAGAGCTGAAGGATATCTGTTTTTCCATCGCCATTAAAGTCTGCGGTTAAGAGAGGTTGGCCTGTACGATAGGAGACAGCGAGTGCTCCTATATTTGTCACATAACCGGAAGTTAGTCTCCGGTCCATATTAATCAGGTAAGCAGAGGAGCCAACATCTCCGAATAAATAGTCACAGAAATTATCCCCCGTTACGGGGTCTGCACCGTAAAATTTATTTAGAAGCGCATAGGAATTGTTTATCCCGATAACATCAGTGAGCCCATCTCCATTGAAATCCCCCGAAACAAACTTAATATCAAGCGGAGTGCCCTGATAGGTGATCCCATCACATTCTGCATAGAATGTCGGACTGTATGGGGCCGTATCCCATACCCTGTCATATTGATAATAAACAGTAGATGTAATGCCTGCGGAAAGCATCTCAAATTTGTAAGCGCCCGGTCCGTTGTCCTTAACTACGATCAAGCCCTGTTGTGGCAATAATTTATTATTATGACTTAGCCAGGTAGCCGGAATCAGTTCTTTGAAAGCACCGGTATTGACAGGCATGCCCCACTGAAGATTTGAACCACTTGGAACCATATCATAAAAAGCATAGAATTTGGTTTTATCGGCTTTATTGTACCACAGAAAATCCATTGTACCGTTACCGGTAAAATCGGCTGTTACAATTTCCGAGTTGTTGAAATCAATTCCAGATATGCCAAAATTTGAAATGGTACTGGAAGGGATAATATTTCCGGTAGCCCCATAGGTAAAAGAAACCGGTGCAAGGGGTGTTGTCCCGTCCCCATTCTTTTCCTGTACCGCCGTTATCCGCTGATAGTTGAGGTCAGATACCGTACCGTAGTCTAACTGGTAATTTCGGAAGCCACTGCCATTGGCAATAACAGAAATATTACTAAGCAAGTTGGAACTGTAGGATTCAGCACCCCCGGCATATGCTTGTTCACCCCTAGTTGCCGACATGTAATTGAAAACAATTTGGTTTAGACTAGCAGAGTTACCCAAACTGCCATATTCTATCCGCGCAATAGATAGATTATTGTTACTATTGTTATAATGGTAGCTAATCCGCGCACCAAGTGGGTTTTCAGAATAAGTAATGGCATAGGTCAAGGATGTTTCAGAAGCAACACCAACTCCATAGTAAACTTTTGAGCCATCAGGGTGGATTACTTCAAAATAATCTGGCCCAATTCCTGATTCCCCTCTGGAGAATATCCTGATATTAGAATAGTTTTCGGTCTGGTATTCCGAACCATCCGCGCCATAAACCCCGCTCTTAAGCATTAACCTTTGCCCATCCAGGGCAAAGCGGTCTTTTGAATCCCAGTATGTATTTCCTATAAATCCGTCGTGGAACATTGTAGCAGGTATACGTGTAATAGTAGATAAACCTGATAGGCTCCAACCCAAGCCAAGGCTCCCATTGCCTCCCTGACTATTATAGACCAATGCAAGCTTAGGCACAGCATTGCCTAGTCCTGGCGGCAGGGTCAGGGGAATAGAATAAGTTGCGCCACCTGTAGCGGATACATCTACGCTTCCTGCAATCCTACCTGCTGTAGAAAATATAACAGGACCAACAGGGTCTCCCGGATCTCTTGGGTCTATTGGATCAGTAGGGTCTCCCGGATCGCCGGGGTGACCGGGGTCGCCCGGAGGATAATAGACATTTTTTGTAGCATTGGCACCTTTCCCAGCTGATGCGTCGGTCTTGAATACAGGGATACTGCCTTTAATAAACTTTAATTCCTGTCCGGGAATGATAATACGTTTAGTTGTGTCGTTAGTTTTTTTCGGTAAGTTGGTCTTAACCTGTGCTCGGCTGATCTGAAAGCTGAGGGCAAAAACTATTAGCAAGAGTATAGAAATATTTTTCATTGGAGCGATGTTTTTGAAAAATGAGAGGTTAGTGTTTAATCAACTTTATCGTTTCTGTTTTCAAATCGGAATACTGCCCGACCAATAGATAAGTACCGGGTGGTAATTGTTGAAAAGGAATAACAGTTTGGCGTTCATCAGGCTTATATGACATTCTAAAAACCTTGTTGCCGCCGACACTATATACATCCAGGCTTTTGAGAAAGATTTTATCTGGGGCACTCCAGGAAACGTTGAGCGTTTCCTTAAGTGGGTTTGGGTAGGCCTTTATACCCCGTTCAGTAATTAGCCCCTCGCTTCCCAGTTCGCTTCCGGGAGTAATAAGGTTTTTATTCGCTGTTGCCATCTGTCTCGCGGATGGACAGTTTATACATACCCAGCGCCGCTCGGTCTGATTCCCAGATGCGTCATAGCTGAAGGCCAGTTTCTGCGCGATCGAATTTTTTAAAAAGGCTAATGTAAATACGAAAAAGAATAGAGCGCACTTTTCCATTGTAGAGAGGTTTCGTTAAAATCTGATGATCGATTTTACCTAAAATTTTAGTCGAAATAATTTTTTTTACATCAACCGCCTGTTTTTCAGGATGTCAACCAATCAGTTTTTTACACGAACCAATTTTCCAACCGAAACCATTGCGTAGCGCAATCAATAATGGAATAGCTTTTCGGAATTCTTTTGCGATCCTCTTAATGGAGAGCTGGTTCAATTTCTATCAGGTTAAATTTATTACCTACTACCAAAGTATCATAATTGTAAATCATCCATATCCAATTTTGCCACCGTACCCGATGGTCCGATAACCGCCCCTTAAACGAGGAGGCCAGAATGAAAGGAAAGAGAAAATTCAGGCATAGAAGTTTATTCAGTGGAATAGGCGGCTTTGACCTGGCAGCAGGATGGATGGGATGGGACAATGTGTTTCACTGTGAACTCAGTGCATTCTGTAAACAAGTGTTGAGTTATTATTACCCAAAAGCAAAGAGCTATGGCAACATTAAAGAAACAGACTTCAGACCGCACAGGAGTAGCATTGACATCCTCACCGGGGGATTTCCCTGCCAGCCGTTCAGCGTCGCCGGGAAACGGCAAGGAACCGCCGATGAGCGCCACTTGTGGCCCGACATGCTTAGAGCAATACGGGAGATCAGACCACAATGGATCGTGGGCGAAAATGTTCGCGGAATTATTAGTTGGAATGGCGGAGTGGTCTTCGAGCAGGTACAGGCTGAGCTGGAGACTGAAGGATACCAGGTTCAACCGTATGTACTTCCTGCTGCAGGTCTCGGCGCTCCGCAACGTAGGGAGCGGGTTTGGTTTATTGCCTACTCCGGTCGCAATGGATACGGGGGCAATGGATATCCAGAAGATAGACGAGAGAAGGGAAAGGCTAAAAGCAATGAAGATGAACGGCAACGGTTTCGGCATGAGCCTGGCAGAGATGGTGCAACGCATGCTTCTTCCACACCAATAGTGTCCGACGCGACAGTGGGAGCTATAATTGGCAAGAACGACCGATTCAAACCAACCAAAGGTCTTCCAAGAAAGATCAATCAGAATGGCAAGTCGGGAAGTGTGGGGCTGGCGCGGTTGATGCAACTTCTTCCAACGCCACTAGCTTCGGAACTGGAAAGGGATGCATCCGAGGGATTACCGAAAGGACACAGAGGGCAACCTGGTCCTGAAACCGTCGAGCCTGCCGGGAACTATAGAATTCCGGGATGGGAAAACTTCCCACAAACTGAACCCACTATTTGTAGAGGAAATGATGGGATTCCCGGAAAATTGGATTACAAATCAGATTTCACAAGAGACATACGATAGATGGCACTCCTCAATAAATAATAATAAGCGGATAATTGAAGGAATGATAGGTAGGTTGAGTGGAGACTATAATGCTACTCATAAGATTCTGATGGCTAATGTGGAAAAACTTACAGACTTGGAATTTATTTATAAAAATGCGTCGCCATTGGATAAACAGGAGCTCTTAAGGGTGGTGTTCGAGCGAAATCTCTACTATCAAAACGGTATGTATCGAACACCTACAATGATAGATTTATTATCACATAACTCACAGATAATGAGCGAGAAAGGGCTGCTTATATATGAAAAAAAGCGGGAGAATTTTTCAATTCCCCTGCTCAGCGGAGAGGGCGGGATTCGAACCCGCGGTACCTTGCAGTACACACGCTTTCCAAGCGTGCTCGATCGACCACTCTGACACCTCTCCGTATCGGATTGCAAAAGTAATTTTTTTATTTATATCTCCACAAAAAATTAATGACAATAAATTCAGTCTGATGAATTTATTCTTTTGTTAAGTTATATCCCTTTTAATCGCTTGTTTTTTGTAGAGCTGAAATCGTATAAAACACATTCCAAAGATTTCTCCACTGCGGTCGAAAGGATGGTTCGCAAAGCAGACAGCTTTACTCTTTTGACGGACTTTCGGCGGACTTAAGTCGGGGTTTCGTCGGACTTATGACAATCAAATCCGACTAAAGTACGACTTAATTCCCTCTTATATCTGAAGATAAGGATAAGCACTTAGCCGGGTATGTAAAGGAGCGGGCATAAAAAAAGGCGCTTCATTTAAAATGAAGCGCCTTGCAATAAATTTTATATAATTAATCTATAACTGTAATTTTTAACATATTGGTTTTTCCTTTTGCTTCCATCGGGATAGCGGCGGTATTAATTACGATATCGCCTTGTTTAACCAATTTTTTACTTTTTAAGAATTCATTTACCTCAATGATGGTATTATCGGTGCTTTCCCACTTATCGTAGTAGAAACCTCTAACGCCCCAAAGCAAACTTACTGCATTTAATAATGCCCTGTTGCTGGTAAAAATAAAGGTTAAAGCCTCCGGACGGTGACTCGAAATTTCGAAAGCAGTATAACCGCTTAAAGTCATCGATACAATACCCACTGCATTGGTCTGTTTCGCTAAGAAACAAGCCGAATCGCAAATCGCATCGCTTAAGAAAGATGGAGATTTTGGTTTTAAAAATTTATCAGGATTGAAAGGATAGTTGTTTTGCTCAATGTTCTGAATAATTTTTTGCATGGTTTCGATCACGATCAGCGGGAATTCTCCAACTGAAGTTTCGCCGCTTAGCATCACTGCGTCAGCACCATCCAGAACAGAATTTGCCACATCATTCACCTCTGCGCGTGTTGGGCGAGGTGTAGTGATCATACTCTCTAACATCTGGGTAGCCACAATTACTGGTTTAGAAGCTGCCCTACATTTAGCAACAATCATTTTTTGTAACAATGGAACTTCTTCCATCGGACATTCAACACCCAAATCTCCACGGGCCACCATAATACCATCTGTAACGGCAATAATCTCGTCTATGTTGGCAATTGCCTCTGGTTTTTCTATTTTGGCGATTACACGGGCAGTTTTGCCACGTTCAGCAATAATCTTTTTAAGTTCGATAATATCTTCTGCCTTACGCACAAATGATAAACCGATCCATTCTACATCGTTCTCTAAAACAAATTCTAAGTTTTCGCGATCTTCTGGTGTTAATGAAGGAATAGAAACTTTAGTATTTGGCAGGTTAACACCTTTTCTTGAGGTCAAAATTCCACCGTGAACGATTTCACAAACTACTTCATCTTTTAAATTGGTAGAAATCACTTTCATCTGCAGCTTTCCATCATCTAAAAGGATAATTTCTCCAGCCTGAACATCCTGAGGAAAGTTTTGGTAAGTGATGTAAATACGTTCTTCATTACCAATACATTCGTTAGTTGTAATTACAGTAGTTTTTCCGTTAATCAGGTTAATACCACCTTCTTTTACTAAACCAATACGGATTTTAGGGCCTTGTAAATCGGCAAGGATACCTACATTATATTCGTATTTTTTGTTTAAATCGCGGATGGTATCCAAAACAGCCTGATGATCGGCTTGTGATCCGTGTGAAAAATTTAGACGGCAAACATCTAAACCTGCGTTAAACATACTATATAATACATCTGGTTTTGCTGATGCAGGCCCAAGCGTGGCGACAATTTTAGTTCTCGAATGAAAAGGTTTCATTTATTAATTGATTTTAGCAATGCAGTTTAAGAAAGCACTAATTATTATCTAAAATAATCAAACTGCATTAAATTTTATATATTTTGTTTTTTTGTTCTTTGTTTGTAACCGTCAAATATAGTGTATTTAATACACCATGTATATAATTTTTATATTACCAAATTCTCACGACTCTTTAATTTTGTTGGATCTATCTTTGCAGCCACCTGTATATCAGGCAGTTTATTCAATCCGTTAATTAAATAATCCAAATCTTCCTTATCAATAAATTCTTTAATAATAATAAAAAAATCGACTTTGCTCATCTCCGGAATTAGAAAACCATCACTACTTTTATTGCAAATTAAGTAGTATTCTACCTCACCTTGCTCTACAAAAAAGTAATATTTAGAGAAAGACCAGGCTGGTTCGTCGATATTAAAAAATATTTCGTGGTCTTCTATTTTTTCAAATTGTGTATTTAACCGGGTATTAATTTTGTGGCAAAGCACATAGTCTTTTAGGGGTGCTGTGATCGCAATTAGTATAAAATCAAGGTCTAAGGTAAGTTTTAGGTAAGTCTTATTCAAAGCGAAATAAATTATTTACAGAACGAAATTAAAAAACTAATTCTATATTCGCTGTGTTATTGAGGTACCAAAATTACGTATCGAAATAAAAACATTTGAAAATTGTAAGAATTTATTTTTCTTTGCACAGAATTATTTAACCATTAAATTATAAAATTATGTCTGATATTGCTTCAAGAGTTAAGGCTATTATCGTAGAAAAACTAGGTGTTGACGAAAGCGAAGTTACGCCAGAGGCTTCATTCACCAACGATTTAGGTGCAGATTCTTTAGATACCGTAGAATTGATTATGGAATTTGAAAAAGAATTCAATGTAGCTATTCCTGATGATCAGGCTGAAACCATCGGTACAGTTGGCCAGGCGATTGCTTATTTGGAAAAAAACGTTAAATAGAATTACGCTTTTTCAGTATAAATGGAATTAAAAAGAGTAGTAGTAACAGGGTTGGGTGCGCTCACTCCTATAGGCAATAATGTTCCTGATTTTTGGGAAGGATTGACTAACGGGGTGAGTGGCGCTGCTCCTATTAAGGGTTTTAACACTGAAAAGTTTAAAACTAAATTCGCTTGCGAGGTAAAAAACTTTAATCCAGAAGACTTTTTGGATAAAAAAGAAGCCCGTAAATTAGATCCGTTTGTACAATATGCTCTTGTATCAACAGAGGAAGCGGTTAAAGATGGTGGTTTTGATTTTGAAAAATTAGATACTAACCGGATCGGCGTAATCTGGGGTGCGGGCATAGGTGGATTAAAAACTTTCCTTGATGAAATTTCAAATTTCGCCAAAGGAGACGGTACGCCAAGGTACAATCCATTTTTTATTCCTAAAATGATTGTAGATATTGCTCCAGGGCATATCTCGATCAAATACGGCTTACGTGGGCCGAATTTTGCAACTGTTTCGGCATGTGCTTCTTCTACCAACGCCATGATTGATGCATTTAACTATATCCGTTTGGGTATGGCCGATGTCATCATCAGCGGAGGTTCTGAAGCCATCATTAACGAAGCGGGTATGGGTGGCTTTAACGCCATGCATGCATTATCAACACGTAATGATGATCCGGCAACGGCCTCGCGTCCTTTTGATAAAGACCGTGATGGATTTGTGGCCGGTGAAGGTGCAGGAACCATTATTTTAGAAGAACTTGAACATGCTAAGGCAAGGGGTGCAAAAATTTATGCAGAACTTGTGGGCGGTGGAATGAGTGCTGATGCAAATCACATCACGGCACCACATCCTGAAGGTTTGGGCGCTAGAATGGTAATGACTAATGCACTAAAAGATGCTGGTTTAACAACTGCTGATATAGATTATATCAATGTTCATGGTACTTCTACCCCACTGGGTGATATTAGTGAAACCAAGGCCATTGGTACATTGTTCGGTGAGGATGCTTATCGTTTAAACATCAGTTCAACCAAATCAATGACTGGTCACCTGTTGGGTGCAGCCGGAGCTATTGAGGCTATTGCAGCAATTCTTTCTGTTAAAAATGATATTGTTCCTCCAACAATCAATCATTTTACTGATGATCCTGCATTTGACCCTAAATTGAATTTTACTTTTAACAAAGCGCAAAAACGTACTGTTAGAGCTGCTTTAAGTAATACATTCGGTTTTGGTGGCCATAACGCTTCTGTTATTTTCAAGAAATACGAAGATTAATTTAGAACAGTACCGCTATATAATTTTGTATGCTAATTAAAAATAGATAACTTAGTTAAATATGCTGATTAGCCGTTAATTGTGTTATTTATTTAATGCCGATATTAAAATTATATAAACTCTATCTCTCTCCTGAAAAGGAGTTTGTTAAAAAGCTGAAAAACATTTTAGGCTTTGTTCCAGGCAATGTTACGCTCTATAAAATGGCGTTCAGACATCGTTCTGCTGCAAAAATTCTAAAAAATGGAAGCAGGAGTAGCAACGAGCGCCTGGAATTTTTAGGCGACGCTGTTCTGGGTTCGGTAATAGCAGAGCTCCTTTTTAAACACTATCCCTATAAAGAAGAAGGGTTTTTAACCGAAATGCGTTCTAAGATTGTAAACCGGGCTAATTTAAACCAGTTGGCAAAAAAAATTGGTTTTGATAAGCTTATTCAGTTTGATCAACGTTCAGTAAGCATACAAACCAAACACAATTCGATGCTGGGTGATGCTTTTGAAGCCATTATTGGTGCCATCTACATGGATAAAGGATACAATTTTACCAAAGAATTTTTATTGCGCAGAATTGTAAAACCTCATATCGATATCCACACCTTAGAGCTCACAGAAACGAATTTCAAAAGCAAACTTATTGAATGGTGCCAACGCCATGGTAAGGATGTAATGTTCGAACTGGCGGAAAATGGTGAAGGGGAAAGTGCCAAACTATTTACCATTAGCGCGATTGTTGAAGGTGAAAAATATGGTACAGGAAGAGATTACAATAAGAAAAACGCAGAGAAATTAGCAGCTGAAAAAGCTTGTGAAGCGTTGAGTATATAGGTTCATTGGTTCATTGGGTTAGCTGTTTACAGTATTAAACTTAATTGCTTTATTGATGGGATTGCAGATTGTTGGGAATAGTCGGTTAATTGTCGATATAAGTTAAAACTTCAGACCTCCAACACCTGACTTCGGAATTTATTTTATACACCCAAAACTCAGCACCCCAAACTTCTAACGCCAAACTGACTCAGGATGGCTTAAAGACTCCCTACTACTTGCCTTTCCCCAAAGTATCGGTAAACTTCTTAGAAGATTCTTTAATGTATTTAATGTAATCATAACTATTCCAGTACCGCGCTTTATCAAATTCAGGACGGCAGTTTAACATGTATTTCTCTAAGGTATCACCTCTTAGTTCGGTGTTGTTTTTAATCATACTCTGATTGAAGTATACGTCAATTTGCGATTGTTTGATTTCATTATCGGCATACCTGCCAAACCTCCTTGCATTTTTAGGATCAGTACCAAATAGGTTATATAGCGCATTCAATGGACTAAATATAGCTGACAAAACCGTTGTTTTACCGCCGTTGTACACCCCCTTGTTTTTAAACTCACGCTTAATATCGTCTAAATCCTGTTTTTTGGTATTTCCCCTAATGGTTACATCATCAAGCGTGGTACTTCCTCTAATCAGGTAAATAACCAGATCTTTTTCGCTGTTCACCACAACACGCTGATCGATCAGATCGCGCTTAATAACCAACAGTGTATCACCAATTTTAGCTTTAAGCTGGAACATCCCGATATCATTACTGCCCACCCCTATTCCGGTACGCAGGTTGGTAATTTCTGATAAGGCAATCCTGATATTTGAACCTTTTTCGATAACCACACCTCTGATAATAAATTCTTGTGCCTTTGCGACAAAGCCAATTGAAGTAAGAATGAAAAGTATGATGACAAATTTTAAATTTTTCATTGTGTAGCGAATTTGTGCTTCAGGGTATCGGTATATTGTTTGGCCGATTCCCTGATGTATTTAACAGCATCGTAATTGTTCCAGTTACTCACCATGCCGCGAGTTGGGTAATAATCAAGCAGAAATTTGTCGAGATCTTTCCCTGTTAATGTGGTATTATTTGAAACCAGGCTTTTATTGAAGAATTTATCCACTTCCATTAAGCCTAATTCCTTTTTGTAATAACGGTTAAAGTTACGTGCCCTGGTCGGTGTTTTCCCAAATAATTCGTATAAAAACGTTAACGGACTACCACCGAAGGGATTTAGTAAACTTAATGGAGGTTTACCTTCAAAAAATGACCCGTTTCTTTTAAAGTCGCGCTTAACACTTTCCATCTCCTGCTTTTTAGCCTGGCCTTTAACCGTCACCTCTTCAAGCACAGTACTCCCCCTCAGTAAATATACCACCAGATCCTCATCGGTATTTAGCACTAATTTTTGATCGGTTAAATTTTTCTTCGTAATCAACAAAGTATCACCAATCTTAGCCTTTAGCTGAAACATTCCGATATCGTTACTGCTAGCGCCCATTTTACTACGCAAATTGGTTATTCCGGCTAAAGCAACACGCACATTGGAACCCTTTTCAATCACCACCCCTTTCAATACAAAATCCTGGGCTTTAATTTTTAAGCCTTGCATTAAGATGATGATTAAAAGAGTAGCTTTTAAAGGTTTCATTTTATTATAATGAGGTATTTAAAGTATCCAAATACTGTTTTGCAGATTTTTTAATGTAATCAGCGGCATCATAAGTATTCCAGTTTTTAATCTGTTTATGTTTCGGCCTATAATCCAACATAAACTTATTCAGTTGCTTTCCTGTTAAACTGGTGTTATTTTTAACCAGGCTAACATTAAAAAGCCGGTCTATTTCCAACTCTTTTGCCTCGTTATCATAATAGCGGTCAAAGCGTTTTGCATTTTTTCGTTCTGCGCTAAAAAGCTCCATTATTGCGGCCAACGGGTAACGCACATAATAAAGCGGGTTTCTCTTTTTACCATAAAAATAAGTTTTCTTACGGTGTTCTAACCTAACAGCTGATAGGTTTTGTTGTTTGTTTTCTGCCTTAATTGTTACATCATCAAGCAGCATATCTGTCCTAACCAGGTTAATAATCAAGTCCTGATTGTTCGGTACAACCACATAAACATTATCGAAATGCCTTTTGGTAATCAATAGAGTATCGCCGGATTTGGCTTTCACCTCAAAGAAACCCATATCATTACTTCCTACCGCTTGTTTATTATTAATATTGGTTACCACAGCTAATGCAATACGGATCTGAGTTCCTTTTTCTAAAATAACTCCTTTTGCTGATGTAATTTGGGCGAGCGTTTTTTTAGGCAAAATGAACAATAGCAATGAAAGTGATAACATGATCAAAAATGCTTTCATATCTATAAGATATTTTTGTAAAATTAACATTTGTTAACCTTGTAAACTGTTAAAGAAACGTTAATAATCATGAGAAAGTAACGGGTAGATTTGTTTATTTTGTGTATTATATTCTTTGTATTCATGCTTACAGTTGCCACATTTATGTTTATGGATAGAGGAGCTGCATCATGTAGGCAACAGGCCTGCTAAAAGCCTCCCACTTTGTAAATAAACCTGATTGAAATGAAAAGCCCACAGCGCAGCGAGGACTTGCAATAAAAAGCGGGGCTGCAATCCCCAAAGAAATACCGAACGCCGATTTTCTAATGATAAAGCTATTTTATCCGGCAAGCTATATTTCCTGGCTCCTTGACCATTATTATTTCTCCTTTCAGCTTAAAACCCTATCTTTGCGCATGATAAAATCCATGACAGGATACGGCTTAGCAACAGCCGATTATGCAAACGCAAAGTATAGTGTCGAAATCAAATCGCTCAACAGTAAATTTCTGGAGCTGAATTTAAAATATCCTAAAGCTTTTTCTGATAAAGAGTTGATTCTGCGCAACATCTGCAGTAAAGACATCGAAAGAGGAAAGGTAAGTTTAAGCATCAATGTAGAACGCACCAATGGCGAAGTTACAGGTGCAACCATTAATACCGCATTATTAAGTCACTATTACAAGCAGCTTGTTGACGTTAACAATGAACTGGGTGCTGACAGCAGTAACCTATTACAAACAGCATTAACCTTTCCTGACGTAATTAGTTATAAGGAAGAAAGTGTGAGTGAGGATGAGTGGAACCATTTATTCCAGATTTTCAACTCGGCTTTAACCAATTTCAATAAATTCAGAGAAGATGAAGGCGCTGTTTTAAAGGCTGATTTAGAGCTGAGAATTAAAAACATTCTTTCTTATTTCAAATCTGTTGAGGAACTCGAGCCTAAGAGAATTTCGGCCATCCGCGATAAATTTACCCAGTTTTTGGATGATGCAGTAGGCAAAGTAAATATCGATCAGAACCGTTTCGAACAGGAATTGATTTATTACATCGATAAAATTGATATTACTGAAGAAAAAACCCGTTTAAAAAGCCATTGCGATTATTTCTTGCAAACTTTAGCAAGCAAAGAAGCAAACGGAAAAAAAATGGGATTCATTTCTCAGGAAATTGGACGTGAAATTAATACTATGGGTGCAAAAGCAAATGATGCCCGGATGCAACAGTTTGTTGTAGGTATGAAAGAAGAATTAGAAAAGATAAAAGAACAGTTACTGAATGTGTTGTAGCGTTAGGCGGAAAGCAACAAGCGCTTAACGCCTAACGCCAATCGCAAAACTTTTAAAAATGCAAGGCAAATTAATCATATTTTCGGCACCATCAGGAGCAGGTAAAACCACTATAGTTCATCATTTATTAAAAAAGTTTCCTGAACTGAGCTTTTCTATTTCTGCCACAACACGCGAGTCGAGAGGTAATGAACAACATGAAAACGATTACTATTTTATCAGTAAAGAAGAGTTTTTACACAAAGTTGCCCATCAGGAATTTGTAGAGTTTGAAGAGGTTTACAATGGAACCTTTTATGGCACTTTACGTTCAGAAATTGAGCGTATCTGGAACGATGGCAAACATGTAATTTTCGATATTGATGTAGAAGGCGGTATCCGTTTGAAAAGGAAATATGAAGAAGATGCGCTGGCTATTTTTGTTCAGCCGCCATCTTTAGATGTTTTAAAGGAACGATTAAGCGGTCGCGGAACAGATAGTCCGGAAAAATTACAGGAACGTTTTATTAAAGCGGAGAAAGAATTGCTTTATGCAGATAAGTTTGATGTAATTTTAAAAAATTACGATCTGGCTACGGCTTGTGCTGAAGCAGAGCAGTTGGTAGGTGATTTCCTGAAGAAATAGTTTTCTTAAGAGCACAGAAATCTTTATATTTGATTGATGACTGATATTCAATTATATAGCCAAATATCTTCATTGCCTTCAGACCTGAAGAAGCAAGTGTCTGATTTTGTCTCATCCCTAAAGAAAAAATCGAAAGCCAGTAAAAAACTGAAAGAAAGACAATTTGGCTATGCCAAAGATTTCTTTAAAATGTTTGCCGATTTTGATGAACCATTAGAAGACTTTAAAGATTATATGTAATGCAATTTCTGTTAGATACGCATACATTTATTTGGTTTATAAATGGAGATTCATCTTTGCCAAATAAAATAATTGATGAAATCAAAAATCTAAAAAATCAATGTTTTATTAGCATTGCCAGTATTTGGGAGATTGCGATAAAATGCAAACTAAATAAGCTGTCTTTAAATGCAGACTTCGATAGGATTTTAGACTTTCTGGATCAGAATCAAATAGAAATATTGCCAATTTCATTCGATCATATTGTTAAGCTGAACGAATTAGATTTTCATCATCGTGATCCATTTGATCGGATTTTGAGTGCTCAAGGCATCTCAGAAAATTTAACCATTTTAACAAAAGACCAAAACTTTAGCTTTTATAAGACTAAAACACTTTGGTAAACTAATAATATAAATAAATCCGTCATTGCGAAATGAAGTGACGGGAAAAGCGCACAATAATGAAGCAATCTTTTTCGCAAAATAGATTGCTTTGGCTCCCTCAATCCAGCCTCTCAATGACGATCACAGATACTGAAAACCGCAAATATGAAAACTGGTCTTTTCTTCGGTTCATATAACCCAATCCACACCGGCCATTTAATTATTGCCAATTATATGGCCAACCACACAGCGCTTGATGAAGTTTGGCTGGTAGTTTCTCCACATAATCCACTAAAAGATAAAAGTGGTTTAACCAATATGTACGACCGCCTGGAAATGGCGAAACTGGCTACCGAAAATGCAGATCATATCCGCGTAAGTGATATTGAATTTGCATTGCCGCAGCCTTCATATACCATAGATACTTTAACTTATCTCCACGAAAAATATCCGGAAAAGGAATTTGTATTGATCATGGGTGCTGACAACCTCGTTTCATTTAAAAAATGGAAAAACTATGAGGTATTGCTAAAAAATTACCAGATTTATGTATACCCCCGCCCTGGGGCAGATGTTAGCGATTGGGAAAACCATCCGGCTATTACTTTTACTAATACCCCTTTAATGGAAATATCCTCCACTTTTATTCGCAAGGCGATAAAGGAGAAAAAAAACGTTCAGTTTTTCCTTCCGGATAAAGTAATCGATTTTATAGATGGCAAAGGGATGTACAGATAGCATCAATCTTTTCTTCCATAAATCAACAGGCTTACAACAAATTGTATTAAATCAATTACTTGGATTGGTTTTTGTTTAATTAGCCCTTAGATGATTAATTTAGCAGCTGATACAACAAAACACGTGAGAAGAAATTTATTTATACTTATTGCCCTCTGCGGTACTGCATTTTCTGTAAGTGCACAACAAAAAACCTATTTAGAATTACTGGCCAACCAACCGAAATGGGTGGATTCGGTTTTTAGCAAACTTAACCGCCGAGAGCGTATTGCACAGCTATTTTTTGTGCGGGCGCATACCAATCTGGGAAAAAAATATACCGATTCTGTTGGTCAGGTGATTAAAAAAGAGCAATTGGGGGGAGTGATCTTTTTTCAGGGGGGCCCTGGTCGACAGGTTTTAGCCACCAATGCTTATCAAAAACTAAGCAGGGTGCCACTTATTATAGCAAACGATGGCGAATGGGGTTTGGGTATGCGGTTGGATAGTACCATTTCTTATCCTTATCAAATGACTTTAGGGGCCATTCAAAACAAAGAATTATTGTATAAAATGGGTCTTGAAGTGGCCAAAGATTACAAGCGCATGGGGATGCAGATGAATTTAGCTCCTGATGCGGATATCAATAACAACCCCAAAAACCCCGTAATCAATTACCGTTCTTTCGGCGAAAATAAATATAACGTAGCCACTAAAGTTGCCGCTTATATGAAAGGCATGCAGGATGGTGGTTTATTAACCACGTTGAAACATTTTCCTGGTCATGGCGATACTGATGTAGATTCGCACTACGATTTGCCGCAACTTACTTTTTCAGCTACTCGCCTGGATACTTTAGAAATGTATCCTTTTAAAGAGCTGATTAAACAAGGTGCCTCAGGCGTGATGATTGCCCACATGAACATTCCATCTTTAGATGCTACACCAAACCTTCCTTCTACCTTATCAAAACCGATTGTTACGGGTATTTTAAAGCAGAAATTAGGCTTTAAAGGTTTGATTATCTCTGATGCGATGGATATGAAAGGCGTTGTAAAATATTTCAAAGATGGTGAAGCCGATTTAATGGGCATCATCGCAGGTAATGACATTATTGAGCTGTCTGAAAATAGCGATAGAGCCATTAAACTGGTGCGTAAAGCGGTAAGACAAGATCGTGTGAGTATGGCCGAAATTGACCAAAGCGTGCGTAAGATCTTGACTGCAAAATATTGGGCAGGCTTAGCTAAACGCGATACGGTTGTAACCCAAGGTATTGTTGCAGGTGTAAACCGCAACTCGAGCAATGCATTGGTGCAGGAACTGGCCAATGCATCGGTAACGTTATTAAAAGGTAAAGATTATATCAAGCGACTCATCCCGATCAGAAGAACGGCCATTATCAGCATAGGCGTGCCATCGGTTACCACTTTTCAAAAAGAGGTTTCGAAAGGATATTATAACTCTGTTTATTATGTATTAGATAAGGACGCGACTGCCACACAGATTTCGAACATCGCCCGCGAAATCGGTGCATTTGATCAGGTGATTGTAGGTATTCATGATAGCAGATCACGTCCTGCAAATGGTATTCTCTTAAATTCAGGTGTAAAAAACTTTATTAAAGAGTTATCAGCCAAGAATGCAGTTTTTGCTTTATTTGCCAATCCTTATAACCTGGCTGGCTTATCGGGTTTAGAAAACAGCAAAGGCTTGATAGTAGCTTATCAAAAAGAAGATTTCATGCAGATTTCTGCGGCAGCTGTGATCAATAACAGGTTGGTACCAACAGGTAAATTACCGGTGAGCGTAGCACCATTTTATAAATTTGGTGAGGGGTTATAAAAGACCACAAAGGTACTAAGGCACAAGAATTAGTATTTTGTCATTCTGAGGGGTAATTATGTTATAAAAATCAATATTAGTGACGTATAATTGATTTCTTTTGCCATACAACACGGTCTGGCCTCGGCTCGCCGCCGTCGAAGGGCTCTTTCTTTTTGGCATCAAAAAGACCAGCGGAGCTAGCTTGAATGCCATTAAAAATATAAAACACATGAAAAAACAAAAAATGCCGGCTGAAAATTTTTCTTTTGAAGCCAGTTGTGCGGCCAGAACAGTGCAGCCCGAAAAATTTGTTAGGCCGGATTTAAGTAGAACGGGGATACTGTGCTACGGCCTAGCTGGATGAAAACACGAAAGCATCTAAAGTTTTAACTAATAGTGTTTTATAAAATAACGTCAATGGTAGTACAGCGAAAAATCTTTTGCCACGGAGAACTGTGTATCTGGACATAAGTCTTTTAGCTTTAGTATTTGGACTTTTACCTTTCAGCTTTTCCCAAAACAATTTCGTCTTCAAAACGATTATCTAATGATAAAATCTCAATATTATGATAGATCCAGAAAACGACAATTATTCAAACGATCCGAACGATGCTTTGCGCAGAGAAGACGATGTAGAAAATATCAACGAAATTAGTGGCGATGACACCAGCATTGAGCATAATAAAGATCTGCTGGAACAAGCCGATGAAGCTTCAAGGGCCTCTTATGAGCTAAACCTCGATGATGAGGTAAGCGAAGATGAACTTGATGATTAGTAAGAAAGCCGTCCTGATTTAAAAATCGGGACCGCTTTCTTAATTTTAGGTTTCGGTTTTACCGTTCAGCCTTATACCTTATACCCTCTACCTTAAACCTCTACTTAGCTTTCGCTTTATAAGTTTCAGGATTTACCGCTGTGGTGGTCCAGCCTTTTAAAAATGAGGTGATCTTTTTAACGTCATGTCCAACTTTCTTTTTACCATTGGCAGCAACTTCATCCGTTTCCAAATAAGATGAATTTTCAATGTGCAATACTTTTCCTTTGCCGTCTAAAATCAAAAATACCGGGAAACCAAAACGTTGAGGATATCCTAAGCTAGCTAAAACGGTTTCGTTTTTATTCTCAGGACTGTAATTCACTAAAACGGTTTCAAAATTATCGTTGATGTATTTTTTCAGTGTAGCGGTGCTATCAACTAAGTTATGGAACGCGATACACCAGGTGCACCAATTTCCTCCAACCTGTAATAAAACATGTTTATTTTCTTTAGCCACTCTTGCGACAGCAGCAGCAATTTCTGCTTTGGCATCGGCCTGCGGGTTATAAATATGAACGCCCTCCTTTTTCGCCTGACTAAAAGCTGCAGTCGAAATCAACACAGCAGTTAATAAAATGATTATTTTTTTCATGATTTTCGATGAATAGTAATAGCAAATGTAATAAAGTCTAGTAATGTTATAGATGATTAGCGAATTCTTTACAGAGGGGAAACAGTACATAGTACATAGTACATAGTACATAGTACATAGTACATAGTACATAGAATGGATTTACATTAGGGAGTAAGGTTTAATTGATTTCACTTTATTTTCCATCATACAGCATACATCCCACATCATCCATCAAAATATTATCTTTACCTCGCAATGGAGTTCCTAGACATACATACCCATAAAGTTGCCACCCAGCCTGGGGTAATCAGCATTCAAAGTTTGTCGTTAACCAACGATATCTTTTTAGCGATGCCCAAAACCAAGCCAATCTCTGTTGGGCTACATCCCTGGTTTGCTAAAATTGATCAGCTCGAAATGCAGATGAAATACCTAAGTGTTGTAGCCAATCAAACCAATGTAAAACAGATTGGTGAATGTGGTTTAGATCGGCTAAGGGGTGAAAATCTGGAAAGCCAACTTTTTATTCTGGCAAAACAGATCGAACTGGCAGAAAAAATTAATAAACCGTTGATTTTACATTGTGTTAAATGCTTTTCCGAGTTAATTGCCATTAAAGAACGATTAAAAGTTAAAGTACCGATGATTATCCATGGTTTTAACAAAAATGAGCAGCTTGGCCAACAACTACTGGATAAGGGTTTCTTTCTTTCCTTTGGAATAACTGTTTTAAAAGAAAATTCAGGCGCAGCTAAACTGATTCAAAGTACCGATCATTTTTTCCTGGAAACTGATGATTCAGATATTTCGATTGAAGAAATTTACCAGGCCGCAGCCATTTTAAAAAAATGTACAGTTGATGAACTTAAAGCTCGTATTTTTGCTGACTGGAATAAATTGAATTTAAAAAACTAGCCACGGAAAAAGTTTACTTCGTAGCTAAAATATAGTTAAAAAAAACCATCGAGTTGCAAGATAAACTAAATCTGTGTTCATCCTTTTTCATCTGTGGTTAAATATAAAATGATATGTCTGATGTTAGCTGGCTTTCGCGCTCTGCCCTCCTTGTTGGGAATGATGGAATAGATAAACTTCAATCGAAACACATTTTGGTGATCGGTTTGGGTGGCGTAGGCTCATTTGCTGCCGAATTTATCTGCCGTTCGGGTATTGGCGAAATGACTATTGTTGATGGTGACGTGGTAGATCCAACCAACCGGAACAGGCAACTGCCCGCTTTAGCCACCAACCATGGTGTAAGTAAAGCTGCAATCATGCAGGAACGTTTGTTGGCTATTAATCCTGATTTAAAGCTCCATGTGGTAAATACCTTTCTTACTCCTGAAAAATGCAGGGAAATTTTAGAATCGAAATTCGACTACATTATGGATTGCATTGATAGTGTGATGCCTAAAATTACTTTGTTGGGAACTGCTTTAGAAAAAAACATCCCAATCGTGAGTTCGATGGGGGCCGGTGGTAAAATGGATCCAACACGTTTAAGGATTACGCTTCTTCCTGATACTTATCAATGTGTATTTGCCAGTTATGTGCGCAAAAGGTTGAATAAACTCCCTAATGCAGCAAAAATAAAAGCAGTTTTTTCTACAGAAGAAATGGATAAAAACTCCATGATCATGACCGATGGAAGTAATTTCAAACGTTCTGCTTATGGTACAGTTTCTTACCTGCCCGCAGCTTTTGGCGGTGCATGTGCATCGGTGGTCATCCGCGATTTGCTTGGCCTACCCATCGAAATGGCCGAACGCCCGGCTAGGATCAGCCATAAAACCTTAGCAAAAAAGAAGAATAAAAAACCGTAAATGGAATAAACTGTTGATATCATGATTTCGTGAAGATTTTAAATTGTTGTAAGTTTAAATTTCCGAGAGAAATCATATTATGCCCCAACCCCTCAAAATTCTTCAAGCCTCCGCAGGTTCAGGTAAAACGTTCAGTTTAACTGCACATTACCTCACTTTGCTATTTAGTGGCGACAATAAATACCGCGAAATTTTAGCTGTAACCTTTACCAATAAGGCCACTGAAGAAATGAAAAACCGGATTCTGGAGGTATTGTTAGGGTTGGCAAAAGGCAATCCATCAAAAAAAATCGATGATTATCGGAAACTCATTTTAATCGCCTATCCGATATTAAGCCCGCAGGAACTGCAGTTCAAAGCAGATAAAATTTACCGCAAAATTTTGCACGACTACAGCCGTTTTTCGGTGAGCACCATTGATGGTTTCGTGCAAAAAGTAATCCGTGGCTTTGCATTCGAACTGGGCCTTAATGCCGATTATAATTTAGAAATGAATTATGATAAGGTGAAAGATGATCTCGTAAATAAACTGGATGAAGCTTTAGATCATAACAAACAGCTTTTGCAATGGATTATCGATTTGGCCATCGAACGCATCAGCGACAATAAAAGCTGGAATTATAAGTTCGAACTCTATAACCTGATCGGGGAAATATTTTCTGAACGTTTCCAGATTTTTGAAGATGCGGTTAATGCTGTAGGTTTAGAAAACATCGACGAATTATTTAAAAAATATATTAGTGTTACCAAGGCAGAAATTAAAAAATTTGAGGAGGAACTGGTTTCGCTGGCAACCGAAGCCAACGAAGCTTTAAATGTGATTGGCGTAGAAACGGAACACCTGAAAGGGAAATCAAGAAGTCCGCTGGCTAAAATTATCTTGGTCGCCAGGGGCGATTTTTCGAAGATTGAACCGCTTTTCAATTTAATCGATGAGCCAGATGAGTGGTTTCAGAAGAATGCAAACTTCCCTGAAGCCTATGATACGGTAAATCCAATTCTTCAAAAGTTAAAAATGTATTATTTAACGCATTTACCGAATTATAGTCTGGCCATTGCCTTTAATAAAAATCTCTATTATTTAAGGTTGATGCAGGAAATTGCAGTGTTGTTGAAAGAATACAGGGCAGAAAATGATAACCTGCTAATCAGCGATGCCCAAAAACTGATTTCGGGAATTACTGAAGATGCAGGTGATAATCCTTCTTTCATCTGGGAAAAAGTCGGCAACCGTTACCGCAATTTTTTGTTTGATGAATTCCAGGATACTTCTACCAGTCAGTGGGGAAGTTTCAAATCATTGTTGACAAATGCCATGGCCACGCCAAGTCAGGATCTGATCGATCACCTGATTGTTGGCGATACTAAACAATCCATTTACCGCTGGCGTAATGGCGACTGGAACATCCTGCATAAACATGCCAAGTTAGATGTTGGTACTGAAAATGTATTGGAAGAAAGTTTAGAAGAGAACTACCGGAGCGCGGAAAACATCATCACTTTTAATAATTTCCTCTACAAAGCCATTCCGCTTACCTTACAGAATGAGTTGAATGAAAATCTGGCTACCAAACCCGAAAGTATTTCCGAATGGTGGCAAGAGCAGCATTATCAGCAGATTATTACCGATATTTATAGCGGATCAACCCAAAATTTCGCTACTAATACGCTAAAAGGTGGAACTATAAAAATCAAAAAGTTTGGTAAAGATCATGCCCCAAATGAAGCACGCTTTACTGAAACTGTTTTTAGGGATATTGCTCTGGATGATATTGTTGAAGAAATAAACCACCTCAAAAATGAGCAGCTATATGCATTAAAAGACATTGCCATTTTGGTACGTTCAAACAGCGAAGCTTTATTAACTGTTAAAAAATTAATGGAGCACAAATTGCCTGTTTTATCGGGCGATGCCTTACTGATTTCGAATAACTCGGCCATACAACTCATCATTAACACCTTAAAAGTACTGATTGGTTTAGAAACTCAAACGGCTCTTTACAAAGCCAATTGTATAGCACTTTATCATTCTTTGCACGAAAAAGATATTGATGCCAATTATTACCTTAACCTCACCAATAGACCACTCCATACACTTACAGCAGTTTTGCCCGTTGCTTTATGCGAAAACTGGCAAAGTTGGTTACAGCTTCCCTTACCTGAACTGATTGAAATTTTGATTGAAAGTTATGGCTTAAAAAACCTAACGGCCAACCTACCCTATCTGTTAGCATTTAGAGACCTCACAGCTTCTGCCGGAAAATTGGGCGAAAAAGGTATAATTTCGTTTCTAACCTGGTGGGAAGAAGACGGCGTTAAAAAATCATTGCCATCGCCTGAAGGTGCTGATGCGATACAGATTATTACTATTCACAAATCGAAAGGTTTAGCTTTTAGGGCTGTTTTTGTTCCCTTTTGTAATTGGGAGATCAAAGGCAAACCCAATGCCACTTTCTGGGTTTCATCGGAAGAAACGGTGTATAAAGAATTGAAAGGCATTCCTTTAAAATATAATGAAGCATTGGCCGATTCGGCAATTGCTAAGGCCTATTACGAAGAGCTTCTTTATAACAATATGGATGCGCTCAACATGCTTTATGTGGCAACCACACGATCCAAAGATTACCTCTACATTGCTACAATGACTAAAAAGGAATTGAAACTATCTAACATGGGTGATGTAATTAATTTCACTTTTGATGAGCAGTTTGATGAAAACGGTGTGTACGAAATTATAGAACCTGTAATTGTCGAAAGTAAATCTGAAGAATCGAATTTTATTAATTTAAATAGTTATCCAACCACAACCCGTTTGTCGGAACTCTATGTTCCTTCAGCGGAAAAACATCTAAAACACCTGGTCAATATTGAAAGATCAGGGAGAAAAGGTTCCTTACTACACGATATCCTGGCCAGTGCAAGTAATACAAAAGAAGTAGAAGATTATGCGATAAACCTGGTTTTGCAGGGCATTATCAAAGAAGAAGAAAAACAGCAATTAATTAAATCAGCACTTGAAGTGTTGAACAACCCAGAGCTCAAAGAAATTTTAGACAAAGCAAGTGAAAGTATTGTAGAAAAAAACATCATTGATGCCAATGGGAAACTGCACCGTCCTGATCGGGTATTGATCAACACCGATGAAGTAATTATCCTCGATTATAAATTTACGTTGGAAGAAAGCGATAAACACATCGAACAGGTAAATAATTACAAAATCTTACTTACTGAAATGGGTTATCAAAATATCAAAACCTATCTTTTTTACGCAGTTAAAGGGAAATTGAAATTAGTATAATATGCAGATAAAACCATTTTTACAGGAAGTTGCTGAAGATTTAGTTGCCCGGTTTGGAAATCAGCTAGAAAACTGTGCCATCGTTTTTAATAACAAACGTCCATCTGCGTATTTGCAGAAACACTTTGCCGATATTATTGGGAAACCATTTTTCAGTCCTTCATTTTTTACCATACAGGAATTCTTTGCAAGTTCTACCAGTTATAAAATAGCCGATTTTTACCTGCAGTTTTTCACCCTTCATAGAATTTATAACCAACTGCTCGCAGAAGAGAAGCTGGAAAATATATCAAGTCACAAGTTTTTTCCTTTAGCAAAGATCATCTTAAGTGATTTCAACCAGATTGATGCCGATCTGGTACATGCTGAAAAACTATACCGCGACTTGGAAGATATATCGGTCATTAATAAAGATTTTGATTATTTAAGCCCGGAGCAATATGAGTTTCTTGCACAGTTCTGGACTTCCTATTCAGAAGGAAAACATAAAAAACAGCAGGAACTGTTCATCAAGATGTGGCGCAGGATGCCCAAGCTTTACCATAAATATCACGTTACGCTTAAAGAGCAAGGTTATTTAACTAATGGTTCGGTTTACCGTTACCTGGCGGATGATATTACTAATCACCAGGAGTTTATTTCCAATTTTGATAAAGGGAAGATTATTTTCGTAGGTTTTAATGCTTTGAGTAGTGCCGAGGCTAAAATATTCACCCAACTACAGGAGGCAGGAAAAGCATTGTTCTATTTTGATGCCGACACCTATTATTTAGATGACGTTTCGCAGGAAGCAGGTTTGTTTTTGCGTAAAAACATCAACCAGCTTGGATTGAAAAATGAATTTGCAGGGCAGGAAAGTTTAATGAAATCAGCCTCGCACAATGTAAATGTTTTTAAGGTCCAGGGGCAATCGGCACAGGCCAAAATCCTGAACAACATTTTAGCAGATGATTATACAGCAGCCGAAACTGTTGGAAAAACAGTAGTGGTTTTGGCTGATGAAAGCCTGTTGATCCCTACGCTGCAAACGATTCCAACTCACCTGAATGGAAAAGAAATCGACCTCAACGTAACTATGGGTTTCGCTTTATCAACCTCGAGTATTTTTGGTCTGGTTGATTTATGGCTGGGGAGCCAGTTGGAGATTTTACAGCGGGATAAAGTAAGCTACAAAAATGTAGAGGCTTTTTTAACCCATCCCTTAACAGGCCTTACCCAAAAAATGCGGGATAAAATTTTAACCGCTTTGTTGGAAGAAAACCAGGTAGAGATCGACCATAAACGTCTGTTACGCCAAAGTGGATTGTTTGAAACTTTTTATAAAAAAATCGATGATCCGCAGCATGTGGTCACCAATTTACTGGATGTGCTGGATTATGTGTTAACCCGTTTATCCAACGCAAAAACGCTTAAAAAAATCGATGCAGAACTTTTTGTAAAAACAATACAGGAGTTAAACCGTTTGCATGATACCTTTAGCAACCATATTGGTAAAGAAGAAATCCCTTTTGTAATTTACCTCGTTCAAAAATCGCTACAGGCCATTGCAGTACCGCTTTCAGGAGATCCGCTGAATGGGATACAAGTAATGGGATTGCTTGAAACTCGGAACTTGAACTTCGATAAAGTGGTCATTTTAGGTTTTAATGAAGGCATTATTCCAAAATCATCCATTGGCAATAGTTTCATTCCAGACTCTATACGTCGCGTTTATGGCCTCCCAGTTCTCGAAAATCTGGATGCCATTTCCTCTTACATGGCATACCGTCTATTACAGAGAGCAAAGAATATCAATTTTGTCTATAACAGCTTAACTGACGAATCTACTTCGGGCGAAGCCAGCAGGATCTTAAAACAACTTGAGTACGAAAGCGGTTTCGATTTTGAATATAACGAACTTAATCTGGAGGTAAAAACTGAACCTTTTAAAGAAGTAAAGATCGAAAAGACCAATAATGCCTTTATCCAGGAAACACTTCAAAAATACCTCGATAAAAAGAAAGTGCTTTCGCCATCGGCACTTACCCAATACATTTCCAACCCGATAGATTTCTTTTTCAATTACATTGCAGGTATTAAAGAGCCTAAAGAGATCAGTGCAGTGGTAGAAGCCAACGAAATTGGTTCAATTCTACACAAAGTGATGGAGTATTTTTATGAGGATTTAAGGTCTGCTGAAATTACAGCAGAGCGGATTAAAGAGAAAAGGAAACAAATTCCTGCTTTGATACAAAAAGCCTTTAATGCCGTGATGTTTAAAAATCCAGATACGGTGATGGAATATAAGGGCATGCAAAAGGTAATTTTATCAATTGTAGATGCTTATGTAAACATCATTTTAAACCAGGATGAAGCTCAAACGCCATTCAACATCATTAGTCTGGAGCAAAAAGTAGAGGCCGAAATAAGTTTCCCGCTTAAAGGAAAAGAAGCCAGCGTAAAGATATTTGGTTTTATTGATCGTGTTGATGTAAAGGATGGGGTAACTAAAATTATTGATTACAAAACCGGAAGTGATAAGTTAACCTTTAAGGATGTACCTGAACTTTTCAACTCAAACGGAAAGCATATTAACAAAGCCTTGGTTCAAACCCTATTGTACACATACGCTTATGAACAGTTCTCTGGCAAAAGCTTCGTCGAACCTAATTTATATGTAGTAAAAACAATGAGCGCAGATGGCGTTTGGTTTAAATCGGGCAGGCAAAATCTGTCCGGCGCCTATCTAGAAGAAATTAAACCCGAATTTCTTGCCGAACTAAGAAAAAAACTGACCGAACTTTTCGAAGCACCTTATTTCGTAGCCAGTGCTGTTGAGGATAATTACAAATATTCTATTTATAAAACTTTATTTGGGAAATAATTTCAACTGCAGAGAATTAAACAAATCACAAAGAGCGCCAAGTGCCTAGTAAAATAACCACAGCGCACACAATGTAAGCCACGAAGTACATAGAGCTGGATTGAAAAATATCAACTTCGTGTCCTCCGTGAAAATCTCCATGTTCTCCGTGGTAAAACAAAACTTTCTGTTCTTTGCGAAAAACTTTGCATGCTTTGCGGTTAATCTCTTAAATTTAAAAATGCTAACCTTAAATTTCACAAATTTTCCCATACTCGAAACCGAGCGCTTAATCCTCCGCGAACACGATCTGGCCGATGCTGAAGCACTTTTTGCCATGCGCACTAACGAAACGGTAATGAAATATATTGACAGGGAAAGGCCAAAAGATATTTTTGAAGTCAAAGATTTTATTTCCCGTTTCAGAAATGGTTATGAAAATGGCGACAACCTGGCCTGGGTAATTGCTTTAAAAGAAAACCCCAAACAGATGATTGGCTCTGTGGGTTATTGGCGAACCGATTTTGCCAATCACCGTGCAGAAATAGGTTATATGCTCCACCCTGATTATTGGAGAAAGGGAATTATCTCTGAAGCACTAAAAAAATCAATTGATTTTGGCTTTAATGAGGTTAATTTGCATACCATTAGTGCAAACATCAATGTAGGAAACGATGCCTCAAGACAGATGCTGCTTAAACATGGCTTTGTAAAAGAAGCACATTTTAAACAGGATTATTACTTCAGGGGGCAGTTTTTGGATAGTGAGATTTACGGGTTGTTAAATCCAAATCATTAAATCAACGAAGTTAAAAATATTAAACTGAAGCGAGTCAGCTATCCTTTTCAATCAACTACAACCATATTATTCCTTTTGGAGAAGATATTTCGAAAAAAGAATAGGCTTTGATATAAAAAGCTTAACAAAAACGCAATTGCCCAATATTATTTCTTCTTTAAAGGAATTAGCAACAAATGAAACTTAAAAAACTTCAAATAATTGATTAAAACACTTATAATTATTACAAAACATAGGCATTTTAGCCTTTGGTTTCAAACCGATTAATAATTATATTTGCCCCCGTTATAAAAATTTACAATGAGAGAAATCCAATTTAGAGAAGCACTACGCGAAGCCATGAGCGAAGAAATGCGCAAAGATGACCGCGTTTTTTTATTAGGTGAAGAAGTAGCAGAATATAACGGTGCGTACAAAGTAAGTCAGGGTATGCTTGATGAATTTGGTGCAAAACGAATTATCGATACCCCGATTGCAGAATTAGGTTTTGCAGGTATTGCAACTGGTGCCGCAACAGCTGGCCTTGTTCCAATTGTGGAGTTCATGACATTTAACTTCTCTTTAGTTGCGATCGATCAGATTATCAACGGAGCAGCTAAAATCTTATCAATGAGTGGCGGTCAGTTCTCATGTCCAATGGTTTTCCGTGGTCCAACAGGTAACGCAGGTCAATTAGGTGCGCAACACTCTCAAAACTTCGAAAACTGGTTTGCAAATACACCAGGGTTAAAAGTTGTTGTTCCGGCTACTCCTTATGATGCAAAAGGTTTATTAAAACAATCAATTATAGATCCGGATCCGGTTATTTTCATGGAATCGGAAGTAATGTACGGCGATAAGGGCGATGTTCCTGCAGAAGAATACTATATCGAACTTGGTAAAGCTAAAGTAACTAAAGAAGGTACAGATGTAACCATCGTAACTTTTGGTAAAATGTTAACACGCGTTGTAAACCCTGCGGTAGAAGAATTAGCAAAAGAGGGGATCAACGTAGAAGTTATTGATTTACGTACTGTACGTCCTATCGATTACGATACCATTATTACATCCGTTAAGAAAACAAACCGTTTGGTTGTGGTAGAAGAGGCTTGGCCATTGGCATCTCTTTCTGGCGAGATCGCTTTCATGGTACAGAAACATGCATTCGATTATTTAGATGCACCAGTTTTACGTATCACCTGTGCAGATGTTCCACTTCCATATTCACCAACTTTAATTGCAGCAAGCTTACCAAATGCTGAACGTGTAGTTAAAGCGGTAAAAGAAGTGATGTACGTTAAAAAATAATTATCAGTCTAAGCATAGTCAAAGACCAAAACATATAAAATCCTCCAAAGCAATTTGGGGGATTTTTTTATTCCCCTCTATCAGAGGGCTGCCCAACGGGCGGGGGAGTCCCTTTTATATCCTAAATAAAATTTAGATCTTTATGAAAAGCAAAGCCTGTAATTCTTCGGCAATATCAGCCCCGCTATTCGCTTCAAAGCCTTGGTTCGTTCCTCACCTTCGGGTTTTACGCTACTATCGGGTTTATTGACAAGGGCATTTAATCTTGAGATAAAAACCTGTGAGGTTTCCAAACTAATATTTTTATCTTAGCTATACCCATTAAATTTTTCTCATGCCCGAATACATAGCCGATCAAACATTCGAAAAAGCCAATTTTACTATACGTCCACTTCCAAAAGCAGAATACGAAAACTGTAAATTCATCAACTGCGATTTTTCCAGTTCAGATTTAAGCGGTGTAAAATTTTTAGATTGCCAATTCATTTCCTGCAATTTAAGTTTGGCGGATTTAACCAAAACATCGCTGATCGATGCTGATTTCCAGAATTGCAAAATGCTTGGTTTAAGGTTAGACAACTGTAACGATTTCGGCCTCGCATTTAGTTTTACCAACTGCAAATTAGATCATTCCTCGTTCTATAAATTAAAATTAAAAAAAACCAATTTCAAAAACTCACAATTACATGAAGTTGATTTCTCTGAATGCGACTTAACCAGCGCAGTACTCAACAATTGCGATTTATTAAAAGCTACTTTTGATAGAACAATACTCGAAAAGGCAGATTTTAGAACGGCTTACAATTATTCCATAGACCCGGATAACAACAGGATCAAAAAAGCAAGATTTTCAAAATCCGGTCTTGCAGGCTTATTGTACAGATACGATATCCAGATCAGCGAATAACTTTTAATAATTTTCTGTAAATTCAGTTTATGAAACCGACTGATATAGGGCGACCAAAACCCGAGAACATCGATCAATATATCGCTACTTTCCCTGTTGAAACACAAAAACTATTGCAAAAAGTCCGCGAAACTATCCATAAAGCGGTACCTGCCGCAAAAGAAGTGATCAGATACGGTATGCCTGCCTTTAAACAGCATGCAGTTTTGGTGTATTTTGCAGGTTATGACAAACATATTGGCTTTTATCCAACCGGATCGGGCATCGAAACCTTTAATAATGAATTTGTCGATTATAAATGGAGCAAAGGCGCTGTTCAGTTTCCTTTGGATAAACCCCTGCCCCTGGATTTGATTATAAGAATTACTAAGTTTAAAGCGGAGCGGGATTTTGAAAAAGCTAAGAAATAAGAAAGCGTAACATCTTACTGTTAATATTTTCCTATGAAAAAATTTATTTTTTTCTACTCTTTTTCCCGGCAGTCTTTTCGGTATGCTCAGTCTTTAAATAATTTTTTCCATTTTCCGACTTTATCCAGGCATATCTAGCGGTCACACAATGAGGACAAAAATATTTTCTAATGGGAAGAAAAAAAAGCACATTTTTGATCAGCCAAGGTCTGGGGATTTGATAGTGGTACTGCGTGTTGCATTTCCAACATCGGGGATATGAATTAGACATTAGTTTATTATTAATTTATTTGGTTAGCCCAATCAATAAAATACAAATATTGTGCCAATAGTAAATCATTTAAGTTGTGTTTACGTCTAAGAAATAAGTCAAAAACTTCTGATTAGGTAAATTTTGAAATCTTTCAACGGTTTGCAGTGGAAAAATTGATCTTAAAAATCCCGCAAATCCTGATTAGCTTTGCTTCTTTAATTTTTACCCTTAGGATATGTTAACCCACCATAAAATAATTGCAGCCGAATTAAAAGTTGCAGAAAAACAAGTAACCGCAACCGTAAACCTGTTAGATGAAGGTGCAACTGTACCGTTTATCTCGCGTTACCGTAAAGAGGCTACAGGTAGTTTAGATGAAGTTGAAGTAGCCGCTATTCGTGACCGGGTTTTGCAACTACGCGATTTAGACAAGCGCCGGGAAGCGATTTTAAAATCAATGACCGAGCTTGGTAAGTTAACGCCAGAACTGGAAAAAAAGATCAACGAAGCAGAAACTATTTCACTTTTAGAGGACATTTATCTGCCGTTTAAACCTAAGCGTAAAACACGTGCATCTGTTGCAAAAGAAAAAGGATTAGAGCCTTTGGCCTTGCAGATATTTGAGCAGAATGCTTTTGACTTAAACGCTGAAGCAGGTAAATTTATCGATGCCGAAAAGGGAGTAAACTCACTTGATGACGCTTTAGCTGGCGCAAGGGATATTATTGCCGAAATGATTTCTGAAAATGCCGAGGCCCGCACCAAAATGCGCACTTATTTTCAGGAAAAAGCTGTTTTTAAATCAGAAGTGATCAAAGGGAAAGAAGAAGAGGGTATTAAGTATAAAGATTACTTCGAATGGAGCGAGCCGGTTAAAACAGCTGCATCACACCGTGTTCTGGCTATGCGCCGTGGCGAAAAGGAACTGATTTTAAGATTAGATGCACTTCCACCAGCAGAAGATGCCATTGCTATTTTAGAGAACCAATTTGTTTTAGGCAATAATGCGGCTTCAAAGCAGGTTCAGCAAGCTTTAGAAGATGGTTATAAACGCTTGTTGGAACCAGCAATGGAAACCGAGCTTCGGGTTTTCACCAAACAAAAAGCAGATGAGGAAGCCATCCGGGTTTTTGCCGAAAATGCACGTCAATTATTATTGGCAGCTCCAATGGGACAAAAAAATGTACTGGCTATCGATCCGGGGTTCCGTACTGGCTGTAAAGTCGTTTGTTTAGATAAACAAGGTCAATTGTTAGAGAATACAGCAATTTATCCGCATACCGGACAGGGAAATGTGAAAAACGCTGCATTCACGATCCAACAACTTTGCGAAAAACATAATGTTGAAGCTATAGCCATTGGCAACGGTACTGCAGGAAGAGAAACTGAAGTTTTTGTCCGAGCATTGAATTTACCGCACATCACTATAGTAATGGTTAACGAAAGTGGCGCTTCGATTTATTCAGCATCGGAAGTAGCCAGAGAAGAATTTCCTACACAAGATATTACTGTGCGTGGAGCAGTTTCAATCGGGCGACGTCTAATGGATCCATTGGCCGAATTGGTAAAAATTGACCCAAAATCTATCGGCGTTGGTCAATACCAGCACGATGTTGATCAAAATAAATTACAGGCAAGTTTAGATGATACTGTAATCAGTGCTGTAAATGCTGTTGGAGTGGAATTAAATACGGCATCGAAACAAATTTTAGCTTATGTCTCTGGCCTCGGACCAACACTGGCGCAGAATATTGTAGATTATAGAAACACCAACGGCGCTTTTAAAAATCGGGCAAGTTTGAAAAAAGTTCCCCGCCTGGGTGATAAAGCTTATGAGCAGGCAGCGGGTTTCTTACGTATTCGCAATGCCGAAAATGTTTTAGATACCAGTGGTGTTCACCCTGAGCGTTATGCCGTTGTAGATCAAATGGCGAAAGATTTAGGCACAACAGTTTCGGCATTAATGAAAGATACGCAATTGCAAAAGCAAATTAAGCCACAACAATATGTTACGGATGAAATCGGTTTACCAACTCTGAATGATATCTTAAAGGAATTGGCTAAACCAGGCCGCGATCCACGTGAGCAATTTGAGGCTTTTAGTTTTACTGATGGTGTAAATGAAATTGCCGATTTAAGAGTAGGTATGAAGTTACCGGGAATTGTAACCAACATCACCAATTTTGGCGCCTTTGTAGATATTGGTGTCCATCAAGATGGTTTGGTGCATACCAGTCAACTGGCAAATCGTTTTGTAACGAATCCAAACGACATAGTTAAAGTACATCAAAAAGTCGAAGTTACGGTTATGGAAGTTGATGCAGCCCGTAAAAGGATTTCGTTATCTATGAAGACTGAAGTTAGTCCGAAGCCGGAAGTCTGGAGCCGGGAGCCCAAGGAGCAGAAATCTAAACAGGACTTCAAACCGAACAGCAATAAACAAAACTTCAAGCCGCGTAACGAGCCAAAGGATGCTGATGGGGATTTACAGGAAAAATTGGCAAAGCTAAAAGGGATGTTTAAATAATAATATGCCTTTTATCATTTCGACTGTAGAACGAGATATTAACTTAACCGAATGACAGTTCAAAAGGATTAACTATCATCGGTACTGAGCGGCACAAAACTTGGCCTGTGCCGCTTCAGCGAGGAAATTTAACAATGAGCGATTAATAGTCGAATTGGTGAGTATAATCTTTATTAACATCGACTGTAACACCATCATCATTAGTGATCACTTTGCCATTTATCTCCGCTTTATAGCTGATCTGATAACTGGCATTAAAGTTAATGCACTGCACGCCGGCAGTAATTACATCAACTGGCAATACAGTCTCAATTACATAGGTTTTGGTGCTTCCCGTGAAATCGTCTTTCCCTAAAGAAATAGCAGCTTCATTATTTCTGGTCACTCCATTTACCTTCCAGATGGTTTTAGTGCCTTTAGTATCACCGCCTACAATCACGAAAGAAACGTAGTCATCAGACGAGTTCACTCCGTTTGCAGTGATGGTAAACTTTGCGGTTTTACCATTTGCTGCAGGAGTGGTTTCCGAATCTTTTTTACAAGAAAATAATAACGCCAGAACAAGCACAATAGATAATAATTTTGAATTTTTTTTCATAGATTTTTAGTTGTTTTCTTATTACAGGTGCCAAAAAAATGCCAAAACCTATTGCTATAATCAAAACACTATATTTCAGGTAAATAAAACTACCTACTTTTAGGTAGTTTTAAAATGTTTTGATAACTGCCTGTGCTAAAAATTATCCTGATTATTCTTTCAAATCACGGATTTTAAAAATCAGATAACGTAAACTTAGCGGGTTTTAAGATGCCTATCTTTACGGCACAAATTCCTTAATCGCAACATCCGGGTGATCAGTTTTCAGAAGTTCTTAAACCAGCTGCTTTTACACAGAAAAAATGACTTACTTGTTTTACATTGTAAAAACTACAAACCAGCAAATTTATCCCGATGTTCTAATCTTGTTTTAGGTAAACTATCAGGATAGTTATTCTGGATGAAAGTGATCATGGCTTCTCTTACATGGCAACGTAAATCAAAAGCCCTGGAGGAATTTGAAGCACTCATCAAAAACCTGATTTCAATCGAACCATCTTTATTGGTGTCAGTCACTTGTACAACATTTACTCTTTTATCCCACAGGGGATTATTATTTAAGAGCCTGGCAAGTTCTTTCCGAAGTGGTTCAATTGGGATGGTATAATCCATATATAAAAAAACCGTTCCAAGCAAATCGGCCGAAACACGCGTCCAATTTTGAAATGGTTTTTCGATAAAATAGGTTATCGGCAAAATTAACCTGCGTTGATCCCATATATTGATAACCACATAAGTTAGGGTTATTTCCTCTACCTTACCCCATTCACCTTCTACAATTAAAACATCATCAATCCTGATCGGCTGCGTAAAGGCAATCTGAAAGCCTGCCAATAAATTCCCAAGCGATTTTTGCGCGGCAAAACCAATGATAATTCCCCCTATCCCAACCCCAGTAAGCAAACCCGCTCCAATTTTGCGCATACTATCAAAACTCAATAAAATAATGGCTGCTGTAATTAAAATGATGAGCGAAACGATAAATTTCCTTACAAACTGCAACTGTGTCCTTATTTTCCGCTCTTTAAGGTTGTTTTCTTTATTCAGATCGTATTTAAGGTAAAAATAATCCTCCAGTACATTTATTAAACGCACCAATATTAATGCGAAAGTAATGGTTAAAGCAATTTCCAATGCTTTAGTAATCGGCAACCTAAATGTGGGCGACATCTCCATCAATGTAAGTGAGAAATTAAGCAATAACAATGGGATAAAAACCGCAACCGGCCTTCTTAAATGTTTTATTGTAGATTTTATAATGATGAAATCCCACCAACGCGAAAGCAGGATAAAAGTTTTGTGGATGATAAATTTGATGATTATACCGAGCAAAACTGCTGCTAAACCAATAATCAGGTTCTTGAAAAATAAAGGAATGGGATAACCGAAAATCTGGTCGATATACTGCATACACGAAATTTGCTGGTTAATAAATACGGCGATAAGCCAATAGATACTCTTATAACAGCTATATTTTGGGATTGTTTGCCAATAGAAAAGCAAGAGCCGCAAATAAATTATTTACATTAGCATCTTGTAGATTTTTTAAAAGAGAAAGATGGATTTTTTCGATGCCCACAGTATTTTTTTCACAGTTCTTGGCTATAAAATGAGCTATTTAGAATTCTTTGCTGTAATTACCGGGATTATTTCCGTTATACTTTCAGCAAAAGCCAGCGTTTGGAGCTGGCCCATGGGTATCGTCAATGTATTCTTATCAGCCTTTCTATATTACCAAAGCCAGCTTTACCCCGATATGTTTTTAATGGTTTTCTTTTTTGTAACCAACATTATGGGTTGGTGGCGATGGACAAATCCAAAACCCGGAGAAGAAGATAAAAATAATGAACTCAAAATCAGTTTTATGCCCCTAAGTCAATTTTTGATCTTATTGGCAATTGGCATTATTGGTACTTTACTGATGGGTACCCTGGCCAGCCAGCTACACAACTGGCTGCCTCTATTATTTAACTTACCCAGCGCATACCCTTTTATTGATTCATTTATTTTTGTAATGAGTGTGATCACCACTTTTCTGATGATTCAGAAAAGAGTGGAATGCTGGATTATCTGGCTGATTATCGATATTGTAGCCACTTATCTTTATTTTCTAAAAGGAATTAAATTTATGGGGGTCGAATATTTCATTTTTACCATTATTGCTGCTTTTGCCTTGCGGCATTGGGTTAAAGAATATAGAAGTTATGCTAAAACTCCACAAAAGGAATTTTAGCATATTGCATATTGATATAAATAATCTATTTTTTTGTATCTTCAATTTAAATCCAAAAATGATATGACAGCTAAACAAGTGCTTCCTATCATCCCTGACAATATTGTAGTTTTACGAGCTAAGAGGTCTAAAAGTGATGCTAGACAGCGATCTGGCAGAGCTTTACGGTGTAGAGACTAAACGCCTTAATGAGCAAGTTGGTAGAAATTCAGATCGATTCCCTGAAGACTTCATGTTTCAACTCACTGATGAAGAGTGGTTAAACTTGAAGTCGCAATTTGCGACTTCAAGTTGGGGAGGAAGAAGAAAACTTCCTTTTGTTTTTACCGAACATGGCATCCTCATGCTTTCAAGTGTATTAAACAGCAAACAAGCCATTCAGGTAAATATTCAGATTGTTAGAATTTTCTCCCGAATACGCCAATTCATTATTGACAGCGGTGAGCTTAAACTTGAAATCGAAGAAATCAAACAAAAAGTGAGTAATCAGGATAAAAACATCGAATTGGTTTTTACCTATCTGGATAAACTCATTGATAAGAAAATTGGACCAAGAAAAAGGATTGGCTATATGCCTGATGATTTGTAAGAGATAGCATTAATATCTATGCACTTACCCCCTAACCTTTAATAATTGTACTAGCTCTGATTCTTAAACGGGATTGCAGCGATATCCTTTTTTGTTTTTTGCCTTGACAAATTAATAGCACTGGCAAGAAATTTGTCAAAGCTTAAAAAAACAAAAAAGATTTAGCGTAAAGCCCGACTGGAACCACCCCAAGAACTACAGGTTACGCTTTACAAAAAGCAACAATTAGATTGCCACATTGTTGCGCGCTGCGCAATGACGATAATTTAATATCAAAATTTTTCTCTTCAACTATTTGATAATAAAAGTATTCTATCTATCTTTGCAGTCCCAAATTTAATGGGAATAATAAATTGTTTAATAAATTAAATACAAGCAAGTGAATACGTTAAGTTACAAAACTGTCTCGGCCAATGCGAAAACTGTTAACAAACAGTGGATTGTTGTTGATGCGCAAGGCGAGATTTTGGGGCGCTTGTCATCGAAGATCGCTATGATCATCCGTGGTAAAAACAAGCCTGAGTACACCCCACACGTAGATTGCGGCGATAACGTAATTGTTATCAATGCAGACAAGGTTAAATTGACAGGAAACAAATTCAGCGAAAAGCAATATGTTTCTTATACTGGTTATCCAGGTGGTCAACGTTTTATTTCTCCTAAGGAGTTAATGGCGAAACACCCTCAACGTGTAATTGAGAAAGCGGTACGTGGTATGTTACCGAAAACTAAATTGGGTAAAAAATTATACACCAATCTTTTTGTGTATGCTGGTGAAACTCATCCTCATGCAGCTCAATCTCCAAAAACCATTAAACTTTAAGAAATGTCAGTTACTAACACTTCAGGAAGAAGAAAAACAGCTGTTGCACGTATCTACTTAAAAGATGGTGCTGGCGCAATTACCGTTAACGGTAAAGATCACAAAGTATATTTCCCAACTTTACCTTTGCAATATATCGTAAACCAAAGTTTAGAAGTTTCTGAGCTTACTGGTCGTTATGATATCACTGTAAATGTACAAGGTGGTGGAGTAAAAGGACAAGCAGAAGCTGTTCGTTTAGCTATTGCTAAAGCGATTGTTGAACTAGATGCGGAGAAAAAACCTGCATTACGTGCTAAAGGCCTAATGACGCGTGATATGCGTATGGTTGAGCGTAAGAAACCAGGACGTGCAAAAGCCCGTAAGAAATTCCAATTCAGTAAACGTTAATCACAGGAGGCAAAGACAATGGCAAGAACAACTTATCAAGACTTATTGGATGCAGGTGTACACTTTGGTCACCTTACCCGTAAATGGAATCCAAAAATGGCTCCTTACATTTTCATGGAGCGTAATGGAATTCACATTATAGATTTAAATAAAACTTTAACTAAAACTGAAGAAGCTGCGGCTGCGATTAAACAAATCGTAAAATCAGGTCGTAAAGTATTATTTGTTTCAACAAAAAAACAAGCAAAAGGAATCGTAGCTGAACAAGCGAAAAAAGTAAACATGCCTTTCGTAACCGAGCGTTGGTTAGGTGGTATGTTAACTAACTTTGCTACTGTTCGCAAGTCAATCAAAAAGATGTCTAACATCGATAAAATGACTAAAGACGGTACTTATTCGATCTTATCTAAAAAAGAGCGTTTAATGATTCAACGTGAGCGTATTAAATTAGAATCACTTTTAGGTGGTATTGCTGATTTAAACCGTTTACCTGCAGCATTATTCTTAATTGATGTTAAGAAAGAACACATTGCAGTTACTGAAGCGTTAAAATTAAACATCCCTACTTTTGCGATGGTTGATACTAACTCTGATCCTTCTAACATCGACTTCCCTATCCCAGCGAATGATGATGCTACAAAATCAATCTCTTTAATTACTGATGTAATTATCAAAGCTATTGAAGAAGGTTTAGACGAGCGTAAACGCGAAAAAGATGATGAGGCTGAAAAAGAAGCGGTAGCTGCTAAAGCTGCGGCTGATGCTCCGGAAGCAAAAGAGCCAAGACGTAAAAAAGCTGCTGAAGCAGAAGTTGAAGCGTCAGCATCAGAAGAAACTAAAACAGAAGAATAGTAATATTTTTTAATTGCAGGTTACTGGTTTCAGGTTTTAAGTTGGCTTAACATGAGTTTAACTTGGCGCTTGTAACTTGTAACCTGTAATTGTTATAACAAGATTGTAAATTTAAAAAAGAAATAAAATGTCTACAGTACAAATTACTGCCGCTGATGTAAATAAACTACGCCAACAAACTGGTGCTGGTATGATGGATTGCAAAAAAGCATTATTAGAAGCTAATGGCGATTTCGAAGCTGCTGTTGATTTATTGCGCAAAAAAGGTCAAAAAGTATCTGCCGCTCGTTCTGGTAATGCTACTTCAGAAGGCTTAGTATCAATCGCTGTTTCAGCGGATGGTACAAATGGTAAATTAGTTGCTTTAGCTTGTGAAACTGAACCAGTTTCTAAAGTTGAAGATTTCCGTAACCTGGCTCAGGCTGTTTTAGCTGCAGCAGTTGCCAACAATCCTGCTACCACTGAAGAGTTATCAGCGATCACTTTGGAAGATGGACGTACAGTTGCCGAAACCATAACTGAACTAACCGGAAAAATCGGAGAGAAAATCGTTATTCAGGAATACGCAAATATATCTGGTGAAAAAATCGTTTCTTACATCCACTCTAATGGTAAAATGGGTGTTTTAGTGGTATTTGAAGGCGCTAATGGCGTAGATATTACTGAAGCTGGTAAAGATGTTGCTATGCAGATTGCTGCAATGAACCCAGTTGCTGTTGATAAAGACGGAGTTGATCCGGCTACTATTCAACGTGAAATTGAAATTGCGAAAGACGTTATTCGTCAAGAAGGCAAACCAGAAGAAATGGTTGAGAAAATTGCTGCTGGTAAATTGAACAAATTCTACAAAGACAGTACTTTATTAAATCAGGAGTTTGTAAAAGATAGTTCTGTAGATGTTCGTAAATTCTTAGATAATACTGCTAAAGGATTAACTGTATCTGCTTTCAAACGCGTACAATTAGGTGCATAAGCAAAAGAAAACATATTAAAAAGGCTCCAAGAAATTGGAGCCTTTTTTTTGCCCAATAATTCTAAAGCATGGCCCTCATCTCTGCTACTACCATTCTGCACTTCAATAAAAGATGTCTTCATCTCGACTGAAACACAGTAAAAAGGAGAGATCTATGAAGACAGATTTAACCTGGCTGAGCCTGCAACTTCTTCTATTGGGCTGATTTCATTTATTTGGTTATTTCATCTTATTATCCAAATATATAGTCACAATATTTAACTTTAGCCGTATAAGATTAAATTCACTCAAAAGTTTGATATGCCTAAAGTAATTTCCAACACCTCCTATTTTAAGGGCAACGATTTAAAAAAGAATCAAGACATCATCATCGATGGTGATATCATTTCAGCTGTTAAAGGAAGTAGCAATACTGAAAATGGGCGCTTACTTGTTGTACCAGGCTTTATAGATTTACAGATTTATGGAGCAGGCGACAGATTATTTTCTGCCGATCCAACTGTAGAATCATTAACCATAATGGAAGATGACCTGCTTAAAAAAGGAACAACAGGCTTTTTAGCTTGTATGGCAACAAATTCTCCGGAAGTTTTTAATGAGTGTATCAAAGCAGCCAAAGCACATCGATCATCTGCAAAAAATTGCCTTGGGCTACACTTAGAAGGTCCATTTTTGAATCCAAAACGTTTGGGTGCCCATGTGCCTGAATTTGTAAGGAAAGCTTCACTCGATGAAATTAAGAGTCTAATTGATTTTGGTGATGGTGTTATTAAAATGATGACGATAGCCCCAGAAATTCAAGATGATGAAGTTATCCAATATCTATTGGATAACGGCGTGATTGTTTCGCTTGGGCATAGCAACGCAACTTTCGAAGAAGCTACAGCAGCTTATAACAAAGGGATTCAGACTACCACACATCTTTTTAATGCCATGAGTCCGATACACCACCGCGAACCTGGCATACCAACTGCTCTTTTCAGTCATGATAAGGCTATGACCAGTATTATCGTTGACGGGCAACATGTAGATTTTGAAGTGGTTAAATTTGCGCAGAAAATATTGAAAGAGCGTTTATTCCTGATCACTGATGCCGTTACAGCCTGTTCAACCGGTCCTTATCAGCATATTGAAAAAGGAAACAAATTTGCGATGCCCGATGGTACACTTTCAGGCTCATCGCTAACGATGTTAGAAGCCGTTAAAAACTGTGTAATACACTGTGGCATCAGTTTAAATGATGCAGTTAAAATGGGAACAAGTTATCCTGCAAAATTAATCGGAATCGAAAGCTTAACGGCAAATATCGCAGCTGGCGAGCAGGCAAATTTAGTGGTGCTTGATGATACACTAAACTTAAAAGAGGTTATTTTTAAAGGTAAAACGGTATAATCAAACCAACATGTTCAAAAGAATTCTTCCAGCAATTATCTTTGTATCCATTTATGCAAGTAATTTGTGGGCGCAGGGAACCGGTTCTGCGTTTACCATCATTCCGCTTGGTGTAAAAGGTGGGGATGATGAGAGCAATTTATCATCGTATATGATAACTCCAAAAGGAAGTGACCAATATGTTTGCCTTGATGCGGGAACCATAAACGCAGGCATCCAAAAAGCAATTGATTTTAAATCTTTAAAAGGCAATAGCGAAGAAATCCAGCGCAAGCAGATTAAAGGTTATCTCATCTCCCATGGTCACCTGGACCATTTAGCTGGCCTGATTATCAATTCGCCGGCAGATACGGCCAAAAACATTTATGGCTTACCCTCTGTCCTCAATATTTTAAGGGATAAATATTTTACATGGGATGCATGGGCCAATTTTGCTAACGAAGGCGAAAAACCACAGCTAAAAAAGTATACCTATTTCCCACTGATTGAAGGCAATACTTATCCGTTAGCGGGCACAGAAATGAAAGTAAAAGCTTTTGAACTGAGCCATGGTAATCCTTATAAAAGTACTGCTTTTCTAATCAGCCATGATGATAGTTATGTACTTTATCTGGGAGATACCGGCGCCGATGAAATTGAAAAATCAGATAAACTGGCCAGCTTATGGCAAAATATAGCACCGCTGATTAATGCGGGCCAGCTAAAAGCTATCTTTATAGAGGTTTCTTTCCCTAACGAACAGCCCGATAAACAATTGTTCGGGCACCTCACACCAAAACTTTTCTTTAGCGAGCTGTCGAAACTTGAAGCTTTAATTAATGAGAAAGCATTTAGGAAAGTTTCTTTTATTGTAACCCATACCAAACCCCCATTTCAGTCTGCAGAAAAAGTAAAACAACAATTGATTTCGGGAAATATAAAAGGTTTAAAATTAATCTTCCCGGAACAAGGTAGGCGCTTAACAATTAATTAATATAAACAGAACATAAGCAGCAGTAAGTCAGTGTATTTTTGTCAAAAAAAAAGACTGATGAAAAGACTTATATTATTAATAACTTTTGTGTTTGCCTTAACCATCTACGGTTTTGCACAAGGGGTAACTACGGCATCATTTATTGGTACGGTTAAAGATCAAAAAGGGGTAATACCCGGTGCAACAGTTACCGCCATACATATTCCTTCGGGCACAAAATACTCAACGCTAACCAGGGCGGACGGGAGGTATAACCTGCCCAATGTACGTGTTGGCGGGCCATATACGATTAAAATTAGTTACGTCGGCTACAACGAACTGGTTAAAGAAAACCTGAACACAACCATTGGGGAAGATTTAAGAGTTGACGCATCGCTTACCGAAACCTCGCAAAACCTGGCCGATGTTGTAGTAAAAGGAACTCAGGACAAGGTCATTAACTCCTCACGTACCGGCGCAAGGGAAACCATTACAAGACAGCAGATTGATAATTTACCAACCATCAGCCGTTCATTATCTGATTTCACCAAATTAACGCCGTCTGCAAACTCTACAACAGTTGGGGGCTTAAGTTTCGGTGGCAGAAGTGGTTCTTACAATAACTTAACGGTTGATGGAGCCTTATTCAACAACTCGTTCGGATTGTCGGGCAGTTTGGGTGGACAGGCGAATTCGCAACCGATTTCGTTAGATGCGATTGAGCAGATCCAGGTAGATATTGCGCCTTATGATGTCCGCCAGGGATCTTTTACTGGCGCGGGTATTAATACCATTGTAAAATCAGGAACAAATAATTTTAAGGGTTCGGCGTATTACTATACCAGGGGAACTGATTTAACCGGATACTCTGCCGGGGTAACCAAAATACCTGTTGTTGATTTTAGCTACAATCAACGTGGTTTAAATATCGGTGGACCGATTATTAAAGACAAATTATTCTTCTTTGTTTCCGGTGAACAGGAAAGGATCAGTACACCTGCAACTTCGTTCGTCGCATCAAGATCAGGTTTATCGGGTGCAAATGTTTCAACAGCAGATGCCGCTACATTAGATCGTTTATCGAACTATTTAATGAGTAAATACAACTATGCAACCGGTCCTTACGAAAATTATCCTTACAAAACACAGAGTGATAAAATCACGGCAAAAATAGATTGGAACATCAATGCAAACAATACCTTAAGTGCAAAATATTTCTACCTGAAATCGAACAGACAGGTTGTTGCCAGTGGCTCGGGTATTCCCGCAGGCTTAAACGGTAGCCGCTCACCTTCTTCAACTTCTATGCCTTATTTTGGTTCTAGTTATACGATCAACAATAACTTTAATATTGGCATTGTGGAGTTAAACACCAGGATTGGCAATAATATGTCAAACAAATTAACATTGGGTTATTCAGCCTTGAGAGATTTCCGCGCTTCAAACGGTGCTGAACTGCCAATGGTTGATATCGGTAATGGAAACGGTGGTATTTTAACCAGTTTTGGTTATGAAGTTTTTACCGCTAACAACCTGTTAAACTCCGACATTTATCAGTTCTCTGATGATTTCTCGATCTATGCCGGTAAACACGAAATCACCATCGGTACCAGCAACCAGTTAAACAAATTCTTGAATGGTTTTGCCCCAAATTATAACGGCTTGTATTATTTTAGAACAGCTGATGATTTTATCAATAACCAGCCCGCGGTAAGTTATTCATACCGCAACTCGGCATTGGCCGATGGATCATTTCCATTCGCAAAAATGTCTTCTTACAACTTAAGCCTATATGCACAGGATAAATATCAGGTGAGTGATAATTTTAAATTAACCTATGGTATCCGTGCCGATTATACTTATTTCCCTACCAAACTGGATCCAAACCCAAATTTGGCTGCTTTAACCTTCCAGAATGGATTGCAGGTAGACATTTCTAAATTCCCGAACAAGAAATTATTGTTCTCGCCACGTGTAGGCTTTAATTATGATGTTTTTGGCGATAAAACTACACAGCTACGTGGTGGAACCGGAATTTTTACTGGTCAGGTGCCTTATGTTTGGATCTCTAACCAGGCCTCTAATACCGGAACATTATTTAGCTCAAGTACCGTTTCTACCGCTGGCGATCCACGTTTGATTTTTAATCCGAATGTGAATGCCAACCGTCCTTTACCTGGTACCGCATCAGCCAATACTTCTTATGAGGTAGATGCAGCTTCGAAAGATTTTAAATACCCACAGATCTGGAGAACAAACGTAGCAGTTGACCAAAAATTACCAATGGGCATTATTGCCACTTTAGAAGCATCCTATACTAAAGATATCAATGCCGTAAACTTTTCTAACGCGGCATTACCAAACAATTCAACCGGCTTAAATACTCTTCCTGGTATTGAAGGTCAGCAGCGTTATACCGTAAAATCTACACATACAGGTACTACAGCAGCAAATCCATCGATTTCACCATTTATTTATATGCAGAATACCAAAAAAGGCTATTCTTACTTCATTACAGGTCAGTTGCAAAAATCTTTTTTAAGTGGATTTAATGCAAGTGTAGCTTATACTTACAGTCAATCGAAATCTGTAAACGACGGTGGTTCTACTGCAAGTTCAATCTGGTCGCAAAGGGCAATTTCCGGCGATGCAAATTCGGATGTTTTAGCCAATACCAATTTTATCCAGCCGAACAGGGTTATTGCTTCCTTAAGCTATAAAAAAGAGTATTTTAAACATGCGGCTACCACTATAGGTTTAATCTTCGAATCGGCCAATAACGGCGCATTCAGTTATGTTTCATCTGGCGATATCAATAACGATGGTGGCGCGAACGATTTAGTTTACATTCCACAAAACAAAGGTGATATTACTTTGGTTCCTGATTTTGCTGGCGATACGCGTACCCAGGATCAGATCTGGAACCAGTTGAACGCCTATATTACTCAAGATAGCTATCTTAGTAAACACAGGGGTGAATTTGCAAAGAGAAATGGCGCCATCATGTCGTACTTTAAAAGGGCAGATTTACACATTGCACAAGATTTTTTTGTTGGTCAGAAAGGCAAGAGAAACACGCTTCAGTTTACATTGGATATCATTAACCTTGGGAACCTGTTAAATAGTGATTGGGGCTTATATCAAACGCCAAATATCCCATTATCAACTTACAATACCGCTGTATTGTTGGCTTATAAAGGTTTAGATGCTACATCAGGGAAGCCTACATATTCATTCCCTTATCAGGATAAGGCCAATTTAACGCCATATACCACAACATACAAAAATATTACTGATCAGATTTCGCGTTGGCAGGCACAATTTGGTGTGCGTTACATTTTTAATTAATTCGCGATCCGTATCTTTTTCACAATAAAAGCTCTGTAACAGGAGCTTTTATTGTTTGCCAGGTAAAATCCAATAAACAATTTACATCAATTATTAAAAACGATAGCCCGTAAGTAAAAAATTGTTAATATTTTTGGGGCCATGAAATATAAACGCATCCTACTTAAGCTTAGTGGAGAATCGCTAATGGGCGAAAAACAATACGGTATTGATAATGAACGCGTTAAGCAATACGCTGAAGATATCAAAGCCGTACACGATAAAGGTTTAGAAATCGCAATCGTAATTGGAGGAGGGAATATTTTTAGGGGCTTAAGCGCCGAAAAAAGTGGGATGGACAGAGCACAGGCCGATTATATGGGCATGTTGGCTACAGTAATTAACTCTATGGCCTTACAAGATGCTTTAGAAAAAGTTGGGATTAAAACACGTTTACTTACCGCAATTAAAATGGAGCAGATCTGCGAACCATTTATCCGCAGAAGGGCTGTTCGACATTTAGAAAAAGGCCGTGTGGTTATTTTTGGTGCAGGTACCGGAAACCCATACTTCACAACTGATTCTGCTGCTGCTTTACGAGCTATCGAAATCAAAGCTGATGTTGTTTTAAAAGGAACGCGTGTTGATGGAATTTATACCGCAGATCCTGAAAAAGACCCGTTAGCCACTAAATACGAAGAAATTTCTTTCAGAGAAGTGTACGATAAAGGCCTTAATGTAATGGATATGACAGCCTTTACTCTTTGTGAAGAAAACCAAGTGCCGATTATTGTGTTTGATATGAACAAACATGGCAATTTCATGAAAATCGCTAGTGGCGAACCTATTGGAACCCTGGTTAAATAAGGAATAAAATTATTATTTTCGTAGAAATACACACAATTATGAACGACCTCATACAATTACAATTAATGGATGCCCAATCTGCAATGGATAGAGCAATCGATCATTGTGAATCTGAATTAACTAAAATCAGAGCTGGTAAAGCATCAGCTGGAATGTTGGATGGTATTTTCGTAGATTATTATGGCGCAGCTACAGCACTATCACAAGTAGCCAGCATTAATACGCCTGATGCCAGAACAATCGTAATCCAACCCTGGGAAAAATCACTTTTAACTGCAATTGAAAAAGCTATTCAGGTAGCTAACATTGGTATCAATCCACAAAATGATGGCATTGTTATCCGCCTGGTTGTACCGCCTTTAACAGAAGAGCGTAGAAAAGACTTAGTGAAAAAAGTGAAGGAGGAAGCCGAAAGAGGCCGAATTACCGTTCGTAACATCCGTAAGGATGCCAATACCAAAATTCAAAAACTGAAAGGTGAAGGTGTTTCTGATGACGAGATTAAAACAGGTGAAGGCGAAGTACAAAAATTAACCGATGCCTATATCATCAAGGTTGACAAACATGCCGAAGCCAAAGAAAAAGATGTAATGACAGTTTAATCTGTTCAATATAAAATCGGAGGGGAATGGACTTAAATCTATTCCCTTTTTTATTGCTTTATTTCTTTGCGCTTGAGCCTCTAACGTTTAAGACGGTAGGTAACGAGACCTGCATGTTTTCGATAGATTTGCCAGCTTTTTTAAGCTTATTCAATAAAATCTTCATCACGTTTTCTGCAATGGCCTCAAGAGGCTGTGCTATAGCCGTAACCGCAGGTTCACAAAATTCCAGGATTTCGAAATCATCAAAAGAAACAACCGCTATATCTTTGTGGATCTGAATACCTAATTTTCTAAAAGTTCTTAAGCCATCCAAGCAGATGTAGTTAGCTGCAAAAACTACCGCATCTAGCTGCTCCTCTTTAAAAAATTTTATCATCTCCTCAATGGAATCGGCAGAGTTTACATATTTGATCTTCTTTACAATTGACGGCAATTTATATTTTCCGACAGCGCTTTCATAACCGGCCAAACGGTCTACCATCTGTTGTTGTAAGGTATCGATGGTTACAAACCCTATTTTTTTGTAATTATTTTTAATGAGGTGCTCAGTAGCTTCGTAGGTGCTGTTTAGATTATCGATTATTACATAATCTGTTTTAACATCTTGTACATACCGATCGAAAAGCACTACGGGAGCATCTGTTTGAATCAATTTTTTAACTTCTTCTTCCAATCCCTCAGGTAAGGCCATAATATAGCCATCAACATGCCTGTCTTTAAAAATCTGCAACAGTTCTATTGCCTTCCCGGTATCGTTTCTGGTACTGCTAAAAAGAATTTTATAACCAAGGCTTGAAGCAATTTCATCAATTCGGCGTGCTATACCAGAGAAAAAAGGCTCAGAAATGTCATCAACCAGGAAACCTATAATTTTTGTTTTGCCTGTTCTTAAACTTGTGGCAAGAGCATTAGGCTGGTAATTTAATTCAGCCACAAGGTCTAAAACCTTTTTAGTAAGCGATTCGCTAATGTTTTTCTCTCTGGCTTTTCCATTAATTACAAACGACACGGTTGTAATGGAAATATTTAATTGTTTAGCGATATCTTTAATTGAAATGCGTTTCTTCATCACAGGCATTGAACGAATAAATTTGATTGGTAATATAACAATATTACTATAAATATATGATGGATATGAAAAAACTTAGCCTAAAAAGAAAAAGAGCAACCTATCCAGGATTGCTCGATTAACTAACTTATTATTCATAAAAAATGCTGTTGGGGAAGGAGTCGAACCTTCAAGGGGTAGTTAGCTACAGTTCAAAAAATTAATTTGTGGTCAACCCAATAAACTGCGTTTGTCCCATTA
>Ga0157371_10000048_pt1 | contig 184015 bp, 168 predicted proteins | sample C45metaG_FD_113462 | JGI IMG/M metagenome (GOLD analysis project Ga0157371, IMG submission 113462) | Corn rhizosphere microbial communities from Kellogg Biological Station, Michigan, USA - C4-5 metaG | ecosystem: Host-associated > Plants > Roots > Rhizosphere > Soil | place: USA: Michigan...
GCGGGATCACGACCTGAGTCGGCGGCGGCGGCAGATTCGGCTGGTCCGGTGGCGGAGGCGGCGGCTTGTCCGGCGGCGGCGGCGGTGGCGGTGGCGCCACGTCGAACGCGTTCAGTTTTTCAGCGGCCTTCTTGGCGAAATCTACCGCCAAGCCGGTCACGAAAGCATAACCGAATCCCGCAACGATCAGCGAAACAATGATAATCGCTACGATACGGCTGCCGGTTGTATCACGATCAGCGTATGACATTCAGAAACTCAACTCCTTCGTGTCCGACCCGCGAAGTCGCCAGACGTTAATCGTTCGGCAACGAACCCCTCGGCTAGCGCCAGATCGGGCAGAGCGCGAGTCTCTATCGTCACCCCTGCGACGACGCAAACGCTTTGTCGGGCGCAACAAACGTACAATCGCAGCATGGCAGAATTATTTCTGTAAAGGAACGTTCCGATCGCCTAACTCATTCGATATGTCACGCGTTCCCATGGCTCGATTCCTCTCCGTCCTGTTCATTGCGGCCGCCGCCCCGATGATACCGGTGTCAGCAACCAAGGTTCCACCGCCGCCGCCTGTTTATCGTTATGCCGATATGGCTGATCTGGCGACGAAAGCGCCGGTGGTCGTGGACGCCACTATCACTGATGCGGCGAAGATCAAGCCGGCGGAGGCGACCGGGCTCGCGCCGGGGCATATGCGCTATTATCTGACCGTCACGATCAATGCGCTGATCCGCGCGCCGGGGGCGCTGCCGCCAGAGATCGGCTATCTCTACGACGCTCCGCCGGACGCCGCCGGACGAACACCCAAGCTCAAGAAAATGCGCGTGATTATCTTTGCGCGCGCGGTCGCCAACAGCCCCGATCAACTCCAATTGGTGACCCCGGGCGCGCAGTTGCAATGGTCGCCGCAGACCGACACCACGGTGCGCAGACTGGCTGCAGATCTGGTCTCGCCAAAGGCGCCCCCGGCGATCGTCGGCGTCTCCAACGCCTTCCATGCGGCGGGCACGCTTCCCGGTGAAGGAGAGACGCAGATCTTCCTCAAGACCACCGGACACCCGATCTCGCTCGGCATCCAGCGCAAGCAGAATCAGGCGCCTGTGTGGACCGTATCGTTGAGCGAAGTGGTGGAGGATGCCTTGCCTCCGCCGCAGCGTAACACCTTTTTGTGGTACCGCCTGGCGTGCGGCCTACCGGTCGAAATACCAGCCGACACGTTGGCCGGGCTCGATCCGGCCGACGCCGCGGCGGTCCAGCAGGACTATGCGCTGGTCAAGCAAGGGCTCGGTCCCTGCCGCGCCGGAGCGAATCCGTCCTGACGGATTCGCCCAGCATTCCGATTCTACCGCGACTTCCGAACCGCCGATCGTTCCAATCGGCTCGAAATCGCTGCTAGAGCGGAGTGCGTGATTTCTGAATCACGCACTCCGCTCTAGTTATTTGTTGTCGCATCGCTTTTTGCAGAAAACCGGTACCCACTTTCCCGCGCGATGCTCTAGCGGCGATGGCGGACCAGGGTAATCCCGATCGATTCGCCGCCTTCGGAGATCGCCAGCTTGACGATCTTGACCTCGACGCGCGCGACACGCTTGTCCTGCAGGAACAGTGTTTCGCAGATGTGATCCGCGACGCCTTCGATCAGCGTGAAGTGCACGCCTTGCGGCAGCGACCTGGTCGCGGCGTGTTTCAAATCGAGATAGTTTTTCGACTGGGAAAGCGGCGATTCGGGCGCGAATCGGCCCGGCAGGTCGAGATCGACCGTGATCGAGATGCGTAGAGGCTGGGGAAGGTGCGTTTCCTCGGAATAGATGCCGGTCAGCACCATTACCTCGATATCGTGCACTTCGAGTTGCAGACGGTCTTCCAAGTCGCGTGATCCTAATCGAGGGTCGTTTTCAGCTTCGCTAAATCGGCGCCGCAACCGTTTCAGCTCTGCTGAACCGGGTCTGAGAGCGCGCCCCTGCCCGTCCCGACGCCGGCGATCAACCCCCGCGCGCCTCGTCTCGCGCATTCGCCTTGTAATCGTCGGCGATGCCGATAAAGCGCCCGCCCCCGGGTCATGATGACCGACCGTTCGAAGGAGATTCCGTGAAGTGACCGATTTCGTGCCGATCAACGCCGTCGATCCCGCCGCCGTCGAGGCGCTGCTGGACCGCGCGTTCGGCCGAGACCGGCACAATCGCACCGCCTATCGCCTGCGCGACGGCATGGATTCGATCCCCGAACTCAGTTTCGCGGCAATCGAAGCGGGCGCGCTTGTCGGCACGATCCAATGCTGGCCGGTCACTCTCCACGGCGACGATGGCAGTATTCACCCGCTCGTGCTGGTCGGCCCGGTCGCGGTCGAACCGTCCCGCCAACGCGGCGGGCTAGGCAAGGAACTGGTCCACCAGGCGCTCGACGCCGCACTCGAACTCGATCTCGACGGGGCGATGATGCTGATCGGCGATCCGGAATATTATGGCCGCTTCTGGGGATTTTCGGCCGCGGCGACCGGGGGGTGGCGCCTACCGGGGCCGGTGGAGGCGCACCGGTTGCTCGCGCGCGGGCCAAACGTGCCCGCGATCGCGGGCGAGTTGGGGCCGCGCGTCAGCGTCGGAGGACGGTCGCTCGAGGTTGCGGCCCGCCATCGCCTGCCCTAGCGGTCATTGCATGCCGATGGCCCCGCCTCCCGATCTCGCCAGCCTGTCGCTTGTCGACGTGGCGCGGCTGGTGGCCGAGAAGCGCCTCCCGCCGGTCGAGCGCTGGAGCCCGACCCATTGTGGCAATAGCGACATGCGGATCGCGCGCGACGGGACGTGGTTCCATATGGGCTCGCCGATCGGCCGGCCGGAGATGGTGCGGCTGTTCTCGACCATCCTGCGGCGCGAGCCCGATGGCGGGTACGTTCTGGTCACGCCGGTCGAAAAGCTCGACATCGAGGTCGAGGACGCGCCCTTCGTCGCGGTCGAGATGAAGGCCGAAGGCGAAGGCCGCGACGCGGTGCTCGCCTTTCGCCTCAACACGGGCGAGCTGGTCGCGGCCGACGCCGATCACGCGCTGCGCTTCGAGCAAGGCGAAGACGGACCACGCCCTTATCTCCACGTTCGCGGCGGACTGGAGGCTCTGGTCGCACGATCGGTCTATTACGATATCGCCGAGCGGGCATTGTCGGGCGACGACGATCCGCCGGGTGTATGGAGCAACGGCACCTTCTTTGCGCTGGAGCCGGACGCATGATGACGCTTGCCGAGCGGCTGCGCGTCGCGCTCGACCATGTCCATGAGCCCGAATTGCTCCCCGGCGATCATCCCGGCGTTACGATCGGCGGCGTCCGCATGCCGGCCGCGGTGCTGGTCGCGGTGACCGACCGGCCCGAGCCCGGGCTGATTCTGACCCAGCGCACCGAAAGCCTGCGCCGCCATGCCGGTCAGGTCGCCTTTCCCGGCGGCCGGATCGATCCCGGCGATGTCGACGCGGCCGACGCGGCATTGCGCGAGGCGGAGGAGGAAATCGCCCTGCCCCGCGCCGCCGTCACCTTGATCGGTGAAGCCGATCGTTACGTCACAGTCACAGGGTTCGAGGTGATTCCGGTGGTCGGCGTGATCCCGCCCGATCTTGATTATCATCCCAACGAGGCCGAAGTCGCCGACGTGTTCGAAGTGCCGCTGGCGTTCGTACTCGACCCCGTCAATCAGCTTCGCGCCAGCGCCCAGTGGCAAGGCCGGACGCGCTATTTCTACGAAATCCGCTGGGGCGACCGCCGCATCTGGGGCGCGACGGCGGCAATGCTGGTCAATCTGTCGCGGCGGTTGCGGTGGGCGGCATGACGTTTCTCCCTCCGGCGGACTGGCGCGATCGCCCCGGCCTGGCCCGATTGGTCGCCGCGCTTGGCGCCGGTAAGGCGCGGATCGTCGGCGGCGCGGTGCGCGACACGCTGCTCGGGATCGAAACGTCCGACATCGACCTCGCCACGCCGCACGACCCGCGCACGGTGATCGAGCTACTCGAAAACGCGGGGATCAAGGCGGTGCCGACCGGGATCGATCACGGTACGATCACCGCGGTGTCGCGCGATGAGGTGTACGAGGTCACCACCTTGCGACGCGACGTCACCACCGACGGCCGGCGCGCGACGGTCGCCTTCACCGACGATTGGCGAGAGGACGCGGCCCGGCGCGATTTCACGATCAACGCGCTCTATGCCGATCCCCAGACCGGCGAGATCCACGATTATTTCGGCGGCATCACCGATCTCGAAGCGCGCCATGTGCGCTTCATCGGCGACCCTTATCGTCGCATCGCCGAGGATCATCTGCGTATCCTGCGCTTCTTCCGCTTCCTCGCGCGGTTCGGCGATATCGCCGATCCCGACGGTTTGCAGGCCTGTACCGAGCGCGCCAACGACCTGATGGCATTGTCGCGCGAACGCATCGCCAACGAATTGCTGCGCCTGCTCGTGGCACCGCGCGCGATCGACGTCGTGGCGCTGATGGTCGAGCGCGGCGTGTTCGTTCCGGTCTTGCCCGAAATCGCCGGCGTCGCGCGCCTTGTCGATCTGGCGAGGAGAGAGGCCGATAGCGGGATCGCGCCCGATCCGATCCGCCGGCTGGCCGCGTTGCTGCCCGCCGATCCCGCCGTCGCGGCGGGCGTCGGCGCGCGCCTGAAACTGTCCAACAAGCAACGCCAACGGCTGGAAAGCGCGACGCTGCCGCTCGATGCCGATCCGCATGCGCTCGCCTATCGGCTGGGCACGGAGCTCGCAGTCGACCAGCTATTGCTGTCGGGTGGCGATGCCGCCGCGATCCGCGACTGGCCGCGTCCAAAGCTACCAATGTCGGGCGGACAGCTCGTCGCAAGGGGGTTGAAGGCTGGACCCGAGGTGGCGAGGACGTTGCGGGCGATCGAGGATCGCTGGATCGCCGAGCACTTCCCCGATGCCGCGCGCGTCGCCGCGATCACCGACGAGGAAGTCGCTCAGAGTCTGTTTGAAAACTCGCGAAAGAGCGAGTTTTGAGACCGCACCAGCCCGCTCCCCCACCCGACCTCCCATAGAATATTCTGATTGGGAGGCCGGGTGGGGGAGCGGGCTGGTGCCGCGAAACGCGCCCTCAGCGCGTTTTCAAACAGACTCTCAGGCCCTCGACGCGACGAGATAGTCGTAAGCCTCGTCGGCCTCGAGCGGCTTGGCGTAAACGTATCCCTGACCATAGGTGCAGCCCAGGGCCGCCAAGGTCTGCGCCAGCTCGTTGGTTTCGATCCCTTCCGCGGTGGTCTCCTTGCCCAGCGCCTGGGCGAGGCCGAGAATGGCGCGAACGATCGCGACCTTGTCGCGGTCGGCGAGCATCCCGGTCACGAAACTGCGATCCATCTTGAGCACGTCGATCGGCAGTTTCTGGAGATAGGCCAGGTTCGAATAGCCCGTGCCGAAATCGTCCATCGCCAAGGTCGCACCCAGGCTCTTGAGCTGATGCATGGTCTCCGCGACGCGCTCCGGATCGGAGATCAGCGCGCTTTCGGTCAGTTCGAGCGTAAACCGGCTGCCGGCCAGCCTATTGCGCAGCAGCGCATCCTCGACCACCGGCGCGATATCGTCGCGCTGCAGCTGGATCGCCGACAAATTTACCGCGACGCGCACGCCGCAGCCGCCGCCGGCACGAACGTCCCATGATCGGAGGGTCCGCGCCGCCTCGTCGATCGCCCAACGACCCAAGGGGACGATCAGCCCGGATTCTTCCGCGACCGGGATGAAATCCGCCGGCGAATGCTCGTGGCCATGTTCGTCGGTCCAGCGTGCGAGCGATTCGAACGCGACCACCTTTCCCGTCGCCAGGTCGCAGATCGGATGATAGGTCAGCCGCATCGCTCCATTCTCGATCGCACGGCGCAACTCGGTTTCGATGCCGAATTGCTCGCGTGCCATGTCGAGCGCCTGGGTCTGGTAATATTCGGCCTGGCCCGACGTCTTCGAGCGTTTGACCGCGAAGTGAGCGTGGCGGATCAGGTCCTCCGAATCCTCCACCATATCGGACCCGAACGCGATACCGATCGAGCACGACACGCGAATCTCGAAATCCGACATGCGGAAGGGCGTCGCCAGTGTCTCCTGGATCCGACGGACGACCTGTTCGGCTTCCGCTTCACTCTCTTCGAGCGCGAGCAATATGCCGAATTCGTCGCCGCCGGTTCGCGCCAGCATGTCCGATGCGCGCAACGCGCCCTTGAGGCGGCGCGCGAGCGTGATGAGCAATTCGTCGCCGGCCATCGATCCCAGGCAGGCGTTGACCCGGCTGAACCGGTCGAGATCGATGATCAACACCGCGAAGCGTGCGCCACCACCCTCGGCGATCCGCTCCTCGAGCAATTCGCTGAAGCCGCTGCGATTGGGCAGGCCGGTCAGGCTGTCGGTGATCATCTCGCGGCGCAGGTTGCGCGCGGTCCGCAATTCGCCGGTATGATCGACGAGCGTGGCGAAACAATAAGACGAAGCTGGCGAGCGCCGCGCGAGAGTGACCCGGAAGTAACGGCAATCGACCGCGTCGCCGAATTCCCAGGCGAATTCTTCGTTCGCCGCATCCCCCGCCAGAAAGGCGGCGATTCGCTCGCCCAACAAGGCGATCATCGGCGATTCGTGCCCCGCGCTGCCCAACCCGGCGACGCGGAAGGCGCGGTTGGCGGCTGCCAGGACGACAGGGCCGTCGGGAGCGCCGACCAGCGCCAAGGGCACCGGAATCAACTCGATCGACACGGCAATTCCGACAATCTCGTCAGGGCGCAGCACGACTTCCGCTGGTTCAGCGGGCACGGCTTTAGCGGCCTTCGTGCGAGACAATCCGAGCGCCATCGCGACCCGCTTAGGCGGGATTGGTTAAAGCGCGCTGAAGCTTGCCCGCTTTCAGTTACTTGCGGGTGGCTTGCCGGACGCCAATCGCGCGCGTCACCAGATGAGGTTCAGCCCTCTCCCGCACGCGGGCGAGGGGTACTTAAAACCTGTTGTCGCGCGGAAATCCGGTTGGCGGCATCCGCCCCGCGGCGCCGCGCGCGGTACGCCACGGCTGCAAGTCGGTTTCGGTCCGTGTCCGACCGCTTTCGCCGCCCATCGCCCAGCTCAGCCCCTCGGCGAACTTGAACGTGATCGCGTCCGACAGCCCGCCGTCGCGATAGCGCTGCAGCTGCACGCCTTGCCCCTTGGCCAGTTCGGCGACTTCCGACAACGGGAAGACCAGCATCTTGCGATTGTCGCCGATCGCCGCGACATAATCGTCTTCGCCGGCGATTGGCCGGACGATCTTGAGCTTGGCGCCGGCGCGCGGCGTCACCACGGCCTTGCCCTTGCGCGTCTCGGCAATCGCGTCAGCCGCCTTCAGCACGAAGCCGCGCCCGTCGGATGCCGCGACCAGCAATTTCTCCGCCTCGCTCGCGCGCAAAAGCGCGGCGATCCCGGCCTCTCCGTCGAGGTCGATCATCAACCGCACCGGCTCGCCGAAGCCGCGCCCGCCGGGCAGCCTGTCGGCGGCAAGCGTGTAGAAGCGACCCGTTTCGGCGGCGAGCAGCAATTTGTCGGTGGTCTGGGCGTGGAAGGCGAAGCGCGGGCCGTCACCTTCCTTGAACTTCATCGCATCCGCGGAAGCGAGTTCGACATGACCCTTCATTGCGCGAATCCAGCCGCGCTGAGACAGGATCACGGTGATCGGCTCGCGCTCGATCATCGCCTCTAGCGGGATTTCGCGCGCCGGCGCCGCTTCCTCGATCACCGTGCGGCGACGGCCGAGCGCGGTTTCCGGGCCGTAGCGGTCGCGCACCTTGGCCAAATCGCGTTTCAGGCGGGTGCGTTGGCGGGCATCGCTCGACAGCAACAGTTCGAGTTCGCCCTTTTCCTTCTCGAGCCCGTCGCGCTCCTTGCGCAGTTCCATTTCCTCGAGCTTGCGCAAGCTGCGCAGCCGCATGTTGAGGATGGCTTCGGCCTGACGGTCGGTCAGCTCGAACTCGGCGATCATCACCGGCTTGGGCTCGTCTTCGGTGCGGATGATCTCGATCACGCGGTCGAGGTTGAGATAGGCGATGATATAGCCGTCGAGCAGCTCGAGCCGGTCGGCAATCTTGTCGAGCCGATGCTGCGAGCGGCGGCGCAGCACGATGAACTGGTGATCGACCCAGGATTGCAGCGCTTCCTTGAGGCTCATCACGCGTGGCGTTCGCGTTGCGTCGAGGACGTTCAAATTGAGCGGTATGCGCGTTTCGAGATCGGACAGCCGGTACAGACTTTCGATCAGCGTATCCGAATCGACCGTGCGGCTGCGCGGTTCGAGCACGATGCGCAGATCCTCGGCGGATTCGTCGCGGACATCGGCCAGGATCGGCAGGCGCTTGTCGTTGACAAGGTCGGCAATGCCCTCGATCAATTTGCCCTTGGACACGCCGTAAGGGATTTCGGTCACGACGAGGTGCCAGCCGCCACCCTTTTCGTTGACGCGCTCGATCCTGGCACGCGTGCGAAATGACCCGCGGCCGGTGGCATAGGCCTCCGCGATCGCCGCCGGGCTGTCGACGATGGCGCCGCCGGTCGGCAGATCGGGGCCCTTAACAAAATCGAGCACATTGGCGTTCGGGTTGTCGATCAGCGCGATCGAGGCATCGAGCAACTCGGCGGCATTGTGCGGTGGGATGCTGGTCGCCATGCCGACCGCGATCCCGGCCGCGCCATTGGCGAGCAGATTGGGGAAGGCGCCCGGCATCAGCTCGGGCTCCTGATCCTCGCCATTATAAGTGGGGCGATAGCCGACCGCATCTTCGTCGAGCCCGTCCATCAGGTCGGTCGCGACCTGGGTCAGGCGCGCTTCGGTATAGCGGTAGGCGGCGGCGTTATCGCCGTCGATATTGCCGAAATTGCCCTGCCCGTCGACCAGCGGATACCGCAGCGAGAAATCCTGCGCGAGCCGGACCATCGCGTCATAGACCGAGGCGTCGCCATGCGGATGGTATTTGCCGATGACGTCGCCGACCACGCGCGCCGATTTCTTGTAGGCGCTGTTGGGGTCCATCTTGAGCGTCCGCATCGCCCAGAGCAGCCGGCGGTGCACCGGCTTCAGCCCGTCGCGAACGTCGGGCAGAGAGCGCGCGGTGATCGTCGACAACGCATAGACAAGGTAGCGTTCGCTGAGCGCGCTGTCGAACGGCGCGTCCAGCACGCCCACGGAAGGATTGTCGGGAAGGTCGGTCGTCTCGGCTGCCATCCGAAAGCGGTTAGAGCCTATTTGCCCGGGAGGAAATATCGGGAACGAAGAAGGTGTGGATTGGCGGTCTGGCCGCAAGCGCCATCAACAGCACTGGCCGAACCGCCCGCGTCGCTCCCGGCGTACGGGACCGAAGTCGCAATCCTTCCGGTTGCAGGGAACGGTTCCGACAACAATGAGCCCGCGATCGTCGACCTGTTGGCGAAGCGGCGCTCAAGCTACCATTTGATCTGGTTGCTCGACGGCGACTTCCATTGATTGCTCGCGGGCGACTTCAACTGCGTGCTCGATGGCGCCTTCAGCTGGGTGCTCGACGGCGACTTCCACTGGTTGCTGACCGGCGCCTGACCCTTGACCTGCTCGCTCTTGATCTGGGTACTGTCCGGCTTGTCCAGCCCGATCAGGACGCCTTGCGTGTCGCCCGTCGGTATGCCGGGCTGCTTTTGCGCCGCCGCGTCGGTTACGCCCAGCGACAAGCCCAACATCGATACCGCCGCCGCCAGCGCAGGTTTCATGAGATCGGCCATGCCATCCTCCCTGCCAAAGCGAGAGCGCACTCCGGGAGCGGAGAGCGGCTCTCGACTCTCGGTGAAATAGGCCAGCCCGCCCCCTCCGTATTGGCGGAATGCGACATGCCCGCCAGCGACGCGATCAGACCGGACTCGGCATATCGCGCGCGAGTTCGTCGAGCAGCCATTCCCGGAAGCGACGGATCTTGGCGACGCCGCGTCGCGCTTCAGGATAGCATAGCCAATAGGCATAGCCCCGGGTCGAAACCTGGTCGAACGGCCGCACCAATCGCCCGTCGGCCAGGTCGTTGCGCCAGAAAAAGGGCGTCAGCATCGCCATCCCCTGCCCCGCCATCGCTGCATGTCCCTCATGCGCCTGGCTGTCGAGACGGACGCCGACGCGCGGCGGGCCCTCGGGGACTTCGACCCCCGCTTCCCGCAGCCAGAACGGCCACCACGGATCGTGCGGGCTGATCTGAGGGATGCGCAGCATGTCCTCGACCGTGAATGGTCCGTGACGCTTCAGGAATCCGGGCGAGCACATCGGCGTGAAATCGATCTGCACGAGCAATTCCTCGTGCAGCCCGTCCCATCCGCCCAGGCCGGCGCGGATCGCGACATCGACATCGTCGCTGGCAAAGTCCGCCAGCGCATCGCTCGTCAGCAGACGCACCGCCATCTCCGGATGGTTCATCTGGAAACTGCCGAGCCGCCAGGCGAGCCAGGTATTGGCGAACGTGTTCGAGGTCGACACGGTCAACACCGCCGCGTCGTCCGCGCGGATCGCGCCAAACGCGGCGTCGATCGCATCGAACGCGCGAGTGATCTGGGGAGCGGCCTTGCGCCCGGCATCGGTCAGCACCACGCGGCGCTTTTCGCGGCGAAACAGCGGCGCGCCGAGCCGCTCCTCGAGCAATTTGACCTGGTAGCTGACCGCCGCCTGGGTCATGCCGAGCTCATTCGCGGCGGCAGTGAAATTCTCATGCCGGGCGGCAGCTTCGAACACGCGAACGGCGGCAAGGGGCGGCAAGCGGCGCATGGCAACTTGATAAGCATGGCTTGTCGATTATGTCCAACGATTTGTTGGCGGAGCGACGCCGAAACGAGCATATCCACATCATCGCCAACGCCGGATTTATGAGGAGGATTAAGCCATGCGCGATGATTTCCTGAGCGGCGACTGGGCCGCGAACAAACACCGCCTGACGGCGGACGTCGATAAGCTGGGCCACGATCTGGCCGAGAAGGTCAGCGACAGTTTCGAAGCGCTCAACCGGGCGCAGTTCGACGCGCCGTGGCACCGCGTTTGGCGCAAGGTCCGTATCTCCGGGCTGCGGTGAGCCGCGGCAGCCCAAGGACCGGGACGCGAGCCCCCATGCGCGCCCGGTCCACCCAAATGGACTTGCGCCTCTCCGGCGGCGCCGATCGGATGGCGGGGTCCGCTTCCTTCTTGCCTTCCGCGCGCCGCCGGTCTTTTCCCTTCACATGAGCGACGATTTCGAGCCGCTGACCTGGGCAGACCTGACCGCGCGCCCGCGTCCCGAGCCGCAAGCGGCGATCGCCTATGGCGACGACCCCTGGCAACGCGTCGATCTCTGGCTGCCCGCGGGCGCCGGCCCCTTCCCTGTCGTGTTGATGGTCCATGGCGGATGCTGGACGACGAGCATCGCCGATCGCACGCTGATGAACTGGATTGCCGAGGACCTCCGCCAGGACGGTTTTGCGGTGTGGAATGTCGACTATCGCGGCGTCGATCGCCCCGGCGGCGGCTATCCCGGCACCTTTCGCGATGCCGCGGCGGCAGCCGACGCGTTGCGCGGTTATGCCCCCAAATACGGGCTCGACCTGCGCCGCATCGTCGCGACCGGCCATTCGGCGGGCGGACATCTGGCATTGTGGCTGGCGGCGAGGCGGCGGCTGTCGTCCGACAGCCCGCTCTGGTGCGCGACGCCCTTGGCGATCGCCCATGTCGTCGCCTGCGGCGCACTGTCAGACCTCGAGGCGGTAGCCGCCAGCCCCGACAATGGCTGCGGCATCGACGTCATTCGCGATCTGGTCGGCGCGCCGGACAGCGACGGGCGCGATGTCTATGCCGACACCTCGATCCCGTCGCTCTTGCCGATCGGCGTGCGCCACGATCTGGTCAATGGCCGCGAGGACCGCATCGTCCCCTATCGACTGGCGACGGATTATGCCGCCAAAGCGGGCGATGAAGCCATCCTGCACACGGTGCCGGATACTGGACATGTCGAGTTGGTAACGCCAGGCACCGCCGCCTGGACGGTCACCAAGCGGCTGATCGCCGCTGCCTTTACCGCGACCGGTCGTTAGGCCGACGGCGGGACCAACGCGCCGAACGGATCGTCGTGGAGCGAGGCCGCCACTTCGGCGAGCAGCCACGTGCGGAACGCCGCGACCTTGCGCTGTCGCTTGCGATGCGCGGGATAGACTAGCCAGAAGCTGTTGCGCCAATAAGCGATACGCTTGATCGGCTGGACCAATTGGCCGGCATCGATCGCGCGCTGCCACATGGGCGGGCTGAGCACTGCAACGCCATGCCCCGCGATCGCCGCCTGCCCCTGCAGCACTTGCGATTCGAGCTGCACGCTGGGCGGCGGCTCGCCTGGCCGATCCCCCAGCACGCTTTCCAGCCATAATCGCCACCAGCCATCCCCCGGCGACAGTCGCGGCAACGCCAGCAAGTCGTCGATCGTCTCGACCGGCGGATGGGCAGCGAGGAGCGCCGGGCTCGCCAGTGGCGTAAACGGCATCCGCATCAGGAAGTCCGCTTCCAGCCCCGGCCATGGCGCCGGCGCCCCGCGGATTGCGACATCGATCTCACCGCGCTCGAACTCGGTCAACGCGTCCGACACGCGGAGCCGCACCGCCAGATCGGGCCGAGCAAGCTGGAAGTCGCCGATGCGGGAAGACAGCCAATTCGTCGCGAAGGTCGACGGCGCGCTCACCGTCAGCATCGTCTCGTTATCGCTGCGCGCGGCACGAAACGCCTCGTCGAGCTTCTCGAACGCGCTGGTCACTTGCGGTGCGATCGCCTGGCCCAACTCGGTCAGTTCGACCCCACGCCCCTTGCGCGCGAATAGCGGCGCGCCGACCCGCTCCTCGATCACCTTGATCTGATAGCTCACTGCCGCCTGGGTCGTGCCGAGTTCTTCGGCGGCCCGCGTGAAATTGCCGAGCCGCGCCGCGGCCTCGAACACGCGCACCGCGCCGAGAGGAGGAATGGACGTCATTCGAGACATAAAGCAGATTTATGACTTGCTCTCAACGTTCGATTGGAGTCGTGGCGCGGCGCGCGGCATATCGACGTCATCGCCACCCCGGCGACGACAGGAGAAAGAAGATGTTCAAGCCCTTGATGATGACCGCCTTGCTGGTCGCCGCTGTCCCCGCTTTTGCCGGCGACAAGCCGGTTCCTCCAACCGCCCGCGTCACGACCGCCGACCTCGATCTCTCGACCGCGATCGGCCGCAAAACGCTCGACCGCCGCCTGCGTGTGGCGATCGATCAGGTATGCGCCGCCGCCGATACCGCACCGCGCACCGGTATCCTCCCGAACGACCGTTGCCGGTCGGTCGCCGCGACCAGCGCCCGCCGCCAACGCAGTGCGCTGATCGCCGCCATCGACGCGAGAAAGAACGGCGAGACTGGCGTCGAACTCGCCCTCGCCAAATGATGCCCGAACACCACTTGATCAATTAAGCGCTCTGATGGATTGCCTAAGCCGGCAGGCGTCCATCAGGCGTGATCGCCAGTCCCGCCATCAGCAATCCCGGAAGTAGCACGCGATCCGATTAGTCTCCTTTCCGACACGCCTTGACGCAATATCATATCAATGAGATTGTGTATCAAACCATCGGGAGAGAGCATCGTGCGGATCGTTCTGATGTCGACCGCTATCCTGTGCTTCATCCTTACCGGATGCAGTCAGGTGTCGAGCCGCAAAGCAGCTGAAAAGCTCAATGCCTATGACGTCGCCCCAGCTGCCCCGCCAGGCGATGGCGCCAATGGAGGCAAGGACGGCGAGACGGCGGCCACACCGTTGACAGTCACGCTCCCCCAGATCGCCTATGACTATAAGTACAGCTTTCGGCTCCCCGCCGATCGGGTCGCGTCGACACAGCAAACGCATATCGCGGCTTGCGACAAACTGGGGCTGGCGCGATGCCAACTCGTCTCATCCGAAAGCAGCAGCGGGAATGGCAGCGCCGCCTCGTTAAAGCTACGCGTCGCCAGCGACGTCGCGCGGCGGTTCAATGCGACCCTGGTCGATTCGGTCGCCAAGGCCGGCGGTCGAGCCGTGGATCAATCGATCAGTGCCGAGGACGTATCGAAAGAGATTTCCGACACCAGCGCACGGATCCGCCAGCGCGAATTGCTGGTCCAACGGCTGACCCAGATCCTTCAGTCGCGCACCGGAAAGGTGAGCGAATTGGTCGAGGCCGAACGCAGCGTGGCAGCCGCGCAAGAGGAACTCGATCAGGCCAAGGCGTGGCTGACCCAATTGCAGGGCCGCGTAGCGATGTCCGACGTCGAGATCGACTATGCCGCCGCAGTCGCCGGCACCCCCGATCAGGGCCCGTTGGGCGAGACGGTCGGCCAATCCTGGGGGTTCTTCACCTCGGCACTTTACGCGATCCTGCGCTTGGTGATCTTCCTTGCGCCATGGGCGGTAGTGGGAATCGGCATCTTCCTCGCTGCCCGCCCAGCCAGGCGGCGTTGGTCACGCGCGCCAGCCACGAACGCCGAGTCGCTGCCGTTCGACGATGCCCCACCCCTCGCCTGATTGCACCGGAGCAGTCGTTCCGGTATAGCCCATTGCTTCCCGCCCCGGCGCGCCATCCGCGTTGCCGGGGCGCTCATTTTACAAAGGTAAGCGCCGAATATGGCACGCCGCCGCCAGATTTACGAAGGCAAAGCCAAGATCCTCTACGAGGGTCCCGAACCGGGCACGCTGATCCAGTATTTCAAGGACGACGCGACCGCGTTCAACGCGCAGAAAAAGGGCACGATCAGCGGCAAGGGCGTGCTCAACAACCGGATTTCCGAGCACATCTTCACTCTGCTCGGGATGATCGGGGTGCCGACGCACTTCATCCGCCGCCTCAACATGCGCGAGCAACTGATCCGCCAGGTGGAGATCGTGCCGATCGAGGTGGTGATGCGCAATGTCGCCGCCGGATCGCTGTCGAAGCGGCTGGGGATCGAGGAAGGCGTCCAGCTGCCGCGCACCATTATCGAATATTATTACAAGGACGACGCGCTCGGCGACCCCATGATCACCGACGAGCATATCGCGGCGTTCGGCTGGGCCAGCCAGGAAGAGATGCACGACATCGCCGACCTGGCGATCCGCACCAACGATTTCCTGTCCGGCCTGTTCGCCGGGATCGGCATTCGTCTGGTCGACTTCAAGTTGGAGTTCGGACGGATCTGGGACAATGATTACAGCCGGATCATTCTGGCGGACGAGATCAGCCCCGATGGTTGCCGGCTGTGGGACATGGCGACCAACGAGAAGCTCGACAAGGACCGGTTCCGTCGCGACCTGGGCGGCGAAGTCGAAGCCTATCAGGAAGTCGCGCGACGCCTGGGCCTGTTGCCCGAAGGCGCCGACGGCGCGGTGCTCGACCTCGAAACGCATCGCCAGAACCGGGGCAAATAAGCGCGATTTGCGGCGTCGCTGTAACGGCACCGGCCCGCACGGGTCGGTGCCGCAATCGTTTCAGCTTGGCTGAAACGAAGAACCCTCAATCCTTGACCCGGAATCCGCAGATGATTCCGAAGATGAATGACGACACCAGCGACAGCTGAATCCACCCGCCGGAGTCGGTCCAACCGAAATACTGTCCACCGAAGGTGAACAGCGCGATGAACATCACCATTGCCAGTCCGGCCATGTCCGAACCCCCTAATCAGGCGAGCGCGATCCCTTAGCGAGTCGCCCGCTGGACGAAACGCTGCGCTTCGCGGGTAAACGAAGCGTAAAACTTGCGGCGAACTGCCGGCGCGGCCATAGGGGCGCCGACTCCGTTTCAGCCAGGAAAGCGCCGCTCCATGAAGGTTCGCCCATGAAGGTCCGCATCGTCGTCACCCTCAAGCCGGGAGTGCTCGACCCGCAAGGCAGAGCGATCCACAAGTCGCTCGAAGGCTTGGGCTTTGGCGGCATCAACGACATCCGCGCCGGCAAGGTGATCGAGCTCGACGTTGCCGACTCGGTGACCGACGAAGACCTTGACGGCATGTGTCGCAAGCTGATCGCCAACACCGTGATCGAAAATTACAGGGTCGAGCGGTGACCGCGGCGGTCGTCGTTTTCCCGGGCTCCAATTGCGACCGCGACCTCGCGGTGGCGATCGAGTCGATCATGGGGCGCAAGCCCAACATGGTGTGGCATGGCGAGACCGAACTTCCCGCCGGCACCGACCTGATCGCGCTGCCCGGCGGGTTTTCGTACGGCGACTATCTGCGCTCGGGCGCGATGGCGGCGCGGTCGCCGGTGATGCGCGCGGTAGTCGACGCCGCCGAGCGCGGGGTGCCGGTCCTGGGCGTGTGCAACGGCTTTCAGGTGCTGACCGAAGCGGGGCTGCTGCCCGGCGCGCTGATGCGCAATGCTGGCCTCAATTTCGTCTGCCGCGACGTCGAATTGTCGGTCGAGAACGCTCAATCGGTATTCACCAGCCGCTATGCCGCCGGCGAGACGATCCTGATCCCCGTCGCGCATCACGACGGCAATTACACCGCCGATCCCGACACGCTCGACCGCCTGGAAGGCGAAGGCCGCGTCGCGTTCCGCTACACCGGCAACGTCAACGGATCGGCGCGCCAGATCGCCGGCGTGCTCAACGCCGCGGGCAACGTGCTCGGCCTGATGCCGCACCCCGAACGCAAGATCGAAGCCGCGCATGGCGGCGACGACGGCCGCCGGCTGTTCGAAGGACTGATGGAGCTAGTCTCGGCCTGACAGTCAGATTGCCATCTACCAAAACGTAAAACTGTCGATCTTGAATATGCTACTCGAAATAGCGGGCGGGACGACCGCCGTGGCCCGGCCACTCCAACCGGCTGATATTTTCTATACCATTTCGAAGCTGCTCTAAATCTTCTTGTACATAATGGCGGACGGTATCGGTCAGACGCACCATGGCCAAAAGGTCCGCACGCGGGGGCCTACGCTTCGGATCAATCTGACGTCTTACTTCCAGTCCCTCATTCCACGCCAAAAAATCCGCTGGATGTAGCCCGGGCGTCGCTTTGGGAACGAAGGCATGCTCGGCGTAGCCATATCTATTCCTCTCTTCGCGCGTCCCAAAGATCCATGTGAGAAAGTTATGTGCATCGCCTGAATGCTTATGCCCCTCCTCGAAAAAGAATGACGTTGGTCCTTGCGCGTGGTTTGACTCCTTCCAATCCCGAACCATTCCGATGCATGATTGAAGCGCGAATCCGTAAGCGCTAGGCATGCCCAAAGGACGAAGGATACGGTTATAGTCCTCCTCATTGATGGTGACGGCGAAGCCATAGGCGGAAAGTTCACGAGTAAGCTCAATCAGCTTCGCCGCGACCTCGATAGTGTCCGCTCGTCCTTTGAAAACACCTCTTCTGTGAGCGCATTCACTCATGTGGAAATAGGGCAGCCCCTTAGCCTTGAGGTAGGTGCTCCATTCTTTCGCGAATTGGCGTGCTCGCATTTTGCGAAAGACATACCCCGCTAAGCACAATATCGGCGGTCCTCGGTCGTCGTAGCTCTCGTCGATGTAGGCTTCGGTTATCGTCACCACACGGCTCCGTTTTGACGGGTAAATCGCGAGGACGGGGTTCGTTTACTGAGCGTACGCTGCCTTCTAGCCGAATTTGAATATACCAATCCGTAGGCGTCCGACGTCCGCCAACATATCCGCCATCGATCGTCCGCCGCCTAAACCTTCGCCTTGAACGGCGAGAAGTCGGTGCCTTCGTCGAACACATCGACGCCCTCGGCACGTTTGAGCGTGCCAACGACGATATAGGTGACCGGCGTCAGCAGCACTTCCCACGCCACTTTCAGGAACCATTGCGTGAACAACACGGTGATGACGAGGTTGGTCGTCCAGCCCACCGCCCCAAGGAACGCGAGCGGGTAGAAGATCAGGCTGTCGATCCCCTCCCCCGCGATGGTCGAGCCGATCGTGCGCGTCCACAGATGCTTGCCGCGCGTCATGATCTTCATCTTGGCGAGCACGAACGAATTGACGAACTCGCCCGCCCAGAACGCGACGCAGCTGGCCAGCACGATGCGCGGTACCTGGCCGAAGATCGTCTCGTACGCGGTCTGGTTCTTCCAGTCGGGCGCGGGCGGCAGCGCCACCACCACCCAGCTCATGAACGCCATGAACAGCACCGCGCCGAATCCGGCCCAGATGACGCGGCGAGCACGCGCGTAGCCATAGACCTCGGTCAGGACGTCGCCGATCACATAGGAGATCGGGAAGAACAGGATGCCGGCTCCGAACGGCCAATAGCCGACCCCCGGCAGCCAGACCTGCGCGACCTTGCCCGCGCCCAGTACGTTGGACAGCAACAGGATCGCGACGAACGCCGCCATGACGAAGTCGTAATAGCGGAAATGGTGGACGGTGTTGGCCGTCACGGCGCGCAGCGCGGTCGATTCCCCCTCGGTCATGCCGACGTTATGATCAAGCTTGCGTTCGCCCGCAATCCGCGTCGAGGGCGTTGCCGCTCGCGCGCAAACGCCCTAGGCGGAAATCGGGCGCCCGTAGTTCAACTGGATAGAGCACGAGCCTTCTAAGCTTGGAGTTGCAGGTTCGAGTCCTGCCGGGCGCGCCAATATCCTATTATAAGTTATTGATATAGTTTCATAGATTTCAAAGATATGGAAGCAGCTCCCACGGCAGCTCCCACATTTGTCGTGAATCTGGCCTATCCAGCTCCTGGAGTTGGGGCACAATGCCCGCAGGCGGATCAGCAGCAATCCACTTTCAGACTCTCTGACGTAAAGGCGATCGCCTTAGCGGAGTATAATTCGACGTCGATCCAGGCTTGCGTCGATCCTACGCTCCAGGGAAGATTGACGGCATAGAGGTTGCCAAAGAAGTAGCTCACTTCCGAGCCGTGAAACGCACGGGAATGTCGCGCGCCGGCCGGCTTGCAACTGGGTCTTTCGGTCGGAAGGTCGCTTATGCGCTGAAGTACGGCCAATGCATGACTGTTCTAAAGCGGCAGTGGCCTGGCGTAGGAGGTCTAAGCTCCGACGAGATCGCGACGGACCAAATTAACCCATCAATTACTGGTCAGTTCTGCCCAACGAGCACGTCATCCTTCGGCGGCTCTACGACCTGCATGTTGACCGGCATAATCAGACCGTCGGCCACTCGAAAGAGACGTTGCGCGCGCCGGATCGTTTGTGGCCTGTGCGCGATCACGACGCGCGTGCAGTCGAGGGCGCGGACAACCTCGCCGACCTCGAACTCAGTCTTAGGGTCGAGATGAGCGGTCGCCTCGTCGAGAAAAAGTGCAACGGGATCACGATAAAGCGCGCGCGCGAGGACAATACGTTGCTTCTGTCCGCCCGACAGAACCGAGCCCATGTCCCCGACCGAAGTGAAATACTGCATTGGCATGTGCATGATGTCGTCATGTATCGCCGCTGCCCTGGCCGCGTCCTGGATCCGTTGATTGTCCGGCTCGGGATCGAACAGACAGATATTGTCGGCGAGCGAGCCGGCGAAGAGCGCGTCGTCCTGGGCAACCGAGCTTACCTTCCGGCGCCACCGAGCGATGCCATAGGAGGCGAACGACTGGCCGTCGATCAGGATTTCGCCGTACGTGGGTTCCAGCAGCCCCATCATGATCTTCAACAGGGTGGTCTTGCCGCCGCCAGAGGGACCGACCAACGCGATCATTTCGCCGGGCTCGATAACGAGATTGATGCCCTTAAGTATTTCCGGTTCGTTGGGCGCGTAGCGAAACCGGACATTTCGCAGCTCGATCCGCACCGAAGCATGGTCGTCCGAGGGGGGCATTAACGTGGTCGACGGCAGCAGAGCTTCAGGCGAACTGAGTGCAATATCCGCGATGCGCGTGAGATGCATGTCGAGTAGTCGGTAGTTAATTGCCTGCTGAACGACGTTAGTCGCCGAGCCCAAGAATTGCTGGCGATAGGTCTGAAGTGCGAAGATCATGCCCAACGAAAGCGTCCCGCTCATAGCGAAGCGGATCGCCAGATAGACGAACAGCACGCGCTCGATCGCCATGATAAGATCCTGTCCCGCGCCAAAGCCGGCGCTTAGCCGGCCCGACTTGATTTCGGCGTTGGCCGCATCGGCCTTCTTCTGTTGCCATAGACGTTGCCGGTTACCCTCCTCGCCGAAAGCCTTGATCGTAGCGGCGCCTCGGATCGACTCGATGAACGCACTGCTTTCGCGAGCATTTGCCGTAATCATGCTGACATTAGCCTGCTTCAGCGCTGCAAAAAAACCGAAGCGAAAACCGGTCGCGAGCGCCAGTGCCGCGAGCGTCACCGCGGACAGAACCGGCGAATACACGAACATAAGGATCAAAGTCAGAACGGCCATGATCCCGTCGATGAATGATGAGATCAGTCCTTGGCTCAGCAAATCCGAGATCGGCTTGGTGGAACCGAACCGCGAGACAACGTCACCAACGTGGCGCCGCTCAAACCAAGGGAGCGGAAGCCGGAACAAGTGGCGAAACAGATTAACGGTCACTTGATAGGACAGCGATGTGCCCAGCTGGACGAGGACCAGCGCACGAACCCACGACGTGAGCGTGGTTAGGACCGCCACGCCGCCAAAACCTAGTGCAAGTACAAACAAAAGGTCATTGTCGGTACTCGGCAGGACCGTATCGATAGAAATTTGCAGAAAATAGGGCGCCACGAGCGACAGAAGCTGAAGGACCATGGAAAGCAGAAAGACCTGCCTTATCGCCGGCCAGAAGCCCTCCATCCTGCTCCATAGTTGTGTGATGCGCAGCTTGGTGCGCTCGACCCGGGGGCGAAAACTCTCGGATCGGGCGAGCTCCACGACCACGCCCGTGAACTGCACGGCCATTTCAGCATCAGTCAGCACGCGCTCACCGGTCGCCGGATCGTTAATGTAGTAGCGCGTCCCATTCGGGGTTCGGGCAATGCGCGTCAAAACAACAAAATGGTTGAGATTCCAATGAAGGATCGCCGGCAGGACTAGGTGCGGTAGCGACGTCACGTCACCCTTGAGCGGTCTGGCCGAAAAGTCGAGCTCCTCAGCGATCGCTAAAAGCTGGCGTAGTGTAGTGCCCTTGAGTGAGGTTTGATAGCGACGCCGCAACGCCAGCAGATCCGTATCGAGCCCGTGATAGCTGGCCACCATGACAAGACAGGCTAGCCCGCATTCGCTACCCTCTGCCTGTCGGATAATCGGCACCCGCCGTCGGCCGGTAAGATTCAGCTGGTCAAGCATCATCAGGTCCGGTTCGACACCGACCGAAGGGGATCGAGTATCCAATCGAGAAACGACTGTCGCTCCAGAATAATGTTCGCGACAAGTGTCGTGCCCGGTTGCAAAGCGACTTTTCGGCCATAGGCTTGGATAGTCTGCTGATCGAGTGAAACCGTGACTCGATAAACAGGGTCCTTGATTTCGAACGGCGCTCCGGTCTCCGGACCGGAAATAGCCAGCCGCGCCACAGTATTGATATGTGCGCGATAGCTGCCGAATCGCTGATACGGAAAAGCGTCGTATAGCAACCGCACCTCCTGCCCAGGCTTGACGAAACCGATCGCCCGGCTCGGCACGAACAGATCAGCCCTCAAGGGCGCGCCATCCGGTATGAGCACCATAAGGGGCACCGAATCCTCCACCGTGCGTCCAAGGCTGGTTTGGACGCCGGTGACTCGGCCTGATACGGGCGCGACAATCGAATAACTTCCTTCGCCTTCAACTTTCGTTTGCTGCTGGTGCAGCGTTTCGAGTGTGGATTTGGCGCTGGCCTGATCGGTCTCGCCGGCCAGGATGGCTTGATCACGCTCTTTTTCACTCCTGACGATGTCCGCCTGAGTGGAGTCCGCCTGCTGACGCAGTCGCACTAAATCCTCTTGAGCCCCAAGCAGGGCCTGGTGTCGCCGCTCGTATTCTAACTTACTGATGTAACCCTTCTGAACCACGGGAGCGACAGCCTCGAAGGATTCGGTCATCGATCGTACGATCTGCTTCTGTAAACTGATCTGATCGGCCAGTTCTGCAGCTTGTTTGCGCATGCCATCGATTATGCCAGTCAGCCGACCTGCTTCTCCCCGCGAGCGCTGCGAAGCCAACGTTATCTGCTGCGTGGCAAGTAGCGTTTGGCTCGCTACCGATCGCAAAACTTCCTCGGTGCCGATCTTGCCCGATGCCTCCGGCGACTCGATCTTGACGATCGCCAGTTTGTCTCCTGCTCTGACCAAGTCGCCATCCTTGACGAGCAGCGATGCCACGACGCCGGTGTGTAGCGCATAGACCTTCGAATAGCCGCTGATCGGAACGAGCATACCCCGTGCCGTCTCGATTCTAGAATACCGTCCGAAGATAATCCAAACCATGGCCAGCACTACAACAATTACGATACCGGCCGTCACGATCCTGGTAGGCAACGACTGTCTTAGAATAACTGTGCCATGCAGACGCCGCGATTGCGCTTCAATCACTTCACGCCTGAACAAATCCGAACTTCCTAGCATATCAGCCATAATATTTTGCCTGACCGCTATCGTGTCGGCGCAACATGTTTATCTATCGCCTGTTCAGTAACAAACCCTCGATCTATCCACGCATTGATAGCTGAAGTTATTCCTGGTTCAGCTAAAATGAAAGCGTGCGGATCTCGAAAAGAAAGTACCTGACTGTTAGTATGGTAGATCTGAGGGACATCCTCAACGCGCGACGCGAGGTCCGTCGTGCTGAAAACGAATAATGCACTTCGGGATGGATCCCGCGAAAGCGAAAGAGCAGCAAGGCTTTCGTTGAAATTGCGGCGTGAAGCTTCACCATCTATCCCGATTACCGCGCGCTCCCAATGCGTCTGATAATCCGGGTTGGTCGCCAACAGACCAGTCCTTATTACCCAGTCCGATGGTGGCCGCGACCGTAGATAAGGGACGATCGCAACAAGTCCGCCCCGGCGCCTCGCAAGGCGAGATTCGAGCGCCAGCGCGCCAACGGCGCCAAAGCTTTCGCCATGTACTATAACAGGTAAATTCGGATATGCCTGATCGAGGTACCGCGCCACGATAGAAGAGTCGTTCACAATAGCCGCAACGCCGCGGGACCGGAGACGTTGCAGTGTCCCTAGATCAAACCCCCCTGTGCCCGAATAAACGATCGATAGTACCGCCCACCCGCGCGCGAAATAGAGCTTCGGGAATCGTGCATCAACCACATTGGCAGCGTCGCCAACGGGTCCACCCTGGAAGAACACTACGACGCCTTTTGGTAGAGGAGGCCGCTCTTCGATTACCCCTAGGGACCAGTTCTTATCGCCCAACGTGAGCATATTTATTGCAGATGTTGAGACGGTGGATTGCGCGTAGCGAACCGGGCTACCACCATTCGCGCACAACGCGATCGACAACGCCCCTAAAGCATCCTTACGGAGCACCACATAACTGCCCTGGCCATCGGTCGCCGCGCTTATCAGGATCGATCCGTTCCCACTGGCAGACATTTCCCTTAAGATCGACCGATCGGAACGTCCGGCAGAGGTGATCTCGGTTAGACTGTAGCTGCCGACTGATCGGCCATCGATTGGTGAAAAGAGTTGTCGAGAGAATTTCGGGCTTCCGATCGCTTCCCATCGACGCCCACTAAGCCGAAATGCCCAACCCTTTCCCGCTAAGATCGGCCGATCGTTTGCATCTGTTCCAACGTCCACCGACTCAAGATAGCTGCGGGACAGAGGGAACTCGATGGCGCGCTTCTCCAGATGGGTATGCAATACCAAATCCCGATCATAGTCAGCGATGACAGCAATATGTGAACCGATAACTTGCACCAATCGCTTGTCGCCGGAGGTGGCGGTCGAGAGAGTCTTCGTAAGGTGCTTCGAAATCCACTGAATAGACTGTGTGAAGTTATGGCCTGGTATAGCTCCTGAAATGATAAGCGTGTCGCCAATATCCCGACCAATGGTCTGACGCCCTTCAATCACAGCGCGCAGCCGGCTGCCCGGGATGAATCTCAAAGCAACCACAGTATCCCGATTTTCGACTAGAAATAGGGTAAATCCATCTACCGACCATCCCAAGCGGCGTACCCCGCTCAATCCCTCGATAGTAATGAAGCATTGATTCGCGAAATTACTGCTAGCCAGACAGGCGGTTGAACTCACCAACAATCGAAATGAAGATGTCACTGCAGTGCTGGCAACAGGCTCCTCCTGGCTCAGGGCAATCAATCTACCCCCTGGTGACATCGCAACATCGGTCATGCGTGCGACCAAATTCAGCCCGCCTGCATATTTTCCGATAGTATTTGCTGTTGCTGGCACATCTGCACTTGCAGCTTCGTCGCTCCGAGCGAACACCTCGCTCGGAGCGACGCAATAAAGCAGCAATATACCATAGATTACTTGGCGGATTAGCTGCTCAACGAACATGTCTCAACTACTGCCCAGCTACATGGATCTCATAGTTAACGCTGCCATCGCTAGCCCAGAGATCGCCGGCATTATCATACGACAGAATCGTGTCCGGCGCGCCATCGCCATCACTGTCGACGAAGGCCCGACCATCGGTCATTGCCCACATCGTCGCAGTCGATGTACCAAGCACACCAGTTGGTGCGGTTTGCGTGGCGATCACGTTATTGGGATTAAACTTCGCGCCGACATCGGCCTCGCGCTGATGCCAATCTTTGGCGGACTGGATGGCATGGTCGAGCAGCCATTCGAGGTCGCTCAACCCGGGCGTCGCTGACGACCCGCCATCACCGCCGCCACCGGTGCCCAAGCCGCCGTCACCGCCGCCACCACCGCCGCCGCCGCCACCACCGCCGCCGCCGCCGTACACGATAATATCCTCTGGATTGCCGTCACCACCGGATACCAACTCGATTTCCCAAGGCTCTAGCGTACGGAAAAACGATTCATTTACGTTCCCATCCATCAGCTCACTCCATTTTGGTGCCGAGCATAACGCAGAGGAGGATGCACCAGTCCTCGACTGATCTCGTCCGTGACCATCTTAGGGAGACAAATTTGTAACGAATTTGGTGATTCGCTCCTATCTTCGCGTATCGACGATGTCGGCATTATTGGCCTGAAATTACAAGCAATTTCGATGCAATCAATCCGTTTCGGTTGAAAATTTTTTGTGTGCGGCACCTCTCTCAAGATGGGCTAAGTTTCTGCTGGGGAAGTCGCGCTTGACGCTAGGCGATGAATAAACTTTCAGCCTAGACGATGAAGTTTTAGAAGCTTGTAGCGGAGTAAGCCGATGAAGCGACTTCTCGCCCGTTTGCTTGGAACGAGTGAAAAGCAAGTCCAGCAGGATTCTCAAGAAGCTGGAGAAGGGGCGTTCGGCAAAGATGTCCCGACGCGCCCTTGGATGAGGCCTGGCGTTGGCCGAGCTGCTGCTGTCGGCTGGTTATTGGATACGCCCAGAGCACATTTCATCTGGGGAGCACCCCGACGAATATCGCGCGACGACGCTGCTCCTGTTCACGCAAAGTCGGTCAGCCACTGTCCCGCCGTGAATGATCACGACGCGCGTATGTGGGACATTCCCTGTCCGATCGACGTCAGACTGGGATTCAGGCGCGACGCAGACGGAAAGCCCGGCTTGGTTAACCTCGAAGGCGATAAGGCGTCGATACGGGGCAAGCACTTAACCCAATTGGTGACCATGGTGGCCGAAAAGGAATGGCGCCATCCAGATCGACCGATAATTCAAATACATACGCCGTACATATTTCTATCTGATGAGCCGATTTGGATGGCGCAAATGCCGCCGATCTCCAGCTACCGCCGAGAACAGTGGCCCGGCCTGGTCATAGGTGGGCGGCTTCCGATCCACATCTGGCCACGACCGATGATGTGGGCGTTCGAATGGTGGGATACCGACAGCAGCCTTTCGCTAACCCGGGGCGAGCCATGGTTTCACATTCGTTTCGAGACGCTCGATCCCCAACGGCATGTTCGCCTCATTGAAGCGGAACTTACCACCGACCTCCGGGAGTACATGAACGGAATCTCGTCGGTGGCGAACTACGTCGATAAGACGTTTTCGCTTTTCAAAGTTGCTCAAGAGCGTCGGCCGACGCATCTCTTGGTGGGCAAAGACCGGTCTTCAAAGGCCGATCGCTCTCGATCTGAGCCGCCAAGCACTCCGACCTGATGTTTGTCCCCGCATTCGACCGGGCGCGGATAATAGCCAGTAGTTTGTGAGAACATTGGTATGTTCACAGCCGGCGTGGCCGTAAGCAGGATAAACCGGAAACAGCAGTCGATGCTGGCGAGCTGACGAACGAGGTAGCCAACCGCGACGATATCGATGCCGGGGCAGCTCGGGCTATCCAAACATTCGGTCGGATTTTCGAACCGCATAACGCCTTAAAACGAGCTTGCGTAACTGCCTATCGAAGCGAATGCCGTAAAACCACCTTCTTTGCGTCCCAACGAGACTTAGAATTGTTTGTTGAATCGGACGAAAGTTTGGCAAGTTTGATACGATATCGAATACGACAAAGTTATCACCCGCGTTAAGATCCTCAATATCCGGAATTTGAGTGGGGCAAAGGCGGATTTTCTCTAGACCTTCTGAAGTAAGGTTCCCCCAAGTAATGTACCCGCCGGGATGCCTGTTCCTGGCGAATACTATAGATATCTGCCCCAATTTTGCGTAAGGAAGCAGGAACGCGCCCAGGGACAATATCTCGCTGCGTTTCCGCTCGGACTCCAATAACACAATGGTTGCCGCTCCAAAGGCGGAGTACCAAAGGTCCTTATCAAAGGTATGTGTGTGAATCTGCGGAGGCTGCATGATCATCTGTATCCAGGGAGGTAAAGCTTCTGCACTGCAGATAAGATTATTGTACGCCGATCGATATTATCACGAGCATCTTCAGATCTTGCCATGTCGACGGCGGCTTCAACGGAGCACGGCTCCAACGGATTCGAGCGGGCGCCACCCTCGGCATCGTTTATTGGCGCGGAGAGGAGCTGCTGACTTTCGCTATCAAAGAGAATTAGCAAACGGCAAGACGGGACCACAAAGAGAGGCGTGAGCCAGTCGCCCAAATTACGATACAAGCAACGACCCACCGCAACTTGATCAGAAATCCATGAAGACACGGTATATATACCAGAAGACGACTGACATACCAGCGCTTCGAAGGCAGCGTTTATATTTGTAAACTGGATACTCTGACGGCTTTGTCGCCAGTATTGGAGCCTGCCTGCGATTACGTAGGACTCCATTGTGTCGAAGCCGAAGCGTTGCGCGAGGCTGGCTGCTCTCTCTAGGTACTCTCGAACGTCGGAGTCCGGGTGGACGAGCCAGCTCCCTTCGCCCCCATGGTATCCTTCGGAGTTGGCGTTGCACACGCCCCAAATGTAGTGGGACAGCTTTACCTGTGAGGTTTCGCGCTTGCCCTGCCACGACGGTATCAGCCCTCGCAGCGTTGAGATAAAACCCAGCCGATGTGACTCGTGCGTGATGCGGCTAACCGCCTCTCGATCTAATCGCACCCGCCCCAATCTCCAAGCCCAGGACTTTGCCGCATAGGTCAAGTCATCGAGTTCTCGCCCGAAGCGGCGTTCACCGCGCTTACCGTTTCCGAGGTGGGTCCACGTATCAAAGATACGAAAAGAGTCGAAATCGGCGACCTCCCCAAAAATGGACATGTTCGATGAGGTAAAGCGCCCCTGTGCCATTCGCACTGCGTCTAGCGACCCGATCTCCATAGCCGCATTAGTCGCCATCGTCTCCCAGCTCACACGAGCATCCGCGAAAGCGGCGCGCACTGTTTGGACGCGAATGTGATCAGTAAATTGGTCGCTGCCAGCGAAGCCGGATGTACCAAAGAAAATGCTTCTTTCAGCGTGCGCTGGGCGTATGAAGTTGGGCCGAATTAGCAGACATTGGCGTCTGTTTACAGGCCCATCGAAGGGCGGGAGCGCAATGATTGCCACAGTCCTCACTGCGCCCTTTATGGTTTCGAGATGGGCAAGCTCCGCATAGATCGTTCCTCGGACAGCCTCAATCAGTCCGAGCTTGCCGTCAGCGTGATTTGCTGCTCCGATTGGAATCAGCGGCGTCGGCCCCGCACCTTTGACGTTAAAACGCCCTCTGAAAATGCAACGGCCGCTGCCTCCATGTGCCGTTCCATCAGTCCCACCGTACCGATCCGCTTCGACGAACGGTTGCCTGTCAGTGAACTTTCCATCGGTGCGGATGCAGAAGGTAGTTATCAGCCAATTTTCAATCTGATCACGAACGCTGGTATTAGTGATATCCACCCCGAGAGAATCGAACCAAGCCTCGTTGATCCAAAAAATACGTCCCCGTGGTTCAGAAATGAAGGGAACCCTGACCGAGAATTCCGCCCCGAATTTTGAATAGTCTGAGCTTGGAAGGTCTATTTCAACTGGACAGAAATCTTGCAGATGCATATTCTCTCTCTAGAAAAGATCTCAGTAATTTTTAGATAATCGTGGCAGAAGGTGAATATAAAACATATGTAGATCGAGATATTGGCTCATTGAACGAGCCTTTCGTTGACTAGTAAGAGGTCGCCTCGTTAGGAGCCGCCCCACGGAGCTAGAAACAAATAGCAGCCCCTTCGGTCGAATTGCCCGTGCGTGCATCCCGACCGCGGGATGAGCATGCAGTCATCCGCCTGGCCCCCCGATGACGAACCGACCTCCGATACAGGGGCAAATGCAGGGGTCGAAGGCGAGCGAGACGATCGAAAGCCGCGATCACGACTTTCGGACACACAACTTCCTGGCGCCTGGCCACACGTAGCAAAGTGTCCGGCGAGCAAGCGTGGAAATGACCGTGCATATGGCGCAGCTGGTCGACATCAAGCGCGATGCGACGCATGGCGAGAATCGTTCCGAACGCGGTCACGCTACCGTTGTTACCATTCGAGCGGCCCATCTTTCGCTATTCGGACTCAAGGTGCCCGATTGCCTCCTGGCGAGCCGTCCAATGCGACTCCCGCGCAACAACACCATAGGAAGCAATAGGTTACGCTAGCAAGACACAACATGTCGGTTTCGGAGGACGCGTCCAAAATGGCTGAGAACCTCCTGATAGAACGCGGCCTAGCGAGGCCGCACTGCCACAATGCGCAAACACCCAATGCACGCGCCCGCGACAGCACCTCGGTGCGGCCAGCGTCGCTCATGGCAAATGTGCAGTTTTGTCATGAGCGCCCTATGACTGCAATGCGCCCTAATATCAGTCATTCCAAGAGATCACCGCGTTGCCTGAAAGCGGACCATCCTCACCGACGAGCTCTAGCTGAAAACAAGGTGCCGTTAGGGTGAACTAACGAAGCGGAAAACAGCGTCGGTCGTCTTTTTGAGGAATAGTTCAGTCGTTGCGAGCAGCTTCAATGCATCGCTACTCACAGTTTGGGCCGAAGCTCCGGGCTGAACGAGAATGACCTCGAACTCGAGTTTGGCGCGCCGCGCCTTTTCCTTGAAATAGGACAACGTTTTCATATCACCCTTCAAAAAGCGCGACGCACCTTCGCGCGCCCATAGCTCATGCCGCCGCTTGAGATCGTGATACAGCGTTTGCACGCCTCCGTGTTTGACGGCGATCGACTTCTGGGCCTGTCCGCACACGGTGTAAAAGTTTCGGATATCGGCCGATACTCGGCCCTCATGCGCGCCCTTGCAATGGACAAGACAGAGTAGGATTGTCTTCTCGTCCACCTCTTTTAGGCAGACCAGATCGGCTGCTTCGCCGCTGCCGTCGTCATTGAAGATCAGGTCAAAGTCGTCGCGGATCGTCTCGAAGGCGCGATACTGGATGGTCTTGCGGTCACCGGCCTTGTGTATCGATTCCCGGTTGAGCGGTACTCCAGTCCAGTCCCAGGTTTCGATACGTTCACGCGGATATTCCCCAGCCTCGAGGTTGGTCGGGATATGATAGCAATTGTAGGAATAGGTGCCGTCGACATAGCGGACGATGAAGGGGTCGCTCTCCAGATAATCGACGATTGGAACAGCCGGTGCGCTAGACTTGCGGAACATCAGGGGCGGGCCGGACACATGTTCATGCCGATATCCGCCGGTGATGGTCGCGGATATTATCAAGCGGTAGACGGACCGAAAGCCGTCGGTGGAAACGCCGATATTGATGGAGCCATCGTCCTCGATCGAATCCACATCTAGGTCGATTAGATACACTGGCACTTCGACGGTCCCGAATACGACGAACTGGCGGTCGTTGAACCGAACTTGCGCTTGCTCGCCCCATTGGACGGAGATCGGGTACGAGCTGTACGGGCGTTCGATACGCGCTGGCCGTAGAAAGTCACGCACGATGTTCGATACCGCGCCACCGCTCGTCGATATCTTGTCGAAAGTCCGGCTGGTCCAGGCGATCCATTCGGGCACTGTGCCGCGCTTCTGCTGCCAGATCTTGCCGCGCCGCTGCGCTCCGCCCCAAATGACGCGCTCGCCATCCTCATAGCCGAGGCAGGCGATATTGTTCAGCTCAGATTGAGCCTTCTCGATCAGCGCCAGTCCGTCGGTGACGTTCGGACCGAAATAGGAAGTGAAGCTAATCGCACCGATGCGAGACGAACCCAGGCTTTTGACGAGCGGAAGCTCGACATTGTTGAGAATATTGAAGATCGGCGTGCCACGGATGAGATCGGTTTCATCGCTTGTAACCGCCTTTGCCATCTTCTCCGCGCTGACGCCGTCATAGTCGCTCGCGAAGATGCACAAGGACCCCTTCGTCTTGTCCCACTTCAGAATGACCAAGTCGTAGATGGTATTAAATACATCGTTATAGTCACCCCACGCGACATCCTTCTCCATGCTGACAACAGCGACCAGCAGGCCGTTATCCTCGCTCAGCGCGAACCAGCTCTCTGCCTTTTTAGGCAGGACTGAACGATAGGCGGTCGGGTTCCAATCCTCGCATTTGGTGCGGTAGAATTGCCCGGATAGTGCCGGCTTGAGGTTCCACAGCGACAGATGCGCGTGCAGATCGCCCTTTTCCTTGAGCGCGTAGACCACTTCCTGGAGATCGAGTTCCTGATCAATCCGCTCTTCGCTTAGCCGTTTGATCAGTTGGTCCCAATCAGCGCCTTCGGCGTAGAGGTCGGCCAGCTTCGCCTCGGCATCCGGGTCGGCGATATTGGTGACAACCGTCGCCTCGCCGATTTCTCCGACCGCACCGGTGCGCGTGAAACGGCCGATGAACTGCAGGGTGATGGCGAGCGACTTGTGGGTGTCGTGCAGCGCCGCAATCTTCAGATTGGGTAAGTCGAAGCCTTCGCCCAGCATGTCTACGCACACGATGATGAACGAGCCGCTGCCGTCGCGGTCGATCAGCGCTTGGAGGGCACTACGATTGGCCAGCGCCTGGCCAGGCCCTGAGTAAACCACAAGCGGGGACAGATCGGGCGCCAGCCTAGTGTAGAGCGCCCACACGTCGTCGGCACGAGCCTTCGACTTGGTTCGCGCCATGAGCAGATGGTCGAGGCCCGCGGCGCGATCGCGCCGCAGGGCTGCGATAGCGGCGATCGCGATGGCGGTGTCCCGCGCCGCGTCATCGCCATATTCTTCCACGGTCAGCAAGTTGATCTGCCGATAATAGCCTGCCGCCTGTGCGTCGCCGAGCTTGTAGTTGAAGATGATCTTGCCATCGATCCGCTTCTTGTCCTGGCGGAACGGCGTGGCGGTGAACTGGAGCACTCGCTTGTCGGCGAAGCGATCGCGGATGCCTACCCAAGTTGTTGCCGAGATATGATGCGCCTCGTCGACGATCAAATCGGAGCATCCATCGGTTAAGATCGCCACTGTCTCTGGATCGCTCGCTTGCAGGCTGTTGGGCAGCGCCACGATTACATTGGCATTATGGACGATCGTGCGGGCATCATCCGCCGACCGGATGCCCGCAGTGATCACTGCAACGCGTGGGCCAGCCGTGTCCGCTGGCACCACCGCGACCTTTGGCAGCACGCCTAGCGAAATGAACTTCTTGGCGATCTGGCGCCGCAACGCGTCGCTTGGCACGAGCACAAGCGACCGCTCAAGCCGGCGGTAGACTTGGGTCGCCAACATCGTTTCGGTTTTGCCGGTCCCGGTCGGCAAGACCACCGTCGCCGCATCGAACTGGCGCCCAACCGCAAAATGCGCAGAGATGGCATGAAGCGCACCGATCTGGGGCGCGCGCAAGCCATCAATGCCTTCTTCAGCGTCCTCGATCCGGAAATCGAACTTGTTGATCCAGGCCTTGCGGACCTTGGCGGGCGTGTCCGCCCATTGTTCGAGCATCCCATGGCTATCCCAAGTCAGTGCGACCGGAGATGCGTCGGACGAATCAGGCAGCGCCTCCGCGGTGACGACCGGCAAATCAATCTTAATCCGTCGCGCGCCTTTTTGACGTAGCAGCACGATATCGAAAGGCGGCGCTAGGTCGCGCAGTTCGATCTGATCGTGGCCAGGATATTGCGAATCAGAAATCGAGGCGCGCGAAGCTGCGCCGCGAAAAGGTTGCTGAATGATCCAGTTTCCGCTGACAGCCAGCCTGCGCTCAGGGAGCGGGGGAAGCGCCACCATCCCATGCCATTTCGGAATCAAGCCCACAAACCCCCTCCTCGATTTAACGTTACGTTCGCTTCAGGCGCGTATCCATCACCAACCTAGTCCGGTTAGAGTCCGCACATCGTCGAGATGAACCTGCGTAAATCGCAACCGGACCGGCTCGCCCGCCAATGTCAGCTGTAATTCGGGCGCATCCGCACCGGCGAGTAGCGCGCGTATCTCGCCGTCCGTCGCAGGGTTGGCGTAACGCCACTTGGCGGCGCATGTCGGGCACATTGCGAGATGGTTTTCGGCGTGCTCGGCCGTGAGGGATTCGAGCAGCTCCGATGCCTCGAAGTAGGGCGATCCATCCGGCAGTGCGAACGGCATCTTCTGGTGGCAGCCCTGGCAGATCATGTCGCCCAGCGGGTTGGTATAATGATCTTCGAGATAGGTGCGCGCCACGGCGCGCGTCTCGCCATTGCTCGTCCGCACGCTACGCTCTCGGACCTCATACGCCTTGGCGGGTGCATTTTTGGCTCGAGCGGCCAGGCGCTGGGCTCGCCGTCCCGGGTCCCGTGTTTCGCGCTCAGGAAATTCGATTTGCTCGTAGGCGCGCGTGGCGAGCTTCCGGGCTAAATCCTCGTTCAACGCTACCAGCGCCTCGGCGGGCAGGCCTTCGAGCTGATCGACCAGCTCCGCGGACAGGCCGATCAGTTCGGCTGCTTTCAGGCGCGCCTTGTGCTGGTCGCTGCGCTTGCGCTGTTCCTCACCGAAACCGATCGCCTGGAGCCACCCTTCGTTGCCGCCTGGACTATAGCCGGCAGCCAGTTCGGCTGCGGTGATTGCACGCGGTTGCCGCAAGCTGCCGTCCTTGGCCGGGATCCATGCCGTGTCACGAAGTGCAATGGCAAGCGACGATGGCCGCTGGTTGGCGGCCCGCGACTGATTAGGCGAGTAGGTGGCGACCATCGCAGATGCGCCGTGCGGTTTGACCGCATCCCAGATCAACCGGGATATCGCAGGATCTCCCCGGCCGAGTAGTTCATTGATCGACTCGATAAAGTAGTCGATGTCCGTCCCCGTGCCGGTATGGCGTGTCGCGCCAAAGCCATGCTTCAGCTCGCTCCAATGCGGGTGCGAATAGGCGATGGGCGAGTACATAACCGAAAGACCGTCCTCGACGCCGCACCCGGTCAGGAACTCGATGAGGTCCTTGCGCTTGAGCTTGTCATAGCCCTCCCATAGCGCCACCCGATCGCGTCCCTCGATCGTGCCGTCATAGACCAGGCCGAGCGCCGACTGGAGATAGGGCGCGCCGAAATATACCGCGTCCGCGTCGTGATAGTTTGCCTCCAGTCCCCCTCGGATGAAGCTGACTCCGGCGAACAGGCTCACATCGCCGTGTTGCTTCCACCACCGCACGAACCGGCGCATATGCTGAAGATGTCGTTCGCGATTGGGCCGCGGCCCGTCGCCCTTATATTGAGTGCGGATGATCGCGGTGAGATATGCTTTCTCGTCGACCTCTTTCACGCCAACGCGCCGGAGGAACTGCTCGACATCCTTGCCGCGCCCGCGACCCAAACGGACTATACTGTTCTTGACCAGATATAGATCGCATTGGCCGGCCTCAGGGTCGAGCGCGCTATCGGCGGGTGCGAACACGGCGGCGCTGGGAGAGGCCCGGCGGTTCCCTTCGATGCGGACGAAGCGAAGGCTGGCGATCGACGTGGTGCGTTTTTGCGCCTTGAGGGCAGGGTCCAGAGCCAAATAGAAGCGTTGCGCGTCCTCGTCCGCAAGCCCGTCGAACCAGGCAAGCGCCTGTTTGCGAGCATCGGTCTCGGCTTGATACCAAAGTTGATTTTGCCCGAACGCGCGCTGGAAGGCGTTGAAGAACTCGCCATAACCCCATTCCTCGATCTTGAGCATCGTCAGGAACGCTTCGGTTCGGCTGTTGCGCAGACCGGTGACGATCCAGCTGCGCCCCGCCTTTCCACCAAACCGTTCAAGCCCATCATCCCCGAGCAACTCACGCAGTTCGGCGGGACCCCGCACGGCACCGCTAGCGGTCACATAGCCCCCAGCATGGGTCGGGATCAGCGGCTCGGCAAGGAACCTCTTCGCGATGATTGAGCGGATCGGCGTGAAGATCGCGGGTAGCTCGTCGCCGCCGTTGGGAAGGAGGTCGAGAACGCCGCGCTTCAGTAGGCCACGCTCGCGCAGGTCGGGAAGCGTGTCGGCGACCAACGTCGCAAGTGTCTCGATCAGCTCGGCGTTCCACGCGTCGTCGAGCTTGATGTTGGCCCGGTTGTCGGTGAGCTGGAATGGGCCGTGGATGAGAAAGTGCAGCCCGGTAATTTCCTGGGTCTCGAAGAACACCATCAGCTTGGTCGGGGCGTCCTCGGCAATCAGCTCGCCGCCATCGTTCATCCGTATCGCGGCCTTGACCTCATATTGCTTGCGCTGCTCACGCTGCTCGATCGCGCGCGTCAGGATCATGAAGCGCTCGCGATGCGTCGAACGATCGGGAAGGACCGAACGGATTGTGCGCAGGCCCTCGGCATTGTCCTCGACCTCGGCATGGCCGCGAGTCGCGCCCTCAAGCCATTCAATGCGCTTGATGTGCTTCAGAAACAGCAGTGAGCGCGGGCCTCCGGCAGCGAGGCCTTCGCGCGCGCGGCCCAGCGTGGTCGCAGCGGTGTCCGGTCTTAGCGGAAGGACGATGCGCGTGGTCGCGTCGCGATGTTGTGTCGGAATGATGCGCGGAACTACTAGATTCTCAATCGCGAAAGCGAGCGGATCGCCTTCGATCCGCGAATGCACTTCAGGCCGTTCGGTGATGACATAGACCGATTTGAAGCCGATCCCGAAACAGCCGATCTTGTGGCCGTCGTCCAATTTGGTCGTGTTGCCGATCCCAGTGATGCCCTCGATGTCATCCCGGTCGAACGGGCGTCCGTCATGCTCGAACTGGATACGGTCGGGTTCGAGTAGGAAGCGAACCCAGGTCGCCTCGGCATCTTCGGCGTTCTGCAGAAGCTCGAAGATGAAATGACTGGGATCCGCATATTTCTCGACGGTCGCGTTCCAGATGCCGCGGTCGAAATTGTTTTCGTGGCTGGCGCTGACCCAGCGCTCGCGCCGGGCGCGGAGTGAATCGAGCCAGATGTCGAAGGGGGCGTCCATGTCAGTGCTCCACCCGAAGAATGCCCGCCGCGACGCGCCGCGGCAGGATATCGGCACGCCGCTCGGCGGCTGCCAGGTTGTCGAGCGCCTCGCGATGGTCGGCATTCGCGCGCGCTAGCTGGCCCTGGCGCATGCGGCGGATGCGATCCTCCGAGACCAGGCTCAACTGTTCTTCGAGAATCGCGACGCGTGCCCGGTGGCTCGCTTCGAGACTATCGCGCCGGAACCGCGCGATTTCGCCAGCCTCGGCGATATGCGCCGCCCGGCGTCGGGTCCATAGTTCGTGATGCCAGCCCTCCAGACCCTCGACGACGGCGATGCTCGGAAGCGCGACATCGTCAGTGTCCTGGGCGGTGGCAAAGATGTCCATGAACACCGCGCCGACGGCCGGGTCCTCAACGACGGAAACCAGCATGGCGTCTTCTCGCAGCCCGCGCATCTGCCATTGGTAGATTGCGAAGGGATGGTCGCCGGCCGGCAGGACCAGGTCCGACACCTTCAGCGCCACTTGTATCTCTTCGTCGCCGGCAAGGGACCGGGCCGCCGCCTGGGTTAGCGGGTGGACCGGCGTGATGAAGGCGAGATCGCGATCGGCATTGGCTGTCTCTCGGTCGAAGGTGAGCGCCAGGGTCTGCTGGTCGCCGCGCAGCCAGCCCTCCCATTCCCGCTCGGCAAGGTTCAACCGCGATCCGCGCGCGCGAGGCGGCACGAGCCGCCGGCGCGCGTCTGCAGACAGCCGCAAACTCTTGGCCGGACCTTGGCCGCTGATGGGGTTGCGGCCCACATCAAGCTCGCGCTCGAGATGGAGGCCGACCAACCGTTCGATCGCGCTTGGCTCGAGCCAACGGCTCGATGCCTGCGCAATGTCGTCGTCAATCTGATTGCGCTCGATGCGCACGCCGAACAGCTCGGCCTCGCGCTCCTCGAGCGCATCGGTCTCGATGACCTGTCGTATCTCATTGTCGGCAAGTTGCTGAAGCCGCGCCTGGCGTTCCTCGTCGGTCAGGGTGAAGTCATCCGCCACGGCCTGCAGCGCCCCGGCGATCTCGCCGAGAATCGCCTCGCTGCCGCCGATGGCACGTTCGAACACGCCGATGCGCAACAGGCACCGGTTGAAGATGTCGAAATCGACCGTGCCCGGTGTCACGAAATTGTAGATCGCAACGGTCTGGCTGGCCTGGCCGTAGCGGTCGATGCGTCCGATCCGCTGCTCTATGCGCATCGGGTTCCACGGGATGTCGTAGTTGACCAGTGCGTCGCAGAACTGGAAGTCGAGGCCTTCCGAGCCGACTTCGGACGAAAGCAGCACATCGATCGCGTCGTCATGCTCGGGCGGCAGGGCAAACGCCTTGCGCAGCCTTCGACGATCGTCGTCGGCGACCCCGCCATGGATGAGCCCGACACGCACGCCGCGCGCGCGCAGAGCCGCCTCGACATAGGCAAGGGTGTGCCGGAACGAGCTGAACAGCAGAAGCCGCCGGTTGGGCATCTCCGCCTTTTGGGTGATAATCTCGATCAGCCGCGCGAGCTTGGGATCGTCGTCTGGCAAGGCGCCGGCACGCTCGACAATGGCAGCAATCTCGGCCCGGATTGAGTCGACCGCGGTTTCGGCATCGTCGAGTTCGCCGCCGCCAATCTCGATGAATTCGAGCTCGGTGAGGCGCCGCGACAGGATAGTCTCGAGGAATGGCACAAGGCCATGCAGCGAACTCGCGGCCTGACGCCGGATCGTGGTCATCAAGAAGCCCAGCGGCCCCGCGCCATGCGTGCGCAGGTAGATCGCGCGCTGCAACGCAAGCAGGTCGTCGTGGATGGCGCGCTGCTCGGGCGTGAACGGCACCTCGATCGTTCGCGCCTTGCGGCTGGTGAAGTTGCCGATGTCGCGCCGGCGCGTGCGGCTGATCATCGAAGCAAAGCTGTGCAGCCCCTCGGCCGGGCGGATCAGCCGCACGCGGTCATCGTCGGTTTCCGCAGCTGCGATCGCAGCCAGCAGGTTGCGAAAATCGGGTGATGGCGCCAGCATCGCGCGGCCCCAGTCTGTGCCCGCCGCCTCTAGTAGATGTGACCTTGCGTGGGCTTGCCAACCCGGCGCGGCGCCGCGAATTGCCGCGATCGCCGCATTGATCGCCTCGTTCGGTTCCGCCATCCGCTCGAACGTGGGCCGGTCAATCACCAAATCGGGACGCAGCAGGTTGAGCAGCGAGAAGAGGTCGCCGGTCCCCAATTGGACCGGCGTCGCGGTAATGAGCACCACCGCCTCGGCATTGTCCGCTAGCAATCGCAAGCCTTGATGCAGGCTGGTATCGCTGTTGCGCGCGTTATGCGCCTCGTCGACGATTAACAGGTCGAAGCGCGGTGGCGTGTCGAGAGTGCTCAGGCCCGGGCCACGTCCGCCGCCACGCTGCGAAAAGCCTTGGAGCAAATTCTCGTTGACTAGAGAGAAGGGCAGGATGGCGCGCGAGAAGCGGTCGGGCCACTCGCCTTCGAGGTCGCTCTGATCAAGGCAGTAACGCAGATCGTCGCTGGCAAGCGTCACGAACTCCTCGTCGAAGCGCCGCATTTCGCGGTGCCACTTCTCCTCCACGACGAGCGCTTTCGAGCAAACGATTAGCACCGAACGCAGCGGCCGCCGCGCCTGCAGCTCGCGCAGCAGCAGACCGGCCTCGATTGTTTTTCCCACGCCCACTTCGTCAGCGACGAGCATGCGCGGGCGATCGGCGCGGACGAACTTAAGCACCGGGCGAAACTGGTAAGGGATGAAATCAATCCGCCCGGCCTGCAGCGAATAGAGATTTGCGATGCTGGGCTCGGCCAACTGAAGCGCGGTCAGGCGGGCACTGAACTCATCCAGCGTTGCGCGCACAGCTCCCGGCGTCAGGTCCGCGGCAATAACTTGGCTGAGATACCAAGTCTCCAGTCGCCCATCGATGAACACATTGAGTCGCGTTTCGCGATTGCTGGGCGTGATGCCGGTGATCACGCCGATCCGGTCCGGATCGGATCGCAAGGAAACGGTCTGACCGATTTGGAAATTGGGCGTCGGCGCAGACCGGACCGCCTCCAGGCGCAACGCCACGATCTCACGAACTTTGCGTTCGAGCGCCGCGACATCCACGCCGTGCGCCTGTGCGGTCGCGACGATTTCCTCGTCGCTCGCCTCCAATATGCCTTCGGCAATGAGCGAGAGAAGCTGGTCGGGATCGCGGGGCATTGTCATGAGGTCCATCCGGGGCTGAACTGGCGTTGTAGGGTACGGATCATCCGACGCCGGGCTGTGTCGTAGCCAGTTTCGTCGATGCCGAGGTGGTTGCGCGCGTCTTTGCGGCTGGTCTGCGCGAGGAGGTGCTCGAATATGCCGAGCGCGTTGGCATCTTCCTGCAGCACATCGCGCATGCGTTCGGTCAGGTCGATAAACTCGTTCGCCGTGGCCGATCCGCGTTCGTCGGCCACCGCGTCGGTGTCGTCAGCGAGCGGCTCGCGCTGGTCTTCGTGACGCCACTGGCTGGCAATGCTGCGCATCACCTGCGAGAGAAAGGCGGGCAACGGCACTTCCGCCGGCCATGGTCGGTCGCCCGACAAGGCGCGCGCGAGCGCTTCGTGCAGCAACTCCGCGGCATCGCGCCGCGGGCAACCGCTCACCCAGGTCTGGGCCAGAGCCGCGAGACGCAGCAGATCGGCTTGGCGCAGCCGACTTAGCAGTCGGCTTACCTCCTCGATCGATAGCGTTTCGACTCCGTCCGGCATGTCCGACGCGTCTCCCTTCAAATCTGTTACGGAGATGAGGGGGAAAACGGGAAGCGAGGAAGAAAAAAATACAGAAGCGGGTCGCGGTGTCAGATCACAGCCACAAGACCGGGTCACCATGACTTCATCTTGAACAGGCGGCCGCTATCGCCTTCGTCCTGAAGCCTCACCACGACTTCGTCATCTTCGTAAACCGGATCGCTGTTATCGCGCGGCGGCAGGTGGGAGTCGATAAGCGTGATGTTGATTGCAGGCCCAGTGCCGTGTAACCCCGGACCCTCGAGTTGATCAAGCGCGGTCGCTTGCGATCCACTAACGACCCAGCTCTATCCGTTCGGATCAGCAGCGGTACGACGTCTGCTTTTCGAGTGGCCGAGCCAAAAGCATACAGACCGCTGACGGCCCAATTCGGCTGCCTAAGCCGACCCAAAACAATGCGTCCATATCGGACGCAAATGCTCCGGATAGATTGGTCGGGGCCGTAACGATCCCTATCTCTAGTCGTTATGCCGTGTTGCGTGGTTAGAGGAGAGGCAATTGGCCAAGGCTGTTCATACGGCGAAGACCGCCGTTACGGTGTCGACGCGCACCATATCGTTACGCTTGCTCCGCAAGGACCGCACCGTCGCTGACGCGGTTCGCGACAGCCGTGACCTCATCGAGCATCCCACCCGGACCGGCCGCCTGTTCTACGAGCAGTCCGACGAGACGCCGCCGCCCTGGCTTGAGCTCGTCAACCAATTCTCCGCCGATGGCCCGCTCAAGCTACGCAACAAAAGCTGCGCGGCGATCTTGTTTCTCGATGTCGTGTCAGTGGCGGGCAGCCGCACCTTTGCGCTTGCCTTTGGCGGCGGCCATCTCGCGCTCCACGCCGATGCGTTCGAGCGCAATTTCGGGCTGAAGGTCGCGCTCAATTCCATCGCTCGGGCGGACCTCAAGAATCTCGATGTTGCAACGCTTGAGGCCACGTCGTTCCAAAAGCGCGTCCAGGCCAGCCGCAAATCCGATCTCGGCGATTTCGGCATCGACACTGAGCATGACCTGCTGCGGCTCGCCGGCGGCGTCCCGACCGACACCAATTTTGCGAGTTCGCTGTCGGGCAAGGACGCGCTCATGCTGACCGCGAAAATGTCGGCCGACGCGATCGCAGCTAAGTGTACGGCAGCGCTCACTTTGTTCGAGGCGACCGACTATAAGAAGGATTATGGATTCATCGATCAGATCGCCCCGGTTCGCGAAGCCGATTTGATCGACGCGCTCGACGCGCTGGTGTTCGCCGAGATCCAGCAGCTGCTAGCCGGCAAGCCGTCCGACCTGCATCTCACTATCCCCGAAATCATCGATCCCGAAGCAACTCATGAGATCGGATATTTCGGGCCTGGGTTCCGGCCCGGCGCCAAAGCCGGCTATGGCGAGCTGACGATCGAAGACTATGTCGCCGAACTCAGCGCCGGCAAACCGGGCGAGCTGAAGAGCATGGCGGACATCAAGGCGAGCCAGGAAATTCGCGTTGTGATCGACGGGCAGGGCAGCAAGCAGCGCCGCGAACGCCTCTATGATTGTTTCGTGCTCGAGGTCGCGCATTTGGGGAAAACCTATGTGCTCTTCGCTGGCGACTGGTACTGCATCGAGGACAAATTCTTCGCCAGCGTTGAGGCGGATTTTCAGAAGCTGCTGGCGCCGACTGCCCTCGTGGTGAGCACCGCCGCGCTCAACGAGCAAGAGCTGATCGCCGAGCTCGACAAGAATCCCGACTTTCTCAACCTGGACAAGGTCAAGGCGTCGCCGGCGGGCGCCCCCGGTGCCAATCTAGAACCGTGCGACTTCTTATCGCGCAACAAGGAGTTCATCCATCTGAAGGACGGCCACGGCTCGGCTCCGATCAGCCATTTGTGGAGCCAGGGCGTGGTCGCGGCGGAATCTTTCGTGCGCGACGAGACTTTTCGCAAATCGATGCGGAATGCCGCGATCACGCGGCAAAAGGCGGCCGGGAAAAGCGGGTTTGAGCTGTTGCTCCCCGACGGCAGGTCGAAACCGGTGCCTGCAGACTATAAGGTCATCTACGGCATCATGCGCCATCGCTATCAGCGCTCGAAGACGCTCGGCTTGCCGTTTTTCAGCAAGGTCAGCTTGCGGGCGGCGGCTGGCCGCGTCGAACTGATGGGGTTTCCGGTCGAGGTGCATCTGATCGAGAAGGTCTGAGGCTCGCGCCGGCCCCTTGTCACCGCTGGACAGTCTGGAGAACTTGCGCGCAATAGTCTTGCCGCGCCGCTTGTTCATGGTTCGGCAGTTGGGATTCAGGGACGTGACAAGCCTCTCTAGGCTAAACGAACTTCCGCTTTCACACTGGCTCGCTCAAAAGCTGTCAGTTGCCTAACGGCCCAATTCCGGCCGTTGCCACTTAGGTCATATTGGCGAGAATGTACTGAGTCGACTTAGTGCCGCCGTTCCATCACCACTTCTTCATGGCGTCCGGATCGATCGCGGCATGAGCTGGTGCGAGCTATCCTAGAACCGCGGCATGAAGAGAATGGCGCGGGCGCCTAGCTCATGCCTTGCACCAGAACCCGAGAGTCCCAACGCGCTCTTCTTCACGCGCTTGTGACCATGGCTGTCGAAAAGCCGCCACGCGTCGGCGTCGACGCCAGCAACGACTGTATAGTGGTTCCACGCCTTTTTGAGCTCGATGGCGACAGGCGTTCCGCGCGCCACCGCGCGCTCGACCATCTCGATCGCAGCACCCAGATCTTCCGGCATGAGCCGAAACGCGGTTTTGCCGCCTTTGAGGTCGGCGATGTTTTTGTCGTCGAGATAATCAAACAGGTGCCGAGCGACGCGGTGCCAATCCTTCGCGTTCAAGCCCAAGCGCACAACTTCTCCGCACTCTTCATTTTCGAGGAAATGCATTCCCCTGTTGAATAGAGCCCTGCTCTGCGTCTTCGACAGCTGCAGCGGCAAAAGGGCAAGCCGGACGCCATTAACGATCGAGTAGAGGCTGCACAAATTGTCAAAGCTTCCTTGGAGAAGGGGGGAAATCCCCCCTTCCCCGGTCACTGACTTGGCGCTCAATCCGTATTCCCCTCAGCAGCAGGCGGGACGGTCGGCGAAGGCACCCGATTGGCGGAATTCACCTTTCGCATGGTCATCTGGAGCTCGGCAATATGATCAACCCCAAGATCTTTTGCATATGCAGTCGCCTCATCGACGCTGGCGTTGATGACGATGGACCCATCCGCATCTAGCGACGGGCGTATGATGTAGCGGATCGAGAAGACGCGCCCCTCGCTTCCCTGCTGTGTAATGGTGACATTGGCTTGGCAGGCAATGCTGGACGTCTCACGATCGACACCCGTGAACGCCATCGTATCGAACGCATACGAGACCGGGATTTGGATCGAGGCAATCTCATCGGGAGACCAGTCGCTCGGAAACTGCCGCCGAGGCTTGATCTCGTTGATGATCGTATCACGGACATCCGGCTGCGCGCACGCTTCGCCTTGCCCAGCTGACAGCATGGCACGTGTCGACCCGACCGCCGACGTCGCCGGCACGTCGGTGGGCGTCGTCTGCACCGAACTCGCATTTGCCGCCTGCGCATTGCTGCCCGCATCCGCAGAAGTGTTTTTGACCGTCGCGTCCGGAACGCAGCCAGCTATACCCAACGAAAGCAAAACCGCGATCAGCGCACGGCTCGAGAATCTGGGGTGTATCATCGACGCTTACCCTCAAATTCGGCCGGATCGTGCCAATAGAGTGAGTAGCTTGCGTGCTTATCGCCCACATATTCCTGAAACTGCGCAGGGCCGCCGATGATGCACGTCAGTTCAAACCTGGCCGGGCCGTCGCCGAAGCTGATCGTATCGTCAGCGCTAAGATTGTACGGACTGCGAGCGTCGATTTTGTCGCCATCCATCAGCACAATTTCGTTCGGTGTCAGCACGATGACGGCGCGTGGCCGAGCATCGAACGGGTAATAGCCATACGCGCACGACCCGGCAGCATATCGCGTCCGCACGCCATCGGTCGGTTGTTCAGGCACGGCCTGCAGCACGGCACCCATAAGTGTCGCGGCAAAGATAGCACCGATCATTGCAAGGATACCCCTATCCAAGGGGCAGCGCGATCGTTGAGCCTCGCGTCGCCCGTATGTCCACTCGGGGCGACGGCCGAAGCCGGATGTTAGTGAACCCGCTGAGACAACGAGCGCATGCGCCTTTACCGGCAAGCCGGCTGGACATGCGCGCATGCCACCCGGCCTCCGAATTCGGCGACCGAGTTTTGTCTCAGTGAGGTTCACTACGCCCCACGCTGCGGCTTTCACGCAGCGCAACATTATTATACGCGAAAAGCCGCAGCGCGGCAACGAGGCTTGAACAACAGTATTTTAGCGAGTGCTGTTCAAACTGCGAGTAGCCCGCAAGCTAGTCATGACTATTGCCGCAAACTGTCATCAGCATTTTTAACGGCTATTCGCAGCCCGAGAGGACGCTTTTACGGCGGCAATGATGCCCCTCGCCTCAGCGCGTGTCGGCGAACCCGATTCGCCGCGCCACGCTCATTGCTCAAACAAATCCATCGCGTATCGCGAACAAAATTCCTCGAGCCGATGATAGTCCCATAATTCGAGCTCGTGCGGGATAGTCCGGGAAAATTCGCGCTGCGCGTCGCGTGACACGAACGAGCTGGTAACAAGTGCAACTCGCGCTGCCTGCATAAGGTGCTTCACGCCATACAGCGCGCGAACGACACCGACGCCAACTGGCCGGTTCAACGCGTAACGCTTGACCTCAACAAGCATGAACTCGTTCGCTCCGTCGGCCCGCACCGCGCGAATGTCGTAGCCGCCGTCGCGTGTTTGCGCCGTCAGCTCGGTCTCAAAGCCATGATTCTGAAAAATGAACGCGACAAACTCCTCAAACTGTCGCGGATCCATCGAATGCATCAGATCTGGCTGGCGGCTAAGGATGACCGCTATCTCTTCGTTGACCGGCTGCAGGAGCCTGGCTTTGTAGTCCAGCGCGCGTTCCTCGACCGGGGTCCAGCGCTCGACAGCATCGATTAGCTGTTCCCATGTAAACGGCTTGGCAAGCGCATTGATCCGTCGATCGCGAGCGGACCAGGCGTTGATCATCCGCCTGCCCTCTTGCCCTTTCCGAACCTCCTGCCCCTCCCAGTAGCGCTCGCTATCGTGCCGCCTTTCAAATTGGTCCCGCGTTTCTCGATCACCCGTCCAGCCGGTCGAAAATATGACGTTCGTCCAAGGAATCAGTAAATCGATGACATGAAAGTAGAACCGGCCAGCGTCGAATGGGATCGTTCGCGAAAACGTCGTCGCGCTTCGCAGCTGCGCCACTTTGGGCATCAAGCTCGCGGAGCGGCCACCGCGAACCGTATTTTGAATGACGCCGACGATTGCGCTGGCATTTTCGTGAATGAAATTTGCCGCGGCGCTGTCGTCGTTGAACACGGCCACGTTGGTGAAGCCTGCTTCCTCCAGCGCGTCGGCAATAATCATCGTAATTAGAGGCTCGCTCTCCAGGACAACAATGAGCTGCGCTCGATCGATCATGAGTAGGGTTTCCGCATAGCGGTCTCAGGGCAGCGCCAGGTTAGCCGGGAGAAAAACGCTGTCAGCAGATTTTTTGTTTTCCCACCAACCAGAAGGAGACGGACGGGCTGCTTTTGGGCCGCTAGCAGACTTACCGCTTTTGGGCGGATGACCTCGAGAACCGGACGCTCGTCAACTGACGCGCTGAACCGCAAAGGCCCAGTTCCACACATCCACGCTCCAATGACGGCTTCTTCGTTTCTGCCATTCGTTCAGTTTGCATGCTGATCAGGGTATTTCGGCGGCCGACTCCTTCCACCTCCCAAATCGATGTAAGCGCACACTTCCGGGACGACGCGACAGCGAGCGGGGCCGACGCTCGACATCGGTGCCGCTCCTGCCCCACGCGCCGGACTTGAACAACCGACTGGCAGGCCATACGTCGATTATGGCACTGACCGGGAGGTCCCCGCCGGCTTCGCGCGCGGCGGCAACCCCACAACACTTACCGGGTCCGCGTAGAACCGGACGGGCTGAAGGTGGCCCGGCCAGTCGCCGCAGCGAGAGGGGGGACACATGAAGAGTGTTGAATTGAACTTTCATCATAAGGAGTTCGACGACCTCTCTGACCGATCGATCCGGCAGTTCATGCGCAAGGTTTCCACCGCCGTTCGGCAGGCACAGCTCCGCGAGCTTAGCGACTTCATCTTCGCGCAAGACCTCGACTATCGCGAGAAGCGGGCAATTGCCGACCGCCTCGCCAACGCCAGTCGGGAAGCACCCGCGTATTACGTCGAGAGGATCGAGAAAGGATCGTTGAACGCGATATTCGCGGCCAGCGCGTTCCTCGTTGCGGCACTCGTGCGCAAGCCGGTGATTGAACTCATCGACGACAAGCCTCGCCGTCGCGCACTGCTAAAGAACCTCAGAGGCTACGTGAAGCGCGATTGGGCGCCGCAGGTAGCGGACGCCATCGCAGATGAATTAGCGGGCCGCGAGCTCGGCAGCCGCGTCATCGCCCGACGCATTCGTGTGAAGGAGAAGATTTCCAAGATCGTCGTCGACGTGAAGCTGGCGACCGACTCACGCGAGCACGATACCCCCATCGAGCCCGCGGAGACGCAGGATTCGATCGAGCGCGCGATCGACCGGCGGCTTGACGACCTTCGCCGGGATAGTGAGCGGTGAAGACGGAAGGCTCCCGCACAGTGAGTACGCCAATCGCCTTGGCCGGCTGCGTCATCGCCGCCGCCGCCCTGTCAGTCGCCCTCGATCACTTCTTCGATGGCGCGGGGCCGTTCACGCTGATGCCCCCACTGCTAATCATCTTCGTCGCCCATCAGGTCTTCGTTGCCGAGGTCGCCTGCGCCGAGATCAGAAGGACGGCGGCGGGGCGGTGGGCCGGCCTCGCCTACTTCGGCATCTTCCTGGCCGCTCTCATCGGAGCTTATGGATACGCCTTCTCGCTAACCGGTCTGCACGATGCCGCCCGCGGATCCGAGACGCACGACTTCGCGACAGGTCTGTTCTTCTCGGTCGTCACATGGACGACGGTTGGCTATGGCGACGTGACTGCAACGACCCCCATCGCTCGCCTTATCGCTGCCGCCGAGGCGTTGAACGGCTATCTCGTCCTCGCCCTCTTTATTGCAGCGCTCGTCCCTGTCTTTCAGCGACTGCTACAGGATGGCAATAGAACGGACGAGACCGATCCGCCTTCGGCCGGGTAGGCGATCAAGAAGATCTCCATGCAATAGGCACGGCGAACGCCGACACTTTGCGAGAGTCAGATGCTATGCCGAGCCTGCATCCGCCACCGCTGGTCTAGCCGCCGTGTCGGGCTCATTTCCGTCAAGATGCAGCCACCTTGTTCGCGACGGACTGCTGGAGCGGTAGGACTGTCCACAAAGTTGGCCATTCGCTCTCGACCGATCGGCCGATGAACGAAAAACTGCTTTGGGGGATCCGCCACTTACCTGAATTTCTGGGATTGAGGCACGTTACCGCCTCGCGGGGCAGCGGCCCATCCGTTTGCGGACAGGCTAGTGCTCTTTTATTTTCCGTTCGTCCTGCGAGGGTCAGCCCACCCTCAACAGCGACACCGAGATAACTGACCGTGTTTACGGTTCCTGTGTGACCAGCGGAATCCGGATCGCTCGTAGACTCATCATACCCACCAAACGGCCCACGAAGATCAGGGTTGCTTCACCGCAATGAATGAGGCGGTCACACCGGCCTTCGCCGCACCATGCGGCTTCGCCCGGAGCACTGTACCGACTAGCGCCGGAACCTGCCCAACCCCTGTCGTCCAGCTTGGCGTCGCGATCGCCTGATAATCATATTCCCATCCATCGGTCTTCGTACCCGAACGGCCCGGCCCGCTCATTTTTACGACGGTCAGGCCCGTGGAATTGGTTTCGACAGCGCCCGAGAGATCGAGCACATAGCCGTCGCCCATGTCGAAGGTACCGGTGACCTTGTCGTCGGCAGATTGGTCGAGCGTCATGATCCCTTCACCGAACAGCAGCTGGAGCGCTTTAGTCGCGGATTGTGGATCGTCATTTACGATGACGTCGGGACGATTCACATAGCTGCGATAGGTGTATTTTCCGGAGATCGTGGGACCGGCCTTAGCTACTGCCGACATTGTCGGCGAAGGCGTCGCATCCAGCGCTTTGTGACGGGTGGGGCGAGTTTGGGCAATGCTCTCGCTCGTGAGCAGTACCATCGCGGCCGAAACCAAGATTCTGATTGACCTTTTCATCGCGATCCTCCCGCACCCCACGATCTCAGCAGTTCTTAACGAGCACCAACTTGCGCGACTCGGGGCCTCCTTCGCGGAAGCTCACTCAAGCGATCCGCTATTTATTCCTGCAATATTTCGATCTGGTCTCGGCAGGGGTCGCGGTATCGTCGATCGCGCAGAAAGGCACGGACCATACGAAATCGGCGGGCTGCGCTATCCTCGTATTAGCGCCCGTCATACCGGACGGCACCCAGAACCAAGTCGAGCGCGGCGTGCCGACGGGCGCATTGCCGATATTGTTCTGCTCGTTGCCCGGTCGGTCGGGCGAGACGGGATCGAACCCAGCGAAGCTCGACATCTTGCCCGTAGCATCGAAACCCGCCCGCGCATGGCAAGACATGCACGAGGCCTGCGCCACGAAGCCGAACTCAGTGACCGAATTGCCGACGCGGTAGGAAAGACCGGTCGGGTCGGCAAAATCGGCCTGGGAGCCTTTCAGGCAATAATTGCTGAAGGCGGGATCGAGTTTGGCAGCCGCGAGCATGGCCGCTAGCGCCGGCGACTTAACGCAGGCTGCATAGTGGGTCGACTTCGGAGTCCAGGGCTCAGTCGCGGTTTCGGTTGGCGACTGAGGCGCCACATTGGCGTTGACCGCTCCGAAACCGTCGATGCAACCGAGCACATCGCAGCGTCCGGGATTGTCGGTGTGTTCAAACGTCGCCCAGGTCCAGTTGGGCACGAGCTTCGAGATGATGTGGAACGCGACCAGTGCGTACTGCTTACCGCCAGTCGAGTTGACGTGATAAAGCTTTGCGGCCTCAGCGGCCGTACCGGTAAAGCCGTTGAACTCCTTCAGCCGAGCGACCTCGACCCAATTGGCTTTCACCTCGAGCGAATCCCGGGGGAAGCTTAGGGTCTTGCCGGAGGCGTACGCAGCCTTCAGACCGGATACTTTGTAGAGGTTATTATTGACGATGAAATCGAAGTCGGGGCGATTGCGCCGCGTCTCCTCGCTGACCAGTCTCGTGCCACCCGGTACGACCTGAGGCTGAAAACCAACATGACTTTGCATCGCGAGGCTGAGCGCGCGGGGCCCGCCAAGAATGGGTGTAGGGCCGTTCGGCCACACCGGCGTCGTGCGGAACGTATCGTCGTCGCGCGCCCAGGTCTCAAACAGAGCGTTGTTGGTGTCGGCTGATCCGGTGGTAGGACTGTTGACCTGTATAAACAGTTCCCAAGCGAGACGGTCAGGGTTGTTCATCGCCGGATTGGGGTCGATCTGTGTCCGGCCAACGCTTGAGGCCAAGATGACCCCAGCAAGAGCCATAACCGTCCACGAAAGTATGCGCATGATCATCCTCCGTCGCAAGACGAGTCGTGCAATTGGCGCAGGTTAATATGACGAGTAAAAATAAGCCAAACATAAGTTTTAATATCGTGTCCATTTTGGACTAATTGTAAAAATATCCCCCTGTGACAAAATCTTGAGCGTTCTCCGCCTAATCTATAAGAACCAACGCGCCTAATCTGAGCGACCGCCGGTCCGGACTTCGCGTAGCGCCGCTGTCTTCAAATGAAACATCGAGGCAGACTCGCGCCAACAGCAAGCGCAGCCATAATGGCCTCTTTGGCGGGCCTAAAACCGCCAGGTAGTGATATCCCCATTCTTTACCCATTCCTGCTTTCGCGCTCAGGCAAGTGACGAACGACCGCTCTAGAGATCGCTAATCGGCAGGCCGAACGACTAAAAACTGGGGCGTTTAGGCGCCGTTTACAAACTTGCAGTGCGAAGCCGCGGTCGAAATCGCATCAAATCGCAAGCATTTACTGCCGAAGCAGATGTTCCGGCTATTTGAGCTGCACGACAAGACAATGACACTGTCCAATTGCAACCAGCACAAATACGGGACCTACACGATCCCATGCTGCGTCGATTGCAACAACCGGCTCTCACGCCGATCCGAGACGCCGCTTAGCGAAGCGTGTGCCGGCGGCTTCGCGGGCGTGATTGCGTTGGTCAAGCGCGGGGGAACCGGCCCCTTGTTCCGGTGGCTGGTGTTCAGCTTTTTCACGCCTCATCTTACCATCAAGATAGTATTATAACGGAAAGCTACTCGGCAGCTTTCGCAACTTTGTTTACAATGTATTCTCGCGGGGATTTATGAAGAATTAGCGCTGCGATTAACAGTCCCATGATAGCTATAACCAGCCAAGCAATAAAATTGTCGAGCGATTTATCGAGAGCCGTGCCGACCTTTCCCCCGATCCACGCCCAAACTTTAGTTTTGGAAAGGGCGCGCCCCTCGCGCAATGCAAATATCGCGGGCACCCGAATTTCCTTCGGCAGCTTACGCAACGGACCTCGAACAGCGGCGTCTTTGTCGGCCGATAGCGCTGCTTCTACGGGCCCAATGAGGCTTATCTGTTCGCTTGCTGATATTGGCCCGCAGCGTAACCCTGCCAAAAGCCCCAACATTTGCCAGTCCCAAGAGGTCGCGCGCGCGCTCAAGGCTCCGGAACCCCACTCCGATAAAACCAGTCCCTCAAACTCCTGAAGATCGTCCGTAGTAAACCGGCTGACCAACTTCGCAGCCTGAGTAATCTCGAGACCGGAAACGGTCGATACTCCCGTGGGACTATTTTGGCCTATCCTATCCGGCCAACCTTGTCTGAGCGCCGCGCCGAGAAATTTCGAGAAGGTCTCGTCCGTCGTTATATTTTGAACTTGGAGGACTGACGAAAGGACCCCGTCAAAATCGGCGACCATGAGAAGGCGTAAGGTAAAGGCCGCGTCCAGAATTTGATGGGAAGGGGGGGAGCCGTCTCCGCTCCAAGCGCCGTCACGCTGACACGCCTTGAGAGATTCGAACGCGCGACAAGCCGAGTTTTGCAACCGCTTCCGGAGCGCTGCGGACGACGGAAGTAGTTTGAGATATTGGCAAGTTGCCGCGATGGAACTTGCAGTGGATAGGAAGCCCAAATCGGCGCTTTGTCCGGAAAAATCATAGGGCCACCCCCCGCCCTTTAATTGACGCGATAAAAGCCATTCCATTGTCGGTTGGAGGTGTTTAACTAGTTTCTCTTTTTGACCCGCGCTTGAAAACATGAGGTGGCTCAGGGCCGCCATTGCCGTGTGTCGAGGCACTGCATTTATTTCGACCTGGTTACGACGAAGCCAGGGGGTACCGTAACCACCCGCAGAATCTCTGTGACCTTCGATAGCGCGAAGAGCTCGCGATGCGACCACGTCTAGGTTTTTGTCACCTAATCGATCGAGCGCGCATAAAGCATTCCACGTTTCAGTAATGCTCGGATGTCCAAATCTATACTGAGAACGAGCCCCATCTTCTCTGGAGTTCGGCAACGCATAGGTTTGAGTAACTTGACCCGGTATGGTTGGGACGCCCCATAAGCCATCTCGACGGCGCGACAAGTAGATCATTTGAAACGAAGCGCCTCTAATAGTTTCCCATCGCTCCGCACTTGAGCGTCGTTTCTCCCCCCTCAAACTAAGCATAGGTCGTTCCATACCCTCGCTTACGTTATATGTTTGCTTTGCTTCGTCGATCTGGCTTCCACGATCAAGTGATAGAAATCATCCATCAGGGATAGCCCGCCGTGACGATGGATTACCGCTATTATCATTGGTGCCGGCTAAGCTGAACGACCGATATTGGGGCGCGAAACAGTCCCTCCGCGCCGCCGCTCTCACCGCCGCGCCGGCACCCAATTCTTCGCCGGACGCCGCAAGGCATCGACCCGGATGCCCGTGCAGATGTCGATAAAGGCGCGGATGCTGGCGCTACGGTATTTCTCCGCATGCATCACCAGATAGGAGCGGCGGCGAAGATCGAGGTCGGGGGCGTGCAGGCGGACGACGCGGCCCTGTTGCAGTGGCGCATAGGCCGCGAGTTCGGATACGCAGCCGATCATGCCGCTGACGGCAACGGTTTCGACGATGGCTTCCAGCTGCTGCAGCTCCATGCCGATCCGCCATTTGCTCCGCCAGGGGCGCATCGCATGGTCGAGCGTCTGGCGGGTGCCCGATCCGGCTTCGCGCACCACCCAGCGCTCGGCGAGCAGCGCGTCGATCAGGCAGGGATTGCGTGTGGCGAGCGGGTGCGCGGGGTTGCAGATCAGCACCAGCCGGTCCTCGATCCAGTCGGTCAGGGTCAGGCCGGACTGCGCGCATTCGCCCTCCACCAGCGCGAGATCGAGCGAGAAGTCGGCGACCCTGGCGGCGATGCCTGCGGTATTGCCTATTTCCAGTGCGACGGCGCTTTCCGGATAGCGCCGCGCATAGATTTCGATCAGCCGCGGCATGACGTGATTGCCGATGGTCTGCGTGGCGCCCAGCCGGATCGATCCCGGCCCCTTACGTCCGGCGAGCAGCGCGTCGACTTCCTTCGCCCGGTCGAGCAGGTCGCGCGCTGCGGGCAGCAGGGCGCGGCCGGTTTCATTGATGCGCAGCCGCTTGCCGGCGCGATCGAACAGCGGCCGGCCATAGCGCCGCTCGAGTTCGAGCAGCGCCGCGCTCGCGGCCGATTGCGACATCGCCAGATCAGCCGCCGCCGCCGAGACATTCCCGTCGCGCGCCACCGCGGCGAAGACCTGAAGATGGCGGAGGCTGAATCGCATAACCCGGTTTATCGATGATCAGTGTCCAAAATTCCAGTTTTTCCGGTTGAATGGCATGGCCTATCCGGGGCGACCCTTCTAGATGGATGGAGCATTTTGCCATGACCTATGTCGTCACCGACGCCTGCATCCGGTGCAAATTCATGGATTGCGTCGAAATATGCCCCGTCGAGGCGTTTCACGAAGGCGCGAACATGCTGGTGATCAATCCGGACGTATGCATCGATTGCGGCGCATGCGTTCCCGAATGCCCCGCCGATGCGATCGTGCCGGATATCGATCGCGAAGCGGCGCCGTGGATGGAAGTGAACAAGCGCTGGTCCGCGGTGTGGCCGGTCATCGCGCTGCGCGGAGAAACCCCGGTGGACGCGGACGCGTATCGCGGCGAGGCGGGGAAATATGAGAAATTTTTCTCGGCGGAGCCGGGGGCGGGCGGATAAGCGAGGCGCAACCGGAGCCGAGGGAGCAAGCGATCGTCAACCTTCGTACCGCCCGCAAGGCGCGCGTGCGGTCCGACGCAAACCGCGTGGCGTTCGGCCGGACGAAGGGCCGCTTTCGGGATCATCCAGCATTAGCTTGAATGACCGCGATTGGGGCGCAAAGCCGCCGACCAATCAGCACCCGGCTTGGCTAGCGCAGCAACGATCATTGCCGACAGCGCTTCTTCAGCCGCAGAACGCGCATTACGGTCGGACAGCAGAGCGCGGCGCAGCCATTCCGGCGTTCGCGCCACAACCTCAGCGATGATCTTTTCAACATCCGACATATCTGTCCTTCAGCAGAGTAGCATTTCGTGCACAACGTCGCACGCTCACCGCCCCTAAGCGCGATCCACCACGGCCGCGTCAGTATTCCGAAGCGAGTAACACCGTCAGGAGGCGTGTCGTCACATCGACATCCGAAGGGTCCGGCGATCCTTCATGCAAGTCGATGTCGTAGTAATCGATCTTCCAGAACAGCAGTTCACCATTCCATTGCAGCGAACCAAAGTCGTGCTCCCCATAGGGATCGTTATCTTTGTTGAACGTGTCGAACGTTCGGACCGCCTGCAGCACGTCGTTCAGCCCGGCGCCGGCGTGTCCAATGACTCCGTTTGTCACGAACAAGCGACCGCTTCCCCTGCCCACGCGAAATTCATCATTCAGTTCGGCGATCTTTCGCGCGCGCACGACTTCGGCGCGCATGCCATCGTTGGCCATGCGATTATCCTTTCTGCAATGTGATTGAATCAGACGAGGCTAACGAGCTTACGCTGAGCCTCTCGGTCGCCTTGAATGTAACGCTCAGTCGTCGTAAGTGAGCGGTGTCCCGCGAGTTCTTGAACGTCGCGCAGCGAACCGCCGCTCTGCGACAGCAACCGGGCCGAGCGCGTGATGAAAGTGCGCCGCCCCGAGTGCGACGAACACCCGATATACTCCAGGTCAGCGTAGATCTCGCGGAACCAGTTTACGACACTTCGAGCCGTCATGTGGCCGCCCCGCTCCGATCGCACTACTGGGCCTGTCTGTGGTTTCGTCTGCTCTCCGTTCAGCGTGCCCAATGCCGCCGCGAGCTCTGGATGCACTGGGATACGGCGGGCTGATCCCATCTTCGCGATGTGGCGCCCGATAGAGAGGTAGTCTGCCACTTGCCGATCCGGCTTCAGCACCATTTGCCAGTCCAAGCCTGCGATTTCGCAAGCCCGCAGGCCAGCCTTGAAGCTCAGCAATATCATAGTTCGGTTTCGTGCTGGATATCGGTGCTTGGAAACGTGCTGCAGCAGCTGCCGCACGTCGCCGGGCTCCAGCACCCTCGCGGGTCCGGGCATGATCGCTCCTATGGATTGAAGTTCAGTGCGCAGCCATTGCGGCAGTGTCTCAGTAATATAACACGCTTAGCAGTTTTCGTCAAAGATTTGCTGTGCGCAGCGTAATTCCTCGTCGTAGCAGCATCGATTTGTCCGCAGCAATAACAACGCCCTAGCGTCTATACGGCAAAGAACTAAAGCGGGGAACTCGGAGCAACCGGGCAGAAAAAGGATTGCTAGTGACCCCAGGAAAAAGTGTGTTGGATCGGGCAGGAATCGATTTGGATGAGAAACTCGCCCCAATTGTTGGCTCGCACGTTATGGCGATTGCGAACTGGCTCATGGCGACCGGAGCTAGAATCGCTGGGCGCGATCCAACGACGCATCTTCGTGATAGCGTGAACGACATTAGAGACGCCGTGGCACTTGGCGCAAAGCTGACGCAAGAAGAGCGCGAGCAAGCCAAAAAGATGGCGTATTCCGTCGTTCTCGTTGCTGCATATGGCGGGTTCAATTCGCGGCGCGGCGATGATGAAGACGGCACGGTCGAAGAACCGCTGGCACCCCGCACCGAGCTGTCCATGTGGATCGAGTATATCCGACCATTATTCAAAATCCGACGCTCCCAGCGCGGTGATGCGCTCGATGTCGAATACGTCATTCGTTCGTTGCTAGCGCTAGATGCCGGCGAGACTACTGAGCTGTTTGCTGCCAAGCCGCCGATAGCGCGATCGAAATTTCCGTACCGGCTGCGGGAAATCCAGCTCAAAATTCTGCTAACGATCGATGAGCTAAAGAAGCGTGGCTGGACCACAGCCAAGATCAATGACGCAATTCGCCTAGAATACGATACGGTGAAACGCTGGCGGGGGCCGGTCAGCTCCCTCCCACCAGAAGCTGCGCAGAAGCCGCGGGAAGACCATCAAGGCTTTCTAAATTTGAATCCCGACGACACAGCGCTAAGCGACCGTCTCGCGCGGCTCTGCGACGAGTTCAATGCCGTCAAGCAAGCGTCGGCAGAACACGGCAGGCGGTAAGCATCTACCGTGTTACTTACCGGCGGGATGCAGTCAGGGATTCTAATTACCTCGTAATATACAAATTACGGCTATAAATGCTCTTGCTCCATAAACATGGAGTTGGAAATGGAAAAACTGTATCGAATTTGTGACGTATGTAAAATTCTAGAAATAGGCCGAACAAAATTATACGACCTAGTGTCCGGAGGGAAACTCGATCTGCATAAAATTGATTCGGCATCACGAATTTCAGAAAGCAGTTTGCAAGCTTATATTGCGTCTACGAAGAAGGAGGCGAGACAATGAAGTCCACGCCTCGCGTCGGTAAACGCCGCCTAAGCAAAAAACGCAACGTGGCGCCGGCCGTCAGGCCGCGCGAAATTCGGGCAGTCGCGACAACACCAGCCGTTCGGAAAAAAGATGTCGTGCCCGTCGAGATAGAGAAACAAACGGTTAGCAGGCACTTGCTGAAAGGCGCAGCGCTCTTGAATTTCGAAGTTGCGGCGGCAACTCACGGCTCAAGGCCATGCCTGAAACTCGGACGCCAATTGACGCTCGACGCAATGGAAGCGTTGTCCGCCGCACAACCCCATAGAGGGCTCGCTTGCCAGACCATACACAGTCAATGCGACGAGGCCGACAACGTCCCGCTGGATTTCAAGGAATTGAAGCGGAAGGCGAGCATCGAGATGCGCCTTCAGTTCGACGACGCATTCTGCATGATGAGACCGACTGTCGTGGAAAGCCGCCTCGCAATCAGCGCGTTCATTATAGGAATACGGAAAAGGCCTAACGGTCTTACTCGACGCCAGCGCAATGTGCCGATAGTTCCTGCCAGTCCGATATTCGATCTTCCCGTCATTCTCGACGCCGGCGAAGCCGCAAAGCCCGTACGCCAAGCGGTGGCGCGAATGTGGTCTTGGTCAGACATAGCCGCGTCAACCATGCGTACGGAAATGGACAACGCATTCTTGGGCCTTCGTGTGGAGGTAGCTCGGCTGCTCACACCGCTAGACCGAACGATGTTTGGTACCGGTCGAGGCAAGCGGCTGGCGTCCACCTTGAAACGCCTGCTGCGCCTCAAGGCCGAACTACTCGAGATCGCGCAGACATGCGAAATCCGGCCCGAGGCCGTGCCGTCACGTCTTGCCAGCCTTCCTGCAAATGACGCGGGCGACCGTATCCAATTGCCCGTCATAGTGCTGCCCTGACTTAAGCAACCCAATCCAGGCTCCGCGCGACGCACAATTTCCGCGCGGGGCCTGAGGAGCCCTTTCCCATCAAAGGACATGAACATGGCCAGACTGGGCCTGCGCGACCTTCCGTCGCCACCTCGACGCTATGACCCAGCGAACGCTGTCGAATGCAAGTTCGAATCCGCTGACGATGCTAGGAAAGAGGACGCCCGCCGGGCGCGATCGATCCGCCGGAATCCACCGCTAGAAAGGGGGCGCGCGAGAGCAGCGCGATTAGCGACGCGGCTGGCCCGCACAGGATCATATCCTGTCAGTTTGGCCAGCTCCCGCTATTGGCGCGGCTTTAGGCGTAAATTCATAGGCGCCTTGTGGCGACTGATTCACGAAGGACGCTATCGAGCGGTGTCCACCGCCACGATCATCCCGCTAGGCTGGGTAAAACAAGCCGACGATCTGGACTCCCTCAAACCGGCAACCTTGCTGTGGCAATTGCGTAGCGACCTCAATCGATCCGGAGGCGCCGACGCCAAAGGTTGGGCCGTCTTCGTGCTGCACGGCGAGTTCGAATCCAACGCCAAACATTATGTCGTCCACGTGCATGGCGTCGCGGTGGACGACATGATCGACGTCGTTCGCGACCTCGCCAAGCTCCCGAAATATGAGTCTTCCAAACAGCGGCATCCTAGCGACGGCGTGGTGCAGCGCGTCAGAATATCACGCGAATTGCTGTCCAACATGCCATCACCACTCACGTATTTAGCCAAATCTTTTTGGCCAGCTAGGTGGCTTGGCACTATAACGCGCAACGGCCTCGTTTACGTTGCGCGCGAACGCGTCAGTCGGCGTATCCCGGAACCCTATCACGCGCGTTGGCTGTGTTGGATGGACCGATGGGATTGGAGGGATATGGTCCTTTTATACGGCGTGCACGTCGGCAAGAATGGCTTAGTGGCCCGCTAGCTGTATACGAATAGCGCGGCTTCGCACGCTAGACTTGGCTGGAATGGCCCTATCGACATGGCTAGCTGCCTGTTCTGGCGCTTCACGCAATATGCACTTCAGCAACACTGCGTGTCGACGGCACCCGCCAGTCGCGAGCTTGCCCTCCCGTAGCGACACGAAGTTTTCTCTTTTTTGTCCAGCGCGTCACGTTAATTCGACGTCAGTACAAAGTATGAATTTTGTCACGAGTTGGGCTCGGCGCCTTTGAGGAAAACGCTCCATGCCTCCAGCAAGTCGCGGCGCATTTCGACGAATTGCGTGCGCTTGTATGCCGCAACCACCTTATCCGAAACGGCATGCGCCAACGCGGCTTCGGCCACCGGATCGGGGACATGCACCATCTGCTCCGCCGTCCAATCGCGAAAGCTGCTACGAAAGCCGTGCGCGTCATATGGAATCTTGGCATCGCGCAGCACCTTGTTCAGCGCCATGTCGGACAATGCGTTACCGCGCACGCTCGCGAAGATCAGTCCCTCGCTCGGCCTTCCGGCTTCTTCCCAAAGTGTCGCCAGAAGCGCTATTGCCGCCGCATTAAGCGTGACGACATGCGGCTCACGCATTTTCATCATCGCGGCGGGACGCGTCCATAGTCGCTGCTCAAGGTCGATCTGCTCCCACCGCGACATTCGTATCTCGCCCGGTCGCGCCGCCGTCAGGATCAATAGCATGAGCGCCCGACGCCCAGTGGTCGGCGCAGCCTGCGCCAGCGACGCCACGTATGCCGGGACTTCCCTATACGGCATTGCTTTGTAGTTGGACCCTCTCGGCTGACGCGGCAGGCCCAGCGTCAGCGACCGTCCAGGCGCCTCGGTCGAACGCCAACCTTTAGACAGGCTGAAATTCAGAACCTGGCCAATCCGCATTCTGACCTTACTGGCCAACCCCGGCTTGGTCGTCCAAATGGGGGCAAGAACGTCGTGAACATGGCCAGTGCCGATTACATCGACCGGCAGGTTGCCCAGCTTGGGAAAGGCGTAGGTCGACAGCGTCGTTAGGAACGCGGCAGCATTCTTATCCGTCCAATTGCTGCGCAACGCGGCATGCGTTTCCTTTGTGGCGACGCGAAACGTAGGGATGAGATGCTTGTGCTTATCGCGCTCAGTGATCGGGTCGCGGCCGTTCAACGCGTGTTTGCGTAACTCGGCCGCCTTCTCTCTCGCCTCAGCCAGCGACAGTGCAGCCGTTGAGCCGAGACCGATGTCGCGCCGGCGGCCGTTGACCTGAACGCGTAACAGCCAAGACTTTGCCCCCGTCGGCTTTACGAGAAGGTACAATCCATGGCCGTCTCCATGCCGCCCTGCTTTGGCGTTTTTCACCCCGATCGCACTGAGCGCCATGAAAATGTTCCCACATTAGCTCCCACACGAATGTGTGTATTGTGGCGCGCTGTGGTGCACAAGAGCGAACAACGATCTCCATAAAATACCAGTATTTCATATGCTAATACGCACACTGGCGAACGTCAGCGACGATAGAGTTATAATTATGCCGGGCGCGCCATTCCTCGACCGCCGGCGCTCGACATGCATCCGATCGACATGCATCCGATCCGCGATCGGCGCGTTGTGCCTGGCATGACCGGCTCCGATCGCGGCGACGCACCTCTTCTGTTCGATACCGAGCGCCGCTTGCGGTGCGCGATTGCGCAAGAGCGCGATATCGCATCCACGCAGCCCGACCCGGTTCGCCGAGCTGGCCGCCTTTCCCGAGCGCGCACCTTATCCGCCCTACTCCCGCAATCGGCGTGCGAGCGGTTCCTGCTCATCATGGGCTGAAGGGTAACGCCGCCGCCTTGTAACCGCAGGCTGATTGGTGGAGAGCGCAGGATAGTCCACCAAGCCGGAAAGTCCGCGATGCGCCTTCCATTCGTCACCCTCGCTTTGCTGATCGCCTCGGCGGCGACCGCGCCCCCTGCGAGTGCCACGCCGGACGCGCCGTCGCCGATCCTGACCAGCCCGGATGCGAAAGATGCGCTCAGTTATGCCCGTCCGGAGATCGCGCGCGTCACGCACGTCGATCTCGACCTGACCGCCGATTTCAACGCGCACGTCATGCGCGGCACCGCGACGCTCGATATCCTCGCCCGGCCCGGCGCGCGCGAGATCGTCCTCGACGACAAGGACCTCGTCATTTCGCGGATCACCGATGCGCGCGGGCGTCCGCTCAAATGGTCGGTCGGTGCCAGCGACGATTACAAAGGCGCGCCGCTGACGATCGAGATCGGCAACGCGCGGCGGATCGTCATCACCTATCGGTCCGAGCCGAAGGCGCGCGCGCTCGGCTGGCTGGCGCCGGCACTGACCGCAGGGAAGATAAAGCCCTATCTCTACAGTCAGGGCGAAAGCATCAACAATCGCAGCTGGATCCCGACCCAGGACAGTCCGGGAATCCGCCAGAGCTGGTCGGCCAAGATCACCGTGCCCTCCGATCTCGTCGCGGCGATGAGCGCCGAGCGGCTGACCCCAGCCGGCATCCCCGCCGCGCGCGGCTGGCATAGCTATCGCTTCCGCATGGACCATAATGTCCCGCCCTATCTGATCGCGCTCGCGGTCGGCGATCTCCGCTTTCAGGCGATCGACGCGCGCACCGGCATCTACAGCGAGCCGAGCGTGCTCGCCCAGGATGCGGCCGAACTGTCCGACACCGGCAAGATGGTGACGACTGCCGAGAGCCTCTACGGCAAATATCGCTGGGGCCGCTACGACGTGCTGGTCCTGCCCCCTTCCTTCCCGTTCGGCGGGATGGAAAACCCGACGCTCACCTTCGCGACCCCGACGATCGTCACCGGCGACAAGTCGAACGTCGACGTCATCGCGCACGAGCTGGCGCATAGCTGGTCGGGCAATCTGGTCACCAACGCGACCTGGTCCGATTCGTGGCTCAACGAGGGGTTCACGACCTATTTCGAGAACCGGATCGACGAGGCGCTGTATGGCAAGGAGCGCGCGGCGACCCTGGCGGACCTGTCGTGGGACGACCTTCAGCGCGACCTGAAGGCGGCGCCCGATGCCAAGGCGACGCGGCTGCATGGCGATCCCGAAGGCGTGTACGGCGAGCTCGATTACACCAAGGGTTCGACCTTCCTGCGCACGATCGAATATACCGTCGGGCGGGCGCGCTGGGACGCCTATCTGCGGTCCTATTTCGATCGCCATGCCTTTCAGCCGCAGACCACCGCGGGGTTCCTCGCCGATCTGCGCGCCAATCTGATCAAGGGGGATCAGGCGCTCGAGGCGAAGCTGAAGCTCGACCAATGGGCCTATGGAACCGGCTTGCCGGACAATGCGGTCCATGTCCGCTCGGCGACGCTTGCCAAGATCGATCAGACGCTAGTTTCCGTCGAGGCCGGCGCGCCGATCGGCTCGATCGATGCGTCGCATTGGTCGACGCAGGAATGGCTGCGGTTCCTCAATGGGTTGCAACGCAAACAGTCGACAGAGCGGCTGGCCGAGTTCGATCGGGCGCTTGGTCTGTCGACATCGAGCAACGCCTATATCCGCTCGGCCTGGCTCGTGCTGGCGATCGGCAATCGCTACGACCCGGCCATCCCATCGATCGCGCAATTCCTGCCCAGCGTCGGGCGCGGCCTGCTGATCCTGCCGGTCTATGCCGCGCTCAAGGCGCAGGGCGATTGGGGCCTGCCGATCGCGCGCAAGGTCTATGCGACCGCGCGGCAGGGATACCACCCGACGATCGACGCCACGATCGACAAGATGCTTGGCCCCAAGGCCTGACCGCGCGGGGCGAGCAACGGGTGGAACGGGAGATCGCACGGACGCGTTGCGTCGGTGACGACGGCTCGCCGCTGGTCGTGATCGAGTATCAGCATGTCGAGCGTCGCAAGACCGATAGCGGTGAGCGCGCCTATCCCGGCGCGCGACGATCGGCACTCGCGAGTGGCGGGCCGGTGCGCTCGCTGGGCGACGGCGTGTGGGAAGTCATCGCGACGGGCGAAGTGCTGCGGCGGGCGTGATCGCGCCGCAGACGGTTGACGCGGGCACGCCATGCGTCAATGCGCGCGCGCATGACCTCCAACCATCCTCCCCATGACCGCGTCTGGGCCGACGAAGCCGTCCGGCTGATCGAGGCCGACTATAATCGCTCGGCCGATACCCATCTCATCCCGATCCCGCTGCCGCGATTTCCCGGCGTCCAGCTCTATCTGAAGGACGAATCGAGCCATCCGACTGGGAGCTTGAAGCATCGCCTGGCACGGTCGCTGTTCCTCTATGCTTTGTGCAACGGCCGAGTCGGGCCCGACACGACAATCGTCGAAGCATCGAGCGGATCGACCGCGGTGTCGGAGGCCTATTTCGCGCGCATGCTGGGACTCGACTTCATCGCGGTGGTGCCGCGCGGCACGTCGGCGGAGAAGATCGCCGAGATCGAATTCTACGGTGGCCGCCCGCATTTCGTCGAGCAGGCGGTGGAGGCAGCCGGCGAGGCCGCGCGGCTCGCCGGCGAGCTTGGTGGCGTGTTCATGGACCAGTTCACCTTCGCCGAGCGCGCCACCGACTGGCGCGGCAACAACAATATCGCCGAAGCGATCTTCGCCCAGATGGCGCTCGAACAGCATCCGATCCCGCACTGGATCGTGTGCGGCGCGGGGACCGGCGGTACTTCGGCGACGATCGGGCGCTATGGCCGCTACCGCCGGCTCGCGACGCGGATTTGCGTCGCCGACCCGGAAGGGTCGGTGTTCCACCGCCACTGGGCGGATCGCGGCGTCACCAAGCTCGACCGCTGCGCCAGTCGCATCGAGGGGATCGGTCGCGCGCATGTCGAGCCCTCGTTCGTGCCCGAGGTGATCGACCGGATGGAAGTGGTGTCCGACACGCGCAGCATCGCCGCGGCGCGACTGCTCAGCGAGCGATTGGGCCGACGGTGCGGGGGATCGACCGGCACCAATTTGTGGGCCTGCGCGACGTTGGCCGAGGAAATGGCGACAGCCGGCGCCGAGGGATCGATCGTCACCATCCTGTGCGACGACGGCAACCGCTATGCTTCGACCTATTTCGACGATGCCTGGCTCGATCGGTGCGGGATCGACTGGAAACCCGAGGCGCGCGATCTCGCGGACCGGCTGGGCTGGAACGGCGGCTGAACCGCGATGCTATAGCCGCGTCGCTCCGGCCTCGCGGACATGGTCGAGCGTCGGCATGCCGTTGACCGCCATCATCAGGTCGGCTTCGGCCAGGATGCATTTGAGGACGTGCGCCGCGCCCTCGGTGCCATCGAGCGCCAGTCCATAGACGAACGGCCGTCCCACCCCGACCGCGCGCGCACCCAGCGCCAGCGCCTTGATCGCGTCGCTGCCCGAGCGGATTCCGGAATCGAACCAGACTGGAACGTCGCCCGCGGCTGCGACGACGTCCGGCAGCATGTCGATCGCCGCCATTCCGCCATTGGCCTGGCGTCCGCCATGGTTCGAACAGAAAATCGCGTCGGCGCCCATGTCTACCGCTTTGCGCGCATCGTCGGGATGACAGATGCCCTTGAGCACGATCGGCATCTTGGTGACCGACTTGAACCACGCCATGTCATCCCAGGTGAGCGGCCGCGCGAACAGCGAGCCCCATAGCATGACCGCTTCGGGCAGCGCCTGGGCGGGATCCTTGCCCAGCAGCTTGCGGAAGACCGGATCGACGAAATAGTTGGTCAGCACATGGCCGCGCAGTTGCGGGAAATTGCCGGCGTTGAGGTCGCGCGGGCGCCAACCGGTCACCCAGGTGTCGAGCGTCACCACCAGCGCGCGATAGCCCGCTGCCTCGGCCCTACGGATCAGACTCTCGGCCAGATCCCTGTCGCGCGGCGTGTAGAGCTGAAAGAAACCCGGCGTGTCGCCGAGATGCTTCGCCACCTCTTCCAACGGGTCGTTGCCCAAGGTCGATACGGTCATCGGCACGCCGGTCATTGCGGACGCCTTGGCCGCGGCGATGTCGCCATGCTGGTTCGGTGTGCAGATGCCGGTGACCCCGATCGGGCTCATGAACAACGGGCTGTGATATTTGTGGCCGAATATCTCGGTCGACAAATCGCGGCTGGTCGTGCCGACCATCATCCGCGGCACCATGCCCCAATGATGGAAAGCGGCGGCGTTCTGGTCCTGGGTCCATTCGTCGCCGCATCCGCCCTGGACATAATTGAGCACGTGCGGCGGCATCGCCGCGGTCGCGCGCTGGACGAGCGCGGCGTAGTCGACCGGCACTTTCGGCAGCACCCCGCGCAGGCCGGCGCCGTAGATCTCGTTTTGATAATCGCCGAAATGCGGCATCGTGCTTCTCCCGTTCAGCGTTTTATCGCGGCGGATCGCATGGCGTCGCCGAATAACGCGGCGCCGGTGCCGGCTGCTTGACCCCATTTACCTCTATGAACGTTCCGCGCGCTTTGTTGTGAGGATGATCCGCCACTTCGTCCCACGCCAATACCGGCGCGAAACAGATGTCGCTCGCTTCCATCGACGCGCACCATGCGTCGCGGGTCTTCGTTCGGAAAATCTCGGTCAGCCGCGCCTTTTGCGCCGGCCATTGCGTGCGGTCATATTGATTGTCGAACAGCGGGTCGCCGTTGAGGCCAAGCGCTTCGCGGAGCAGCGCATAGAATTGTCCTTCGATCGAGCCGATCGCGACGAACTTGCCGTCGGCGGTTTCGTAGGTGTCGTAAAACGGCGCTCCGGTATCGAGCAGATTGGTGCCGCGCGCGTCGCTCCAAATGCCTTGGGCGCGGAAACCCCACATCATCGCCATCAGCAATGCCGACCCGTCGGTCATCGCGCAGTCGATCACTTGCCCGGGCGCGCCATTCTTCACCGCGAGCAACGCGCTGACCATAGCGAAGGCGAGCATCATCGCGCCGCCGCCGAAATCGCCGGCCAGATTGATCGGCGGAGTCGGCTTCTCGCCCACGCGGCCAAGCGCGCCGAGGACCCCCGACAGGGCGATATAATTGATGTCGTGCCCGGCGGCCGCGGCATAGGGGCCGTCCTGGCCCCAGCCGGTCATTCGGCCGATCACCAGCTTGGGATTGTCGGCGAGCAGCACCTCCGGACCGATCCCCAGCCGCTCGATCACGCCGGGCCGGAATCCCTCGATCATCCCGTCGGCGGTCTTGAGCAGCGCGCGAAGCTTGGCGATATCGTCGAGCGCTTTGAGATCGAGCGTCTCGATCGTCCGCGACCGCAGCAGCGGATCGCCGCCATGGCGCGCGGTCGGCCCACGGGGATCGCCGCCCGGCGCCGGCCGATCGACGCGGATCACTTCCGCGCCGTGGTCGGCGAGCATCATGCCGCAGAACGGTCCAGGGCCGATGCCGGCGAGTTCGACGATGCGGATGCCAGCTAGCGGACCGGGCATGGATTCTCCTACCTTCCTCAGCCCCTCCCCTGAAGGGGAGGGGCTTACTGTTTCTTCACCTCACCGCGGCGCCATGCGAATGGCGCCGTCGAGGCGGACGTCCTCGCCGTTGAAATACGAATTCTCGATCATCGTCAGCGCCAGCTGCGCATATTCGGGCGGATTGCCGAGCCGCTTGGGGAACGGGACCGAGGCGGCAAGCGCATCCTTCACATTCTGCGGCGCGCCCTGCATCAAAGGCGTCTCGAAAATGCCCGGCAGGATCGTGTTGATCCGGATGCCCTCGTTCATCAGGTCGCGCGCGATCGGCAGCGTCATGCCGACCACCCCGCCTTTCGACGCCGAATAGGCCGCCTGGCCGATCTGGCCGTCCTCCGCGGCGACCGACGCGGTCATCACCATCGCCCCGCGCTCGCCATCGACGCCCGGCTCGAGCGTCAACATACCGGCGGCAGACTTGGCGACGCAGCGGAAGGTCCCGACCAGGTTGATCTGAATGAGCCAGTTGAACGCTTCGAGCGGGAAGTGCTTGATCGATCCGTCTTCCTTCGACCGGCTGGCGGTCTTGACCGCATTGCCGGTGCCCGCGCAGCAGACCAGAACGCGTTCCTGGCCATGCGCCGCGCGCGCCTTGGCAAAGCCGGCGTCGACGCTCTCGTCGCTGGTCACGTTGACCTCGCAGAACACGCCGCCAATCTCGCCGGCGAGCGCTTCGCCCTTTTCGGTCTGCAGGTCGAAGATCGCGACCTTGACGCCCTTGGCTGCCAGCGCACGCGCCGTCGCGGCACCAAGGCCTGAGGCTCCACCGGTAACGACCGCGGCTACCGAATTATCGAGTTTCATTCTTCTCTCCTCTAAGCGTCACCCCAGCGAAAGCTGGGGTCTCAAGCCGAAGCGCGACGCAAGAGCCGCATGAGATCCCAGCTTTCGCTGGGATGACGGTGATTGTTTGCCTTGTTCAGAGCCGCTCGACGATCGTGACGTTGGCTATGCCGCCGCCTTCACACATCGTCTGTAATCCCCAACGCTTGCCTCGCGCCTTCAGCGCATGGAGCAACGTCGTCATCAGCTTGGTGCCCGAGGCCCCCAATGGATGGCCGAGCGCGATCGCCCCGCCATTGACGTTGAGCCGTTGAGGGTCGGCACCGATCACCTGGAGCCAGGCGAGCGGAACCGGCGCGAACGCCTCATTGACTTCGTACAGGTCGATATCCTCGATCTTCATGCCCGCGCGCGCCAGCGCTCGCTGCGTCGCCGGCAACGGCTCCTCGAGCATGATCACGGGATCGCCGGCGGTGACGGTCAAATTGTGGATGCGTGCCAGCGGAGTCAGGCCGTGGTCCTTGAGCGCGCGCTCGCTGACGATCAGCACGCCCGATGCGCCGTCGCAAATCTGGCTGGCCGAGGCCGCGGTCAGCACGCCGCCTTCCTGGAGAAGTTTCACGCTCGCCATCGATTCGGGCGTGGCGTCGTAGCGGATGCCCTCATCATGCAGGTGGAGGACGGTATTCCCCTCTTCATCGACGATCTCGATCGGCACGATCTCGGCGTCGAACGCGCCCGCTTGGGTAGCAGCAGCCGCGCGACGGTGGCTTTCGAGCGAGAAGGCGTCGAGCTGCTCGCGGCTGAAGCCGTATTTCTGCGCCATCATGCCGGCGCCGACGAACTGGCTGAATCCCTGAACGCCATAGCGATCCTTGATCTTCTGCGACCAGGGTCCGATGCCGATGCCGAGCTGCGCGGGCGCCGAGCTGGCCAAGCCCATCGGCACGCGAGTCATGCTCTCGACCCCGGCGGCAAGCACGATGTCCTGCGTGCCCGACATCACCGCTTGCGCGGCGAACTGGATTGCCTGTTGCGAGGAACCGCATTGGCGATCGATCGACACCGCCGGAACGCTGTCGGGGAGCGACGACGCCATCACCGCGCTGCGGCCGATATGCCCCGATTGCTCGCCGGCCTGGATGACGCAACCCATGATGACGTCTTCGACCGCGGCGCCGTCGATCCCGGCACGCTCGACCACCGCGTCGAGCACCTTGCCCGCGAGATCGGCCGGATGCCAGTCCTTCAGCTTGCCGCCGCGCCGTCCGCCGGCGGTCCGCGCCGCCGACACGATATAAGCCTCCGCCATCCTCTCACTCCTTTTTATCGGTTTCAGTTAGCCACTGGTTTACGCTTGCGGCAAGCGCATTTTCGTGTGGACGGTATGGTCTGTCAGTGTATTGGCACGGCTCCTCCCCTCATCATTGTGAGCAACACATGCCCGGAGGCACCATGATCGAACGCAACGGCCTGAAAATCGCGAGCGAACTCGTCGAGTTCGTCGAGGCGCGCGCCTTGCCCGGAACGGGGATCGATGCCGACGCCTTCTGGACGGGCGTCGCGGCGATCTTCGCGGCGTTTGCTCACGACAATGCGGCCTTGCTTGCCAAGCGCGACCTGATCCAGGCGGAGATCGACGGCTGGTTGGCCGAGCGCGCCGGCGAACCGATCGACCAGGCCGAATACCAGCCATTCCTCAAATCGATCGGCTTTCTGGTCGACGAACCGGCGCCGTTCGCGGTGACGACGCAGAATGTCGATGCCGAAGTCGCGACCATGGCCGGTCCGCAATTGGTCGTGCCGGTGCTCAATGCGCGCTTCGTGCTCAACGCCGCCAATGCGCGTTGGGGCAGCCTGTACGACGCCCTTTACGGCACCGACGCCATTCCCGGCACAGCCAAGCCTGGTGGCTATGATCCTGAACGCGGGAGCCAAGTGATTGCCTGGGCAAAAGCGTTCCTGGACAAAGCGGTGCCGCTCGCCAACGGAAGCTGGGCCGCGCTGGCCAGTGCGCCGGTCCTGGCCGATCCGGCTTTGCTCGTCGGACGCGCCGGTGACAATTATCTGTTCCGCCACAACGGCCTGCACATCGAAGTGGTGATCGATCGCGAGCATCCAATTGGCAGGACGGACCCCGCCGGGATCGCCGACGTCATCCTGGAAAGCGCGATCACGACGATCGTCGATCTCGAGGATTCGATCGCTGCGGTCGATGCCGAGGACAAGGTCGCGGCTTATGCCAATTGGCTCGGCCTGATGCGCGGCGACCTGGAGGATACGTTCGAGAAAGGCGGTCGGACACTGACTCGCCGCCTCAATGATGATCGCCGTTATATCGCGCCCGATGGCAGTGAGCTGGTATTGCGTGGCCGCAGCCTGTTGTTCGTGCGCAATGTCGGCCATCTGATGACCACGCCGGCGGTGATCCTGGCCGACGGCGGTGAGGCGCCGGAGGGTATCCTCGATGCGATCATGACCAGCCTGATCGGCCTGCATGACCTCAAGGGCCTCGGCCGCTTCCGCAACAGTCCGGCAGGGTCGATCTACATCGTTAAGCCCAAGATGCACGGGCCTCAGGAGGCCGGTTTCACGAACGCCCTGTTCGATGCGGTCGAGGAGATGCTCGATCTACCCCGCCATACCATCAAGGTCGGCGTGATGGATGAGGAGCGCCGCACCTCGGCCAATCTCGCCGCCTGCATCCATGCGGTGAAGGACCGCATCGTCTTCATCAACACCGGCTTCCTCGATCGCACCGGTGACGAGATCCATACCAGCATGCAGGCCGGGCCGATGGTGCCCAAGGGCGAGATGAAGACCTCTGCCTGGATCAAGGCTTATGAGGATCGCAACGTCCAGATCGGGCTCGCCTGCGGCCTCAGCGGCAAGGCGCAGATCGGCAAGGGGATGTGGGCGGCACCCGACCGCATGGCCGACATGCTCGAGCAGAAGGTCGCCCATCCGATGACCGGGGCGACCACCGCCTGGGTCCCCTCACCCACCGCGGCGACCTTGCACGCGACGCATTACCATCAGGTCGACGTATTCGCGCGCCAGAAGGAACGCGCCGCCGAGCCGGTCGCGAGCCTGAACGACTTGCTGTCGGTACCGCTCGCGCTCGGCCGCAACTGGACGCCGGACGAGGTTCGCGCTGAACTCGACAACAATGCCCAGGGCATATTGGGCTATGTCGTACGCTGGATCGACCAGGGCGTCGGCTGTTCGAAGGTGCCCGACATCCACGACATCGGGCTGATGGAAGACCGCGCGACCTTGCGCATCTCCAGCCAGGCGCTGGCCAATTGGTTGCTCCACGGCGTGTGCACGCCTGAAGAGGTCGAAGCGGCGTTCGGACGCATGGCGGCCAAGGTCGACATGCAGAACTCGAGCGACCCCGCCTATCGTTCGTTGGTCGCCAATCCTGCGGGTCCGGCATTCCAGGCAGCGCGCGCGCTGGTGTTCGAGGGAACCGTTCAGCCCAACGGCTATACCGAGCCGCTTCTTCATCGTTTTAGATTGCAGAAGAAAGCATCTTGAGAACGAACTATTAAAAATTGTACAAAAGAGACACCCCTATACATCCAGTTCTATGCACAGCATTACGTGAAACTTGGCTTGATTTTCGAGACGAGATGCGAGAAGCGCTCGATCTGCCGCCGAACTCATCTGGCGAGTAACTTAATACGTGCAAAATAGTCGCACTTCTATTAGGTAGATCTCACCGGATTCATCCGGACCGTTCGATCTGCGTTTGGGGGTTACAGGGATGATACAGGCAATCAAAGCTGGCACGGCAGCAGCCGTGCTCATCGCCGGCATCGTGGCAGCGCCGGCGATTGCGGACACGGGCCGCAATTTCACCGTCTATAATGGCAATGCCGACGTGTCGGTGCAGCGCGTCTGGACGGCCCGCTCCGGGGAGTCGAAGGACCCCTGGCACGAGGTCGACATGAAATATGCGATCAAGCCGAAGAGCTCGTCGAACTTCACGCTCGGAACCGGCGACGTCTGTCTCTACGACATCAAGATCCAATTCTCGGATGAGGTCACGCAGCAGTTCGACAATATCAACGTCTGCAAGGGCCAGACCGTCAACGCGACCTGACGCGAAACGGTTGGAGGGGAAAATGACGGCGGCGAACCAAGGTTCGCCGCCGCTTTCGTTTGCGCGTGCTTGGTGGATTCAATTGCAATTTCGTCAGCAGAACATATCATGAACACCCTATGCCCGAGTCGTCTGCCTCACTGAGTCGGTTGCGCCGTCGCGTCGCGCGCATCGAGGGTCCGCGCGTCTCGGGCGGTCCGGCGCGGTTCGCCACCGGGCATGCGGCGATCGATGCGTGGCTGGGCGGCGGGTTGGCGCGCGGACGCTTGCACGAAGTAATGGCGGACGACAGCGAGGATGCCGGCAGCCTGTCGGGATTCGCCGCGATGCTGGCGCTGCGTATCGATGCCGGAAAACCTTCATTATGGCTCAGGACCGAGGCGGCGGAACGGCGGGCGGGCAAGCTTTACGCCAGCGGATTAAATGAAATTGGTCTCCATGGCGGTGACCTCATTCTCGGGCTGCTCGGCGACGACGCGGCATTGCTCAAGGCCGCGAACGATGCCGCGCGCTGTGCCGGGCTCGGCGCATTGGTGGTCGAGAGCTGGGGGGAGCCCAAGCCGCTCGATTTGACCGCGACGCGACGGCTGATGCTGGCGGCGGAAGCGTCGGGCGTGACCGTGCTGCTGCTGAGGGGCGAAGCGCGCGAAAGCCCCAGCGCCGCCGACACGCGCTGGAGAGTCTCTGCTGCCCCCTCGATCGCGCTTGCCGCCGATGCGCCGGGGCCGCCCGCCTTAGACTTGGAATTGTTGCGCCGCCGCGCCGGCCCCGCCGGACGCCGCTGGCGCGTGGAGTGGAATCGTGAACGACGTACCTTCCAGCCCAGCGACAGCCAGGCGCTACCTGGCGCTGTTCTTCCCCTGGCTGCCGGCTGAGCGCATCCGCATCACGCGCCCGCATCTGTTCGCGGGCCGTGCCGGTGCGCCTTATGCGCTGACCGAGAAGGTCAAGGGCGCGCTGCGCGTATATGCGGTCGATCTGGAAGCCGCGCGTTTGGGAATCGAGCGCGGCATGACCCTGGCCGATGCCCGCGCGCGGCTGCCCGAACTCGAAGCGTTCGACCATGTCCCGCACGACGATCATTTGTGGCTCGAACGGCTGGCCGATGGCTGCACGCGCTATACGCCCTGGGTGATGCTCGACGCACCCGATGGACTGGTGCTCGACATCACCGGCTGCGCCCATTTGCTTGGCACCGAAACCGCGCTCGCCGCCGATGTGCTGGCACGACTGGATCGGTTGGGCGTCACCGCGCAACACGCCTTTGCCGCCAATCCCGACGCCGCCCGCGCGATGGCGCGATGGCGCAGCGTCGGCGCCAATGAGGACGAGGCGGTCCGCCGCCTGCCGGTCGTCGCGCTCGGGCTCGAAGAGGAAGCGACGACGGCCTTGAAGCGGGCCGGACTCAAGACCGTCGGCGATGTCGTGGCGCGCCCCTTGTCGGCGATTGCCGCGCGGTTCGGCAGCGACGCCGCAACCCAGGTCAGGCGGATCATCGGCGAAGCCGACAGCCCGTTGACTCCCCGCATCGTCGCGCCGCCCTTGTTCGTCGAACGGCGCTTTGCCGAGCCCGTCGCGCGCACCGAATTCGCGTTGACCGTATTGGGAGAATTGATCGGCGACGCGGCGGTCAAGCTCGATCAGACGCATGAAGGCGGACGCCGGTTCGAGGCGCGCTTCTTCCGCACCGACGGGCTGGTGCAGCGGATGGCGGTCGAAACGGGCCGGCCAACCCGCGACGTGGCCGCCGTGCTGCGGCTGTTCCGCGAACGGATCGAGACGCTGGCCGATCCGATCGACCCCGGCTTCGGCTTCGACCTGATCCGGCTCGACGTGCCGGTGGCAGAGCGGCTCGACGCGGCGCAATTGCGGCTCGAAGGCGGCGCGGTCGGAGAGGCCGAACTGGCGCAATTGATCGATCGTCTGTCGACGCGGGTCGGGCGCGGACGCGTGCGCCGCTTCGTACCACGCGACCGCCATTTGCCCGAACAGGCCGAACTGATGCTGCCCGCCACCGATCCCGTTCCACCGGGAAACTGGCCCGAGCTCGAAGCGGGCGAGCCGCCCTTACGCCCGATCCACTTGTTCGACCCGCCGCAATTGATCGACTCGATCGCCAGCGAGGTCCCCGACGGGCCGCCGCGCCAGTTCCGCTGGCGGCGTGTCCTGCACGAGGTCGCCCGGGTCGAAGGACCCGAGCGAATCGCCACGCCCTGGTGGGGCAGCCGCCAGGCACCGACGCGCGATTATTACCGCGTCGAGGACCGCCGCGGCCGCCGCTTCTGGATCTTCCGCCACGGCCTGTATGGCGAAGTCGCCGAGCCGGGTTGGTACATTCATGGGCTGTTCGCATGAAGAGACTCGCACAAAGACACGAAGCCACGAAGAGATTCTGTTCGCGCAGAGGCGCAGAGGGCGCAGAGAAGTTGTCTCATCTGCTACGTCTCGCGTCAGCGAGACCTTCATCTCCATTCGCGATCGAGAATAAGGGAGCCGCTACCGCGGCTCGATCGCTATCTCTGCGCCCTCTGCGCCTCTGCGCGAACCAATTCTTCCTTCTTCGTGGCTTCGTGTCTTTGTGCGAGCAAAATTTCAGAGCGGCGGGCTAGTATGGCTGAACCCATCCGCTTCGCCGAGCTGGTCGCCGCGACCAACTTCTCGTTCCTGCGCGGCGCCTCGCATCCGAGCGACATGGTCGGCGAGGCGATCGCGCTCGGTATGCGCGCCATCGGTATCGCCGACCGCAACACCGTTGCCGGCGTGGTACGCGCGCATGTCGCGCTGAGGCAGGCACGCGAGCAATGGAATCCCGCCTGGGCCAAGGCCAAAGCGCGGCACGAGGCCGACCGGCCGTGGGAAGAATTTCCTCATCCGCCCGATCTGCCGTCCCCCGCGCCCGACTTCCGCCTGATCGTCGGCGCGCGGCTGGTCTTTGCCGATGGGACGCCGGACATCGTCGCCTATCCGGCGACGCGATACGGTTGGGGCCGGCTGACGCGGCTGCTGTCGCTGGGCAATCGCCGTGCGACCAAGGGGGGCTGCCTGATCGGTATCGGCGACCTGATCGCACATCACCAGGATTTGATGCTGATCGTACTGCCGGAGAGCAGCTTCGACGAGGAGGAGAATGAGGCGCTGCCGGAGAAGCGGCAGATCAGCCAGGATCAGGATCGCGGTTTCCTGCGGCTGGGTGAAGAGGATGAAGTCGAGGCTACGAACGTCATCCCCTTTCCCGACCGTCATGCCGGGCTCGTCCCGGCATCCACGGAGCCGCAGACCCCAGGACAAGTGGTGGAGTGGACCCCGGCACAAGGCCGGGGTGACGACGGGTCGCTAGAGGAGGTGCTTTCCCGTCTGAGACGCGTCGTTGGGGACCGTATATGGCTAGGCGCCTCCATGCCCCGCGCGGGCCGCGACAAGCGCCGCCTCGCCGCGCTCGCCGCCATCGCCCGCACCGCGCGCGTCCCGTTGCTCGCGACCAACGACGCGCTCTACGCTACCCCCGAGCAACGCCCGCTGCACGATGTCGTCACCTGCATCCGCAAGGGCACGCATGTGAAGGCCGCGGGCAAGCTGCTCGAGGCCAATGCCGAACGCCATCTCAAGCCGCCGGATGAAATGGCGCGGCTGTTCCGCGACCATCCTGAAGCGGTGACGGAAACCGACATCCTGCTCTCGCGCATCGGCTTCACGCTCGACCAATTGAGCTACGATTATCCCCACGAGCCCGTGCCGACAGGCTGGGACGCGCAGGAATGGCTCGAGCATCTCGTCTGGCAGACCGCGCTCGAACGCTATGATTATCGCGTTCCCGACAAGCTCTATGCCCTGCTCTACGAGGAATTCACGCTGATCAAGGAGCGCGGCTACGCCCCCTATTTCCTGACCGTCCACGACATCGTCAATTTCGCGCGGAGCTGCGACCCACCGATCCTGTGTCAGGGGCGTGGATCGGCGGCGAATTCGGTAGTGTGTTTCCTGCTCGGCGTGACCTCGGTCGATCCGATGCAGCACGATCTGTTGTTCTCGCGCTTCGTCTCGGCCGAGCGCGACGAGCCCCCCGATATCGACGTCGATTTCGAGCACGAACGGCGCGAAGAAGTGATGCAGTACGTCTATCGCCGCTATGGCCGTCACCGCGCCGCGATCGCCGCAACGGTGATCCATTACCGATCGCGCAGCACGGTGCGCGAGGTCGGCAAGGCGTTAGGCATGACCGAGGATGTGACCTCGCGCCTCGCGAGTACCGTCTGGGGCAGCTATTCGAGCCATTTCGAGGAAGAGCGCGTCTCGCAATCCGGGTTCGACCTGGCCAATCCCGACATTGCGCGTCTCAAGTCGCTGGTCGACCAATTGCTCGAATTCCCGCGCCATTTGTCGCAGCATGTCGGCGGCTTCGTGCTGACCCAGGACCGGCTCGACGAGACCGTGCCGATCCACAACGCCGCGATGGAGGACCGCACTTTCATCGAATGGGACAAGGACGATATCGACGCGCTGCAATTGATGAAGGTCGACGTGCTCGCGCTCGGCATGCTGACCTGCATCAAGAAGGCGTTCGACCTGATCGAGGCGACCAGCGGCGAACGGCACACGCTCGATACCATCCCCGGCGAGGTGCCGGCGGTCTATGACATGCTGTGCGATGGCAACAGCCTGGGCCTGTTCCAGGTCGAGAGCCGCGCGCAGATGAGCATGTTGCCGCGCCTGCGCCCCCGCATCTTCTACGATCTGGTGGTGCAGGTCGCGATCGTCCGACCGGGGCCGATCCAGGGCAATATGGTCCATCCCTATCTCCGCCGCCGGTCGGGCAAGGAGAAGGTCGACTTCCCTGCCCCGTCACCGCGCTTCGGCCGCCCCGACGAGTTGGCAGAAGTGCTCGGCAAGACGATGGGCGTGCCCCTGTTTCAGGAACAGGCTATGAAGCTGGCGATCGTCGCCGCCAAATTCTCGCCCGAGGACGCCAATCGTCTGCGCCGCGCGATGGCGACGTTCCGCAATGTCGGCACGATCCATCATTTCGAGGCCAAGATGGTCGAAGGCATGGTGAAGCGCGGGTACGAACGCGACTTCGCGCAGCGCTGCTACGATCAGATCAAGGGGTTCGGCAGCTATGGCTTTCCCGAAAGCCACGCGTTGGCGTTCGCGCGATTGGTCTATGTCTCGGCCTGGCTCAAATGCTTCCACCCCGCAGTGTTCGCCTGCGCCCTGCTCAACTCGCAGCCGATGGGATTCTACGCGCCGGCGCAGATCGTCCGCGACGTGCAGGAAAAACATGGCGTCGCCGTGCGGCCGATCGACATCAATGCCAGCGGCTGGGACAATAGCCTGGAGCGCGACGGACAGGATCTCGCGTTGCGATTGGGGCTCCGTCAGGTCGATGGTTTTCGCGAGGATTGGGCCGAACGATTGGTCGAGGCACGAGCCGCGGCGCCTTTTACCTCGATCGAGGAACTCGCCCGTCGCGCGCACCTGCCCTCGCGCGCCTTGCGGTTATTGGCTGATGCCGATGCCTGGGGATCGATCGGCCAGGGACGGCGCGATGCCTTGTGGGAAGTGCGCCGCACCCCGTCGGACGAACTTCCCCTGTTCGCCGCGGCCAGCGCACGCGAATTGGGCCGGGAAGAAGATGCCGCGCTGCCGGCCATGCCGCTGAGCGAGGAAGTGGTCGCCGATTACGAACTCACCCGCCTGTCGCTCAAGGGCCATCCGATGCAATTCCTGCGGCCGATGTTCAGGTCGGAAGGCGTGCTGAGCTGCGCAGAGGTGAGCAAGGCGCGCAACGGATCGCGCGCCACCGTCGCCGGCGTCGTGCTGGTCCGCCAGCGCCCGGGCACGGGCAATGCCATCTTCATCACGCTCGAGGACGAAACCGGCATCACCAACGCTTTGTTATGGGCGCGAGTGTTCGAGACACAACGACTGCAGGTGATGGGATCGCGACTGATGACGATCGATGGAGAGGTCCAGCGCAGTTCCAAAGAAGAAGGCAGCGTCGTCCATCTGATCGGCGCGCGGGTGATCGACCGCACCGCCGACCTCGCCCGATTGTCCGAAGATCATGTCGCGCCGCCGCCGACCGCGCGGGTGGATTTCGAGCTGTCCCCCGACCCGCGCTACACCGCCGACGCCCATGGCCGCCATCCGCGCAACGTCCGCATCCTGCCCAAGTCGCGCGATTTCCATTGAGACGCGCCAGTAACCGGCTTTGCGTCCGGGCGACATTTTCACTCTGCCTCGGCTTGGTGGAATCGCGTAACGCCCGAATGCCATGATCTTTCGCGACGCAATTCTTGCCGATCTGCCGACGATCGTCGCCATGCTCGCCGAGGAACAGATTGGCGGCCGTGCCGACGACCCGTCCGAACCGCTCGATCCCGCCTATCTCGCCGCGTTCGACGCGATCGATCGCGATCCCAACCAGTGCCTGATCGTCGCCGAATTGGACGGCGCGATCGTCGGCACGATGCAGCTGAGCTGGCTTCCAGGACTGCTCAACCATGGCGCGTGGCGTGGCCAGATCGAGGCGGTGCGGATTGCCAGCGACAGACGCTCGCTCGGCCTCGGCGCCGCGATGATCGGCTGGGCGGTCGAACGTTTCCGCGAGCGCGGCTGCTTCATGGCGCAATTGACGTCGAACAACGACCGCGTTGCCGCGCATCGTTTCTACGAACGGCTCGGCTGGAAAAAGAGCCATAGCGGGTTCAAGCTGGAACTGGGATGAGGCCATGAGTTTACGCCTCCCCGGCGAAGGCCGGGGCCCAATTGCAGCCAATTCGGTTGGCTGGGACAACGCGACCCATTAACGACAGCGCAACTGGGCCCCGGCCTTCGCCGGGGAAGCGAGGATGTAATGCCGGGCAAATATTTCGACGAATGGCAGATCGGCGAGATGATCGAGCACCCGTTGCGCCGCACGGTGACCGAGACCGACAATCTGTTGTGGTCGACCATGACCCACAACCCGCAACCGCTCCACCTCGACGCCGAGGCGGCCAAGGCGAGCGAGTTCGGCCGCATCCTGGTCAACGGCACCTTCACGTTCAGCCTGATGGTCGGGATCACCGTGGCCGAGACGACGATGGGCACGCTGGTCGCAAACCTGGGCTATGACAAATTGGTGATGCCCAAGCCGGTGTTCATCGGCGACACGCTGCACGCGACCAGTGAAGTGACCGAACTGCGCGAGAGCAAGTCGCGGCCGAACGCCGGCCTGGTGACGTGGAGGCATCGCATGCACAACCAGCGCGATGAGGTGGTGTGCGAGTGTCTGCGGACGGCGTTGTTGTTGCGGGCTCGTTGAGCATGATGAGAGGGTTAGCCGTCCTTTTTCTATGCTCTACAGCGGCATGTTCCGTGCCGACTGGCAATCCCGCCGACATCCCAAACCAGTATGCGCTGACCGCTTGTCGCGTGGCCGAAGGCAAAATCTCACGAAGCTATGCACCAACCGTAACGCCCGTTCTTCGCAACGTTTCATGCCAGCCAAACGGCCTATTAGGCCGCGAGCTAAGTTGCGCTTTCGAGGCCAGAGCCGTGAACATTATTGATCAGAAGATTGTGCCGGGAACCAATTGGATTCGAGGAACCGGCAAATTTCGTCACCTAGCCACGGGACGTCCGAAGGATGCCAAGAGGTGGTGCGCGACCGATTGGTCAGACAACCTAAACCACAGCCAGGAAACCGGCTTCGAGGTCGACTAAACCGTAAAGCTCTCCCCACACCCGCACGCGCCCTTGGCGTTGGGGTTCTGGAACACGAAGCCGGCGGCGAAATCGTCCTCGACCCAGTCCATCGTCGAGCCGATCAGATAAAGCACCGACGCGCCGTCGACGAAGAAGGTGCCGCCGGGCGTCTCGATCCGCTCGTCCATCGGGTTGGCGGTGGTGACGTAATCGACCGAATAGGCCAGCCCCGAACAGCCGCGCCGCGGGGTCGACAGCTTGACGCCGATCGCGCCCTCCGGCGCTTTCGACATCAGCTCGGCCACGCGCGCCTCGGCGCGTTCGGTCAGTATCACGGCAGCGGGTCGCTGCCTCAGGGTCGTCGCCACGTCTTCACTCCTTCTCCCCTCCCGCTTGCGCGTTCCGGGTCGGGGGAGGGCTTGTCACCGCTCTAGGACAACATGCCCTCCCCTAGCCCCTCCCGCGAGCGGGAGGGGAATAATTACAGCATTCCCAATTCCAGCTTCGCGTCGTCGGACATCTTCTGCGGGTCCCAGGGCGGGTCCCAGACCAGATTGACGTCGGCGACCGCGATTCCCGGTACGCTGCCGACGCGCAACTCGACCTCGGCCGGCATCGATTCCGCGACCGGACAATGCGGCGTGGTCAGGGTCATGGTGACTGCGGCATGGCCCTCATCGGTCACCTCGACATTATAGATCAGCCCGAGGTCGTAAATGTTGACCGGGATTTCGGGGTCGTAAATCTCCTTGAGCGCGTCGACCACCGCCTCGTACAGCGCCCCACCCGGCTCGCCGCCCGACAGCGGCTCCGGCTTCTGCGCCAGGAATCCGGCGAGATAGTCACGCTTGCGCTCGAACGTCTCGGCCGGCGCCTCGACGCGCGCCTTGGGCGGCGCTTCCACCGATGTCACTTCGTCCACTTCGATCTTCCGTTCTTCGTTCATCCGAAGATTCCTACCCAAAAATCCGCGTCACACGTTCGACAGCTTCACCAAGCGCCTCGACATCCGCCATCGACGAATAGACCCCGAAGCTCGCCCGCGCCGTCGCCGGCACGCCCAGCGCCTCCATCAACGGCTGCGCGCAATGATGCCCGGCACGGATCGCGACCCGGCTCTCGTCCAAGATGGTGGCGACGTCGTGCGGATGCACCCCCTCCACCGCGAAACTGACGATACCGGCGGAGTCTTCCGGACCGAACAGCCGCACCGAATTGATCCGCGACAAGCGCTCGCGCGCGGCGGTCACAAGGGCCGTTTCGTGCGCGTGGATGCGCTCCAGCCCGATCGCCTCGACATAATCGATCGCCGCATGCAGCCCGATCACGCCGACGATATGCGGCGTCCCCGCCTCGAACCGCCCCGGCGCCGGGGCGTAGGTCGTCTTGGCGAAGGTGACGCGATCGATCATCGATCCGCCGCCCTGATAAGGCGGCATCGCGTCGAGCAGATCGTACCGACCCCACAACACGCCGATCCCGGTCGGGCCGTAGAGCTTGTGGCCGGAGAAAACGTAGAAGTCGCAGCCGATCTCGGCGACGTCGACCGGCATCCGCGGCACCGCCTGGCAGCCGTCGAGCAGGATCTTGGCGCCGACAGAGTGCGCGATCTCGGTCGCGCGCTTGGCGTCGAGCACCGATCCCAGCACGTTGGAGACATGCGCGAGCGCAACGAGCTTGTGCGCCGGCGTGATCATCGCCGCCATCGCGTCGAGATCGATCCGGCCGTCGGCTGTCAGCGGCACGGCGTCGATCTCGACCCCGATCCGCTCGGCGACCAGTTGCCACGGCACGATGTTCGAATGGTGTTCGAGCGTGGACAGCAGGATGCGGTCGCCCGCCTTGAGCTGCTCGCCCGCCCAGCTATGCGCTACGAGATTGATCGCCTCGGTCGCGCCGCGGACGAAGACGATTTCCTCGGGCTTGCCGTTGATGAACTCCGCGACCCGCTTGCGCGCCGCTTCATAAGCGAGCGTCATGTCGGCCGAGCGCTGGTACACGCCACGATGCACCGCGGCGTAATCCTGCGCATAACCGCGCTCGATCGCGTCGATCACCATGCGCGGTTTCTGCGCGGAGACGGCGCTGTCGAGATAATGCCAGCCGGCGGGAATCGCCGGGAAGTCCGCGACGACGTCGAGAGGCTGTAAATTCCCTCTCCCATTGGGAGAGGGAGGGAGGCGCGAAGCGCCGGAAGGGTGAGGGTCGACAACGGTTTCCATTACCTGCCCTCACCCTTCCCACTCGGCTCCGCCGAGTGGGCCCCTTCCCTCTCCCAAAGGGAGAGGGAGTTGTTCAACATCCGCTCAAGCGCGGCCTGCGCCGCCGCTTCGACCCGCGTCCGTTCGCCTTCATCCGCGATATCGTCGAAAACGCTGCCGACAAACGCCCGCAACAACAGCTTCTTGGCCTCCGCCGGCGCAATCCCGCGGCTTTCAAGGTAGAATAGAGCCATCGCATCCAGCTCGCCGACCGTGGCGCCGTGCGCGCATTTCACGTCGTCGGCGAAAATCTCCAGCTCAGGCTTGGCATTGGCGGTCGCGGTGCGCGCGAGCAGCATCGCCTTCACCGACTGGCTGGCATCGGTCTTCTGCGCATCGCGCGCGACCGCGACCTTGCCGAGATAGCTCCCGGTCGCCTTGCCGCCGAGTACCGAGCGTACGACCTGATTCGACGTCGCATTGGGCTCGACATGGTTGACCGTGGTGACGATCTCCAACGTCTGTTCGCCGCCGCCGAGCATCGCCGCACCGAGCTCGAAATGTGCGCCGTCATGCAGCGTCACGTCGATCGACACGCGGCCGAGCTTGCCGCCGATATTGAGCACGTGGAACGTCGCGCGCGCGCCCTTTTCGAGCACGATCGCGATATCCTTGACCGCCACCGAGCCGGCAGGAGAATCCTGCACTACGACGCGCGCAATCTCTTCGCCCGCGGCGACACGGATCGTCTCAGGCGGATTGAGCGGCCACGCCTCGGCCAGCGCATCGAGGTCGCTATAGCGCCACGCCTCATCGCGGCGGGTTGGGAGCGCGAGCAGGGTCATGATTTTGACTCGCACAAATTTGACTCGCACAAAGACGCTAAGGCGCGAAGCGCACTCACCTTCTTCGTGGCTTGGTGCCTTGGTGCGATCAAAAATGTAGAGGCGCCTGCGGCGCTGAGCTTCATCACGCCGCCACCGCTCCATAGCCTTCGCGCTCGAGCTCGAGCGCCAGCTCGGGCCCGCCGGTGCGGGTGATCCGCCCACCCTCCAGCACATGGACGAAGTCCGGCTTCACGTAATCGAGCAGCCGCTGATAATGCGTGATCAGCACCACTGCCTTGTCGGGCGCACGCATGATGCGGTTGATGCCGTCGCCGACCACCCGCAGCGCGTCGATGTCGAGCCCGCTATCGGTTTCATCGAGGATCGCCAGCCGGGGCGCGATGATCCCCATCTGCACCATCTCGTTGCGCTTCTTCTCGCCGCCGGAGAAGCCGACATTGACCGGACGCTTGAGCATCTCGGCATCCATCGACAGCGCCGCCGCTTCGGCGCGCGCCAGCTTGAGGAAATCGCCGCCCGACAACGGCCCCTCACCACGCGCGCGGCGCTGGCTGTTGAGCGCCTCGCGCAGGAACTGGACGTTCGACACGCCGGGAATCTCGACCGGATATTGGAAGCCGAGGAACAGCCCGGCGGCGGCGCGCTCATGCGGCGCCATCTCGAGCAAATCTTCGCCGTCGAAGCTGACCGATCCCTCAGTCACCTCATAGCCGGGCCGCCCGCCGAGCACGTAACCCAACGTCGACTTGCCGGCGCCGTTCGGCCCCATGATCGCGTGCACCTCGCCCGCATTCACGCTGAGCGAGAGGCCCTTGAGGATCGGCTTGCCGTCGATTTCGGCGTGGAGGTTATTGATTTTAAGCATATTTTCCGTGTCGTACTTTCAAGGATGCGCGGCGGCGTTTGCGATAGTCGATGATCGTCCAGACAATGAGCGCAACCGGGGCAACGATGAGTGCCAGCGAGATCGCCAATGTCTCCAGCGTCAGAGGCGACCAAGCCAAAAACATCAGGGCAACGAATAGCGAAACCGGCACGGCCGGGATCAGTACCAGCAGGCGGATCGCGGTGTTCATCCCGCCCCTCTATCGAACGAAACTCTCAATATTGTCGCCCTCGGAACCAACAATACTCCGTCACCCCGGCCTTGTGCCGGGGTCCACCAGGCCTCAAACTCCAGCGCGTGCGGCTCTGTGGATGCCGGCACAAGGCCGGCATGACGGGGTTGTCGAATGGTCATCCGACCGAGCCCTCCAGCGAAATCCCCAGCAGCTTCTGCGCTTCGACCGCGAATTCCATCGGCAGCTGCTGCAACACTTCGCGCGCGAAGCCGTTGACGATCAGCGCCACCGCCGCTTCCTGATCTAGCCCGCGTTGCATCGCGTAGAACAATTGGTCCTCGCTGATCTTCGAGGTCGTCGCCTCATGCTCGATCTGCGCCGACGGGTTGCGCACCTCGATATACGGCACGGTATGCGCCCCGCATTCGGAGCCGAGCAGCAGGCTGTCGCACTGGGTGAAGTTGCGCACGCCTTCCGCGGTCGGCGCGACGCGGACCAGCCCGCGATAGGTATTGTCCGACCGCCCGGCCGAGATGCCCTTCGACACGATGGTCGAGCGGCTGCCCTTGCCGAGATGGATCATCTTGGTGCCGGTATCCGCCTGCTGGCGGTTATTGGTCACCGCGACCGAATAGAATTCGCCGACGCTGTTCTCGCCCGCCAGCACGCAGCTCGGATATTTCCAGGTAATCGCGGAGCCGGTCTCGACCTGGGTCCACGACACCTTGCTGTTCTTGCCCTGGCAGAGCGCACGCTTGGTGACGAAATTATAGATTCCGCCCAGGCCGTTCTCGTCGCCCGGATACCAATTCTGGACGGTCGAATATTTGATCTCGGCATCGTCCAACGCGACCAGCTCGACCACCGCGGCGTGGAGCTGGTTCTCGTCGCGCATCGGCGCGGTGCAGCCCTCGAGATACGAGACGTAGGCGCCCTTGTCGGCGACGATCAACGTGCGTTCGAACTGGCCGGTATTCTCGGCATTGATCCGGAAATAGGTCGACAGCTCCATCGGGCAGCGCACGCCCTCGGGCACATAGACGAAGGTGCCATCGGAAAAGACCGCGCAATTGAGCGCCGCGAAATAATTGTCGTGCTGGGGCACGACCTTGCCCAGCCACTTCTTCACCAGTTCGGGATATTCGCGGATCGCTTCGCTGATCGACAGGAAGATGACGCCCGCTGACTTCAGTTCCGCGCGGAACGTCGTCGCGACGCTGACGCTGTCGAACACCGCATCGACCGCGATCTTGCGCGCGCCTTCCACCCCGGCGAGCACCTTCTGCTCCTCGATCGGGATGCCGAGCTTTTCGTAGGTCCGCCGGATTTCGGGATCGAGATCGTCGAGACTCTCGATCGTCTTCTTCGCCTTGGGCTCGGCGTAATAATAAGCGTCCTGATAATCGATCGGCGCGATGTCGAGTTTGGCCCAGTCAGGAGTTTCCATCGTCTGCCACAGGCGAAACGCCTTCAGCCGCCAGTCGAGCATCCACTGCGGCTCATTCTTCTTGGCCGAAATGTAGCGAACGGTCTCTTCGCTCAGCCCCTTGGGCGCGAATTCCTGCTCGACGTCGGAGGCGAACCCCCATTCGTACTTCTTGTTCGCGGCGGCCAGCGCCTCTGCGTTCTTCGTCGCCATTACAAATCCCCGACCGCGCAGCGGTCATAAAAAATCTCTGCGCTCTCTGCGCCTCTGCGCGCAAAAACTGGTTCGCGCAGAGGCGCAGAGGTCGCAGAGAAGATAGAAAGCGCTGCGCGCGGCATCAGGCTTGGACCTCCAGCGCGGGAGCGGCGGACAGGCTAGCAAGGGTCACGCCGGCCAGAGCGCCGCGGACGGCGCCGTTGACGGCATTCCAGTGCGGCTTCACGCGGCAGCTTTCCTCGACGCAGCAATCATGCGCGCCATGCTCGACACAAGCCGTCATCGCGATCGGCCCCTCGATCGCCTCGACGATATCGGCCAGGCTGATCGCCGCGGGAGGGCGCGACAGGCGAAACCCGCCGCCGGTTCCCCGCTGGCTCTCGATCAGCCCCGCAGACGACAGCTTGCTCACCAATTTTTGTACGGTCGGCAGCGGCAGACCGGTTTCCTCAGCCAGGCAAGTCGCATTGAGCCGCCCCACCCCGCCGCAATGGCGCGCGGCGGCGGACATCATCACCACGGCATAATCGGCCAGGCTGGACAGGCGCATTGTTGCGAACGACTCTCAAATCAGATCAAATCGATCCGATTGCCATGTGGGCGTGAGAGGAGCGAAGGTCAACCTGTTAAATTCCCTCTCCCATTGGGAGAGGGAGGGAGCGGCGCGAAGCGTCGCGGAAGGGTGAGGGCAGGCGAGAACGGCACTTACCTGCCCTCACCCTTCCCACTCGGCTGCGCCGAGCGGGCCCCTTCCCTCTCCCAAAGGGAGAGGGATTTACGTACTCGTGATCAACGGCCGTACGAGTCCCGACATCGCAAGCCGTTGCTGCACCGTAATCTCGGCCAGCGCGGTCGGACGATCGCGGATTTGCTTCGGGGTCAGACCAGTGAATTGCTTCACTTCGCGGATCAGATGCGACTGGTCATAGAAACCGCGACCGACCGCGTCATCGAAGCTGATGTCGCCACGGCACATCGCGACCGCCGCGCGCAACGCGCGATATTTGCGCGCCAGCAATTTGGGCGGCGCGCCATAGAGTGCGTTGCACTTGCGTTCGACCTGGCGGCGCGACAGCCCGGTGACCGCGATCAGGTCATCAATGTCGGGGGACGTCTTGCCTTCCAGCCATGCGTCCACCTGGTGCGCGAAACTGACCGATTCCCGCGTCGCCCTGCACGTGAGTTCGCGGACCAGCGCCTCCGCGATCAGCACGCGTTCGTCCATATTCTCGGTGCCTGCGATGGCACGAAACGCTGCTTCGGCGCGCGGGCGCAGGGCATCGCCTATCTCCATCGCGTCGTCGAGCATGTCCGACGCGTCACCGCCGAGCATCGCCGCCCAGCCCGCCGGCGTGATGCCGAACCCGAACAGCCGCACCGGCCCTTCGACACGACATTTGGTCGCCCCACTCGTCGGGCCGACGACGTGGATTGGGCCGGCATATTTCTCGCCGGTCGGAAAGTAATATGCGGCGAAACCAGGGCTCAGACGGAAACGGAACTGGGCATAGTCAGCCCGCTCCATGTCCTCGAACCACGGCACGTTGGCTCGAAAATTATAGAATAATGTTACGTGATCCGCGATATCGGGTGATGGAACCCGATAATCGAGTTGGATGTCCGACACGAAAGTTGCGCCCCTGTATGTTCTTTCGTTGGCCGGATTTTATACCATTTCGGACCGACCCGCCACCCAAAATGAGTATATCGTCGGTTTGGCTTAACATAAGAAAGCGGCCCGATTTTCTTTCGAAAACCGGGCCGTCGAGGGAAAGAACCCCCTCCCAGGGGCCCTTCGGGTCGCATGCTTGTCCTAGGCCCTTCATTGCCGAGTCGTATTGGACGGATTCGCCGCGCCGCAATTTTTGGTGATTTCCGTAACGTAAGGGGCTTTGACCCTCGCAGCGTGTCCTGCCATGGCCGCGCTCATGGCCTTTCTTGCTCGCCCATTGCTGTTCGCGATCGATGCCGAACGCGCGCATGGCCTGACCATCGATATACTCGCGGCTTGGGGAGTGGTCGGAACACCGCTCGCCGCGCGGCCGCCGTCGTTGCCGGTCACCGTGGCTGGGCTGACCTTTCCTAATCCGCTCGGTCTAGCCGCCGGCGCCGACAAGGACGGGCGAGCGATCGCCGGCTTTTTCGGCCTCGGCTTCGGCGCGGTCGAGATTGGTACGCTGACGCCCCTGCCGCAAGCGGGCAATCCCAAGCCGCGGCTGTTTCGCCTCGTTCCCGATCGGGCGGTGATTAACCGAATGGGGTTCAACAATGGCGGGCTGGCCGCCGCGCTGCCGCGTGCACGATCCGCGAGGCGCACCGGCATGCTCGGCATCAATGTCGGCGCGAACAAGGACGCCGCCGATCGCATCGCCGATTACGAGAACGGGGTGGCCGCCGCCGCGCCCATCGCCGATTATGTCACGATCAATATCAGCTCGCCCAACACGCCGGGTCTGCGCGACCTGCAGCACGGCCCCGCGCTGACCGACTTGCTTGCCCGCGCCGCCGCGGCGCGCGGGACGACGCCACTGTTCCTCAAGGTCGCGCCCGATCAGGAACCTGCGCAAATCGATGAAATCGCCCGTGCCGCGATCCATGCCGGAATCGACGCGCTGATCGTCGGCAACACCACCGTCAGCCGCCCCTCATTGTCCTCCCCCAACGCGGACGAAAGCGGTGGGCTCTCGGGCGCGCCGCTCGCGACGCTCGCCGCGCAACGACTGCGCGATTTCAGGACGGCGACCGGCGGCGCGCTGCCGCTCGTAGCGGTCGGCGGGATCGACAGCGGTGCCGAGGCCTATGCCCGCATCCGCGCCGGCGCGAGCCTGGTGCAGATCTATACCGGGCTCGTCTATGGCGGCCCATCGTTACCGGGACGAATCGTGCGCGATATGGACGCGCTCATGCGGCGCGATGGTTTCGCTCAGATCGCAGAAGCAATCGGGGCGAGCTGACGTCGTCAGCCACTACGGAGAACCATATGGCAATCTTCTCGGTCATCCACTTCCTGATCTTCGCGCTCATCTTCGCGATCGTTCTGCTCGCGCCGATCGCGGTCATCGTGGGGCTGATTATCGCGCTGCGCCGTAACCGACGTCTATAGGTCGCGCCGCCGCAACGCCTTGTCTCTCATTCCCATGCCGTTAGGGTCGTTCGCCATGAAAAAGCTGATCGTCGCCGCCGCCATCGCCCTCTCCACCATGGCGGCATCGGGGTCCGCCCGACAACCCGCGCGGATCGCCAAGGTCGTCCAGCCCGCCGCAGTCGGCATGGTCAGCGCCGCCGATCCACGCGCTGCGGCGGCCGGGGTCGAAATCCTCAATGCCGGCGGCAGCGCGACCGACGCGGCGATCGCGACGATGCTCGCGCTCAACGTCGTCGAGCCGCAAAGCTCCGGGATGGGCGGCGGCACCTTTTTCGTTCGCCACGACGCGACGAGTGGCAAGATCAATACGATCGACGGGCGCGAGGCGGCGCCGATGGCCGCCGACGACAAGTGGTTCTACGACCCCAATGGCAAGCCGCTGTCGCACTTTGCCGCTGTCCCGGGCGGGCGCAGCGTCGGCGTGCCCGGCCAACTCCGCGTGATGGCGATGGCGCACGCGCAATCCGGCAAGCTGCCCTGGGCGCGGCTGTTCCAGCCCGCGATCCGGCTGGCACGCAACGGCTTCCAGGCGTCGCCGCGGCTGGCCAATGCGCTGACCCAATATGCCGCGCACATGGACGCGAACGCGCGCGCGATCTTCATGGATGCGTCGGGTAAGCCGTGGCCGGCGGGCACGATCATCAAGAACCCCAAGCAGGCCGAGTTGTTCGATCGCGTCGCTCGCCTCGGCCCGGCGGCCTTCTATACCGGCGGCACCGCCCAACGCCTGGCGACGACGGTCAACAACGCCCAGCGCAATCCGTCGAAGATGACGGTTGCCGACATCGGCAGCTATCGCGCCAAGCCGCGCACGCCGCTGTGCGGCACCTATCGCGTCTATCGGATCTGCGGCATGGGCCCGCCATCGTCGGGCGGGTTCACCGTGCTGATGATCCTGAAGCAACTCGAGCGCTTCGACATGACGAAGCTTGGCAAGGATTCGCCGGTCGCCTGGCATCTGTTCGCCGAAAGCTCACGCCTCGCTTACGCCGACCGCGACATGTATGTCGGCGATCCGGACTTCGTGAGCGTGCCGCTGGCCGGCCTGCTGAGCCGCAATTACATCGCCTCGCGCTCGGCATTGATCTCACCCGACAAGTCGATCGCCGATGTCGCCCCCGGTACGCCGCCGGGCGCCCCCCCGCGCAAACGCGTGCCGGCGAGCGAGACTCCGGGCACCACCGACCTGGCGGTCACCGACAAAGCGGGCAATGTCGTCGAAGTCACCACGACGATCGAGGGGCCATGGGGATCGGGCCTGTCGGTCGACGGCATCATGCTCAACAACGAGCTGACCGATTTCGACATCGTGCCCGACAAGGATGGCTATCTCGTCGCCAATCGCGTCCAGAGCGGAAAACGCCCGCGCAGCTCGATGGCGCCGACCATCGTCTATGGCCCCGACGGCAAGGTTCGGCTGGCGGTCGGCGCCGCCGGCGGATCGACGATCATCGCCCAGGTGGCAAAGGCGATCGTCGCGGTAGTCGACTGGAAGATGAGCGCGCAGGACGCGATCGGCCTCGGGCTCATCTATGCGCCCGGCCAGACGGCAGTCGCCGAGTCCGGCACGCAGGCAGAAACGATGGCGCCGCAACTGCGCGCGCTGGGCGAGAAGATCGTTGTCTCACCGCTCGGGCTCAAGGCCAATGCGATCGAACGCGTCGGCGGCAAATGGGTCGGCGCCGCCGATCCACGCAGCGAAGGCGTCGCGATGGGACAGGACGGCAAGGTGACCGTGATCAGGCGGATGGGGATGGCGCCGAACCGTCCGTCCGAATAACGTCGCCCATGACGCAGTCGAAAGCGGCGCGTCGTAAGGGAGAGGACCGGATGCGGCAGATCGAGAAATTCCCCAACCTGGTCGCGATGTTCTTCGCGCGTGCCCAGGCCGGGGGCGACCAGCCGTTCCTGTGGCACAAGCAAGGCGACGCCTGGGTTCCGCTCAGTTGGGCGGAAACGGCGCGCCAAGTCGCGAGCCTGGCGACAGCGCTGAAGGCGATCGGACTACAGCCCGGCGACCGCGTCATGCTGGTCAGCGAAAATCGCCCCGAATGGTGCATTAGCGATCTGGCAATCATGGCCGCCGGTTGCGTGACGGTGCCGACCTACATCACCAATACCGAGCGCGACCACAGCCACATCATCGAGAATTCGGGCGCGCGCGTGATCATCGTGTCGACCGCCAAGCTCGCCCGCCCGCTCCTCCCCGCCGCCGCCCGCGCCAGCGAGGCGAAGATCGTGATCGGGCTGGAGGAGTTGCGCATCGGCCAGACCGACCTCGTCTATCATAACTGGTCGAAGCTAATCGCCGATCACCCGGCACAGCCCGACGACTTGTCGATCGCCGCGAACCGCGATGATCTCGCCTGCATCATCTACACCTCGGGCACTGGCGGCGCGCCGCGCGGGGTGCGACAGCATCACGGCGCGATCCTGCACAATGTCGAAGCCTGCTGCACGCTGATCGCCGAGGATTTCGGTTGGGACGACGAGGTGTTCCTGTCGTTCCTCCCCCTCTCCCACGCTTACGAGCATACCGGCGGGCAGCATTTCCCGATCGGGCTCGGCGCACAGATCTATTATGCGGAAGGGTTGGACAAGCTCGCCAGCAATATCGAGGAAGTCCGTCCGACGATCATGGTCGTCGTGCCGCGCCTGTTCGAGGTGCTGAGGACGCGAATCTCCAAGGCGGTCGAGAAACAGGGCGCCCTGTCCAATTACCTGCTCGGCCGCGCGGTCTCGATCGGCGGCAAGAAGGCGGCGGGCGGCGTGCCGTTCTACGATCAGCCGATGAACCTGATCGTGAAGTCGCTGCTGATGCCCAAGATCGCCGAGCGGTTCGGCGGGCGGATCAAGGCGATGGTGTCCGGCGGCGCCCCGCTCAATCCGGAGATCGGTATCTTCTTCCAGTCGCTCGGCCTGACCTTCCTGCAAGGCTATGGCCAGACCGAGGCGGCGCCGGTGATTTCCTGCAACCGCCCGCGCGCCGGCCTTAAGATGGACACGGTCGGCCCGCCGCTCGACGGGGTCGAGGTCCGTATCGCCGAGGATGGCGAAATCCTGGTCCGCGGCGAACTCGTCATGCACGGTTACTGGCGCAATCCCGAAGAAACCGCGCGCGTCCTCAAGGATGGCTGGCTGCACACCGGCGACATCGGGATGATCGACGACAAGGGCCGCATCAAGATCACCGACCGCAAGAAGGACCTGATCATCAACGACAAGGGTGACAATGTGTCGCCGCAAAAGGTCGAGGGCATGCTGACCTTGCAGCCCGAGATCGGCCAGGCGATGATCGCCGGCGACCGGCGGCCCTATATGGTCGCGGTGCTGGTCGCCGATCCCGAATGGACCCAGGAATGGTGCGCCAAGACCGGGTCCGCGTGCAATGCGAAGGCACTCGCCGACGATCTCGACTATCGCGCCGCGCTGCTCGCCGCGGTTGAACGGGTCAACAAGGATTTGTCCGTGGTCGAGCGCGTCCGCCGCTTCATCCTGGCCGACGAACCGTTCACGATCGAGAACCAGCAGATGACGCCGAGCCTGAAGATCCGCCGTCACGTGTTGAAGGACGTGTACGGCCCGCGATTGGATGCGCTCTATAAAGCATGAATTCCCCTCCCGTTTACGGGAGGGGCTAGGGGAGGGCATGTCCCGTCAAGACAAAAGGTCTATCGACTCTTCAGAACGAGCGTTCAACTCGACCCGTTCACCACCGGAATCAGCTCGTAGATATCGAGCATCTGGTCGCCCTGCCCGTCATTCTTGACCAGCGCCATCCGCCAGCGGAACGGCGCGATGCGCTCGATCACGGCGGCGACGTCGCGTTGCCGTTCTTCCCCATAAGGCGGCGCCGATGCAGCCTGCTGCGGACGCAGCGTGCCCAGGAAGATGAGGCGCTTGCCCTTATCGTCGTCGAACAACCAGCCGCCGGGCAATTGCGTGCCCGTTTGCTTGGTGAAGCTCTGCTTCCCGTCGACCATGGCGATATAGCAGAAATCGGACTTGTAGCTGACCACGCCGCGCCGGCCGCCAATCCTGACCAGCCTGCACTGATAGGATCCCGGCGACAGTGCGGGTGCGTCGAGCCCCGACTTCGGATCGAGCAACGGCCTCTCCGCCGCGACACGCGCCCGAGCACCGGCCGGAACTGCCGCGAGCATGCGCTGCATGCGATCGCCCAGACCCTCGATCCGCATCTGATCGTCGGCCGTCGCGGTCGCCCGCCAGCCGGTCGGCTGTTCGACGGGGGCACCGGCGGCGACGGTCACCACCGCCTTCGGACCCGTTGTGCATCCGGCCAGGACGACGCTCAGCGTCACCACTCCGACCAAGAACCAGCGCATCTCTGCCCCCTTCTCTTCGGCTAAATAACTTGTTTTCAGAATGTTGCCTAAAGGTGACCGGAGATAGTTAACAAAAGGTTAAAATCTGCGATGGGACGCAGGCGCCCGCGCGGTTGAACGCGCCCGGCGCACGATCCGTCGAACGCTCGCTAGGGCAACATCATTCCATGGGGCGCTTCTGCTCCAACAGAGGCGCTATGGAGAACTGGCGGCGCGCCTATTGCGCCCCGCCGGCAACGCTCAGCCCTTCCTTGGCAGCCACCGCTTTGGGCACGACTTCCATCGTCCAGTCCTTGTCGGGGCGCAGATATTTGGCCGCCACCGCCTGGAGATCGGCAGCGGTCACGTTCTGATAGTCGAGCAGGATGCTGCGTGCCGAGGCGATCTTGCGCGGATCATAGGCGGCACCCGATAGTAGGTTGAGCCAGAAGGTGTTCCCGGTCGACGCGCGCATCACATATTGCTGCATCGGCGTCTTCGCCCGCTGCAGTTCGTCGTCGCTGATCGGGTTCTTGACCAGGTCGATGGCGATCTCGCGCGACAAGCGGAAGAACAGGTCGGTCTTGTCCGGCGGCACCTGGCCGATCGCCATGATCCGCCCGCCGCTCGCGGAGCCGTCGGGCCAGCTCGACCCGACGCTGGGCGAATAGCTCGCGCCTGCTTCGGTGCGCAGCCGGTCATACAGCCGGTCGCTGAACACCTGCGCCAGGACGTCGAGCTTGCGGCTTTCGGGAATACCCTCGACACCGCCGCCGGTCGGCCAGGCGATCAGCGCGACCGCCTGATTCTCCTGCCCCGAATGCGTCCGCACGACCGGCGTCGCATTATGCTCGGGGAATTTGATCGGCGGCGCCGCGACGGCGGGGGCAGTACGCGGCTTCAGCGCGCCGAAGGTCGCCGCGACGGCAGCGATCGCCTCGTCGCCCTTGACGTCGCCAAACACTTCCACCTCGATCGGACCCGAAGCCAGGATCGGCTGCCAGAAGGTGCGGAATTGCGCCGGCGTCAGCGCCGATACAGTGGCCGCGGGTGGAATCCCCCAACGCGGATCCTTGTCATGCAGAAACCATTCGAGATCGCGGCTGAGTACGCCGTCGGGCGAGGAATCGAGTCCGGGATAGCCAGCCAGCATCACTGCCTTGGCGCGCGCCAGCGGCGCGGGATCCCAACCGGGCGCCTTCAATTTGTCGGCAAACAGCCGCAGCTGGTCCTTGTAATCCTGGGGCGAAGTGACGCCGGCGAGCGTGAAGGCATCGTCGTCGATTCCGAAATCGAAGCCGAGCCGCCGTCCGGTCGCGAGCTGGTCGAGCTGTTCCTGGCCCAGTTTACCGATGCCGCTGGGTACCAGCGCCATATCGCCTGCCCAGGCCGGCGTGCGGTGATCGGACGGGATGGCATTATACCCCCCGCCCCAGCGGACGCGGACATAGACGCGGTTGGTCTCGCTCGAATTGACGAACAGCAGCAGGCGCACGCCATTGGCGAACACCACTTTCTGCATCTCGAGATCGGGAATGCTCTCGGTGTTGACGACCTTGCCCGGAGGCCCCAGCGGCGGCAGCTTGGAAAAGTCGATCGCCGCCAACGCGGTACGCTTGGGCGCGAGCTTCGACACGTCGGCGTCGAGCGCGGCGGCCAGCTTGGTCGCCGCCGCCGGATCGGCGGTCGGCGTCGAGATGAAGGCGCGCGTCGCGTCGCCCTGGAACACGCGCTTGGTCGACGCCAGGATCGATGCCGGCGTGAACATGCCCTTGGCGCGCGCGTCGGTCAGGATCTTGTACGACACGTCGGGCGCCGCGACCGTCTCGCGGATGTCGAGCGCCTGGACCATGTTGTCGGCCTGCGCCGACCCCGCCTCTACCCGCGAGGTGTCGACGCCATTCTTCATCGCGGCATCATATTCGGCGAGCTCGCGATCGAGTTCGGCCTGGCTCGGCGGATTGGCCTGGGCATCGGCGATCACCGCGCGCACGTCCTTCAGCGCCTGTTCCCAATTGTTGCCGACCGGGACGATGTTGACGAACGTGCCGTTGACCGAGCGCGACACGTCGTCGAGGCTGACTTGCGCCTGGAGGAAGCTGCCGCCGGCCCGCGCGCGCGATTCCAGCCGGCGGTTGATGATCTGGACAGCGATCAGATCGACCAGGCGCTTCTGGTTGAACAGGATCAGGTCGTTGTTGAAATGCCAGGGGCGCAGCACCGCCATCGACACCAGGGTCGGCAGGCCGGGCTCGACCAAAGTGCCGGTGGTCGGCTGCTTGGTCGCCGGCGTGCCGAAATCGGGATCGGCGGGATTGGGACCCTTGCCCTTCCAGCTCGAGAAATTCTTGTCGACCAACGTCTCGAACACCAGCGGATCGATATCGCCCGAGATGATCACGACCGCGCGTTCGGGTCGGTACCATTTGTCGTGGAACGCGCGCAGGCTGGCCGCAGTGGCCGCCTCCAGCGTCTTGGTCGTCCCGATCGGCGAGCGCGTCGCGAACGGCTGCCCCGCGAAGATCGTCGCGCGCTGGGCGTCGCCGAAGCGCACCTGCGGCCCCGGCGCCTCGCGTTGCTCGGCCATCACCACCGGCCGCTCCGAATTGACCACCTTATCGTCGAAGCTCGGCGCTTCCATCATCCCCGACAGGATCTTGAGGCTCTCGTCGACCGTGGCCGGCGTGGCGGACGGCAGATCGAGCTTGAACACCGTCTGGGTAAAGGTGGTCTGCGCGTTGGTGTCGCTGCCGAAGGTCGCGCCCAGCCGCTGCCAGGTGCGCTTCGCCTCATTGTCGGCGACATATTGGCTGCCCCGGAACACCAGATGTTCCATGAAGTGCGCATATCCCTGTTCGCTGTCGTCCTCGTACAAGGAGCCCGCATCGATGCGCACACGGATCGACACCTGCCCGGGCGGCACGCCGTTCTTGCGCACCGCATAACGCAGGCCATTGGGCAAGGTCCCGAAATGCCACGCGGGATCGGGCGTGATGTCGCTGCCCTTGAACAGCCAGGGCGAGCGATCGACTTCCGGACGGACGGCAAGCGGCGCCGTCGAGGCTGGGGTCGGGACCGTCTGCTGGGCGATCGCCGGAAGCGACATCCCAAGGGCAATGGTGACGAGGACGGCGAGACGCGGAACGCGGAACGTAATGGCCATTGCGCCTGTGTACGGTGTCCCCCGACGAGCGGCAACCGTCCTCACCTAGGGTGCGGACCTATTACTCTGCACCCTCGATGCCAAAAGGCCATATCCTACCCCTTGTGTCGCCTTTTTTTCGACCCAGATCAGGGCTAGCGGCAATTGTGCGCTGCCGCATCAGCGTAGCGTATTCGACATTTTTTGGCTCGATCGGCCCTCGTGCGACATTTGGTGCCGGTCCCGTTGGACGATGAAGAGGCTTTGTGAGCGTCGATCAACAGCTGGAGCCGCCGATATTGCGGCAGAAATCGGGCAACGTCGCCGAAGGCAGCGTGCCCAATATGACCGTGATATCGGGCACGTCACAATGGGATAACGCGCCAATCGGCGGCAAGGCCGAGAAGCGACCGTTCATCATCCGCTATGGCAAGCATTTGCGCGGGTTCTTCGACCGGATGATCGCGACGTCGTCGCTGGTGCCCAACGACCCGGTGCTCGACGTCCGCGACTTTCCCTGGACCCAGCATCTGCGCGACAATTGGCAGGCGATCCGCAACGAAATGCTCGACGCGGCGATGGGCGACAAGTCGCCGTCGCTTTCGAGCATCTCGCCAGACCATCGCGCGATCGCCCCGGTCAACAAGTGGCGCAGCTTCTTCTTGTGGGGGTACGGCTATCGTATCGACGAGAATATCGAGCGCTGTCCGACGACCACCGCAACCGTTGCGAAGATCCCCAACCTCAACAGCGCGTTCTTTTCGATCCTCGCGCCGGGCACGCACATCCCGGCGCATCGCGGCGTGACCAAGGGGCTGATCACCTGCCATCTCGGCCTGATTGTCCCCAGGGACGGCGATGTCCGCATGCGCGTCGACGACCGTATCGTGCGCTGGGCCGAAGGCGAGACGTTGGTGTTCGACGACACCTATGATCACGAGGTGTGGAACGACACCGACAATATCCGCGTCGTCCTGCTCATCCAGATCAAGCGCCCGTTGCGCAACCCCGGCAAGTGGATCGCCGACACCTTCCTCAACGTCGTCCGCCGCTCGGCCTTCGTCCAGGAAGCGCGCGATAACGTAATGGCCTGGAACGACGCGGTGAAGCAGCTGGATGTCTGACTGATCGCAGCGGAATAGCCCCTGCTATTCCGCGGCTTGCGATCAGTCCGGCCGGCGGCGCCGGGAGGCGCCGACCGACGGCGCGGATTCACTCCGCGCCGTCACTTTCCCAAATCTACCGTCCCGCCAAACCGGAACGCCCCCCGCCCCGTTTTCGTTAACGGAGCGACGAAGCGCGCCTACTTGCCCGCATCCCGAACCGACGGAGATGATTATGGAACGCGCTTCCGAGACGCTAGCCGATCCGCTTGTCAGATCCGCCGCGACGCGATGATCGCTCCGCCGCGCCCTTGCTGGAGCAGGACTGCGCTGGACAGGCCCGCCGGCGCCGCCGGAAGCGCGAGGCGCAACCGGGCGCCGGTCCATTGTCCCAACGGTACCAGCTGGCGCACCACGTTGCGATGCGCGATCGTGCGTCCGCCATTTTCGCCGGCGCGGATCGGCACCGCGATCGTCCGGGGATCGTAGCGTACCAGCCAGACGGTCGCGGTGCCCTTGCCCGTGCCGATGGTGAGCGACCCATCGGCCTGGGCGATGGTCGGCCCGGTTGTCGGTCGCCTAAAACGACGAATGGCGGCGTCGACTTGAGCCGGATCGCCACCGGTCACGACGCCACTTCCGTTGATCACCATTTGCGGCGTCGCGACGTAAGTCCTGCCGCTCGTCCGGGCATAGTCCCATTGACGCTGCGTGAAGGCCGGGTCGGCAAACGTGTCCTTCCAGCCGAGCTGGTCCCAATAGGTCACCGCAAAGCTGAGCGGCAGGACGTCGGGGCGATCGGCGAGCGCGTTGAGCACCGCATCCGCGGGCGGGCAGGATGAGCAGCCCTGGCTCTGGTACAATTCGACCACGGTCGGGTTGGCGGTGTCGACCGCGGCATTCGATTGCGTCGAACAGGCGCCGGTGAGGGCCAGCAAGGCGATCCAAAGCATCTTCATATCGAAACAGGCCTTTCCTCGATCTTCGTGATCAACCCGTCGGCCAGCCACTGGCCCAGCAACTGGCCGGCGAGCGCGATTCCCCTTTCCTGCCCGAGCGCCGTGACGATCCCGTCGCACATGGCGGCGAAAGACAGCCCACCCCGCGCCGCCAGCAATGCCTGGCGCTCGATCTGGTCGATCGCGCGGAAGCGCGAAATCTGCTCCTGTCTCCAGACCAGAATGGCGCCCGCTTCAGGCAGCGGCTCGACCGCCGGCGGCACATCGCCTGCCGCCAGCGCAGCCCAGATCGCCGGGGCGTTCGTCGACAGGTCGCCAAGATCGAGCGTCGGCGTGAAATGCAATGTAGCATTGTCCCAATCGACGTCACCAAGCGTCGCGGCGTCGACCGCTGACGCGTCGAACCCGACGAACGCCTCCCCCAATGCGCAGTCGATCCAGGCCAGTTCGGCGACTTCGGGATCGTCCGGATAGAGCAATGCCAGCGTTGCGGGAAAATCGCGCGAATAGGCGTCGAGCGTCCAGCTGCTCGGCGGCACGCGCTCGATATGGGCGATGACCGCTTGCCGGAACGCGGCGTCGCCGAGCCAGTCGCGCGTTCGCGCGAAACTATCCTCCAGGCACGCCACGAGCTGGGCGCGATAATTGTTCAGATAGACCCGCAACCCCGGCGCGGCATCGTCGCCGAGCCGCCGCGCCGCCCAACGATCCTCGCGGATCAGCCAGTTGCGCAAGTCGCGCTGAAGCTCGATCAGACTCATGCCGCCCGCCGCAGACAACGCTGGCCGACATTCCGGGCTATCGCAAGTTCGCCGAGCAGATCGGCCAATGGCGGAATGTCGTCGTCGCGCTCGATCATCGTCGCCACCGGCCCCAATAGCGGCAAGACGTGCGCATACAGGTCCCATACCGACCCGGGCACCGGCCGATCATGCGTGTCGATGAGCAGATCAGCGCTTATGCTGTGTCCGGCCAGATGGATCTGGCGGACGCGATCGTGCGGCACGCCGTCCAGATAAGCGATCGGGTCGAAACCGTGATTGCTGGCGCTCACGAAGACGTTGTTGACGTCGAGCAGCAGGCCACATCCGGTGCGCGCGCACATCGCGTCGAGAAACTGCCATTCGGTCATGTCGGCCGGAGCAAAGTCGATATAGGTCGAGGGATTCTCGACCAGCATCACGCGGCCCAGTGCTTCCTGAGCACGATCGATATTGGCGCAGACGAGGTCGAGCGCTTCACGCGTATAGGGCAAAGGCAACAGATCGTGCGAGCTGAACCCCTCGATCCGCGTCCAGCTCAGATGGTCGGAGACGAACAAGGGATCGATCTCGTCGACCAGCGCGCGCAGCCGCGCCAGATAAGCGCCATCAAGCCCATCGGCCGAGCCGATCGACATCGACACGCCGTGCAGCGCCACCGGATAGCGCGCCCGCACGTCGCGCAGGATCTGGCGCGGGCGCCCGCCGTCGATCATGAAGTTCTCCGAGATGACCTCGACAAAGTCGACCGCCACCCGATGATCGAGAAACTCGGCGTAATGCGGCTTGCGCAGCCCCAGGCCGAAGCCGGCGAACGGAGCGATCACGATCTCTTCTCCTGCGATGGACAATGGCCCGGCCGCACGGTCGCGGCCGGGCCTGGGCACACTCAGTTCGGCGCCGTCAGGCTGCCGCCGGCCGTCTTGCAGGCTTTCGCGGTCATCGCCTTGAAGCCCTGGCCCTTGCAGTCGTTCTGGCCCTTGCAGTCGTGATTGCCCGACTTGCAGTCCGACTGGCCCTTGCAGCTGTTGACGCCATAGCAATGGACTTGGGCGCCGCCCTTGGCGATGGCGGCACTGGGCACGGCGGCGGCGGTGATCGCGACGATTGCGGCGGCGGTGGCGACGCTGACGCCGGTACGAAGAATGGTCATTGGGATCTCCCGAAAAGGATTGTGCCTGATTGGCCCTTCCGGTTCGCGGTCCCGATCGTCGCGGTTACAGGCGCCCGGAAATTACCAGCGCAGCAAGCGCGGGCCGAGCAAGGCGCCGGCCGACGCGGCCAGCACGATACCCAGCGAATACCAGGTCAACACGAAGATCGCCGACACTTCCGGGCAGTGGATGCAATAGACCGTTGCCGCGAACGCGCCCGCGGCGAGGCCCGCCGCGGCGCCAGCAGCGCGAAGGCGCGTCGGCGCGAGGCGGCGGAACGACCAGAGCAAGCCGACGAAGATCGGCGCGGCCAGCGTCAGCACTCGCCACGGGCAGACCATCCAGCTCTCGCCAAGCCACATTGCCAGCCATTCTCCCGGAGGCGTGCGCAGCAATTCGAGCCCGCCCAGCCCCGCTAGCAGCGCGACCGGGATCGCCAGCAGCCATAGCCATCGCAGCCGCGCGCTGTCGGGGCGCGCGAGCTGCGCCGTCACCACGACCGCGGCGATCGACAGCGAGATCGTGTAAGTCCACTTCATCCAGAAAGAGAAACCGTGCATCGCGACCGACAGGTCGGGACGTACGCCCATCACCGCGACGACGATCGTCAGCGAGACGATCAGGCCGCCAGCCAGACCGAGCCCGAGCCGCCATCCGACGCTGTGGCGCCGCACGCGAGGGACATCGGTCGACAATTGCGCGATCAGGTCGTCGGTGTTCATCGGCCACCTCCCTGAATGCGCGCCATCAGCGATTTTAGGCCGCGATGGACCGACACTTTGACATCGGATTCGCCCAGGCCATCGGCCGCCGCGGCTTCGGCGACGCTGAGGCCATCGATCCGGGTGGCGCGGATCATCCGCGCTTGCTTGACCGGGAGCGTGCCGAGCAGATCGTCAACATCGATCCGCGCGATCGACGCGCCCTCGAATGCTTCGGCGACCAGCAATTCTTCCATGCCCTCGATCGGCTGTAGCCGCCGGACGCGGCGAAAATGATCGATCATCTTGTATCGGGCGATGGCGAACAGCCAGGAAGCAAAGGGACGATCGCGATCGTAGGTGGCGCGGCGCGTGTGCACGGCGATCAGCGTTTCCTGCACCAGATCCTCGATATCGTCGGCGGAGCCATTGGCATGGCGCCGGTAATAGCTGCGAAGCAACGGCACGAGCAGGCGCAGCAACGACGTGTGCGCGCCGGCATTGCCGTCGAGCCCATCGATCATCAACCCGCGCAACTCGTCCTCGTTTGCCCGCATCTGCACTCCTCGGCAGGAGTTCGGCATAGCCGGCACTCAGGTTACACGGCGTGGGCAAAATTCCCGCCAGCATTTTTTGTAACCGTCGCTCGGGCCTTCCCGAACCGGCATCGTGACCTGGGCTTTACCTGCCTCCTTCCCCGGTCACCGCGCGGCCCGGCGATCCCCCCGTCCGGGCCGCGCGCCCTGGGCATCTCCATTCAAAGGAAAATGATCATGCGTTCCACTCACGCCACCCTGGCCGCCACGCTGGCTTTGGCCGTCGCCGGCACCGCTCTCGCCACCTCCGCCGCGGCCCAGACCAAGCCCGCGATGGAGAAATGCTATGGCGTGTCGCTCGCCGGCAAGAACGACTGCAAGGCTGGTGCCGGCACCAGCTGCGCCGGCACGTCCAAGGTCAATTATCAAGGCAATGCCTGGAAGCTGGTCAAGGCCGGCACGTGCACCTCGATCAAGACTCCCAAGGGCAACGGCTCGCTGACGCCCAAGGCCTGATCCTCCTCGACCGGAGCGCCCTGCGCGCTCCGGTCCACGATTTGGGAGAACTCCGATGACCCCGCTCTTGGCGCTCTACGAGCGCTTCGTTGGCCGCGTGTCGGCGCTGATGCCCGATGCCTTGCTGTTGCTCGTCGCGCGCTTCGGCGTCGCCGCGGTGTTCTTCATGTCGGGCCGGACGAAAGTCGATGGTATTATTCACATCACCGATGGTACCTATGAGCTGTTCCGTACCGATTATGCGTTACCGCTCATTCCGCCAGACATAGCCGCAGTCGCCGCGACCTGGTCCGAACATGTCTTTTCGATCCTGCTCGTGCTCGGACTGTTCACGCGCTTTTCGGCGCTGGCCTTGTTCGTCATGACGTTGACGATCGAGATATTCGTCTATCCCGATGCCTGGCCGACGCATCTGAGCTGGGCGGCGATCCAGCTGCCGTTGATTTTCCGCGGCGGGGGCGCCTGGTCGCTCGACGCGATTCTGCGCAAGGTCGTTGCGCGATAACGAGGATGCAAATCGGGCCTCACCGCCTTATGCGGGCCGCGAATGCCCGATTCCCCGTCCTCCACCTCACGCCATGATGCGCTACGCCGCACCCGCGTCCTGCTTCGCCGCCATGGGCCGACCGCGGCGGTCTGGCGGCGGCGGGTCGCGATCGTGGGCGGGGCGACCCTGATCGGCCTGGCGGCGATTGCTTTCGCGCGGACGGCCGATCGGGCGAGCGGCCTTTTCGATGCCATGACGGCGCGATATTGGTGGCTGCCGCTCGCGTTGACCCCGGCAAGCTATGTCCTGATCGTGTGGCTCACCAACCGGCTGGCGCCCGCCGCGCGCGGATCGGGTATTCCGCAGATCATCGCGGCCAAGCAAGATCCTGGCGCGGCTATGTCCGATCTTGCTTCCGGCCGGACGGCGATATTGAAGACGGTGCTGACGGCAGGTGCGCTCGCCGCCGGTGCTTCGGTGGGGCGCGAGGGGCCGACCGTTCAGCTCGGCGCGACGATCATGGCCTACACCCACAAATGGCTGCGCGTTCCGATCACTGCATCGGTGCTGGTCGCGGGTGCCGGAGCCGGCGTCGCGGCGGCGTTCAACACGCCGCTGGCAGGCGTGGCGTTCGCGATCGAGGAGCTGGCCGCCGCCTATGAGCAGCGCATGACCTTGCTCGTCATGACCGCTGTCCTCATCGCCGGAATGATCGCCCAGGGCGTGGCCGGCGATTACGTCTATTTCGGGATCGTCGGACAGACGCTGCCGCTCGGAACGGTGCTGATCGTGGCGCCCGTCGCCGGACTCCTTGGCGGCGCGAGCGGCGGCCTGTTTTCGCGCCTGACCTTGTGGTTCGCGCGTGGCGGCGCACAGCGTATTTCGGGCGGACGGCCATTGGCGCTCGCGGTCGCCTGCGGGTTCATCGTCGCGGTGCTGGGCATCGCCACCGGTACGACGTGGGGAACCGGATATGCCCCGGCCAGCGCGATGATCCACGGCCAGGCGACCTCGCTCTGGTTCGGTCCGGCGAAATTCGCGAGCACGTTGCTGACTGCGGCGGCGGGTTTGCCGGGCGGCATCTTCTCGCCAAGCCTGGCGACCGGCGCGGGTGTCGGTAACCTGCTCCACGTGTTGTTTCCCCACGAGCCGGCCGGCGCGATCATTTTGCTCGGCATGGTCGCCTATTTCACCGGTGTCGTCCGGGCCCCGCTGACCGCGGTCATCATCATCTCGGAAACGACCGGAAGCCGCGGTTTGATGCTGCCGCTGCTCGCGGCTGCGATCATCGCCGAGGGCGCCGCCGCATTGGTCTGTCGTGAACGGCTGTATCACGGCCTTGCGCAGGGCTTCTTGCCTAAGACCGATCCCCACTGACCGGCATGTCGGCGGGAAATCCGGACGCAGTCGCGCTTCGCCAACCGCAACAATCCGTTTCCGCCTCCACGCTTGATCATGGACGCCTTCCGGCCCACATGAGGATGATGCTGATCGAGACCGAAGCCACGCCCAATCCGGCGACCTTGAAGTTCCTGCCCGGCCGGACCGTGATGGATGCCGGTACGCGCGACTTTGCGACTCCGGAAGAGGCCGATGCCTCGCCACTCGCCGAAGCATTGTTCAATCTGGGAGATGTCACCGGCGTGTTCTTCGGCCGGGATTTCGTGTCGGTCACCGCGGCGCCCGGCGTCGACTGGCCGGGGCTGAAGCCCGACGTGCTGGCGATCCTGCTCGACCATTTCTCTGCCGGCATGCCGCTGTTCAAGCCGGCCTCGGCCGCCGGTATCAGCGTTCCCGGGGACGATGCGGGCCTGAACGACGATCCCGCCGATGCCGACATCGTCGCGCAGATTCGCGAGCTGATCGACACCCGCGTCCGCCCTGCCGTCGCGAATGACGGCGGCGACATCATCTATCAGGGGTTCGACAAGGGTAAGGTGTTCCTGCGCATGCAGGGCGCCTGTTCGGGCTGTCCGTCATCGACCGCCACGCTCAAGAACGGCATCGAGCAATTGCTCAAATATTACGTTCCCGAAGTTACCGAGGTTCGCGCGGTCTGATCCGGGCCAGTCGACGCCTTTCACGTATCAATTCAGGAGAATGGCCATGGGCGAGAAGCTCACGGACAGCGCACTCGATACGATCTTCCGCACCGCGCGCACCTATAACGGCTATACCGACGCCCCCGTCACCCAGGACGATATCAAGGCGATCTACGAGCTGGTGAAAATGGGCCCGACCTCGGCCAACCAGCAGCCCGCGCGATTCGTCTGGCTGCTGAGCCAGGATGCCAAGGACAAGCTCGCCGCCGCTGCCAGCGCGACCAATGCCGACAAGATCCGCAAGGCGCCGGCCAGCGTGATCATCGCCTATGACAAGGAATTCCACGAGCATTTGCCCGAATTCTTTCCGCACGTCGACGCGCGGCCCTGGTTCGCCGAGCCGGTATCGCGCGAACGCCACGCTTTCCTCAACTCGACGCTGCAGGCCGCCTATTTCATCATCGCGGCTCGCGCTTTGGGGTTCGACACCGGCCCCATGACCGGATTCGACAATGCCGCGGCCGACGCCGCTTTCTTCGCCGATCAGCCCAATTACCGCTCGACCATCCTCTCGACGCTCGGCCATGGCGATCCGGCGAGCATCTTCGGTCGCCTGCCGCGACCCGCGTTCGAGAAGTTCAACACTGTTCTCTGAGCAAAAATCGTCACGCCAGCGAAAGCTGGGGTCTCATGAGGCTTGAGCTGCCAGCTTTCGCTGGCATGACGGTCAAATGCGCACGCTCGTCATCGAAACCGCCACCGCCGCCTGTTCGGTCGCCCTGATCGAAGGGGCCGCCGTGGTCGCTTCGGCGCATGAGGTCGTCGGGCGCGGCCACGCCGAACGGTTGGTACCGATGATCGCGGCGCTGCCCGATGGCGGCCGCGCCGATGCGATCCTGGTCGATTGCGGCCCAGGCAGCTTCACCGGCATTCGCGTCGGCATCGCTGCGGCGCGGGGCCTTGGCCTGGGCTGGGGCGCGCCGGTCCGCGGTTTTTCTTCCCTGCCATTGGTCGCCGCCGCCGCCTTTGCCGCGGATGCCGATCTCGACCGACTTGCGGTGGTGCTGGAAGGCGGGCATGGCGAGGTCTTCATGCAGCCCTTCGCCCGCGATCCGCTCGTCGCCTCTGCCGATTTTGCCTCGCTTCGCCCCGAAGACGCGATGGCGCGACTCGACGCGACCGCGGTCGGCAACGGTGTCCGGTTCTTGTCGCAGGGCGGGCGCGAGCGGCTGCCCGATGCGGCGGATGTCGTCTTGCTCCCCCCTGCCCTGATCGACCTGCCGCCGCGGCCCATTTATGGCCGCTCGCCCGACGCCAAGCCGATGGTCGCCGCATGAGCACTGCCGCGGTCGACCTGCGCGAAGGCGATGTCCGCGATCTCGATCGGGTCGACCGGATCATGGCCGACGCCTTCGATCCGCGCTGGGGCGAAGCCTGGACGCGCAACCAGGTGATCGGGATATTGGCCGTCCCCGGCGTGTGGCTGACGATCGCCGAACTCAACGGCCGCGCGGTCGGATTCGCGCTGACCCGCGGCGTGCTGGACGAGGCCGAGCTGCTGTTGCTCGCGGTCATGCCCGAAGCACGCCGCCGCGGCGTCGGTGCGGCCTTGCTTCGCGCGGTGATGGCCGATTGCGCCACGCGCAAGATTTCGCGCATCCATCTGGAAGTCCGCGCCGGCAACGACGCGATCAAATTGTACAGCAGTTCTGGCTTTTCCAAGATCGGCGAACGCCGCGACTATTATCGCGGAGTCGATGGCAGGATGTATTCGGCGCTAACGCTTCATCGCAAGATTGCGTGAATAATCTCATTTGCTTGGGGTTAATCCTTGCGCTCCTACTCAAAATGGATCAAAGCCCCGCGGCGTTGGGGGATCGCAAATCTTAGTAGGGTCGAAGGAATCACGATGGAAAACACCAACGATATGCAGGAAACCTTGGTCACGTTGACCGCCGATATTGCCGCCGAATATCTCGGTAACAACAACGTCGCCGTTTCGGATATCGAACTGGTCATCCAGAACATTTATCGCGGGCTGTCGCGTCTCACGCCGCAGGCGCCGGCGCCCGAACCCAAGCAGGAACCGGCGGTTTCGATCCGCGCCTCGATCAAGCCCGACTATATTGTCTGCCTCGAGGACGGCAAGAAGCTCAAGATGCTCAAGCGCCACCTGATGACGCATTATCAGATGACGCCGGAACAGTATCGCGCCAAGTGGAACCTGGCCGCGGACTATCCGATGGTCGCCCCGAACTATGCCGAACAGCGCCGCACCTTGGCGAAGAAGATCGGCCTCGGCACCAAGCGTCGCAAGACCAAGTAAGCGAAGCGACGCGGATCTCCCTTCAGGGCGATCCCGACCGTGCGGGGCACGGTCGATTGGTTCGCTCCGGCGAAGCCGGAAGACACAACGGAAAGGCCGGGATCGCTCCCGGCCTTTTTCGTTAGGCTTCATAAGCGCGTCACTCGCTATCGGCGAAGCTACCGCGCGGCTCGCTAGCCGCATGTCGACCTCTCCGCTAATTGCGAATGACTCTCCACTTTCGCAACAAGGGTGTTGCGCCTATATCGGCCGCATGGCGCGCAACATCGACCTCGAAGCTCTTTGCCACGAAAAGGGATTGCGCATCACCGACCAACGGCGCGTGATCGCACGCGTGTTGAGCGAGGCGGAGGATCATCCCGACGTCGAGAAGGTCTATGCCCGTGCATCGGCGATCGATCCCGGCATCTCGATCGCAACCGTCTACCGCACCGTGCGCCTGTTCGAGGAAGCGGGCATCCTTGATCGCCATGATTTCGGCGATGGACGCGCGCGCTACGAGCCCTCGCCGGAAGCGCATCACGACCATCTGATCGACGTCGAGAGCGGCCGGGTGATCGAGTTCGTCGATCCCGAGCTCGAACAGCTCCAGAAACAGATCGCGGAGAAGCTCGGCTTCCGCCTCGTCGATCATCGGATGGAGCTGTATGGAGTCAGCCTCTCCCGCAAGGATTGAGGCTCGCCTTCAGGCGGCCAGGGGGAAACCGCAGCCGATTCCGTTGACCGGCCGACTCCGCATCTGGCGCCGCGCCGCCGGCATGGTCGCCGGGCTCATCCTGTTAGTTCCACTCCATTATTGCTGGCGGTTGCTCCACCTGAGTTCGCCCTGGCCGCGGCTGTTCCTTGCCTGGGCCGGCTATTGTTCGGGCGCGCGCGTCGAGCGGATCGGCACACCGCTCAAGCGCGACGTCTTCTACATTTCCAACCATTGCAGCTGGATCGACATCCTGGCGATCGCCGGGGCGAGCGGCACCGCGTTCGTCGCCAAGGCGGAGTTGCGCAAGGCGCCGGTAGTGGGCTGGCTATCGACCCTCAACCGCACCGTCTTCGTCGCGCGCGGGGACAGGCTGGGCGTCGCCGAGCAGATCAACCGGCTGCGCGATGCGCTCGCCGAAAACTGGTCGGTCACGGTATTTCCCGAAGGCACCACGACCGACGGGCGCTCGCTGCTGCCGTTCAAATCGCCGCTATTGAAGGTGTTGGAGCCGCCGCCCGCCGGCGTTCTCGTCCAGCCGGTGCTGCTCGATTATGGTGAGGTCGGGCCGGAGATCGGCTGGATTGGCGACGAGCATGGCAAGGACAATGCGCTGCGCGTGCTCGCCCGCAAGGGAAGTTTCCCGTTGCGCATCACTTTCCTCGATCCGTTCGACCCGCGCGAGGTGCCCGGCCGCAAGGCGATCGCGGCGGAAAGCATGCGTCGCATCCGCGAGGCGCTGGCAGCGGCGCTCGGCCATGATGTCCCGACGTTCATCGGCCACGATGTCTGGGCAGGACGAACCCCTCCCCGTCCCGGAGAGGACCTGCTATAGGCGCCGCCCCATGACGAAGCCCACCAATCCCAAGACCTTTCACGTCAAGTCGTTCGGCTGCCAGATGAACGTCTATGACGGCGAGCGCATGACCGAGTTGATGGCGGCGCAAGGCCTGACCGCGACCGACGATGCCAATGCCGCCGATCTGGTCGTGCTCAACACGTGCCACATCCGCGAAAAGGCGACCGAGAAGGTCTATTCGGACATCGGGCGCCTGCGGAAGCACGGCAACGACCCGATGATCGCGGTCGCCGGCTGCGTCGCCCAGGCCGAAGGCGTCGAGATCGCGCATCGCGCCAAGGTCGACATCGTCGTCGGCCCGCAAGCCTATCACAATTTGCCCGATCTGGTGGCCAAGGCGTCGCGCGGCGAGCTCGGGCTCGACACCGACATGCCGGTCCTGTCGAAGTTCGGCGCGCTGCCCGCACGGCGCAAGGTCGGCCCGACCGCCTTCCTGACGGTGCAGGAAGGCTGCGACAAATTCTGCACCTATTGCGTCGTTCCCTATACGCGCGGCGCCGAGATCAGCCGCGGCTGGGACGCGCTGGTCGATGAGGCCAAGGCGCTGGTCGATGCCGGCGCCAAGGAAATTACGCTGCTCGGCCAGAACGTCAACGCCTGGTCCGATGGCGATCGCGATCTCGGCGCGCTCATCCGCGAACTCGACCGCATCCCCGGCCTGGCGCGGATCCGCTATACGACCAGCCATCCCAACGACATGACCGACGGGCTGATCGACGCGCATCGCGACGTCGAGAAATTGATGCCGTTCCTCCATCTGCCGGTGCAGGCCGGCAATGACCGCATCCTCAAGGCGATGAATCGCAGCCACAGTCGCGATTCGTACCTCCGCATCCTCGACCGCGTCCGCGCCGCGCGGCCCGATATCGCGCTGTCGGGCGACTTCATTGTCGGCTTCCCCGGCGAAACCGAAGCCGAGTTCGCGGACACGCTGAGCCTGATCGACGAGGTCGGCTATTCGATGGCCTTCAGCTTCAAGTACAGCCCCCGCCCCGGCACGCCGGCGGCGGACATGGATGGCCAGATCGCACCCGAGGTAATGGACGAACGCCTCCAGCGCCTGCAGGGCGCGCTCAATCGCGACCAAGCCGCGTTCAACGCCGCGAGTGTCGGGCGCGTCTGTCAGGTGCTAGTCGAGCGCAAGGGCAAGCTTCCCGGCCAGATGCTCGGCAAGTCACCCTGGCTGCAATCGATCCATCTGATCACCGACGCCAAGATCGGCGATCTGGTCGAGGTCGAGATCGTGAGCGCGGGGCCGAATTCGCTGGCGGGTATCGAGCGGGTGCGCGCGGCCGCGTGAGCTGGAACACTTCTGCACGTTGGTGGTCCGGTTTGCTGCTCATCCTGCCGATTCCGTTGCTGTGGGAAACGGCCGCCGCCTATGCGACACGTGATCTCCCCACCGCACATAGGTGGCTTGGACCGGCAGTCGGCCTGACCATACCCCTCCTCAGTCTGATCGGCGCCGCCTTGCTGCCGTTAAAGTCGTGGGTGAAGATCGTGGCGCTGATCGTGATCGTTCCGGTAGCTTGCACGATCGAAATCATGTGGGGCGTGACCTTCGTGTGCATCCAATTCGGCGATTGCCCGTGAGGCGAGGCGATTGAGCAACAGCCAACCAGCTTTTGCGATTGCTCACTGATTCCTGCTGTCATCGCAGCCGCCGATCTGCCATCGTCCTCCGCGGATGCGCGACGCCTTTCCCGCCCTGACGCCTGACGGAACCTCTTTCCGCATGGCCTCGTTCGGCGCTGTCATGAAAGCCGGCTACGCGCCCCACCAGCACTCCCTCCATCCCGAAAGGACCGCATGAGCCGCAAGCCTGTCCCCGCCCAATCCGGTGAACGCAGCCGGGTCGAGCTGACCTTCGACAAGCCACAGCTGCTCGCGCAACTTTTCGGGCAATATGACCAGAATCTGGTCGCGCTCGAACATCGCCTGGGCATCTACATCACCGCGCGCGGCAACCGCGTCGGGCTCGAGGGATCGGCCGAGCAGGTCGCGATGGGCCGCGACGTGCTCTACGATCTCTACAAGCGCCTGCAGCGCGGCGAGGATATCGACACCGGACTGGTCGACGCATCGATCGCAATGGCCTCCGAGCCGGTGCTCGACGGGATCATCAGCGCGGAAGCCAGTCCGGCGCCGCCGATCATGATCCGGACGCGCAAGAAGACGATCGTCCCGCGCACGCCCGCCCAGGCGCATTACATGCGCGAGTTGACGACCAACGACATGATCTTCGCGCTCGGGCCGGCGGGTACCGGCAAAACCTATCTGGCAGTGGCGCAGGCGGTGTCGCAGCTGATCACCGGCAGCGTCCAACGGCTGATCCTGTCGCGGCCCGCAGTCGAGGCGGGCGAAAAGCTCGGCTTCCTGCCCGGCGACATGAAGGAGAAGGTCGATCCCTATCTCCGTCCGCTCTACGACGCGCTCAACGACTGCCTTCCGGCCGAACAAGTCGAGCGGCGGATCAGCTCGGGCGAGATCGAGATTGCGCCGATCGCGTTCATGCGCGGGCGGACCTTGGCCGATGCCTTCATCATCCTCGACGAGGCGCAGAACACGACACCGGCGCAGATGAAGATGTTCCTGACCCGCTTCGGCGAGCGGAGCCGCATGGTGATCTGCGGCGACCCCAACCAGGTCGACTTGCCCGGCGGCGTCGAGGCCTCGGGCATGCGCGACGCCGTCACCCGGCTTGAAGGGATCGAGGGTATCGCGATGAGCCGCTTCACCGCCGCCGACGTCGTCCGCCACCCGATCGTCGGGCGCATCGTCGAGGCGTATGAGGGGCCGCACGCGTGAGGCCGTATTCCTCCGTGTTCCTGCGAAAGCAGGAACCCAGAGCCAAGAACCGCGTTGCCTGCGGCCCTGGGCTCCTGCTTTCGCAGGAGCACACGGATGCTTGAAATCGCCCTCATCCGCGAAACTCCGTGGCCCGAACACGACTGGGATAGCCTCGCCGACCGCGCCGCGCGCGCGGCGATCGACCGCACGCCGCATGGCGAATTGCTGACCATCCCCGCCGTGGTCGAGATTTCGCTGCGCCTGACCTCGGACGACGAAGTCCACACGCTCAACCGTCAGTATCGCCAGAAGGACAAGCCGACCAACGTCCTCAGCTTCCCGATGGTCCAGGCCGATCTGCTCGAGACCGTGACGCAGAATTCGGACGACGGCGAAGTCCTGCTGGGCGACATCGTGCTCGCGCATGGCGTGTGCGCGGCCGAGGCGGCGGAGCGCGGTATCACGATCGAAACGCATGCGACTCATTTGATCGTGCACGGCGTGCTGCATCTGCTAGGTTATGACCACATGGCCGACCGCGAGGCCGAAGCGATGGAGGCGATCGAAACCGACGCGCTCGCCTCGCTCGGCATCGACGACCCCTATCTGATCGAAGAGGACTGACCGACTACAATGCCCGAGGGCCCCAGTACCGACGCCGGCGACAGTATCTGGCGCAAGCTGAAGTCGCTGTTCGGAGAACACGAACCGACGCTGCGCGATCAGCTCGAGGACGTGATCGAACGCCACGAGGATGATCCGGCTCCCGATGCCGCCGGCGACTTGTCGCAGCTCGAGCGCCAGATGGTGCGCAACCTGCTCCATTTCGGCGAGCGCGATGCGGGCGATGTCGGCGTGCCGCGCGCGGACATCGTCGCGGTCGAGGAAAAGACCAGCTTCGCCGATCTCGTGAGGCTGTTTGCCGATGCCGGACATAGCCGCCTGCCGGTCTATCGCGGCAGCCTCGACGAGGTGATCGGGATGATCCACGTCAAGGATGTGTTCGCGATCCTGGCGACCGGCGTGCCGCATCCGGACGCGATCGCCGACTTGATCCGTCAGCCGCTCTACGTGCCGATGTCGCGCGGCGCGCTCGATCTGCTTGCCGACATGCAATCGAAGCGCGTTCACCTGGCGATCGTGCTCGACGAATATTCGGGCACCGAAGGCCTGGTCACGATCGAGGATCTGGTCGAGGAAATTGTCGGCGACATCGAGGACGAGCATGATGACGCGCCCGAGGCGCTACTCGTGCCGCTGGACGGCGGCGCCTGGGATGCCGATGCCCGCGTCGAGCTGGAGGACGTCGCCGAGACGATCGACCCGCGCCTCGCCGAGCATGACGAGGATGTCGATACGCTGGGCGGGCTCGCGGCGGTGCTCGCCGGCCGCGTGCCGCTCAAGGGCGAATGTCTGGAGACGCCGTCGGGCTGGACGCTCGAAGTGCTCGAAGCGGATTCGCGCCGCATCGAACGATTGCGCCTCCACCCTCCCAAGCCCGTGCCCGAGGGCGCCGAGTCCTAGTTGAGAGCCCAAACAAACCGTTGTTCTTAAGGCGACCATTTTCCAAAATCCGTCATCCCAGCGAAAGCTGGGATCTCAAGCCGCATCGCCTCGCCGCCAGAGACCAACATCGGGTCGGATCGTCCCCCGGACGATCCTTGAGCATGCGGGGCATGCTCAACCCGATGTTCTTTCGCTGGGGTGACGGAAGGTTTCCGAGGGGATGACGACGGGAATATAAGTCTCTCCCTAAGGTCGAATGCTACCGAGACGACGGGGTTCGCCAAGTCCGGACAAAAAAAGGCCGGGGATCAACCCCGGCCTCGACTTCCGTCTTGCGCAAGCCGCGTAATGCGTCAGTTCGTGACGATGCACGCCTCGCCAGCGACCTTCAGCTTGCCGCACAATTCCTGCGCCGCACCCGCGCTGCCGGCATTGACCTTGAGGCGGTAGAAAGTGCGGCCATTGACCTCCGCCTTCTCGACCGACTTGCCGAGATTGGCGATGTAATTGAACCGCTTGGATTCCCGCGTCCATGCCGTATTGGCCGCCGCCTCGCTGGGGAAGGCGCCGAGCTGGACCAGCGCACCGCCGCCACCGCCATTGGCAACCGCGATCGGCTTGCCCGGTGGCGGTGCCACCAGCTTGCCGCGCGAGCCTGCCACCGGGGCGGTCGCGACCGGGCTGCCGGGGCCGGTCTTGGCATTGGACGCCGCCCGGGTCCCGGCGACGGGCGCCTCGGGCAGCTTGGTCACCGCGATCTGGCTGTTGCCGCCGCCATTGCCACCGCTCGCCGCGACCGAGGCATCGCCTTCGCCTTCGACCTTCAGCCCGCCGGGATCTTCCGGTTTGACCTTGTAATCGCCTTCCTGCGCGGCGATCAGGTCGCCATTGCCGGGCGCGGGCGCGCGGTGCTTCCACCAATAGACGCCGCCGAGCACTGCTCCGAGCGCGACCAGCCCGAGCAGGACTAGGCCGACGAGACGACCGAGCGACGGCCCCTCTTCCTCGTCATCCGCCGCGGTCTCGAGCCAGGGCAGTCGATCCTCATCGCGTGCAGCGGGCTCGGGCACAGGCTCCGACGCCACATATTCATCCTCTTCGCCCGCCATCACTTCATCTCCTGAACGGCCTCGACCCCCATGATGGCGAGACCGTTGCGGACAATCTGCCCGATCGCGTCGCCGAGGAAAAGCCGCGCGCAGGTGAGCTCGGGACGGTCCGGAATCAGGTAGCGGCGCTCGGGACGGTCGTTACCGACATTCCATTGCGCGTGAAACTCCGCCGCCAAGTCATAGAGATAAAAGGCGATCCGGTGCGGCTCTCGTGCCGCGGCCGCGGTTTCGACCACGCGCGGGAACTGCGCGGCGAGCTTCACCAGCCGCAGGTCCTCCGTATCAAGCTGGGACAGGTCGACGCCATGGCATTCGATCCCGGCCTCCGCCGCGCGCCGCTTGAGCGACGCGACTCGCGCATGGGCGTATTGGACGTAGAAGACCGGATTGTCCTTCGAGGCTTCGACCACCTTGGCGAAATCGAAGTCCATCTGGGCATCGGCCTTGCGCGTCAGCATGGTGAAGCGGACGACGTCCTTGCCGACTTCGCGTACGACATCGGCAAGCGTGACGAAGTTACCGGCGCGCTTGGACATCTTGACCGGCTCGCCGCCACGCAGCAGCCGGACCATCTGCACCAGCTTGACATCGAACCGCGTCTTGCCGCCGGTCAGCGCCTGCACCGCGGCGACGATCCGCTTGACGGTGCCGGCATGGTCAGCGCCCCAGATGTCGATCAGCGCGTCGGCACTCTGTGCCTTTTGCCAATGATAAGCGAGGTCGGCGCCGAAATAGGTCCAGCTGCCGTCCGACTTCTTGATCGGCCGGTCCTGGTCGTCGCCGAATTGCGACGAGCGGAACAGCGGCAGCTCGACCGGTTCCCAATCCTCGGGCGTCTCGCCCTTGGGCGCTTCGAGCACGCCGTCATAGATCAGCCCTCGCGCGCGCAATTCCTTCTCGGCTGCTTCGGGCTTCTTCGCAGCCTGCAACTCGGCCTCGGACGAGAACAAGTCATGATGGATGCCGAGCAGCGCCAGATCGTCCTTGATCAGCACCAGCATCTGCGCGACCGCGACCTTGCGGAACAGCGCCAGCCACTCGCTCTCGGGCGCCGACACGAACTTGTCGCCGAACTCGGTCGCCAGTGCCTGGCCGACCGGGATCAGATAGTCGCCAGGATACAGGCCCTCGGGGATTTCGCCAATGTCCTCGCCCAGCGCCTCGCGGTAGCGCAGGTGCGCCGAGCGCGCGAGCACGTCGACCTGACCGCCGGCATCGTTGACATAATATTCGCGGATGACCTTGTAGCCGCCCCATTCGAGCAAGGCGGCGAGCGCATCGCCGACCACCGCACCACGGCAATGGCCCATGTGCATCGGCCCGGTCGGATTGGCTGAGACGTACTCGACATTGACCGTCTGACCGAGACCCTTGGTCGAGCGGCCGTAATCGGCGCCGCCATCGATGATCGCGGCGAGTTCGTTGCGCCAGGTGTCGTCGGTCAGCGTCATGTTGATGAAGCCCGGCCCTGCCACGGCCACGCTCGCCACTTCGTCGAGCTTGCCGAGCTCGGCCGCGATCTTGTCGGCGAGCGCGCGCGGATTGGTCCCGGCCGGCTTGGCCAGCACCATCGCCGCGTTGGTCGCGAGATCGCCATGGCTGGCATCACGCGGCGGCTCGACCGTCACCGCGCCTCGCGCCAGACCGCTCGGCAAGTCACCGTGCGCGGTCAGGGTATCGAGCGCCGCGTCGATATGCGCGGCAAAGCGGGTGTAGAGGGTCATTCCTGGGGTCCAACGATAAGGAGAAGGCGCGCCCTTAGACCAAGCGCGCGCGACACTCAAATTCCTCAGTTAGACCGGCACGGTGGGATGGCCGCCGGATGCAGCCATAGCCGCCCCACCAATTCATTTTCCCGCGTCCAGGAAGCCCCGAACCAGCTTCACCGTCGCGTCGGGCTGCTCCTCCATCAGCCAATGGCCGGAATTGGCGACCACCGCCTCGGTCACGTTCGTCGCCGTGGCGCGCATCACCGTCGCCATCGTGGGACCAAACGACTTGTCGCCGCCGACCGCCAGTATCGGCATGGTCAGCTTACCCGCGGCAAGAAACGCCTGGTCGTCGATGGCGTCCTGGTCGAATGCCGCAAATTGCGAGAAGCCCGAATGCATCGCGCCGGGCAGCGCGTAGAGCTTCGCATAATGCTCGCGCGACTGCTCGCTGAACTTGGCCGGCGTCGCAGAGAATTCATTCCAGAAGCGATCGAGATAGATGCGCTCGCGCCCGGCGACCAACCGCTCCATATCGGGTCCGCCGAAGCGGAAATGCCAGAGCAGCGGGTTCTTCAATATCTCTTCCCACGGCCCGATGCCCGGGATCGGCGCGTCCATCAGGACGAACTTCTTCACCCGGTCGCGATGTTCGGCGGTGAAGGCATAGCCGACCATGTTGCCGATATCGTGGGTGACGAGGTCGACCTTGTCGATCTTCAGCGCATCGAGGACGCCGGCAATGTCCTGGCCCTGCGTCTTCTTGTCATAGCCGCCGGCCGGGTGGGCCGAGAGCCCCATGCCGCGCAGATCGGGAACCACGACGGTGTGATCGCGCATCAGGTCGGCGGCGAGCGGCGCCCACATGTCGCCGGTTTCGCCATAGCCGTGCAGCAACACCACGGCGGGCCCCTTGCCGCCGACGCGAACGTGCAGCGTCGTGCCGTTGGTGGCGATGTCGCGCTCGACGAACGATGCCGGGAAGGGCTGCACTTGTGCCGCCGCCGGTGCCGCGGCGAGCAGGCTTAACGCGAGAATGGCTGAACGAAGCATGGTGATGTCCCCATTGGCGCGTCGATGCTCGACGCCGTCGACATAATGCCCTCGATATATTGTGAAAACCAGCCGGAGCCAGAAACCAGAGCGGCGCCCGATCCGGATATCGGGCACGCCGCTCGAGAAGACGATCGGATCGAATAACACATACGCTTCCCCGGCGAAGGCCGGGCCCCAGTCGCAGCGCAATTCGAGGCGGCCGGATGCCGTCGCTATGGCACGAAACTGGGTGCCTGCCTTCGTCGGAGAGGCGCAGGAGATCAGGCGAAGATCACGCCCGCGCCAATCCCATCACCGGTTTCGCGCCCCGAGTGTCGGGGAACAAGGTCGCCATCACCGTCGCCGGTTCGGCCGCATAGTGGCTTGCGACCGCGCCGGCGACGAACTGGTCGAGACCAAGCGTCGGCTTGAGGTCCCGGCCTTCGAACAAAGCCGCCTGCGCCAGTCCCGGCCAGTCGGCCATCACCCGCCCGCCGCCTACCGCGCCGCCGACCAGCATCGCCGCCGAGCCGGTACCGTGATCGGTACCGCCCGTACCATTGACCGCGACGGTGCGGCCGAATTCGGTCGCGACCAGGACCATCGTATCGTTCCACACCGGGCCCATGCCGGTCTTCAGGCTCGCGAGCATCGCGTCGAGCCCCTTGAGCTGCGTCGCCAGCCGGCCGCGCTGGCCGGCATGGGTGTCCCAGCCGCCGGTCTCGATCATCGCGATCCGCGCGCCGTTGGCCGGCGCGAGCAACCGCGCCGCGAGCTGGCCGGTCGCCGCCGCGTTCTTGACGCTGACATCGACGAGGTCCCCGGTAAGTTGACGCGTATCCATCGCTTCGCTCCACAGGCCGTGGAGCTGGCTGTCGCCCTGATAGAGCGCGGCGACCCGCGTCAGCAGATCGTCCGATGCCTGGGGAAGCGCGGACGGCGCGTAGCTGGTCACCTCATGCGGTCCGCGCATCGCCAGCGGGATCGTCGCCGAGATCGCGATCGCCTTGGCTTCGCCCGACGGAATCACGCCGAGCATGCGGTTCATCCAGCCGTCTTTGACCTGGTAGGCACCGAGTCCGCCGCTTTCGAGCACGTTCTGCCCATCGAAATGCGAGCGATCACGATAGGGCGAGGCAATGGCGTGCGCGAACAGCGCTTCCTTCGCGTCGTACATGCCCGCGAGCGACGTCATCGCCGGATGGAGCGCGAACATCGTGTCGAGCTTCTTGCCCGTTGCGAAATCGTCGGCGAGTTGCCCGCGCGCGCCGGCAAAGGCCGGATCGCCGACCGCGCCGATCGTGCCCAGCCCGTCAGCCGCGCCGCGCTGGATGATGAAGACGAAGCGGCGGTCGGTCTCCGCCTTGGCGAAGGCGATGCGCGGTGCCAGCGCGAGCGCGGCGGCGCCGGCGGAACCGACGAGGAAAGAGCGGCGATCGTACATGATTACCTCCGCAGCATTTCGGGAGAGACGAGGAGCAAGGCCAGCGCCTGACCGGGACTTTCCGCACGGGCCAACGCTTGTTGGGTCGCCGGCGTAAGCGTCGCCGGGAACAGTCTGGGGCCGAGCGCCCGCGCATCGATCTGCGCGCCGGCGCGAGCGGCGAAACGCTCCGACGCCTCGACCCGGCGGACCAAAGCATCGGGCCCAGCCCAACTCGCCGCTATATCGTCATAGCCGGCGGGAGTGCCCGGCTTCCAGGTCGGCTGGCCGAGCTGGTTGAGCAGGCCGACCGCGGCGAGCGGCTGGACCTCCTTCATGCCGAGCGCGCGATAGGCCGATACCGTCCATTCCCAGGGCGATTTGAACTTGACTGGTTGCGGTACCCAGCATTCGGGGCTGTCGATCAGCACGCGATAGAGGCTGGGCAGATCGCCACCGGTCTTGACGAAGCTCGCCTGGAGCCGCTGGACGAGTGCGGGCGGCGGGGTGTCGCAGGCGAAATGTCGCGCGAGCTTGGTCGCTATGTGCTGCGCCGTCGCCGGACTGGTCGCGAGTGTGTCGAGCACCGCTTGCGCCTGTTTCTCGCCGTCCTGGCCGTATTTACGGCCGATGATCGTACGCTCGCCGGGTTCGTGCAGGCGCTCGGCGAACACGAAATCGCCCGGTGTGCCATCGGCCCCCGCCATCCGCGCGCCCGGCCCGCGGCCGATCCCTGCCACCGTCCAGCCGGTCAGCGCGCGCGCGAATTCGGTGACGTCGGCCTGGGTGTAGCCACTGCGCACGCCCAAAGTGTGCAATTCCATGATCTCGCGTGCGAGATTCTCATTGAGGCCGAGCTTCTGGCCGTTCGGACGCGGGCGCCGCGCGGCGAACCGGCCCGCCGCGGAATTGGGGCCGACCGACACCGCCTGATCGAGATAGAGTAGCATCGCCGGATGGCGCTCGACGGCGTTGAGCATGTCGCCGAACGTGCGGGTCAGATTGGGCCGGATCGCCTCGAACTCGAGCAGGCCCGACAAGCCGATCACCTGGAGCTTGTCGGCCGACACCGCAAAATGGTTGGCCCAGAAATGCGTCAGGCGATCGGCGAACGGAGCATTACTGATCAGCGCGGCATTGATCCGCGCGCCGACCGCTGCGGCATAATCGTCGCGAACCTGGCGGCCGACGAAGCGCCTCGCGTCCTTGAGCGGATCGTCGGCGCCGGGCTTGGCACCCGGTTCGGGCGTGCCGGGCGGGACCGCCGTCGCAGCAGGGCCCATCGCCATGTCCTGCGGTTCGCCCGGCGGCGGCACCATCCCCGGCTGGCCTGACGTCGGCGCCGTCGCGGCGCGCTGTTGACGGCGACCCAACCCCATCTGTCGCAACTGGCGCTGCTGGTCGTAGAAGTCCGCGAGTTCCCCTGCGATCTCGGCGCGCCGTGGCACCGACACTAAAGCCGCGGGCTTCGGATCGAACGCCTCGATCTGGTGCTTCAGCCACGCCTTGGGATTGTCGGGAACACTCTCATCGGGTCGGGCGCCAAGCCCGAAGCGATTGAGCGCAATACTGGCATCGGTCGCCGCCATCGGCGCGTCACTCCTGTTCGCACCCGCGGTCTAACCGCCAAGTGTCGCACAACTATCCCGAGCATAACGCGTCAGTTAGGCATTCCCTTCGCGCTGATGGGTTTGCTTAGGGTGCAGACCCATTACTAATGAGGATCGAGACAGCCATGTCCGGGATGCTGCGGGAGGAGGAGTACGCAGAACGGGGCTCGTCCCCCGTTCAAGTGCTCCGACGAATCACAGCGCCCGGACATGGCTGCCGCGAAGCGGTGGGACGAAAAAGGCCGCTGGAGCGGTCGGACGCTTGCCAGATAGACACCGCTATCTGGCTGCGCGCCCTCTCTCCCAGCAGCCTTTTTCGTCTCCATCTCGACCTCACTAGTAATGGGTCTGCACCCTAAAACCCATCAGGCAAATCGATCGGCCCGACCACTTCCCGATAGCGCGTGATCGCGTAGCGGTCGGTCATGCCGGCGATGAAATCGGCGATGTGGCGGCTGAGCCAGGGCTCGTCCGCGGGTAGCCGCGCCGCCCAGTCGCTCGGCATCAGCGACGGGTCGGCATGATAGGCGGCGAACAGTCCGGCGACGACATGCCGCGCCGCTTCCGCCGCGGCCAACTGACGCGGGTGGTGATAGAGATTCGCGTACATGAACTGCTTCAGATCGCGTTCGTCGTCGCGCATCCGCTCGGAGAATGCGATCAGCGCCCGGCCCGCATCGCGCGCATCGTCGGCCGACGTCACCCGCGCATCGGCGATCGCCGCGCGGCTGGTCTCGATCAGGTCCATGACCATCCCGCCGATCTGGCCGCGGATCAACTCGCCGACGAGCCGATCCGGGGGCACATCCGAGAAACGTACGCGGCATTCGTCCCAGCGCGCGGCGATCATCGGCAAGTCCAGCAACTGATCCAGGCTCAACAACCCGGCGCGCAACCCGTCGTCGATGTCGTGATTGTCATAGGCGATATCGTCGGCGATCGCCGCCACCTGCGCTTCCAGGCTCGGCCAGTAGGCTAGCTCGAGCGGAAATTGCTCGTCGGCGCGGGCCAGCGCCCATTGCGGTTCGATGATCGGTCCATTGTGCTTGGCGAGTCCCTCCAGCGTTTCCCAGGTCAGGTTGAGGCCGGGGAACCGCGGATACGGGCTGTCGATCTCGGTCAGCGTGCGCAGCGTGTTGCCGTTATGGTCGAACCCGCCGCGGTCGCTGAGCGCCGCCTCCAGCGCATCCTCGCCGGCATGACCGAAGGGCGGGTGACCGATATCGTGCGCCAGGCACAATGCTTCGGTGAGGTCTTCGTTGAGGCCCAGCGTGCGCGCGACGGTGCGGCCGATCTGCGCGACTTCCAGGCTGTGCGTCAGACGGACACGGAAATGATCGCCATCCGGGGCCAGGAAGACCTGGGTCTTGTGCCGCAGACGGCGGAAGCTGATCGAGTGGATGATGCGGTCGCGATCACGCTGAAACGCGTCGCGCGGCCCCCGCGTGGTGGTTTCCGGTTCGGGATAAAGCCGCCCGCGGCTGTCTTCGGGATGCGAAGCGTAAGGTGCGGGCGTCTTGCTCATCGCGCCCGCCTGTAGCGGCGGGAGTATGGGAAATCTAACCGATACTTGCCGCGAAAGGCGCCCACCTTCCAACGCCTCCCCGGCGAAGACCGGGGCCCAGCGGCGATGGCCGTGGTTAGGCGGGTAGGCCCTCGCAATGTGCGCGAAACTAGGCCCCGGCCTTCGCCGGGGAAGCGTAATTTATGACAAGGCGCGAAAGAACACCCATGCGAGGGTTAGCGAACCTGAAAGCGAAAACTACTTCCCGCCGCCGAGGCGATCGACCTTTTGCCCCTTGGTGCTGGTGAAGACGAACCCCGACAAGCCGGCCTTGGCCATCTGATTGACGAAGGCTTGCGCCTCGTCCTCGGACTTGAACGGTCCGGTCAGGACGCGGTTGGTGGCGCGCAGCGGCGTCGACCATCCCTGGCGGTTGCGGAACAGATCGGGCGCCTTGGCCTTGAGCCCGTTCCAGGCCTTTTCCAGCGCCGCCTGGTTGGCACCGCCAGCTACCTGCACCCAGACGCGCGCGGAATCGCCTTTGGTCGCTGCGTCAGCCTTGGCGCCCTTGGCGTCGGCGGTCTCGCATTTGGCCGACGCCTTGCCTTTCGCGCCCGATTTGCCGCGCGTGGCGGCGACCTGATCGGACCGGCCGCGCGTTCCAGCTTTGCCCCTGGCCGGCGGCAATGGGCAGCCATTCTTGTCGAGCGCCACTTCTTCGGTCTTCGCGTCGCGCGCGGCCTTGGCGTCCGCTGTCTCGCACCTGACGGCCGCCTTCCCTCTCAGCGTCGCCCTGCCGCGCGTCGTGGCCCTGCCCTTGGCCGGCGGCGGACATCCGTTGTCGTCGAGCGCGGCATTGTCGGCCTTGGCATCGTCAGCCTTGGCATCGCGGCCGCCCTTCGCGGCCGCGACCTCGCATTTGGCGGTCGATTTGCCCTTCGCCGTCGCGCGCCCGCGCGTCGTCGTTTTGCCCTTCCTCAGCGGAGGGCATGCGGCCTCGTCCGACGCGGCGGCATCATCCTTCGCCGCGTTGGCGTCGGCGAGCGGCTTGCCGTTGCGCCCCTTGGCGGGCTTGCTGTCGCGCGCGTCCGCGGTTTCTTCACCCGAAGTCTTGCGCGTCGTCGATCTGGTCTCGGGCAGCCTGGCGGCGGGTTTGGGTTGCTCCACCTTCGCCTTGGCCTCGGGCGTGGCTTCGAGCGGTTTGGGCGCCGGCGGCGGTGGAGGAGGAGCCGCGCGCGTCGGGAGCGGCGCGACGCCGAGTTCCGAGCCCGGCACCGAGATTCCGGCGATGATCCTGGCGAGCACCGTGTCCTCGCTGACGCGCGAGGTCGCGGTCGGCGCCGGGCTGATCCCAGCCTCCGCCGCGGTCGGGCGATCGGCTACGCCGCTGGCGGTGTTCGTGGCGCTGAAGCCCGGCGCCGGCGCTGGCGCCGCTGCGACCACCACGGGTGTTGGCAACGGCGCTGGAGGCGGAGCCGCAACGGTCGCCGGCGTGGGAGCAGGAGTTGGCTTGGGAGACTCCGCGACCTTAACCGGCGACGGCAAAGGAATTGGCGCCGGAGTCAGCCCGGTCGCAGGTTTCGGCACGGGAATCGGCGCGGCATAGGTAACGCGCGGTGACGGCTGGGGCGCGGACGTCGGTGCCGCTTCCGGCGTCGCCGAGGATGGCGGGTTCATCGCCACCTCGACCGGCGGCGCGGGCTTGGCCGCCGGTACCGCCGGCGCGAGATATTCGTACTTCTTGCGTTTCTTCTTCTTGCCGGTGTCCTCCGGAACGGCTGGACGCGGGCGAGGTTGCTCCACCACCGCGAGGACCTTGGGCGCGGTCGGATCGGGCCCGAGTCGCGGCAGCGCCGGGATCATCCGCGCGTCGGCGACGCGTTCGGGCGTCGCACGCAACTCGCCGAAATTGACCGCAAAGGCGCGGTCGGCGGCCGACAGCATCGGCAGCCGGTCGAAGAACGGGGCCAGCCCAGCGCCAAGGCCCGGCGACATCATCGAATTGGCGATTTTCTGCGCGCCTTCACGGTCGCCGCTCATCGCCAGAATGAACGCGCGGTCGCGCCACGCCGCGCGATCGCTCTTGCGAAGCAGGGCATCGAGCAGATCGAGCGCTTCCTTCTTGCGCCCCGAAATCCCCATCGACAGCGCATAACGCCGCGTTATCTCGTCATCGGCTCCCGTCCGCAGCGCCAGGCGGTAGTCCCGCTGCGCGCGTTCCTGTTCGCCGATCAGATCATAAGCGAGGCCGCGATCGCCGGCATATTTTCTGGGATCGAGCCCGCGCGCCTCGGCTTCCTGGAATAGGCGCAGTGCTTCGCCGGGGCGCTCGGCACGCACCAGCAAGCTGCCGAGTCCGGCCTTCACTCGCGGATTGAGCGGATCGAGTTTTTCGGCGCGGCCGAAAAATCCCGCCGCCGCGGTGTTGTCGCCCATCTTGAGCGTCAGTTCGCCGGCGGTGACGAGCGCTTCGATGTCGAGCGGATTGGCCGCGAGCAGCCGCATGTCGGCGGCCAACGCGTCGGCATCGCGATTTTCATCGGCGGTCTGGGCAAAGCCCTGTCCGCCGCTCATTGCTATAACAACTGCGGCTAGGCCGAGAGCACGTCGGAACATCATATTGGATGTCAGCCTAAACCGATCGGCGGCTGAACGGGAAATGACCTTGGGTTTCACGGGCGGCAGGGCGGGGCGCGGCGACGATGAACGCAGCCGGCGCCCCGCAAATCGGCTTACTGGTTGTTCTGACGGTGCAGGAAGCGCGGGATATCGAGCGAATCCTTGCTCTCGCTCTCGTCCGCTTCGGAGCGCGAGCCGCCGCGCGCGACACTCTGCATCCGCTCGAACAGTGTACCGCCCAGCTTCATCCGCGGCGCCGGCGGTGCTTCCGCCTCGTCACCGGTGGAGATGGCCGGAGCCTCTTCGGCGCTTTCGCCCGGCGACAGCCAACCCGGCGTCTCCTTGGCTTCAGCCTCGGCGGCCGCAGGTGCTTCATATTCGGCAGGAACGGCCACATCGTCGACCGCGACCTCGCTGCCCAACACCAGCTCGTCGGCGTCGGCTTCCGGCGCGGCGGTGTCCGCAGCCTCGACCGGAGTCTCGAGATCCAGCGGCTCCGCGTCGGCTTCAGATGCTGCCTTCGCTTCGGGCGCTGGCTCCGCTGCAGCCGCCGGAATCACCGATTCCGCCTTGCGGCCGAAACTGAACGCGCGGGTCGCGGGCTCCGCCGCAGCGGCAGCCACGGCGGCGCTGTCGGCCTCGATCCCGGTGGCGACGACCGACACGCGGATCTTGCCTTCCAGGTCGGGGTTGAACGCCGAACCCCAGATGATGTTGGCGTCTTCGTCGACCAGTTCGCGGATATGATTGGCCGCTTCGTCGACTTCGAGCAGGCGCATGTCCTCGCCGCCGGTGATCGAGACGATGACGCCCTTGGCGCCCTTCATGCTGACGCCGTCGAGCAGCGGATTTGCGATCGCCTTGGACGCGGCTTCGATGGCGCGATTGTCGCCCTCGGCCTCGCCGGTGCCCATCATCGCCTTGCCCATCTCCTGCATCACCGAACGGACGTCGGCGAAGTCGAGGTTGATCAGACCGGGCATGACCATCAGGTCGGTGATCCCGCGCACGCCCTGCTGCAGCACTTCGTCGGCCATTTCGAAGGCCTGTTTGAACGTGGTGTTGGCGTTGGCGACCAGGAACAGATTCTGGTTCGGGATGACGATCAGCGTATCGACGTACTTCTGCAGTTCCTCGATACCGGCTTCGGCCGCCTTGGCGCGGCGGTTGCCCTCGAACGCGAACGGCTTGGTCACCACGCCGACGGTCAGGATGCCCATGTCGCGCGCCGCCTTGGCGATGACCGGAGCGGCACCCGTACCGGTGCCGCCGCCCATGCCGGCGGCGATGAAGCACATATGCGCGCCTTCCAGCGTCTTGGCGACGCTGTCGATCGCTTCCTCCGCCGCGGCACGCCCGATTTCCGGCCGCGCCCCCGCGCCGAGACCCTGTGTGATCCGCACGCCGAGCTGGATCTTCTGTCCCGCCTGGCTCTGCTTGAGCGCCTGTGCATCGGTGTTCGCCACGAGGAAGTCGACGCCTTGCACGTCGTTCTTCATCATGTTGGCGATGGCGTTGCCCCCTGCACCGCCGACCCCGATCACCGCGATGCGCGGAGTCAGTTCGTCTACATCCGGAGGAAGAAATTCAACCATTACGCGTTCTCCGACATGCTCCGCCCCCCGGAACACCTTATGCCCACAACTTCTTGCACCATCGCCCACTTACTATCCACTACAAATGGGGGTCGATGACGCATTTCTTTAATAATTCGCCCGAGCCGTTCTGATCAGGCGACGGAAGATCGATATCGGCGACGGACGGTGCACCATCTGATGCTCGCCCGATGCCAATGACCTGAGGTCGATCGGGTCGGTCGCGGCATGGTGGACCAGCCCCGCCAGGGTCGCGAACGCGGGTCCCGAATGCGCGTCGGGCAGGCCGGCAAGCCCGCGCGGCCGCCCGACCCGAACCGACCGGCCGAGCGCGGATTGCGCATAATCGGCGATACCCTTGAGCTCCGCGCCGCCGCCGGTCAGCACGACCTGGCGCCCGACATTGCCGTCGAACTTCATCGCGGTCAGCGCCTTGCCGATCTCTCCCATCAGCAGTTCGAGCCGCTGGCGGATCACCGCGATCAGCTGCGCCTTGGTGATGCGCGGCCCCTCGCCCGCGCCGTCGTCGCTCAGCGGCGCGATCTCGAGCATCTCGTGATTGTCGCGCGGCGTCGCATTGGCGCAGCCGTGGAAGCACTTCATCCGCTCGGCCTGGGCACGGCTGGCGCCGAAGGTCGAGGCGATGTCGTCGGTGATATCGCTGGCGCCCATCGGCACGGTGACCAGGCCGACCAGCATGCCGCCGGCGAACAGCGACACGTTGGTGATCCCGGCGCCCATCTCGACCAGCGCGGTGCCCAATTCGCGTTCCTCGGCGCTCAGGCAGGCGAGCCCGGTTGCAACCGGCGCGGCGATGATCGACTTCACCTCCAAATGCGACTTGGCGACGCACAGGCCAATATTTCGTACCGGCGATCCGTCGGCGGCGACGACATGGATATGGACGCCCATCCGGTCGGCATGGAGGCCGAGCGGATTCTTGACCCCGGTAATGCCGTCCAGCGTGTAGAGCGCGGGCTGAGCGTGGAGCACCATGCGGCCCGCGGGATCGATCGATTCCCGCCCGGCGCGCAGCAGCGCGTCGATATCGGTCTGTTCGATCCGGTGCCCGCCCATCTCGAACTCGATCGAGGCGACATCGCTGACCAACCCGCCGGCGGAAAAGCCGACCCAGACATTCTCGATATTGGTCTGGGCGATGCGCTCGGCCTGTTCGACCGCTTCGCGTACCGCGACTTCGGTCGCCGCCATATCGGCGATGCAGCCGCGCCGCACGCCGCGGCTTTCGCGCTGACCGGTGCCGAGCACGATCAGCTCGCCGCCGCTGCCTTTCTGCGCGATCATCGCGGAAACCTTGGACGACCCGATATCGAGTGCCGTGATCAGCCCCTCCGGCGGTGTCTTGGCCATAACTCTATTCCCCCACTCAAACCTGGTCGCGCGACGCCGCGCGATCCGTCGACGCCGGCGCCGGCGTCGACATATTGCCCTTCGAACTGGTCGGAACCCCAATCCGACTCGATCCGTCGGGCTTGCGCGCCACCATTCGATCCGGGTCGCGCATGTCGAACTTTAACCATCCTTTACCCAAAAGTCGAAGCGTACCATCCCTCTCCGCAAACAACCGGAGCGCCCGGGCAGCCTCATCGCTTCCCTCGGGCAGCGACAAGGTCTCTCCGGTGTCGAACAACAGGTCCCAGCGGCGGTTGCCGACCCAGGTCGCGGCACGCACCTTGGGTTTGAGCGCGGGCGCGGTGGTCATCAGGGTCTGATAGGCCGGCTCCTGGCGATCGGCGCCGGGGCCGATCACCAGCGGCAAATCGGGCATCGCGTCCGCCGACACCGGCTCCAGATAGACTCCGTCGCGATCGATCAGGCTCAGCGTCCCCTGATTCTGCCATACCGCCGCCGGCGTGCGCTCGACGATCCGGATCAGCAAGGTGTCGGGTAGGCGCCGCGAGACATGGGCATCCTGCACCCAGCCATATTGCAGCAACTTGTCGCGGATCTGGTTGAGGTCGACCAGCGGCATGGCGCGCGATTTCTGTTCGAGCGCGACGGCATAGACCGTCATCTGGTCCATCCGCTTGACGCCGCGAATCTCGATCTGCTCGACCCGGAAGCCGGCATTGCCCGCCTGTTCGGCGACCGCCGTGCCGACCGCGCCGGGAATGCCGAAGATTTGCGCGACGACCAGCGCCGCACCGACCGCGAGCGCGAAGATCGACCAGGTCGCGATGCGCTGCAACGTGTGCTGGCTGATCGGCAGCCAATCGAGAATGCGGTCGACGATCGAGGGCTTCTTCTGCTTGCGCTTGGCCGAGGGCCGGCGTGCGGTGGGCCTCCCGTTCTTGAGGGGGGCACGGCTCATGCCAGCGCCTCGTCGATGATCATCTGCACCAGCTCCGGATAGGAGATGCCGAGATGTCTCGCCTGTTCGGGCACCAGGCTCAAGGGGGTCATGCCGGGCTGGGTGTTGACCTCGAGCAGGAACAATCCGTCCTCGCCGCGCTCATCGTCCCAGCGGAAGTCCGAACGCGACGCGCCTCTGCAGCCGAGCAGATGGTGCGCCTCGAGCGCGAGCCGCTTGCACGCCTCGGTGATCGCGTCGGGAATCTGAGCCGGGAAAACATGCTCGGTCATGCCGTCGGTATATTTGGCGTCGTAATCGTACCAGCCCGATTTGGGCTTGAGCTCGGTCACGCCGAGCGCGCGGCCACCAAGGATCGCGGTGGTCAGCTCGCGGCCGCGGACATAGGGCTCGGCGAGCAGCTCCTCGAATTCCTGCCACGGGCCGGCGACGTCGCGGCCGATCGGATTGCCGTAATTGCCGTCGTCGGTGACGATCGCGACGCCGACCGACGAGCCTTCGTTGACCGGTTTCAGCACATAGGGCCGCTTGAGCGGATCGCCCTCGAATACTTCTGCCGACTTGACGATCCGTCCGCCGGGCATGGGAATGCCGTGCGGAACCAAAGCCTGTTTGGTCAGCACCTTGTCGATCGCGATGACCGAGGTGACCATGCCCGAATGGGTGTATTTGAGGCCCATCAAGTCGAGCATGCCCTGGACCGAGCCATCCTCGCCGGGCGTGCCGTGAAGCGCGTTGAACACGATGTCGGGCTTCGCTTCGGTAAGCTTCGTCGCGACGTCGCGGTCCATATCGATCCGCGTCACGCGATGGCCGAGCGATTCCAGCGCCTCGGATATGCCCTTGCCCGACATCAGCGACACTTCGCGCTCGGCCGACCAGCCGCCCATCAGGACCGCGACGTGGAGGCTCATTTCGCCACCCCCACGCGCTGAATTTCCCATTCCAGCATCACGCCCGACTTAGCCTTCACCTTCTCGCGTACCTCTTCGCCCAGCCCTTCGATGTCCGCGCTCGTCGCGTCGCCCAGGTTGAGCAGGAAATTGCAATGCTTCTCCGACACTTGCGCGCCGCCCTTGCGAAGTCCTCGGCAGCCCGCCTGATCGACCAATTGCCAGGCCTTGTGGCCTTCGGGATTCTTGAAGGTCGAGCCGCCGGTGCGGCTGCGCAGTGGCTGCGATTCCTCGCGCGCGGCGGCTATGCGGTCCATTTCGGCCTGGATCGCGGCAGGCTCGCCCGGATGGCCGCGGAAGGTCGCGCCGACCACGATCGCGCCCGCGGGCAAATCGCTGTGGCGATAGGTATAGCCGAGATCGGTGAGCGCAAGCGTCCGGCGCTCGCCCGAACGCAGCACCACCTCGGCCTCGACCAGGACGTCCTTGACCTCGCGGCCATAAGCGCCGCCATTCATGCGAACGAAGCCGCCGACCGTGCCCGGAATCGAGCGCATGAATTCGAGGCCGGCGATCCCGGCGTCGCGCGCGCTCGACGACACGAGGATCCCGCTGGCGCCGCCGCCGCAGCGCAAAGTGGTGGCGTCGAGCCGCTCGACCTTGGCGAACGTCTTGCCCAGCCGCACCACCACGCCGGGTACGCCACCATCGCGGACGATCAGGTTCGAGCCCAGGCCGAGCCCCATCACCGGTACCGACGGATCGAGCGCGTAGAGAAAGGCGGCGAGGTCCTCGACGTCGGCCGGCTCGAACAGATATTCGGCCGCGCCGCCGCTCTTGAACCAGACCAAAGGCGCGAGCGGCGCGCCCTGGGTCAGTTTTCCGCGAACCGGAGGCAAGGCGTAGCAGACCGTCACCGCGCCGCCTCTATCCCGTCGGCCAGCCCGGCCGCCCACTTCGTGATATCGCCCGCGCCCAGGCACACGATCATGTCGCCCGGCTGGACGACCGAGGCCAGCTCCGTCGCCAACTCTTCCGCCGAACCGATCGTGGCCGCCGCGCGGTGTCCGCGGCGCTTCAAGCCATCGACCAACGCCTGCGCGTCGACACCCTCGATCGGTTGCTCGCCCGCGGCATAAACCGGCGTGACATAAACCATATCGGCGTCGTTGAACGCCTGCTGGAAGTCCTCCATCAGATTGCCGAGGCGCGTGTAGCGGTGCGGCTGGACCACGGCGATGACGCGGTTGGCAACGCCTTCCCGCGCCGCCGACAGCACCGCGCGGATCTCGACCGGATGGTGGCCGTAATCGTCGATCACCACCGCACCATTGACCTCGCCGACCTTGGTGAAGCGGCGCTTGACCCCGCCGAACTTGGCGAAGCCCTGCTGGATCGTCGCGTCATCGACGCCGAGCTCGAGCGCGACGCCGATCGCCGACAGTGCGTTCTGGACGTTGTGGCGACCCGGCATCGGCAATTCGATATTCTCGATCGAGCGTGTCGTCCCGTCACGCTGGCGGATGATTGCCTCGAACCGGTTGCCGCCGGGGATCGGAGTCACATTGACGCCGCGAATGTCCGCCTGGGTCGAGAAACCGTAGGTGACGATGCGGCGGTCGCGCACGCGCGGCAGCACCGCCTGCACTTCGGGGTGATCGAGGCAGAGGAAGGCGGCGCCGTAAAAGGGCACATTCTCGATGAACTGGACGAACGCATCCTTGATCGCGTCGAAGCTGCCATAATGGTCGAGATGCTCGGGATCGATATTGGTGACGACCGCAAGCGTGCCGTCGAGCCGCAGGAAGCTGCCGTCGCTCTCATCGGCCTCGACCACCATCCACTCGCTGTCGCCGAGGCGTGCGTTCGAACCGTAGCTGTTGATGATGCCGCCGTTGATCACGGTGGGATCGATCCCGCCGGCGTCGAGCAACGCCGCGACCATCGAGGTCGTGGTCGTCTTGCCGTGTGTCCCCGCGACCGCGACGGTCGATTTTAGACGCATCAATTCGGCAAGCATCTCGGCGCGGCGCACCACCGGAATGCGGCGCTCGAGCGCGCACTCGACTTCGGGATTGGCGCGCTTGATCGCTGTCGAGACGACGACGACCGCGGCGTCGCCGAGATTCTCCGCGGCATGGCCGATCTTCACCTCGATACCCTTGTCGCGCAGTCCTTGCACGACATAGCCCTCGGACACATCCGACCCCTGCACCTTGTAGCCGAGATTGTGCATCACCTCGGCGATGCCGGACATGCCGATCCCGCCGATGCCGACGAAGTGGATGGCGCCGATATCGGTCTTGAGCCCGGTCATGCGAATGCTGCTGCCTCTCCGCCGGGGGTGGCGGTTTGAACTTTGCCGACGGGGATGTCGGCGGGAGGATGATCGAGTCCCTCAACCAGATCGGCGAGGTCGCGTGCCGCGTTGGGATGGCCGCACGATTTGGCGCGCGCCGCGGCGTTCTGCAGCGCGGCGGGGTCGAGCCCGAGCTTCTGCATCTGCTTGGCGAGTTCGACAGGGGTGAACTGGCTCTGCGGGATCGTCCGCGCGCCGCCCGCTTCCGAAATCTCGCGCGCATTCTCGGTCTGATGGTCGTCGGTCGCGCTCGGCAGTGGCACCAGGATCGCCGGGCGTCCCGCCGCCGTCAGTTCGGCGATGGTCGACGCGCCCGCGCGCGCGATCACCAGATGCGCCCAGGCAAGATGTTCGGGCAGATCGGGCAGATAGGTGGCGAGATCGGCGGCGATCGACAGCTCGGCATATTTCGCCCGCGCCTTGTCGATATCCTCGACCCGCGCCTGGTGCGTCACTTGCAGCCGGCGACGGAAATTGACCGGGAGCATCGACAGCCCGTCGGGCACGACGCTGCTCAGGATGCTCGCGCCCTGGCTGCCACCGGTGACGAGCACGCGGAAGATGCTGTCTTCCTCGATCAGCGGATAAGGCTTGTCGCGCAGCGCCAGCACGTCCTCGCGCACCGGATTGCCGGTCAAATGCGCCTTGCCGCGATATTTGTCGGCGAGCCGGTCGACCTTGGCATAGGACGTGGCGATGGCATCGACCCGCCCCGCCACCAGCCGGTTGACCCGGCCGAGCACGGCATTCTGCTCGTGCACCGCGGTCGGCACCTTCTGGTTGAACCCGGCGAGCAGCGCCGGCAACGCCGGATAGCCGCCGAAGCCGATCACCGCGGCCGGCTTGATCTTCTCGAACAGGTCGATCGCCAGCCTGCGCCCTTCGAGCATCGCACGGCCGGCGCGATACCAGCCGATCGGCCCGCCCTGCATCCGGCCGGCGGGCAGTACGTGCGTCTCGATCCCATCGAACAGGCCCGGAAAGCGCACGCCGCGCTCGTCGCTGATCAGATCGACCTTGTGTCCGCGTTTCTTCAACTCGGCGGCCAGCGCCGCGGCCGGCACCATGTGCCCACCGGTCCCGCCTGCGGCCAGAACGAATTGCCGCACTCTCGTCATTCGCCGCTCCATTTAACGACATAGGGTGAGCGGCTCACAAACGGGTTCCGGCGCGTAAACGCAAGCAGCAACCCCATGCCGATCGACAGCGCGATCATCGACGAACCGCCATAGCTGATGAACGGCATCGTCATACCCTTGGACGGCGCCAGCCCGGTATTGACCGCCATCGAGATCAGCGCCTGTAATCCGAACTGGATAGCGAGGCCGGACGCCGCCAACACACGGAATTCTTCCTGTTCATCCAGCAGCTTGACGAACACGCGCACGACGATCGCGAGGAAGATCACCGCCACGATCGCACAGGAAACCAGTCCGAATTCCTCGCCGATCACCGAGAAGACATAATCGGTATGCGCTTCGGGCAAACGGAACTTCATCTGTCCCCCGCCGGGACCGGTGCCGAACCATCCGCCCGCAGTCAGCGTCGCGCGCGCGGCATTGACCTGGAAATGGTCGGCGGCGTCGGTCGAATCCGGGAACAGGAAGGCGTCGATGCGCGTGCGCGCGGTCGAATAGAAGAGATAGGCCGAGATCACGCCGGCGAACGCCGCGCCGAACAATAGCCCGATCGTCCGCGCGGAAATGCCCGAGATCAACAACAACGCGAGCCACACCGAACAGAACACCACCGTCTGACCGAAATCGGGCTGCAGCATCAGCAGCGCCGCAATCACCGCGGTGAGACCGCCGGTCAGCGCAGCAAGCACGCCGCCCGACAATCCCTGTTCCTTGTTCTTGAGCGACAGCAACCAGGCGACCGCGACGATGAAGCACGGCTTGAGGAATTCCGACGGCTGGAATTGCGCGACGCCGACGCCGAGCCAACGCCGTGCGCCGTTTACCTGGACGCCGATCAGCGGCACCAGCATCAGCATGACCAGAAAGCCCGCGCAGCCGATCAACGCCATGCGACGTGCGCTTTCGGTCGGTAGCATCGAGACGATGACCAGCACCGGCAGCGACACCGCGACCCACATCACCTGGCGCCAGAAATAATAAAGCGCGGGCATGTGGTGGGTGGCGTCCGAATAACGCTGCGCCGACGCCGGAGACGCCGCGGCAACCGCGACCAGCCCGATCGCCATCAGGAACAGCGTCAGGATCAGCAGCACCCAGTCGATGTCCCAGAACCACGCGCCGAGCGGCGAGCGGTCCGACCGGCCGCCGCGCCGCGCGACCCGGGTCAGGAATCCTTCCTTGGCGGGCCGCGAATTCATGCCAGCGACTCGACCAATCCGCGGAAAGTGTCGCCGCGATCCTCGTAATCGCGAAACTGGTCGAACGACGCGCACGCCGGCGACAGCAAGACGGTCTCACCCGGCTTGGCGGCGGCGCGGCATAGCGCGACCGCATGCGCCAGCGTTTCGGCATAGACGGCCGGCATGTCGTTCTCGAGCAGATCGACGAACATCGGCCCCGCTTCGCCGATCGTATAAGCGGCGCGGACATGGCCGAACGAGGGGCGGCAGGCGTCGAGATCCCTGGTCTTGGCCTGGCCGCCGAGAATCCAGTGGATCCCGTCGAATGCCGCCAGCGCTGGCGCGGTCGAGTCGGGATTGGTCGCTTTGCTGTCGTTGACATAGGCAACGCCGTCGACCGTGCCGACGCGCTCCATGCGATGCGGCAGGCCCTTGAAGCTTTCCAGCCCGGCGTCGATCGCCGACCCCGCTACGCCGAGTGCCTGGCAGGCAGTGATCGCGGCGAGCGCGTTCTGCGCATTGTGTGGCCCCTGCAGCGACGGCCAGCGCGACTGATCCATGCACACGCCCGGGGCGATCTTGAACAGATGCTCTCCTCGCGCCGACAGCGACCGTGCGATCTTCGCCGATGCATCGTCGCCGATCCCGATCACCGCGTCGTGATCCTTTGACTGCATCGCGAACAGCCGCGCCTTCGAAGCGGCATAAGCGTCGAACCCGTCATAACGGTCGAGATGGTCGGGCGTGATGTTGAGCAGGACCGCGACATCGCAATCGAGCGTGGAGGTCAGGTCGATCTGGTAGCTCGACAGTTCGAGCACATAGACGCCGCCAACCGGCAGCGGCTCCTCGCCGAGGATCGGCAGGCCGATATTGCCGCCGAGACGGGCGGGAATACCGGCGGTCTCCAGGATGTGGTGGATCAGCGCGGTGGTGGTCGATTTGCCGTTGGTCCCGGTGATGCCGACGACACGGTGCGAAGGCAGATAGTCGCGCGCTTGGGCGAACAGCTCGATATCGCCGATCACGGGCACGCCTGCCGCACGCGCCCTGGCCGCTATCGGGTGACGGTTGAGCGGCACGCCCGGCGACACGACGACGCCGGCGAACCCGGTCAGGTCGATCTCGACCGGATCGGCAAAACTCAAAAGCCCCTCCCCTTCAGGGGAGGGGTTGGGGGTGGGGGACGCTTGGCCAGGCGTGGGAGACTCAGCCCCACCCCAACCCCTCCCCTGAAGGGGAGGGGCTACAAGGGCATTCCGCTTACTCTCGTCCGTGTCCCACGCGACGACCTCGGCGCCCGACGCCAGCAGCGCGCGCACGGTGGCCGCGCCCGAGCGTGCCAGCCCGAGCACCGCATAGCGTTCGCCGCGCCAGGACGGACTGGTGATCACCGCAGCTTCAGCGTCGACAGACCGGCCAGCGCGAGCACCAGCGCCACGATCCAGAAGCGGATCACGACGGTCGATTCGGGCCAGCCGAGTTGTTCGAAATGGTGGTGGATCGGCGCCATCCGGAACACGCGCTTGCCGGTGCGCTTGTAGACGAACACCTGAATGATGACGCTCATCGCCTCGACCACGAACAGTCCGCCGATGATCCCGAGCACGATCTCGTGATGCGCGGTAACCGCGATCGCGCCGAGCGCGCCGCCCAAAGCGAGGCTGCCGGTATCGCCCATGAAGACCGCCGCCGGGGGGGCGTTGAACCACAGGAAAGCGAGCCCTGCCCCGATCATCGCCCCGCAGAAGATCGCGAGGTCGCCGACACGCGGAATGTGCGGGATGCCGAGATAATCGGCGAATTTGGCGTTACCCGCGAGATAGACGATCAGCATGAAGGCGACGCTGGCGATGATCACCGGCATGGTCGCGAGCCCGTCCAGGCCGTCGGTCAGGTTCACCGCGTTGCCGAACGCGACGATCGTGAAGGCGGCGAACACGACGTAGAACCAGCCGAGATCGATCACCACCGAGTTGAAGAACGGCAGATAGAGGTGCGTGCCGTTGGCGGTGTTGGTGTGAACGATGATCGCGCTGGCGATGCCGGCGATCGCAAATTCGCCGAGCAGGCGCACCTTGCCCGAGACGCCGGCGGTGCTCGCTTTGCGCACCTTGTCGTAATCGTCGAGGAAGCCGATCGTACCGAACCCCAGGGTGACGAACAGGCACGCCCAGACATAGGGATTGGTCAGGTCCATCCAGATCAGGATCGAGATCGCCATACTGGTCAGGATCATCAGCCCGCCCATCGTCGGCGTGCCGCGCTTGGCGAGGTGCGATTGTGGGCCGTCGGCGCGGATCGGCTGCCCCTTGCCCTGACGGACGCGCAGCCAGCCGATGAAGCGTGGCCCGATGATCAGGCCGATCAGCAAGGCCGTCGCCACCGCCGCGCCCGAGCGGAAGGTCTGGTAGCGGACCAAATTGAGAATGTGCGGGAAACCCAGCGCCTGGGCGATCCAATACAGCATTATATTTTCCCGCTCGCGAGCGCTGCGACCACCGCAGACAACCCGACCCCGTTCGAACCCTTGATGAGAACCGCGTCGCCCGCTTCGAGTGTCGCCATCAGGCGGTCGCGCGCGGCAGCGGCGTCGGGCACATGAACGATTTCGACTTGGCCCTCAAGCGCTTCGGCGAGCGGCTGCATCTTTTCGCCGACAAGAATGACCAGTTGGACGCCAGCGTCACGAACCGGCGCCGCCAGCGCCGCGTGATACTCGTCGGACCTGTCGCCGAGTTCGCGCATTTCACCCAACACCGCGATCTTGCGCGTCGCCATTTCTTCGCCGAGCACCGCGAGCGTCACCCGCATCGATGCCGGATTGGCATTGTACGCCTCGTCGATCACCAGCGCGCGACCACCGTTCAGCTCGACCGCGAAGCGGGCACCGCGTCCGGCGAGCCCGCCGAGATCGGCGAGCGCCAGTCCGGCCAGCGCGAGATCGCCGCCAACCGCGTCGACCGCGGCCAGCACCGCCAGCGAATTGGATACCCAGTGCTTTCCCGCTTGCGAGACGGTGTAGCTGAGCTCGCGCTCCCCGACTCGCGCGGTGACGAACGTGCCGCCATTGGCCGCCTTGACCGCCTCGATCGCGCGCACGTCCGCGCCGTCGTCGAGCCCGAAGGTGACGGTGCGCGCGGCATAAGGAGCGGCGGCCGCGGCAAGGCGCTCGCGATGCGGGCTGTCATAGGGGATGATCGCCACGCCGTCCGGTTCGAGGCCCCGGAAAATCTCGCCCTTGGCGTCGGCGATCGCGCTTTCGTCGGGGAAGAAGGCCGCATGCGCCGGCGCGATCGCGGTGACGATCGCGACGTGCGGCCGCACCAGGGTCGTCAGATGCGCGAGCTCGCCGGGATGGTTCATCCCCATCTCGAACACGCCGTAATCGACCTCGGCCGGCATCCGCGCCAGGCTGAGCGGGACGCCGGTATGATTGTTGTAGCTCTTGACCGAGCGATGCGCCGATTTGGCGGGCGAGCGGTCGAGCGCGGCGAACAGCGCCTCCTTGGTGCCGGTCTTGCCCGCCGATCCGGTCACCCCGACGATCCGCGCGGACGTTCTGGCGCGCGATGCCTTGGCCAATGCCTCGAGCGCCGCGAACGTGTCCGACACAAGGACATTGGGATGTGGCGTATCCTGGCTGACGATCGCGCCCGCGGCGCCACGATCGAACGCCTGGTCGAGGAATTTGTGGCCGTCGGTGGTTTCGCCGGTCAGCGCGATGAACAGGTCGCCCTGCCCCACTTCACGCGAATCGAACGTGACGCCAGAAACGTCGAACGCCGCCGAAGCGGCGCCGCTGGTGGCTGTCGCGATGTCGGCCGATGTCCAGAGCGTCATTGCGCTCCTCCGGCCGAACGGTGCGATCGAGAGAGGGGGATTGCGAGTAAAGTGGCAAGCATCCCCTCCTCTAACCGGCGAGCCCGGTTTTGGCCACGCGTCACGCCGCCGCCTCCTCGCGCGCTACACTCACGTCGTCGAATGGCAGCACCAGGTCGCCGACAATCTGGCCCTGTTCATGCCCTTTTCCGGCGATCAGCACGATGTCCTCGGCACCCGCTTGCCCTACGGCATAAGCGATGGCCGATCGACGATCGCCGATCTCGATCGCGCCGGGCGCTCCCTTGAGCACTTCCGCGCGGATCGCGGCTGGGGCTTCGCTGCGGGGATTGTCGTCGGTGACGATGACCAGGTCGCCGTACCGCACGGCAATCTCTCCCATCAGTTCGCGCTTGCCATGGTCGCGGTCGCCGCCGGCGCCGAACACGACGATCAGCCGGCCGGCGGTGTGCGGCTTGAGCGCGTCGATCGCCGCCTCCAGCGCGTCGGGGGTGTGGGCATAGTCGACATAGACCGGCGCACCGGTTCGCGTGATCACCGCGCGTTCGAGCCGCCCGCGCACCGGCTGCAGCCGCGCGAGATTGGCGATGGTCTGAGCAACATCGCCCCCCGTCGCGATCACCAGGCCCGCCGCGGTCAGCGCATTGGCCGCCTGATAGGCGCCGATCAACGGCAATGTGACCTTCAGCTCGCGATCCTCGGCTTCGATCACCAGGCCCTGGCCGAGCAAGGTCGGGTCGCGACTGACCAGCCGAAGCGCGCCGCCGCGTTCGCCGACCGAGAGGATACGTTGGCGCCGCGCATGGGCGAGATCGACGACGCGCGCGGCCTGCGGATCGTCGGCCCAAACGACGGCGGTACCGTCCGGATCGAGCACTTCCGAAAACAGCCTGAGCTTCGCCGTCAGATAAGCGGCCATGTCGCCATGATAATCGAGGTGATCGCGGCTGAGATTGGTGAATGCCGCGGCGGTTACTTTCAGCCCTTCGGTGCGATATTGCGACAGGCCGTGGCTCGAGGCTTCGAACGCGACATGGGTGACGCCCTCGCGTGCGAGCCCCGCGACGTTCGACAGAAAGGTGACGACGTCGGGCGTGGTCAGGCCGGTCGAGATGCTGTCGTCAGACGTCGTCACGCCGAGCGTACCGATCGACGCGGCATGGTGCCCCGCCATCCGCCACAATTGGCGCGTCATCTCCACGGTCGAGGTCTTGCCGTTGGTACCGGTGACCGCGACTATCGTTTCGGGGAAGGGCGCGAAGAATAAAGCAGCGAGATGCGCGAAAGCCTGGCGCGGATTGTCGGACGCGATATGCAACGCCCCATCGACGGTGACGCCGGGACGCGCGACGATGGCGATTGCGCCCGCCGCGACCGCCGCCGGGATGAAGTCCTCACCGTTGACGCGGGTGCCCTCGAACGCGCCGAAGATCGTGCCAGGCGCGACCTTGCGATGGTCGATCGCGAAGCCGGTGACGCTGGCGTCGCCCCCGCCCGTCACCAGCTCGCCTAGTTTCATTCGGGATCCGCCATGGTCTGCGTCTTTTCCCCAGGTCGATGCCAGATCAGCGGCAGCAACTCGTTCACGTTGATGTCACGCGAAGGGTCGGGCATCACGCCCAGCATGGGACCGGCGCGCAGAATGAAGCGGTCGACCACCGGCGCGGCGGTATAGGCCGCGGTCCTGACGGCTCCTTGAGGCGAATCGAGCATCACGATCACCACATAGCGCGGCGCATCCATTGGGAAAGCCGCCGCAAAGGTCGAGACGTTCGCTTTCTTCGAATATCCGCCGCCCGTCGCGACTTCGGCGGTGCCGGTCTTGCCGCCAACGCGGAAGCCGGGCGCATCGGCGGTCCGGCCGGTCCCCTGGGTAACCACGAGACGAAGCAGCTGGCGAATCCGATAGCTGGTCTGTTCGCTGATCACCCGGCGCCCCGGAACATCGGCACCGGGCTGGACCTTCATCATCGTCACTGGGCGCCATACGCCGCCATTGACCAAGGCGGCATAGGCCGCGGCCAAGTGCAGCGGCGTCACCGCGACGCCATGTCCGAAGCCCGCAGTCATCGTCGTCACGCGGCTGAATTTCTGCGGGAATAGCGTGCGACCACGCGCCGGCAGTTCGAACGGCATCGGCTTGTCGAAGCCCATCGATCGGAACATCGCCGACAATTTGTCGCCGCCGAGTTCGTCAGCGATCCGCGCGGTGGCGATGTTCGACGAATGGATCAGCGTCTCGGGGATGTCGAGCCAGCGGCCCTCGCCATCATGGTCATGGATCTTGAACCCGTCGATCTGCAGCGGCTGCGTCGCATCGAACTTCTTTGCCATTGAGGTGACGGTACCGCTATCGATCGCCGCCGCCATGGTGATCGGCTTGAAGGTCGACCCGAGTTCGTAGGCGGCGCTGGTGACGCGGTTGAAGAACGGCCCGGGCAGTTGCTTGCCGTCTTCGGTCACCGCCGGCTTCGGGGCCGCGCCGGGATTGTTGGGGTTGAATGTGGGGAAGGACGCCAGCGCCATGATTTCGCCGGTGCGGACGTCGAGCACCACGCCCGCCCCACCCTTGGCCTTTAGATTGGTGACCTGTTGGCCGAGTTCGTTCTCCAGCGCCGATTGCGCACGCGCGTCGATCGACAGCGCAACCGGCTTGGCGGCGGTGTCGGCCGAGGTCAGCCGCTGATCGAGCGCGCGCTCCATCCCGCTCGCGCCCTTGTTGTTGACGTCGAGGAACCCGAGCACTTGCGCGGCCAGTTCGGACTGCGGGTAGAGACGCTGCTGCTGGCGTTCGAACACGATCGCCGGTTCGCCGATCGCATTGACTTCGGTGACGAGCGACGCCGAGGCGTCGCGTTCGATATAGGTGAACCTCGTGCCCTGCAGCTTGGCGTAGGTCTGGCTCTCGTCGAGCCCCAGGATATTGGCCAGGCGCTGCGCGATCTCGCGGCGATCACCCAGGATCTGTTCGGGGTGGACGCCGATCGCCCAGGCGTCGATCGTGCGCGCCAATGGCTCGCCGTTGCGATCCACGATATCGCCGCGGATCGCGCGGTCGGCCATCGTCGACGCGTTCGCCGCCCCCGCCGAGAACGCGAAAAAGCCGAGCTTGGCGACGACGACCCCGATCGCCGCTCCATAGAGCAGCATCATGATCATCAACCGCTTTTGCGCGGTCGCACGGACCAGCGCGCGTTCGTCGGCAAGACGACGCGGCGCGATGGGTCGTGCGAGCAGATCACTCATCGCGCGCCATCCTCCCGACGCGCGCCGCGCGACAGCGAACCCAGGGTTGCGTCGCTGAGCAGCTTGCGGTCGAGCAACGCCACGGTCGACGGCTTCGACTTGATCGCCGTTTTGGCCGCTGCCGGCTCGAGCTTCGCGCCAACCGGAGCTGAAACCATCGCGACCGCCGCCTTCATCTTGGCCGGCGCGGTCGGGGTGGCGGCTACCTCAGCGTCCGTCGGCAGGATCGGCGCGCTCGGAATGACCGCCGACGCCGTCTGGATCCGCGGATCCGCGGTCGGCGTCGGCGCGCCGAGATCGACCTGGGCGAGTTCGGCGTCGCTACGGATATATTGCGCGGCGGTCGGCGCCGACAGCTTGAGCGTGTCGCCGTTCCAACGCTGCAGCTGTGCGAAGCTGGCGCGGGTGTCGAATTCGGTTTCGAGCGCGGTGATGTCGCGCTGCGTCCGAGCGATCGAGGATTCGATCGCCGCGAGCTTGTTGCGCTCCGCCGCCACGCGCGATGACATGAGATAACAGCCGAGGATCACGCTCACACAGAGCACGAACCAGCCGAACCAACGAAACCGATGCGCCACAACCATCACACTTCTCCCGCAACCCAGGCCGCCGACGCGGTCCGCCTGGCCACACGCAAGGTCGCCGAACGAGCACGCGGGTTCCGCGCCAGCTCGGCGTCACTGGGGCGCACCGCGCGCCCTATCGTTTCGAATGTCGCCTCGGCCGGGGCGGCCTGGGGCGGCAGATGGCGTGAGCCGGACGGCATCGCGCCGCTCCGTTCGCGCAGGAAATGCTTCACCAGCCGATCCTCCAGGCTGTGGAAGGTCACCACGGCCAGCCGCCCGCCGGGCTTGAGCACACGCTCTGCCGCGGCGAGACCATCGGCCAGCTCGCCGAGCTCCCGGTTGATATGAATCCGAACGGCCTGGAAGGTCCGCGTCGCGGGGTCCTTCTTGTCGTGCGGCTTATGGCCTAGCGCTTTGCGCACCACCGTCGCGAGTTCGGAAGTCCGCGTAAGGGGTCTTGCGGAGACGATCGCTCGGGCGACACGGCGCGAGCGCGGCTCTTCGCCATAAAGGTAAAGAACGTCAGCGATGTCGCTCTCGTCGGCACTGTTGAGGAAATCGGCGGCGCTCTCGCCCGACTGGCTCATCCGCATGTCGAGCGGCCCGTCGCCCTGGAACGAAAAGCCGCGCTCCGCCTGGTCGAGCTGCATCGACGACACGCCGATATCCATCACGACGCCGTCGACCGGGGCGAGGCCGCGGGCATCGAGTTCGGAATCGAGCGCGGAGAACGGCGCTTCGACGAGCGTGAGCCGCCCGTCCGACGCGGCGACCACGTCCTGGCCGCCGGCGATCGCATCGGGGTCGCGGTCGAACGCGACTACCTCTGCCCCCGTGGCGAGGATCGCCCCCGTGTAGCCGCCGGCGCCGAAGGTCGCATCGACATGACGCTCTCCCGGGGTGGGATGCAGAGCGTCGATCACCTCATCGATGAGCACTGGGATATGTGGGGTGGGCGTGCTCACAGGAGACCCTTCTCCTGCATGAGGTTGCGACAGATGCGCTTGAGGACGGGGGCAGCCTGGTCGTCGGTCGCTTCGAGCAGGGTGTGGGGATCCCAGATCTCGAAATGGGTCAGCGACCCGTAGAAGAAAGCGTGCTTGGCGATGCCCGCCTCTTCCTTCATCCAGTTGATGATGACGGCGCGACCCGTGCTGTCGAAGCCGACTTCCTCGGCACCGCCGGCAATGACGCGCAGGACGTTGAACGCGGGGTCGCTATCGCCCGCGGCCGCCTTGGCCAGCTTGGCGTCGACATAACCCTGGTCGTAGGCGATCAGGCACTTCGCCTCGGGGTGCTGGCCCATGAGAACGAACGGGCCTTTCTTGAAGCGCTCGGGCGGGGTGTTGTCGATGACGGCATCGCGGAACTTGGCAGGTATGGAAACGCGGTTCTTGTCATCGACAAGCTGCAGTGCCGTACCCGTATAGATGCTGCTCCCAGCCACCGTTCGCCCCGAACCAGACATGCGCTTTCCCGTTCGCGGAACGAGCCTTCGCTCGCGCCAACGTTCTCAGAATCAACGGGTAAAAACGCCCCACTTCCGGTGACTGGCGTATCAAGCCACCGGATGGGATTCAATGGGAATTTTTGGTGTTTGATGGGCCAAAATTGGCCACTATCAGTTAAGTTATTCCAAACACTATGAAAGTTTCTTTAACCATAGCCTGCCCTTCTGGCGCGCGAAGGCACCGCCAAGGGCTTGAAATGTTGGAATCGGGCCGACTCAGCCCAGCTTTGGGATGATTTCCCATCGCTTCCCGGTATGGGCACGAAGATCAGTGCTTATCGGGGGTAGGCGATGCCGCCGGAGCAACGCCCATTTCGGCGAGCGGCTCGCTCGTCGCGGTATCGATCGGGGCGGTGCTGTTCGACGCGGCAAGATTGGCGGCAACATCGACCTTGGGTGCGCCCACCGCACTGAGCGGACGTTCCCGGCTGACGATCGCGAACAGGGTCGCGGCGACGCCGATCATCAGCAATACGGCCGCGAGGCCGATCATGCCGACCTTCACCCGCTGCATCGTTTGAATGTTGTCGCGAACCAGTGTTTTCATACTTGTGTGGCATTTATGTAACGCATCGCGAGGCGTTTGTCGACCTTGCTGGTGCCACAGTCTATCGCATCAGGCGGGAACCAATCCCTTGGATGCCAACCAGTCGTTGTTGTAGAGCGTTGAAAGGTAGCGGAATCCCGTGTCGCACAGGATCGTTGCGACCCTGCTGCCCGGGCCCAATTGTTTCGCCAGCGCGACGGCTCCGGCGATATTGATCCCCGACGACAGCCCCAGGCAAAGCCCCTCTTCGTCGAGCAGGCGCCGGACCCAATGATATCCCTCGGCGTCCGAGATGCGGAACTGGGTGTCGACCGGCGCGCCTTCCAGATTGGCGGTGATCCGCGCTTGCCCGATCCCTTCCGCCACCGACGATCCTTCGCTGCGGAGTTCGCCGCAGGCATAATAGGAATAGAGCGCGGCGCCATGGGGGTCGCTGAGCGCGATCGTCACCTTCTCGTCGCGCGACTTGAGGCCGAGCCCCACGCCCGCCAGCGTTCCGCCCGTCCCGACCGCGCAGGTGAAGCCGTCGATCCGCCCGTCCATCTGGTCCCAGATTTCCTCGGCGGTGCCGACGATATGGGCCTTGCGATTGGCGATATTGTCGAACTGATTGGCCCAGATCGCGTTCGGCGTCTCTTCGGCGATGCGCCGGCTGGTGTGCACGAAATGGCCCGGATTCGAATAAGGCGCGGCCGGCACTAGCACGAGTTCGGCGCCGAGCGCGTGCAGCGTATCCATCTTCTCGCGGCTCTGCGTCTCGGGCATGACGATGATCGTCTTGTAACCCTTGGCATTGGCGACCAGCGCCAGCCCGATACCGGTATTCCCCGCCGTCCCCTCGACGATCGTGCCGCCCGGCGCGATCAGCCCGCGCTCCTCGGCATCCTGGACGATGAACAAGGCGGCGCGATCCTTCACGCTCGCGCCGGGATTGGCGAATTCGCATTTGCCGAAAATCTCGGCGCCGGCTGCCTCGCTCGGCCCACTGAGGCGGACGAGAGGGGTATGGCCGATGAGCGACAGGGTGTCGGGCGTGATGGACATGGTGCCTAGATAAACCGGCGCGCGGCGCGGGCAAGCAATCGCTGCTGCGTGGGAGGCAATTCCTTGTTGTGTGTTGGGTGCCCAAAACCTTTTCCTCTCCCCTGACGAAGAAGGAGAGCGTAGCTTGGCGGCGTGCCGCCTAGGTTGAGAACCAAATTTAGCCGTTGTTCTTAAAGCGATCCATTTCCAAAATTCGTCATCCCAGCGAAAGCTGGGATCTCAAGCGGCATCGCGTCACCGCCAGAGACCCCAGCTTTCGCTGGGGTGACGGGAGCAAGTTGGGGCGACAGAAGTCATGCCGAGAGCATGACCGACCTGATGCGCCCTGCCGGGGAGAGGGGTTTTGAGATTCACTCCTGCTGCGCGTCGCTGCTCGCCGTGGTGTTGGCCGACGTGTCGTTGGTCGTCACGCTATCGACGGGCACCGCCACATTATCCGGAGCCGCCGCAGCAGCATTCTCCGTGGGCGTCGGCGTCGGGCTCGGCACGGTCGCGACGACATTGCCGACCGCCGTGGTGGTGATCGAGTCGGCCGAATTCTGCCCGACCGCCGTCGGGCCGCCGCCGCATCCCGACAGCACGACCAGGACCGCGCCCACCAACAGCATTCGCTTCATGCCCATCTCCCTTATTGACGAAGATCGTCACCCGATCGCCCGGCGCGGTCAAGGCAGGACGTGCCTGGCGCGGCACGCTACATGAGCGTCGTGACGCTCAAACGCTCCTTTCCACCGATCGTCGACTCGCGAACGCGGTTATTGATCTGCGGCAGCCTGCCCGGCGATCGCAGCCTTGCCGCGCAACGTTATTATGCGCATCCGCAGAACCAGTTCTGGCGACTGCTCTCCCCCGTCATCGGGCGCGACCTTGCGGAACTGAACTATGAGGACCGGCTCGCGGCGCTCCTCGACGCGCATATCGGCCTGTGGGACGTCGTCGCGACCGCCACGCGCACCGGCAGCAGCGACACGGCGATACGCGACCATGCGCCCAACGATCTCGAGCGTCTTGCCGTTAGGCTGCCCCGATTGCGCGCGATCGCGTTCAACGGCGGCACCGCATACAAGATCGGCCGACGACTGATGGAGGAGCACGTCCGGCGATATGACCTGATCGCATTGCCGTCGAGCAGCCCGCTCCACACGATCGGCCTTGCGGCGAAGCAGGGCGCTTGGACGGCGCTCCGTGCCTATCTCTGACCTATTTCATGCGCCAATGTTCTGATAATGTTCCGCCTCATGGCGCTGGCCGAATCGCTCTCCCCTGCCCCCTCCGACGCATATGGCGTGTCGGTCGACTTGACCCTGCCGCCGCGCCCGCTGCGCTGGTTGTTCCTCGACCTCAATTCCTATTTCGCCAGCGTCGAACAGCAGCTCGACCCCGCCTTGCGTGGTAGGCCGGTGATCGTCGCGCCGGTCGGGTCCGACACCACCGTCGCGATCGCGGCGTCGGTCGAAGCCAAGCGCTATGGCATCACTACCGGCACGCCGGTGTGGGAAGCCAAGAGGCTGTGCCGCGAGTTGCTGATCGCGCCCGCGCGCCACGACAAATATGTCGAATTCCACGACGCGGTGATCGCGGAGATCTGGAAGCACATCCCCGTGACGCACGTCTGTTCGATCGACGAAGTCGCGTGCCGCCTGCTCGATAACGAGAATTCGCCAGACCAGGCAGTGGCGCTGGCGCGGCGTATCAAGGCGGGGATTCGCGCCAATGTCGGCGAGTGCCTGACCTCGTCGGTTGGGATCGCGCCGAACCGGCTTCTCGCCAAGCTCGCCTCCGACATGCAGAAACCCGACGGGCTGATCGTGTTGACCGCCGACCAATTGCCACACCGATTGTTCGGGCTGGCGTTGCGCGACATTTCGGGAATCGGGGCGAACATGGAGCGCCGGCTGGCCCGCGATGGGGTCAACGATATCCGTCAATATTGCGAGCGCCGCCCGCGCGATGCCGGCACCGCCTGGGGCGGCACCAATGGCGATCGACTCTGGTATCTGCTCCATGGCGTCGACTTGCCCGACAAGGCGACACGCACGCGGTCGATCGGGCACAGCCATGTGCTGTCGCCTGGCAAGCGCGGGCTCGAGCCGGTACGGCTGACCGCGCGGCGGTTGGCGCTCAAGGCTGCGAGCCGGCTGCGCCGCAAAGGCTATGCGGCGCGCTTGCTGGTGCTTCACGTCCGCTTCGAGCAGGACAAGATCGTGTGGCAGACCAGTCGCCGCCTGGCGCCGACCCAGGACAGTTTTCAGGTCCTCGCCGCACTCGACGCCTTGTTCCCGCGGCTGGCCGAAGAAGGGCGGCAGCGTCACGGGTCGCTTCGCGTGCGGATGATCGGCGTGACGCTCAACGAGATCGTCCCCGTCGACGGCGAGCAAGGATCGCTGTTCGAGCATCTCGACCCCGACGATCCGCTGGCGCGCGAAACGCGCGGGCTGGCGCTCAGCCGCGCGATGGACCGGCTCAACGAAAAGTTCGGCCGTCACGCGGTGTCGCTCGGGCCTTTTTATGGCGGACGGATCGATCGCGTCGGTACGAAAATTGCGTTTGGTCGCATTCCCGACATGGACGAGTTTCACGAATGACACTTTTATTGCAACGCATCATACCCGAAACGGCCCGAAATGGTTGCATCTTGACCTTCGCTGCTGCGTGCGCGAAGGCCGCAGGCCTATGAAGACCCCCCTTCTCCCCGCAACCGCCGTAGCGCTTCTGGCGCTGACGGCCTGTCAATCCAAGACCACGAGCACGACCGTCGAGAACTCGACCAGCGTCGAAAACAAGACGGTCGCCGAAAAGCCGAAGTTCGAGCTTCCGCCGGCGATCCAGGCCGAGGTCTCGATGCGCTGCCACGGCGACAACACATTGGCGCACGTGACTTTTTTCGACGGCAACAAGCAGCTGACCGTGTCGTCCCCCGCGGACGCCGCGCCGGTGGTGCTGAAGGCGCCGGAAGCCGGCAAGCCCTATGTCGCCGACGGCGGCTGGGAAGTGTCGGGCACGCCCAAATCGATCAAGCTGACCGCGCCGGGCAAGCCTGCCCAGACCTGCGACGCCTGATTCCAACCCAGCGGTCCGCGTTTCGGCGCGGACCGCTGTTGCATCAATTGCCCAGATTGGGCACCTTGCCGATCATCGCCCAACGGGAGCGGGCATGGCAACGATCGCGATCTACAGCCTGAAAGGCGGCGTCGGCAAAACGACGCTGGCGGTCAATTTGGCCTGGGCCGCCGCCACGCTGTCGTCGCGCCGGACATTGCTCTGGGATCTCGATCCGCAAGCGGCCAGCAGTTTTCTGCTCCCGACAAAAAAATCGAAAGCCGACGCGCAGTCGGTGTTCACCAAGGACGTCGAGCCGAGCAAGCTCGCCCGTGCAACCGCGATCGAGAGACTCGACGTGATCGCCGCGGACGCGTCGCTGCGCGGACTCGATCTGCTGTTCCACGAACTCGACAAGAAGAAGCGGCTGCAAAAGCTGTTGGCGTCATTGGCCAAGGATTATGATCGGGTGATCCTCGATTGCCCGCCCGGCCTGACCGAAACCAGCGAACAAGTGATCCGCGCCGCCGACCTGATCGTCGTGCCGGTCATCCCCTCGCCGCTGTCGCAACGCGCATTCGACGATATGGCGGCGTCGCTGGGCAAGGCCAAGGTGCTGCCGGTCCACGTCATGGTCGATCGCCGCCGGCGGCTGCATGGCGAAGCGATCGCCACGCACCCGGACTGGCCGGTGATTCCGATGGCCAGCATCATCGAACAGATGGGCGATCGCCGTGCGGCGATAGGGCAATTCGCCGGAAGCTCGGCAGCGGCACGCGCATTCGCCACGCTGTGGCAGACGATCGAGAAGCGGCTGGCGCGATGAAGCCGCCTCCGGAGCCGTCCTATGAGGTTCTCGATCCCCATCTCGTTCTTGGGGCTTACGCCGTCGGCGTCTTTCCGATGGCCGACGCGCGCGACGCGGCCGGGGTCTATTGGGTCGAGCCGCGCAAGCGCGCGATCCTGCCGCTCGACGGTTTCCATCTGTCGAAATCGCTCCGGAAGGTCATCGCCTCGGACCGGTTCCGCGTCACGGCCGACGCCGCGTTCGAGGATATGATCGCTCTCTGTGCCGAAAGCGCCGCGGACCGGCCGGAGACGTGGATCAACACGACAATCGAAAGCGTGTTCACCACGCTTCATTATCAGGGCCGGGCGCATTCGATCGAATGCTGGGACGGCGATCAATTGGTCGGCGGTCTCTACGGCCTCGCGCTCGGCAAGGCGTTCTTCGGCGAATCGATGGTCAGCCGCGCGACCGATGCGTCAAAAGTGGCGCTTGCCTGGTTGGTGGCGCGGTTGCGCGTCGGCGGGTTCACCCTGCTCGATTGCCAATTCATGACGCCTCATCTCGCCTCGCTCGGCGCGGTCGAGATCAGCCGGGGTGATTATGTCGCGTTGCTGGGCGCGGCGATCGACGGTTCGCTCGGCGCGGCGGTCGCAGGCGCCGCGGCGGGGGATTTCGGCGCGCTCGACCGGCTGCCCGATTTGGGCGTTTCGCCGGGCGCCGTCACCGTGTCCGCCCCGCCTTTGGGGAAGGACATCGTGCAGCTCTTGATCCAGACGTCGTAGATCGGATCGATCACGACGTTCAGGTTCGGCCGCTCCTTGTACAGCCAGCCCGAAAATACCCGCTTCCACTGCTTGTCGGTCTGTTCGATGTCGAGCTGGACGAAGGCGCCGGTATAATGCTCGGCCTCCCACGGTGCGGTTTCTTCGCAAGCACGCAGGCGGACAATGGCATTGCCGACGCGAATCGCCTCGCCCGGCTTCATCGTCAGGTCGCGCGTCTGGCTGTTGCGCTTGTTGAGCAGGCCGAGCGTCGCGACACGCTGGTTCATCGGCGTCACGCCCTGGGTCGGATTGGACGCATCGCCCGATACGTCGATCGTCTCGACGCCCCCCGATTGACCGCTATCGTCGAGCGCGGTCGGTGCGGCGGTCGCCACCGCGTCGGGCGGCGGCGCCGGCGGCGTCGCGTACCAATTATAGCCGGCCCAGCCGGCCGCGCCGATACCGGCCGCCAGCGCGGTGATACCGCCGACGCGGCGCCAGTTCATCCTTCCGGCGTCCAGGCTTCGTAATCACCCGTGGCAGGCGCGCGATGCCCGCCCTTTTCGAGCGCACCCGGCGGCCGATAGGCCAAGGCGGTCCCGGTCAGGTTGGGCACCGCGGGCTTTTCCCAGCGACGCTGCGCCGGCAGTGCGCGATCGGGCACGTCATCGATCTGGTGATGCAGCCAGCTGAACCATTCGGGCGGCACCCGGCTGGCGTCGTTCGCGCCGTTATAGATCACCCAGCGCCGCGGGTTGCCGTTCGTGTCCTTGCCACCCCGGTAATAGACGTTGCCGAGGTCATCCTCGCCGACGCGTTCCTTGCCGAGCAGGCCGACCATCGTGCCCCAGGTCGCGCCGGTCCACCAGGTGAAGGGATTGAGATTGATACCCATGCGCCGCGCTTAGCGGCTGACGGTCCGGCGTTCAACGCCTGCCGTCGTCATCCCGACGAAAGCTGGGATCTTTGGCGACGGGACGATGCGGCCCGAGACCCCAGCTTGCGCTGGGGCGACGAGGAGTCACTTGGGACGACGAGGAGTCATTTGCCGGTCCAGGTCACCTTGTCGCCCTCCGCAATGCCCAAGGCGGAACTGCGCCCGCCCTTGAGCTCGAGCACCGCGCCCACCGGCTCACCCGACGCAATCGGGGTCTCGTCTTCGGGGATCGCGTTTTCCGCGATGCGCGCGATCGTGCCGTTGGCGCGGATGAAGATGATGTCGAGCGGGCTCGGCGTATTCTTCATCCAGAAGCTCGCCTCCTTGGGGGCGCCGCCGCCGGCCGGATAGGGCCAGAACAGCATCCCGCCATTGTCGGGAATGTCGGTCCGGAACATCAGCCCCTTTTCCTGCTCGGCCGCGCTCTTGGCGACCTCGACCTGGAAAGCGTGCGTGCCGTTGCTGCTGGCGACGGTCAGCGCGATCGTCTTGGTAGCGGAATCGCTGTTCGCGCTGGCGGGATCGCTCTGCGCACAGGCAGTCGGCAAGGCGCACAACGCCAACGGCAGCAACACATACCGGAATTTCATGAAATCAATCCTGTTCGACCATGACCGCCAGCGGGCCCTTGCGGCCCTCAACGATCCTCGCCCTCAGGCGTTGCTCGGGTTCCACCTCGTGCAGACCGGCGCGGCGCAGCGTTTCCATATGGACGAATATATCCGCCGAGTCGGCGTCGCGCACCAGAAAACCATAACCTTTCAGGCGATTGAACCATTTGACCGCGACCGGCTCGAACGGGCCGGCCTGATCGAGCATCGAGACCGGATCGACCCGATCGGTATCGGCACGAAGGCGCGGCGGCGGCTCGACCGCGGTCGACAGGTCGATGGCCAGGATCGCGCTTGCCTGCAGGCCGCGGTCGCGGCGGACCGCCACGCAATCGACTCGTGCCCCTTCGGGCAGACTGCGCCGGCCGTGCGGCTGAAGGACCGAAAAGTGGATCAGGATATCGCCCGCCTGATCGTCATCGACCAGAAAGCCGAAACCGCGCGTGACATCGAACCATTTGACGACGCCACGATGGCGCGATTCGCCGTCCGCCAGCGCCCCGACGTCGACCTCTTCCAACGGCTCCAGCGGGCGATCGCCCGTCTCCAGCTGCGATTCTACGCGCACAGTCACCCCCTGCGAATGATCAGTGTAACACGATCGCGATGAAAGCCAAAGGGTTAGCGCGGCTCGTTTCGGGACCGTTCTATTCCAGCAATTGGGCCGGATCGTCACCAGGATTCATGCTGGCCAGCGCGCGGGCCAGCTCGAACGAATGACCCGCGCGGATGAGCGCCGCGACGTGTTTCTCGCGGGTCGGGCGATCGCCCGGCTGGTCGGCGAACGGGCCGATCCGCCGCCTGCGAGCATAAGCGATCGCGGCGTCGACCGACCGGTCGGCAACCGCCGGCGCGATGGCATCGACATCGTCGCCGCCGATGCCCGCCTGGCGCAATACGCCTGCCACGCGCCGCGCACCCAATCCGCGCCGCGCCATGGTGCTCGCCTTGGCTTCTCCCCAGGCGCGATCGTCGATATAACCAAGCTCGGCCATGCGATCGGCTATCGCCGCCGGGTCGACGGTTTCCCCGTCCCAGCCCCGCTCGCGGATCTTGCGGCGGAGATAATCGGTCAGCCGCCCGCGTGTGGTCGCGAAGCGTTCGACATAGCGCAACGCCAGCCGTTCGAGGCCCGAACGGTCGAGCGGTGGGGCGGATTGTCGGGGAACTCGGACCATGTCGCCATGTTTGTGCCACACTGACAACCGAATTTGAACGCGTGCAGGCGGCAGGGGGCCGTCGCTGGCATGAAGTGGCCGGTAAGAGCCGCAGGAACATGGGCGCGAAAGTGATGACATTAGACATGGCGACTGACGTGGTGGGCGAGCGAACGGAGAGCCTGGTGCCGACTCCGACCGACGACGCCCTGCCGCGTCGTCTGGCCGATTTCGCGACATTGGGCGAGGCGCTCGATTATGCCGCGCAAGGCGTGCGCGGGCTCAATTTCCACGATCCGCGCGGCACGCTGATACGCGCTTATCCTTTTTCCGAGATGCGGCAGGACGCATTGGCGATGGCCCGCCGGCTGATCGCGTCGGGCGTGAAGCCCACCGACCGCATCGCGCTGATCGCGGAAACCGGCGTCGAGTTCGCCAGCCTGTTCTTCGGCGTGGTCTATGCCGGCGCCTGGCCGGTGCCGCTGCCGCTGCCGACCAGCTTTGGCGGCGCGCAAAGTTATATCGACCAGCTGTCGGTCCAGCTCAAAAGCTGCGACCCGACGATGCTGATCTATCCGCCCGAGATCGGCGCGATGTGCGCCGAAGCGGCAAGGATCCAGAATGTCGAGGGAATCGACTGGGCGAGCTTCGCCGAGCGTCCGGCCGCCGAGGCCGAGCTGCCGCAGGCCGTGGGCGAGGACATCGCCTATCTGCAATATTCGAGTGGCTCGACCCGCTTTCCGCATGGCGTCGCGATCACGCACCACGCGCTGCTCAACAACCTCGCCGCGCACAGCCATGGCATGCATGTCGGCGATGGCGATCGCTGCGTCTCGTGGCTGCCCTGGTATCACGACATGGGGCTGGTCGGTTGCTTCCTGTCGATCGTGGCCAACCAGGTATCGACCGATTACCTCAAGACCGAGGATTTCGCCCGCCGCCCCCTCGCCTGGCTCGACCTGATCAGCCGCAATCCGGGCACGACGCTCTCTTATTCGCCGACCTTCGGCTACGATATCTGCGCGCGCCGCATGTCGAGCCAGACCAAGGCAAGTGACCGATTCGATTTGTCGCGCTGGCGCGTCGCCGGCAATGGCGCCGACATGATCCGCCCCGACGTGATGCAGTCGTTCGTCGATGCGTTCGGCGATGCCGGGTTCAAGGCGTCCGCTTTCCTACCGAGCTACGGCCTGGCCGAGGCGACCCTGGCGGTGTCGATCATGCCGCCGGGCGAAGGCATCCGCGTCGAATTGGTCGAGGAAACCCAGCTGTCGGGCCAGGAAGGCCGCCACGACCGCCCGCAACGCTATCGCGCCATCGTCAATTGCGGGAAACCGGCGCGCGATATGAAGATCGAGATCCGCGAGGAGGACGGCACGCCGCTGCCCGAACGCGCGATCGGCAAGGTGTGGTGCGCGGGACCATCGGTGATGGTCGGCTATTTCCGCGACCCCGAAGCGACCGCCGCCTGCATGCAGGATGGTTGGCTCGATACCGGCGACATGGGCTACATGTCGGACGGCTATATCTACATCGTCGGCCGCGCCAAGGACATGATCATCGTCAACGGCCGCAACCATTGGCCGCAGGACATCGAATGGGCGGTCGAGCAATTGCCCGGTTTCAAGGCGGGCGACATCGCCGCCTTCGCGATCACCACGCCAGGCGGCGAAGAGACGCCCGCCGTCCTGGTCCAGTGCCGGACGTCAGACGAAGCCGAACGCCTGCGCCTGCGCGATGAGATCCGTGAACGGGTGCGATCGGTTACCGGCATGAATTGCGTGATCGAACTGATCCCACCGCGCACGCTGCCGCGTACGAGTTCGGGCAAGTTGAGCCGGGCGAAGGCGCGCAACCTGTACCTCGCGGGCGAGATCAAGCCGTACGCGATCGCCGCCTGAAGCCGTAGCAGCCGGCAAAATACGAGCATATCTGGATCGATCGAGCGGCGTTATCCACAGTTTTGGCGGCCAGATCGCGACCGTTGCTCTCCATTTTGGGGCAAATTCGCGAAAAATCCTGCGTGCGCCTAACCCTTCGCTAACCCTGTAGGCGCTATCCGCGAGGGGTGAGTACGGAGCCCTCTTCCCAATTCACCACCCCGCGGATCGACGTCCGTGCGTTGCTTGGCCTGTACGATCCGGCGGACACCACCGACTGGGGACCGATCCGGGCGGCGCAATTGCATGCCGGACGCCAGCTTGCCTTGTTCCTGCTCGGCGCCAACCTGATCGGCGCGGCGTTGGTCATCATGATGTTCGACAGTCAGGTGCCGCGCGCGATGTTGGTCGGCTGGGCGGTCCTGACCGGCCTGGTCGGCGTCGGCGTAACGATGAGGCGCCTCGCCTCGCGCCATCGCGACGCCAATTCGGCCACGCTCGGCGATGTGCGTGATACCGTGCTGGAAGGGATCGCGCTGGCGTCAGTCTGGTCGATTCCACCGCTGGCGCTGGGGTCGCGCGTCGATATCGGGACGGCGATGGCGTTGTGGATCGTGCTGTCGGTCATGCTCACGGCATCGGCCGTGGCGATGGCGGCGCTACCGCTGGCGACGCTGAGTTTCCTCGGTATCCTGGGCACCGCCATCGCCGTCATGCTGGTGTTGATCGGCAGCCCCTTGCTGGCCGCGGCGACGATGCTGTTCGTCGTCCTGCTGATGGTTAGCTGTTTCCAGCGCGGAAAAGCACTGGTGGTGATTCGCGCCAACGAAATCGGGCTGGCAGAGCGCGACGAAACCGTCAGCCTGCTGCTTCGCGAATTCGAGGAGGAGGATGGCGACTGGCTGTGGGAGACCGACAGCGCGCGGCGCATCGTCCGCGCCAGTCCGCGCTTCGCGCGCTCGGTCCATCTCGATCCGGTGAAGATCAACGGCATGCCGCTGCTCCAGGCGCTTGCCGGCGTGCATTGGGAAAGCGGCGATTTCTCCTCCGGGCTGCGCATGCTTGCCGACAAGCTCAAGAATCGCGAGGCGTTTCGCGATATCCTGCTGCCCGTGCAGGTCGGTGAGACCGAGCGATGGTTCGCGCTTGCCGCCAGCCCGCGTCACGATGACGACGGCGCCTTTATCGGCTTCCGCGGCGTGGGGTCCGACGTCACCGCCCAGCGCGAATCGGCCGACAAGATCAACCGCATGGCGCGGTATGACATGCTCACGGGCCTGCCCAACCGGCTTCACCTCAACGAACAGCTCGGACGCGCGATGGCCGAGGCGGAGAAATGGGGCACGCGCTGTGCGTTCATGATGATCGATCTCGATCGCTTCAAGGCGGTCAACGATTCGCTCGGCCACCCGGTCGGCGACCGGTTGCTCGGACGCGTGTCGGAACGGCTCGGCCATCTGGTCAGCGACAATGAAGTGGTCGGCCGGCTCGGCGGCGACGAATTCGCGGTGGTGGTACGCGATGCGTCCGACACGGCGCGTGTCGAGAAGCTGGCCCAGGCGATCATCGAAATGTTGTCGCGGCCGTACGAGGTCGATGCGAACACGCTCTATATCGGCGCGTCGGTCGGCGTCGCGATCGGACCGCGCGACGGCCGTACCGCGGAGATGCTGATCCGCTCGGCCGACCTCGCCCTTTATCGCTCGAAAGATGCCGGTGGCGGAGTCTTCCACACCTACGAACCCCAGCTCCACGTCAAGGCGGAAGAGCGTCGGGTGCTCGAAATGGCGCTGCGCCAGGCGCTCGAAAAGGGCGAGATGCACCTCGAATACCAGCCGGTGGTGGTCGCGGGATCTGGCGGTCTCACCGGCTTCGAGGCGTTGCTGCGCTGGACGCATCCCGAACTGGGCGTCATTTCACCGGCCAAATTCGTGCCCTTGGCGGAAGACGCACGGCTGATCGTCCCGATGGGCGAATGGGTGTTGCGTCAGGCGTGCGACGAGGCGTCCCGCTGGCCATCGCCGACCCGGATCGCCGTCAACGTGTCGCCCGAACAGCTGCACAACCCCGCCTTCGTGTCGGTGGTCGCCTCCGCGCTCGCCAATAGCGGCCTGCCGCCGGAGCGGCTCGAGCTCGAAGTGACCGAAGGCGTGTTCATGCGCGAGGGCACCGTCGCGGTGCAGGTGCTCGAGCGCGTGCTCGATCTCGGCGTGCGCCTGAGCCTGGACGATTTCGGTACCGGCTATTCATCGCTCGGCTATCTCGCGCGCACCCGCTTTTCGACGATCAAGATCGATCGCAGCTTCGTCCAGGGTGCGTCCAAGGGGCAGAAGGAGCCGGTCGCGATCATCCGCGCGGTCGTCGCGCTGGCCCAGTCGCTGGGCATGGCAACGACCGCGGAAGGCGTCGAGACCGAAGAGGAGCATCGCCTGATCCAGGAGCTCGGCTGCACCAAGGTCCAGGGCTATTATTTCGGCCGCCCGCTGCCGGTGAGCGAAGCGCGGGCGCTGGCTTCACGCGATTGGAGCGGCGAAGCCGCCGCCGCCTGACGCAGTTCGGTTTGGAAATGCGCCGTAGGCGCATTTCGCGACACCACCCTCCGCAGCTTTCCATCGATGCTGCGCATCGCCGGAACCTTGAGCTGCTCCGCCCGCTCCCCCACCCAACCTCCCATAGAATACCCTGATTGGGAGGTCGGGTGGGGGAGCGGGCCGGTGCCGTCTCAGCGAAACTGTAAAACGAGTCTAACTATTGCCGCCCGCGCGCGGTGGCGCTACAGGCATCCGCCGCACAGGGGTGTAGCTCAGCTGGTTAGAGCGTCGGTCTCCAAAACCGAAGGCCCTCGGTTCGAATCCGAGCTCCCCTGCCACTCTTCCTCTTCCGCCGGATAATCCCGCTCGCGTTCGATCGCGGCGAGGATGCGGATAGTGGCGTGATCGAGTTCCATGGGCCCTCCCTGATCTGATACGTGGGCGGCGAACGCAGGCGGGAACGCTCGCGATCCCTCGGAAAATGGTTAATCGCGATGAACGGTTGGTCGCGGCAACGCGCCGATTCCCGGTCTAGCGCGAACGCTTGCCTTCCGTCCGGCGCGGCGCTATTTCCACCTCAATCCGAAATCGGGATTGATTGTCGTCCGTGCCCCTTGAGGGACCGGGCGGCGGTCCTATGTCCCCAAACTCGGCAACGATTATTAGGTTCAGGCACGTGGCGAAAACGTCCCCCATGGAATTCATCCGGCAGGTCCAGGCCGAAACGCGCAAGGTCGTGTGGCCGACGCGTCGCGAGACCGTCATGACCGGGGTGATGGTGATGATCATGACGATCATCCTGGCGGTGTTCTTCTTCGCCATCGACAAGGTATTCGACATGGGCGTCGAGTTCCTGCTGAGCCTCGCGAAATAAGGTTTCCCATGGCACGCTGGTACATCATCCACGCTTATTCGGGCTTCGAGGGCAAGGTTCGCGACGCGATCCTGTCGGAAGCGAACCGCATGGGCCTCGAGCAACTGGTCGAACAGATCGAGGTCCCGACCGAGACGATCACCGAGGCGCGCCGCGGCAAGAAGATCCAGGTCGAGCGCAAATTTATGCCCGGCTATGTGCTGGCCAAGCTCGCGATGAACGACGACGTCTATCACCTGGTCAAGAACACGCCGAAGGTGACCGGCTTCCTCGGCCCGAACGGCAAGCCCCAGGCGATCAGCGACGCCGAAGCCGCGCGCATGCTCAACAGCAAGGAAGAGGCCGCTGCCTCCGCCCCGCGCCAGCAGGTCAAGGTCGATTACGAGATCGGCGATTCGGTCAAGGTGCTCGACGGCCCGTTCGCGTCGTTCAACGGCGTGGTCGAGGAGCTCGACTTCGACAAGTCGAAGGTCAAGGTCTCGGTGTCGATCTTCGGGCGTGCGACGCCGGTGGAACTGGATTTCGAGCAGGTCGAAAGAAGCAAGTAAGGCGAAGCCGCACTTGCTGTCCGCACGCAAATAGCAGCGCTATTTGCGAGACGGCTGAGACCGGCCGGCAGGCGCGCGGAGCGCGTCCTGTCCGACGACGCGGGATTTACTCCCGCGTCGGTCCGCCGTTTCTAATCCTGACATCTCCACAATAGGACACCCGCGCGGTGTCGGCGCTTTTCGCCCTCTCCCCTCCGGGGAAAGGGCAGACGACCCGGCGTAAGCCGGGGACACGTCGGGAGAGGGGCGGTCGGCTAGCGGCGTGAGTCACACTGCCCCTCTCCCCGACCCTCTCCTCAGAGGGGAGAGGGAGAAAGCAGCTACAACACGCGTCCGACGCGGAAGTGAATTCCGCGTCGTCGGACCTCGCTTCGCGAGGCCGGCCGGACGGGCGCCGTCTCACAACTAGCTACCGCTAGTTGTGTGCGGTCGCGGCGGTTGCTTCCTCTCCCCTTTTCCGCTATCGGCCCGCGCTTCCAAAGCATCGGCTGCGGAATTGCGGGAGGGTTCGCGTCGCGCGCCCGTCTAACCGCTAAACTTGACCTGGACGTTGGAGCCCCGGCCCCATCGCCCACTACAGAGTGAGTATAATGGCTAAGAAAATCACAGGCTATATCAAGCTGCAGGTGCCTGCGGGCGCTGCCAATCCGTCGCCGCCGATCGGCCCGGCGCTGGGCCAGCGCGGCGTCAACATCATGGAATTCTGCAAGGCGTTCAACGCCGCGACCGGCGACCTCGAGAAGAGCACGCCGATCCCGACGATCATCACCGTGTATGCCGACCGGTCGTTCTCGTTCGAGACCAAGACTCCGCCGGCGACCTTCCTGATCAAGAAGGCCGCCAACCTGAAGTCGGGCTCGAAGGAGCCGGGCAAGGTCTCCGCGGGCAAGATCAAGCGCTCCGAGCTGTCGAAGATCGCCGAAGTGAAGATGAAGGACCTGAACGCCAACGATATCGACGCGGCGACCCGCATCATCGAAGGCTCCGCCCGCGCGATGGGCCTCGAAGTGGTGGAGGGCTGAACCGATGACTTTCGTGAGCAAGAAGCAGAAGGCGATCACGATCGACCGCGAGAAGCTGCACGGCGTTGACGAGGCGATCGGCCTGGCCAAGGCCAATGCGACCAGCAAGTTCGATGAGACGATCGAAGTCGCGATCAACCTGGGCGTCGATCCGCGCCACGCCGACCAGATGGTCCGCGGCGTCGTGACCCTGCCCAAGGGCACCGGCAAGGACGTCCGCGTCGGCGTGTTCGCCAAGGGCGCCAAGGCCGACGAAGCCAAGGCCGCCGGTGCCGATGTGGTCGGTGCCGAGGACCTGATGGAAATCGTCCAGGGCGGCACGATCGATTTCGATCGCTGCATCGCGACCCCGGACATGATGGGCATCGTCGGTCGCCTGGGTAAGGTGCTGGGTCCCAAGGGCCTGATGCCGAACCCGAAGCTGGGCACGGTGACGATGGACGTCGCGGGCGCGGTCAAGGCGGCCAAGGGCGGCCAGGTCGAATATCGCGTCGAAAAGGCGGGCATCATCCATTCGGGCATCGGCAAGGCGTCGTTCCCGGCGGAGGACCTGCGCGCGAACTTCGACGCTTTGGTCGACGCGGTGGTCAAGGCCAAGCCGTCGGGCGCCAAGGGCAAGTATGTCCGCAAGCTCGCGGTCAGCTCGACCATGGGCCCGGGCATCAAGATCGACGTGGCGGAAGTCGCGGGCGCGTAAGCTCCAGCGGCAGGCGACCTGCAGGGCGGAATTCATTCCGCCCGTCGAACAGAATAGAGGGCCGGGTCACCCCCGGCCCTTTTTCGTTGATGTCCCTGACCGGTCGCCGCGTGCCATCGGCGTCGATCGAGCAGCTACTCCAACCGATCCGGCCGCCCCGCCAGTTCCAGGACGTCATCCACCGACCATTGGTCGTCCGCATGCAGCCCGTAATGGCAAGCGAGGATCCGGCCGGTCCGGCTCACCAGGAAATCGGCGGGCAACCCTAACCGCCCGCCTTGGGGCGATCGCGCTGGCAAGGCCTGCCGACCTTGCACGACGCGATAGGATGCCACCGCCGACGACAGCAACGCGGCCAGGATCGCTTTCGGGTGAAGGAGCGCGCGCCGACCCGCCTCCACGCCGAATACGCGATATATCCGCTTGTCGGGATCGGCGATGGTGACGGGCGGCAAATGCGCGAGATGCGGCCGCAATTCTTCGACGGAGCTGTGGAAGAACACGACCTCGCGGACATAGGGATCGAGTTCCGAGGCGCGCCGCAGAAAGCTGTGCAGATGAAGGTGGCAGATCGGGCACCCCGCGAACCGCCGAAATTGCAGGTGCAGCGGGCGGTCGTCGTCCTGCGCCTGGATTGCGCCGTTCGCGATCGACGTGAACGACGTGACCGGGGCCTGTTTGCCCACGGCAAGACTGCCCTCAGCTAGTCTGATCGCGTCAACCATGAGCGCCAACGGGCGAAACGGCGAAAAGCTGGTCGCCAAGCTGTCGATGGAGCCGCGGAGACACCAGCGCATGCGCCGTCAGCGTCTGCGCATCCCTGACGCGGCGGCCGAGCGGGCCGGAAAAGAGAACGCCCGCGCCACCCGCCACATCCTGAAGCACACGACATTCTTCCGCCGCAGTGCGTGCGGCATGCACTGCCGCCAACCGCAAATCGGCGATCATCGTGCCGGGCAAGTCATCGCCGGATGTCGCCTTGTCCCAAGCGAGCGCGACCTGTTCGCGCAGCAATGCTCGGGCGGCCCGTTGCCGCGCCAGCGCCGCCGTTACGATGCCAATCGTCTCGTCCCCGGCCTCCACATGGCGGCCGATTTCTCCGAATGCCGCTTGTGCTAGGCCACAGCCGACCGACGCGATGCACAAAGCGGTCATGACGGCGGGCGGAAAGGAATAGACCGGAGAAGTCCCCGGCCGCGGCTTCGCCGCAACCGGGCACGTTCTTCGACCGGGAACGGACAGGTTCGAGACATGGAACGAGCCACTCCCCGTGCCGCGCAACCCCAACGGATTCCAGTCGTCGATCAGCCGCACCTGCGCGGCGGGAAAGAAGGCCAATCGCGGTCCACCGCTTTCCCCTTCGATGCGAAATCCACCCATGAGCCAAGTGCAGGCCGCGCTGCCACTCGCCCAGCTCCATTGCCCTGAAATCTCGAAGCCTTCGGAGCGGATCGCGGCGATGCCGCGCGGCGCCGCCACGCCGCCGACCACGGCGTCGGCCAAGCCGAAAATTTCCTCCGCCGTTTCTTCGTCGAGATACGCCGCCAGCATCCCGGTCGTGGCACAGACCATGACGCACCATGCGACTGACCCGTCGGCGGTCGCCAGCATCTCGACGATGTCGAGCACCTCCAGCGGCGCCAATTCCCCGCCCCCTAGTCCGCGCGGAACCAGCATGCAGAAAAGGCCGCGTTGCCCCAGCGTCGCGGCTAATGATGCCGGGAGATGGCGCTGATCCTCGATCGCCGATGCTTGCGCCGCGACGGCGCGAAGCAGGGTCGGGAAGTCGGCGATCGCGCACGTGGCTTTGTTTATCATGAATCGCCTTTAGCTCCCGTACTACGGTACGGAGTCAAGCGCGGGCGGAATGGCGATCAGGCGGCTCGACCGCGCCTGGATCAGCCCTGGAAACGCCCATCTCTCGCTCCCTTACTCTTTTGCGGAATCCGCAGATTTTTCGGCTAACGGCTCGTCGCCCCCGCCTCATTCCCAATTTACGAACCGCCAAAACCGGCCGAAAGAGGCGCCGTTCGCGAGCAGGAGTCGAGCCGTGGAAGTCGAAGTCAGTGCCGAAGCGAAGGACAAGAGGCTCAATCGCGCCGTGGCGCTGACGGTCGTGATCCTGTCGATCTTCACCGGGCTGTGCAACATCAAGGACGGCAACCTCGTCCAGACAATGCAGCAGGCCAAGGCGGATTCGGTCGACAGCTGGAACGAATATCAGGCGACCCGCACCAAGTTGCACATATCGGAGACCGCGCGGAGCGAGATCGCCGTGCTGGCGACCCCGTCCGCAGCAAGTGAAGCGTCGAAAGCGACGCTCGCCCGGCTCGACGCGGACATCGCCAAATATCGCGTCGAGACGCCCAAGCTGAAGGCGCAGGCCCAGGCGCAAGCCGACAATTACGACGCGCTCAACGTCCATGACGATCAGTTCGACGCGAGCGAAGCGGCGATCTCGACCGCGATCGCAATGGCCGCGGTCGCGGCGCTCGCGGAAAGCCCGATGCTGCTGTTCGGATCGTGGTTCTTCGGCGCGTTCGGAATCTTCATGGGCATTTGCGGCTTCGCCAAATTCGGCTTTCATCCGGACATATTGAGCAATTTCCTGGGCTAGCCAGGCCAAGCGCCGGCGATTTACACCTGCCTTGAAATTGCGCCATAATCGCATCGCGCGGGGAGGCATGAGATGAGCGACCGGTTGGCGAACGTCTCTGCCCTGCCTGACCGCGCGGTGCCGACGCGGATCGGCAATCTGGTGTTCGAGACCAAGGCGGCGTTGCTGCGGCTGCGGCGCGCGGGTTCCGACCTCACTCCCGACGCTCCCAAGCGCCATCGCCGCGGCGAGGCGCTGGTCGCCGCCCCGATCCTCGCGACGATCCGATCCTCGCTCTGGACGACGCATGGTGGCACGAAGGACCGTGCGCTCAACGCGGGCAAGATCCAGAATTTGCGCGCGGCGATTTCCGGTCTCGACGGGATCGAGGTCGGCGCGAGGGAAGTGCTGAGTTTCTGGCGTCAGGTCGGCAAGCCGCTGCGCCGGCGCGGCTTCGTCGAAGGACGCGAATTGCGCGAAGGCTGCATGATCGCGACCGTCGGCGGCGGATTGTGCCAATTATCCAACGCTCTCCACGAAGCGGCGCTCGACGCTGGACTGGAGGTGGTCGAACGCCACGCGCATACGCGGATCGTGCCGGGATCGCGCGCCGAAGCCGGACGCGATGCGACGGTGTTCTGGAATTATCTCGATTTCCGTATCCGCTCGCGCAGCCCGTTCCGCATCGAAGCGCGCCTGACCGCCGACGACCTCGTATTGACGATCCGCGGCGGCATCGCCGGCGCCTTTGCGCTCGTTCCAGAACTCCCGGCGGGCGCGATCGCGCATGATTGCCTGACCTGCGGCCAGACGACCTGTCACCGCCACAATCTCGACGACCTCGACACCGGAGCGCCCATCGCCTGGCTGGTCGACGGCGCGAGTCCCGAATTCGTCGCCCTGCTGCGCGACCGCGCCGGACCGGACGATATCCTGATGCTACCGTCCCGGCGGCTCGGCAAGGCAGCGTCGGGTTGGCCCACTCTTGTCGCCGAATATAGCGCCGACCTTGCTGCGTTGCGCCGCACGCTGGCCTTGCGCAGCGCGGGATCTGACACGCCGCGGGCGCGCATAGTGCTCGACGCCGACGCGCGGCTGGCCGCCGCTTATGCACGCAAGCTCGGCGCGGAGCACACGCATCTCGTCATCGCGCAGCCGCTGCTGCCGCATCTCTGGCGGCTGGGCGCGTTGCGCGGACGCAGCTTCGAGGTGCTGCTCGACCGCCTGCCGATCGACGCGATGCATCGCGTCCTCGACGCCGCGCGCGATCTTTATCCCGACAGCGCGACGCTCGGCGATTTCCGCGCGCCGGAGGCGATTGCCGCGGCAGAGCGCGAGGCGCTGGGTGAAGCGATTCGGCTGATCACGCCGCACCGCGCGATTGCCGCCCGTTTTCCGCCGGCGCGCGTCGGCCTGATCGACTGGCAGGCAGCGAGGCCCCTGCCCGCCACGCGCGGCGGCCGCACTTTCCTGTTCGCGGGTCCGGCCCTCGCGCGCAAAGGTGCGCATGCGATGCGCGAGGCAATGGAGCAGCTCGACATCGCGCTGCTGATCGAACGGCCGGGCGAAGAGCGACCGGGTTTCTGGGGCGATCGCGACGTTCGCCTGGCCCAGGGAGTGCCGAGTGAACTCGCCGGCGTGATCCTGCCCGCGATCATCGAGCATCGCCCTGCGACGCTGCTGCGTGCGCTTGCCGCAGGCTTACCCGTGATCGCCACCGAAGCATGCGGCTTGCCGCCACAACCTGGCCTGACGCTGATCGAACCCTGCGATGCAGCCGCCCTACGCGGGGCGATCCGGTCGTTGCTTTCCTAAGCCGACCTCATCGTCTCCTTGCCTCATCATAGCGGCCGGCCCTAGCCGCGCAGGCATGAGCCCTGCTTTTTCTCGAGCTGTCCACGGCACCTGCGCGGTGTTCGGCGGGGCTCTGGAATGGGACGGCGCGGAGGCGCTCGATCCCTCCGCGATGGCGGTCACTGCGCTCGGCATGGGTGTGCCGATCCTGATCGGCGTGCTCGCCGCCCATCCGCGGGTTGGGCTCGCCGCATCGCTCGGCGCGATGTGGGTCGGCAATGCGCCGCGCGGCGCAAGTCTGGGCGAACATTGGCGAACGGTTCGCGATATCGTGCTCGCGGCGATCGGGGCGGCCATCGCTGCGGCGCTGATCGCGCGCCACGGCTGGTGGAGCGATGTCGGGCTCGTGCTGATCGCGGGTATCGCCGCATTGCTTGGCGGATTCAGCCGGCCGGCCGCGGCCGCCAGTCGGCGGTTCGTCGTGTTCGCCACGATCGGGCTGGGCATCGCCACCCAGGCATCCGATCGCCTCTGGCTCACCATCCTGATCGCCGAAGGCGCGATCTGGGCGGCTTCATGCGCGCTGGCGGTCGGCGCCGCAGCACGGCGTTGGGGGCTCGGCCGGATCGCCCCGGCCGAGCCGCGATCGAGCGCGAGCTTTGCGCAATTATTCCGCCGCTGGCGAGGGCTGTTGGCCACCGCCACGGGCTGGATCTATTCGTTACGGCTGACAGCCTGCCTCACTTGCGCCGTCGTCCTGCGCGAGGCGATGCCGCAGCACCATTATAGCTGGATCGCGGTCGCCGTCGCCTTGCTGACCCAGAAGCAGAGCGATGGGCTGGTGGTGAAGGTCCTTCAACGCGCACTGGGAGTCGCGGCCGGAGTGATCGCGACCGAGACGATCGCCTCCCGCCCGCTGCCGGGCTGGGCGCTGGTCGTCGTCGTCGCGACGCTCGCGGCGGCGAGTCCGTGGCTGAGAAAGCGCAGCTATGTCGCCTATACCGCCGCCACTACGCCGCTGATCCTGCTCCTGACCAGCGGCGGCGGGACCATCGCTCAGGGATTGCTGATCGACCGACTCATCGCGACTCTCATCGCGGCGGGGCTGGTGATCGTGGCTTTCCTCGTCGCCCAGCGCTTCACGCCTCGGCCATCGCCGGATAATCGGCGCTCAGGCTGAGGTCGCGGTCGCCCGCGATGATCGCCAGCCGTTCCTTTAGCTTCGCGACAACCGTCTCGTAGCCGAACTTGCCAAGGACCAGGTGGCGGGGCACATCGGCGCGCGACACTACTTCGATTATCGCCTTGCAGGCGCGGATCGGGTCGCCTGGCTGCTCGCCGCTATAGCCGCTGGTCGTCGCCATGCGCTTGCCCGCGGTCTCGGCATAAGCCTCGATCCGGTTCCTGGTCTGGCGCAGCGAACGACCCGCCCAATCGGTGCGGAATGGTCCGGGCTCGACGCACATCGCGGCGATGCCGAGCGGCCCGACTTCGGCGCGCAGCGAATCGGTGAAGCCCTCGACCGCGTGCTTGGTCGCCGAATAATAGCCCGAGGCCGGGAAGCCGAGCAGACCGCCCACCGAGCTGATATTGACGATATTGCCGCTACCTTGCTCGCGCATCACCGGCAGCACCGCGCGCGTCATCGCGAACAGGCCGAAGACATTGGCTTCGAACTGGTCGCGGATTTCCTGTTCCTCGCCTTCTTCGATCGCGCTCTGATAGCCATAGCCGGCATTGTTCACGAGCACGTCGATCCGGCCGAACCGATCTTTGGCCGCCGCCACCGCAGCATCGATCTGCGCCTTGTCGGTGACGTCGAGGTCGATCGCCAGCCCGCGATCGGGCGCGATCTCGACGATATCGGCGACGCGATCCTTGCCGCGCGCGGTCGCCACAACGCGCCAGCCGCGATCGAGCACGAGTTTGGCGAGCTCGCGGCCGAAGCCGGGCGAGCAGCCAGTGATGAACCAGACGGGATCGGCGGGGAGCGTCATCGGGGCACCTCTCATTGGGGAAGATCGCGACGAGAGAGATGGTATCGCGGGCGCCCAGCGGCAACCGCCGGACGCCCGTCACCGGACGACAAGAACCAACGCCTCAGCGGCAGTCGATATAGATGGGGTTGCCGATCAGCAGCAGCCCGGTCTTGCCGCGCACATTGGCGCTGATCCAGCCACAGGCTCGCGCACGATCGAGCGATCCTTTCACGCGCGCATCGTCGCTGTCGATCGTCGAACCCAGACCGGGGAGGGGCTTGCCATTGGCGACGACCTCTAGCGCCGCGCCGCGCACCGCGACGAGATGCAGTTCCATCGACAGTGTCGCGTCGGGACGCAGCCGCTCGCCCATCACCGCTCGACGCCCGCCTGATACGACCACCATTTCGAGCAAACGGTCGCGCGTCCCCTCGGTATCGATGAACACATTGCCGCGCCTGATCCCGGCAGTGATACCGGGAACCGACAGGCTGTCGGCATAGACCACAGTGGTCGGCCGCCCGATCCGCGCCGGGCCATCGGGGTCGTGCGTGTCGCTGCCGCCGATCCCGGTCAGGCGCTTGCCTTCGTTGAGCCGGGCGTACCAGAAACCGATTCCCGCATAGGGGCCTTCGACATTGACGCCGTTGACCGCCTCGACCGCGGTTACCAGCGACCAGTCGGTGTCGGTCCACAGCCAGCCGCAGCCCATGCAGATCTCCCCGCTCGGCGAGGCCGGATGGTTGATCGACATGATCGCACCGGCAGCGGCGATGCTTTTTTGAAGCGAGGGGAGGTTGGGCACGCCGGGCGTGCCGACGCGGAAATCGACGAAACGCGACGGTCCGAAGATGTTGGTATGGCCGCGAAAGGTGGTGACCTCCACGCCCGGGATCAGCAGCATCTTGTCGAACCAGGGCTGCAGCTCGCGCAGATCGTCGAAATGCGCGACGGTATTGTGGTCGGTCACCGCGATGAAATCGAGCCCCGATGCGCTCGCCGCCTCGACCGTCCGGAACAGCGGACACGGGACCTTGCGCCCAAGCTGGCTCTTACAACTGCCGTCGCTATTCGCGTCGTGCATGTGGAGATCGCCGCGATACCAGCCGGGCTTGTCGACGAGCGGCGGGTTGGCGATCGCGGCGCTGGCGCGCGCCGAGCTGCCGCGGTCGAAATAGACCTTCACCGTATAAGCGGCGCTGCTGCTCGGGCGCGCATTGGGCACCCCGAACTGGACGTGCCAGCGGCCGGCCGGGATTGGCCCCGGCAGATAGCCCGGCGTCGCGTCGCTCGGCGCGATCGTCACCTTGTCGTAGCTGCCGCCGCTCCAGCCGCGAAACTGCTTCGAATCCCAGACGCCGAGGTCGATCACCGTCTTGTTGGCCTTGTCATAGGACAAGGCGACGGTGATCCGTTCGACGCCGGCGGGGACGTCGAACGGAATCTCGCGATAGGTCATCGCATCCTTGCCGGTGATGACGCCGGCGACGGTCACGTCGGGCTGCGCCTGATCCTGGCCGGCCATCGCTGCCGGAGCGGCAAGGGCAGCCAGGATCAGCGCGACGAAAAGACGGATCGCTCGCATCAGAAAGCGAAGTCGACGGCGAAGCGGAAATTGCGTCCGAAGATCGGCCGGCCAATGAACAATTGGTCGTTGGCCTGGCCGCTGGTCAGCTCACCCGCGCGCGGATTGCCTTCGGTCAGCCCGATCGCGTTGGTCAGATTGTCGCCATAGGCCCAGAACGAGATGCGGTCGGTCGGCTTGAACCGCACGCTGGCGTTGAGCACGGTATAGGCCGGCAGCTTCGAGATGTTGGCGGCGTCGGCATAGCGTTTCGAATAATGTTCGACGTCCATCTGCGCGCGAAAACGCCCGTCGAGCAGGGTCACCGCCGGGGTGGCGCGTAACCCGAGTTTGGGGACACGAAGCAGTTGGTGACCCGAATAATCGCGCGGGATCAACGTCGTGCCCGACAGTTCGTTATACTTGAGATTGCGGAAGGTCGGGTTCTGGATCGTCGCGTTGATCGTAAGGTCGAACCACGACACCGGCCGGATCGTGCCTTCAAGCTCCACGCCATAATCGCGCGTGTCGGTGTAGACGGTCTGGGTGATATAGCCCAACGTCTTCGGGTCGAACTGGGTGTTGCCGATCGAATAGGCATCGAAATCCGTCAGGAACCCGGTCGCGTAAAAGCTGACCAACGGGGTCGAGAGCTTGAACCCCGCTTCCCACATCTTGATCCCCTGCGTCACCGGCTGCGCATTGGCCGAGGTGATGAAGCTCCCCACGCTCGGCATGCGGAATGCCGATGTATAGCGCGCGAACACCCCCGCGCTGTGGCTGAACTGCCAATCGGCGCCGATCGTGTAGCCGACATGATCGAACTTGCGGTCATAGGGCGTGAAGACGCCATTGCCGGTCAGCACCTGATCGTCCGCGAGTGTGGTCGGATCGCCGAGATTGACCGTCTTCTGGCCTTCCTGCGCGCCCTTGGCGGTGACCTTTTCCCAGCGGATGCCCCCGTCGAGGCGCAATTGCGGCGTGATCTGCCACTCATCCGACCCGTAGAGGGCGAAGACGTCCGAAGAGCCGCGGCCGTTGGCGAATTCGGAGCCGTAGCGGCTGACGCCGTTCTGGGTCAGCGCACCGACCACTTGACCCGCCGCGTTGAGCGCGACGAGATCGAGCAGCCGCGAATTGCCCGACACGTCCTGCACGGTCGAGGCCGAGTAGCGTTTGAACGTCTCGCGGATATGCGCGTAATAGAAGCCCAACGCGAAATCGTGCGTCATGCTGCCCATCTGGAAACGATGCGCGAGATGGAGGTCGTCGACGAACTCGCTCTCGTCAACCGTGACGGGCCGCGCCGCATTGATGAACACGTCGCCATTGCCGTTCTGATTGGCCACGTCGAACGCCTGGCCGGTATCGACATAGCGTAGCTGGATATTGGTCGCGCCAGGATAAGCTTTGAGCAGCGACGATCCATATTGAGTCAGCAACGCCGCCGCGGTGCTGATCGAGGCGGGATAGACGCCGTTGCGCACCGTGTTGCTGTCGCGATAGCGCGCCTTGTTCGACAATTTCCAGCCGGGCGCGAACTCCCAATCCGCCATCGCCGAATATTGGTTGAGCCGGATGCGCGTGCCCTGCGTGTTGTCGAAGAACACCGGACCGTTGGCGCTCTTCAAGGTCAGGAACGCCGTCTCGCGGCTGGCGGTGGTGTCGTAATTGGCGTTGAACCCGGGCAGGCTGACGATATTGCCGTCCGAATCCTTGGTCAACGGGATGCCGGTATAGAAGATCGCATCGTCGGCCAGATGTTTGTAGCTGAGCGCGATCCGCGCATTGCCGAAATCCTTCGACAGATCGGCGCGGATCTGGCCGCCTTTGTTGCCGGTATAGCCCGGATCGCGAACCCCGCGCTCGTTGCGGTAGAAACCCCCCACATCGAACTTCCAGCCGTCGGCCAGCGGCGTGCCGACCCAGCCATCGAAGCGGAACAGGTCCGCTGTCGGGCCGTAGAGCACGCGCGCACGGCCCGACAGTTCATCGCCCGGCTTGCGCGTGATGAAGTTGACCACGCCGCCCGGCGCGTTCGAATAGAAGACCGAGGACGGGCCGCCGCGCACCACTTCGACGCGGTCGATCGATTCATCCATGCGGAATGCCTGGTCGGCGTTGAGATATCCCAGTGCCGGATCGTGCTGCACCGGCAAGCCGTCTTCGAGCAGGTTGATCGATCCGAACCCGTCGACCGGGATGCCGCGTGCGCGGACGTTGCCCGATCCCTCGCCACCCGATGCCTCGACCCAGAAGCCGGGGACCGATTTCAGCGTCTCGGTGACGCTCGACGCGGCGCGCGAGCGTAGCGCGTTGTTGTTGAGAGTCGTGATCGCATAGCTGGTATCGAGCTTGGTGCGCTCGCCCGCGCCGGCGCGGCCGGTGACGACGATGTCCTGGTCGGTCTGCGCGTCGGGCGCCGCATCGCTGTCGACAGCTACCGGCGCGCTCTGGGCAAGCGCCGCGGGGCTCACGGTCAGAAGAAACGCCACGATTCCGCAGCGCACGGTAAGTGCTCGGTTGGCCACCCTTTTATCCCTTTTGCTGGTGCAGCGATTCTGCTGTCGCAGCGACTAGGCAGGGGGTTTTGCAGACCGGTGACGCGCGGGTGTCAGCGCGATGACATCACCGGGTCAGTTCGATGGCAAAGGCCTTACGCGCGCTCTTTCGTGCGTCCGCCCATAACTCGAGTCTATGCCTCTACTCCCGCTTTTGCCAAATCGCCAAAAAGCGCGTAGAGGCCCGGACCAATCCACATCCGTACCGCGTTACCTGCCCGGCGCCAGTCGCTCCGGGCCGACGCCGTTTTTGCCATCGAGACAGAATGCCCTTTTCCCACCTCCCCTCCCTGCTCGCCGAGGCGCTGACCGCGCGCGGCTACGAAGCGCTTACTCCCGTCCAGGTCGAAGTCAGCAAGCCCGAGTCCAATGGTCGCGACCTGCTGGTGTCCGCGCAGACCGGATCGGGCAAGACCGTCGCGTTCGGCCTCGCCATGGCCGAGGAGCTGCTCCACAAGGGCCAGACCCCGCCCGCCGGTGCCCCGCTTGCGTTGGTGATTGCGCCGACCCGCGAACTGGCGCTTCAGGTCGCCAAGGAATTGTCGTGGCTCTACGCCAAGACCGGTGCGCGCATCGCCACATGCGTCGGCGGCATGGATCCGTCGCGCGAACGCCGTGTGCTGGCGCAGGGCGTACACGTCGTCGTCGGCACGCCGGGCCGGCTGCGCGATCATGGCGAGCGTGGCGCGCTCGACCTGTCGAGCCTGCGCGTGGCGGTGCTCGACGAGGCCGACGAGATGCTCGACATGGGCTTCCGCGAGGACCTCGAGACCTTGCTCGACGCCGCCCCCGCCGAACGGCGCACCTTGCTGTTCTCCGCGACCCTGCCGCGCCAGATCGTCGCGCTCGCCAAGAAGTATCAGCGCGACGCGCTGCGCATCTCGACCGTCGGTGAGGATCGCGGGCATGGCGATATCTCCTATCAAGCCGTCGCGGTCGCCCCGGCGGATATCGAGCATGCGGTGATCAACCTGCTCCGCTTCTACGAGGCGGAAACCGCGATGCTGTTCTGCGCGACGCGCGACAATGTCCGGCATTTGCACGCCAGCCTGGTCGAGCGCGGCTTCGCCGCCGTGGCCTTGTCCGGCGAGCATTCGCAGAACGAGCGCAACCACGCGCTCCAGGCGCTACGCGATCGCCGCGCCCGCGTCTGCGTCGCGACCGATGTCGCCGCGCGCGGTATCGATCTGCCGACGCTCAGCCTGGTCGTCCATGTCGAGATGCCGCGCGACGCCGAAGTGCTCCAGCATCGTTCGGGCCGCACCGGCCGTGCCGGCAAGAAGGGCACCGCGGTGTTGATCGTCCCCTATCCGCGCCGCCGCCGGGTCGAGATGATGCTGCGCTCAGCGCGCATCGCCGCCGAATGGGTGCCGGTGCCGACCGCCGACGATATCCGCATCAAGGATCGCGACCGCCTGATCGAGGCGCTGAGCCAGCCGGTCGAGCCCGATCCCGACGATTGGGTGATCGGCGAGGAACTGCTCAAGAACAAGTCGCCGCAGGAAATCGCCGCGGCCCTGGTCCACGCTCACCGAGCCGCGATGCCCTCGCCCGAGGAAATGATTGATCGGGTGCCCGAAGGGCCCAAGGCGCATCACCGCCAGGGCTTCGACGACACGGTGTGGTTCCGCATGAATATCGGCCGCCGCCAAAATGCCGATCCGCGCTGGATCCTGCCGCTGATCTGCCGCCGCGGCGGGATCACCAAGAACGAGGTCGGTGCGATCCGCATTCAGGCCAACGAAACCGGCTTCCAGATCCCGCGCGGGATCGCGGCACGGTTCGCCGCCGCCGTGCTCAAGAGCGCGGGCGCGGACGGCGAGGACGATAGCGGCGTGCGGATCGAGCCGGTCGAGGGCTCGGGTCCCGCTCCGGCGCCCGCACCGGCCCGCGCGACGCTGCACCGCGCGGCGCCGACCGGCGATGGCCAGGGCGGCGCCCCGCGCCGTCAAGGCCCGCCGCAGGGTCGCGGCCGTCCGCCGCATGCGCATCGCAAGGGCCCGCGCCCGAACAAGGGGCCGCGGCCGCAGTCGTAGTTTGCGTCCGACTTTTCCCTCTCTTCACGCTTCCCCGGCGAAGGCCGGGGCCCAGCCGCTGCGAATTCTCGACGGCGGGGCGCCATCGCTTCGTCACGAAACTAGGCCCCGGCCTTCGCCGGGGAAGCGTGTAAAAAGCTCCTCGGACGCGCTTCGGCGATCTCGATACTGACGGGCTAGAAGGATCGCATGACCGCCCCACCCCTCCGCCGCATCCTGGTCGACGCCGATGCCTGCCCGGTCAAGGATGAGATCTACAAGGTCGCCTGGCGGCTGGACGTGCCGGTCTGGGTCGTCAGCAACAGCCATCTCCGCGTGCCCGCCCACCCGCTGATCACGCGCATCGTCGTCAGCGACGGGTTCGACGCGGCCGACGACTGGATCGCCGAGGCGGCCGGTCCGGGCGCGGTAGTGGTCACCGCCGACATCCTGCTCGCCGACCGCGCACTCAAGGCCGGCGCGCAAGTGCTGGCGCCCAATGGCAAGCCGTTCACGACGAGCTCGATCGGCGCGGCGATCGCGACGCGCGCGATCATGGCCGATCTGCGCGCGGGCGGCGATCAGATCGGCGGCCCGGCCGCCTTCACCAAGGCCGACCGCTCGCGCTTCCTGCAGGCGCTGGATACGGCGTTGGTGAGGGCGCGTTAGCCCCGCCTTCCGACCCACCCGCCTCCCCGGCGAAGGCCGGGGCCCAGTGTCGATGACGTGGAGATGGCATCCCGCCGTCTTGAGTTCGTTGCGGCCAGGCCCCGGCCTTCGCCGGGGAGGTATATGTGAATTTAGCTGAAACGAACTATGGAAGCGGACATGGATCTCGACGACCGCCTGCGCCACTATTTCGGCACGGCCGATATGGCCACGCTGACCCCCGCGGCGTTCGAGGCGGGAACCGAGCGGATGCGGGTCGAGCTGGGCCTGGAAAAGGACCGCTCCCGCCGCTTCGCCTTGTGGACCTTGATGTACATGCTCGGCGTCGCGCCTGACCTCGATGTCGCGTTCAAGGACGAGGCCGATCGCGACGCGGCTCGCAATTTTATGGACATGGCGGACAAGGCCGAGGGCTAAGCGCTCTTCTCCCCTCCCGCCCGCGGGAGGGGCTGGGGGAGGGAATGTCGCGGGTCGCGGCACAAGAAACACGCCCTTCCCTAACCCCTCCCGTAAACGGGAGGGGAATCTGGCACCCCGCGCCCTCACCCGCTACAGCACGCCCGATGATCCGCCTGACTGACCTCGCCCTGCCGCTCGACCATCCTGACGAAACCCTCCCCGCCGCGATCTGCGCTCGGCTGGGGATCGCCGCGGACGAATTGCTGAGCTTCGAGATCGCCCGGCGCGGCAACGATGCACGGCGCAAGAATGCGATCATGCTGATCTACGCGATCGACCTGACCGTCACCGACGAAGCGGCCGTGCTGGCGCGCTTCGCCGACGATCGCAATGTCCGGCCCAGCCCCGACACCGCCTATCGCCCGATCGCCCGCGCCACCGGCAGCGGCTTGCGCCCCGTCGTCATCGGCACCGGTCCGTGTGGCCTGTTCGCCGCGCTGATCCTGGCGCAGATGGGGTTCCGCCCGATCATCCTCGAACGCGGCAAGGTCGTGCGCGAGCGGACCAAGGACACCTGGGGCCTGTGGCGCCGGTCCGTACTCAACCCCGAGAGCAACGTGCAGTTCGGCGAAGGCGGCGCGGGCACCTTTTCCGACGGCAAGCTCTACAGCCGGATCAAGGACCGCCGCCATCTCGACCGCAAGGTGCTGACCGAATTCGTCAAGGCCGGCGCGCCGGAAGAGATCCTGACCGAGGCGCACCCGCATATCGGTACCTTCCGCCTGGTGACGATGGTCGAGAGCATCCGCGCGACGATCGAGCAGCTGGGCGGCGAATATCGGTTCGGCACGCGCGTCGACGGCGTCGATATCGCGACCGACGCCGCGGGCCAGCGCCACATCCGCGGCCTCCATCTCCACAATGGCGAGTATCTCGAGGCCGACCGCGTCGTGCTGGCGATCGGCCATAGCGCGCGCGACACGTTCGCCATGCTCCAGGCGGCGGGCGTGTTCGTCGAGGCCAAGCCCTTCTCGCTCGGCGTCCGCATCGAGCATCCGCAATCCTGGATCGACAAAGCGCGGTTCGGCCCCAGCGCGGGCAACCCCATTCTGGGCGCGGCCGAATATCATATCTCCCACCATGCCTCGAACGGGCGCGCGGTCTACAGCTTCTGCATGTGCCCGGGCGGGACCGTAGTGGCGGCGACATCCGAAGAAGGCCGCGTCGCGACCAACGGCATGAGCCAATATTCGCGCAACGAGCGCAACGCCAATTCGGGGCTGGTCGTCGCGATCGATCCGGAACGCGATTATCCCGGCGATCCGCTCGCGGGGATCGCGCTGCAACGCCATTGGGAAGAGCGCGCGTTCGTCGCGGGCGGCTCCAATTACAAGGCGCCGGCGCAGAAGCTCGGCGACTTCCTGGCCGGGCAGCCGTCGCAGGAACTGGGCGAGGTCGTCCCCTCCTATCGCCCCGGCGTGCAGCTGACCGATCTCAGCCAATGCCTGCCAGATTTCGCGGTGGCCGCGATGCGCGAGGCGCTGCCGGTGTTCGGCCGCCAGATTCCGGGATACGACCATCCCGACGTGCTGATGACCGGGGTGGAGACGCGGACCTCGTCGCCGGTGCGCTTCACCCGCGGCAAGGACTTTCAGAGCCTCAACACCGCCGGCCTGTTCCCGGCGGGCGAAGGCGCGGGCTATGCCGGCGGCATCCTGTCGGCGGCGGTAGACGGCATCAAGGTCGCCGAGGCGGTGGCGCTGAGCCTGGGTGGCGAGCGGGCTGAGGTCGTAGAAGTGGTCGCAGCCTAGTTCGATCGACCTTCGCCATCTCCAGATCGTCACCCCAGGCTTGTCCCGGGGTCCAACGAGAGGCAGGCGTAGTGCCAAGAGGTTCATGGGCCTGGGCCGGGGGCACGTTAGACCCCGGCACAAGGCCGGGGTGACGGTTTAGGCATTAACCGAAACAGGGCCACGAAGTACCTGATTTCACTGGGTTCCCGCCTCCTCGGGAACAGAGCGCGATCAACTCGCCAATTCCGAATATTGAATATTGGCCTAACCTGGATCAAAGGCGCCGCATGCCGCAGCTGATCCTGTTCAACAAACCCTATGGCGTGCTGTGCCAGTTCACCGATCGCGGCACCGAGGGGTCGACGCGCCCTACTCTGTCGGCGTTTATCGACACGCCGGACGTCTATCCCGCCGGGCGGCTCGACCTCGACAGCGAAGGGCTGTTGCTGCTGACTGATGACGGCCGGCTGCAGTCGCGCATCGCCGATCCCAAGTTCAAGACCGCCAAGACCTATCTCGCCCAGCTCGAGGGCGACGTGACCGACGATGCGCTGGAGGCCTTGCGCAGCGGCGTGCGACTGAAGGACGGCACCACGCGCCCGGCCGAGGCCGAGCGCATCCCAGCGCCCGATCTATGGTCGCGCAACCCGCCGATCCGCTTCCGCAAGAACATCCCCGATGGCTGGATCCGGCTGACGATCCGCGAAGGCCGCAACCGCCAGGTCCGCCGCATGACCGCGGCCGTCGGCCACCCGACGCTTCGGCTGGTGCGGTGGAGCATCGGCGACTGGTCGCTCGACGGCATCGCGCCGGGGGAATGGCGATCGCTGGACGTGTGAAGATATTCTTCGACGGCGGCTGGCGCCCCGCGACGGGAATGGAAACCGCGGTCGTCGTGCGCGGGCGGGACTATGTGCGGCAGGGATTGGGGCCCGGCTCGGCGATGGACGCGGAATGGCTGGCGTTATTGCACGCGGTGGAGCTGGCCGGCGAACTCGGGTTGCACGAAGCGATATTGCTGGGAGATTCGCTCGCGGTCGTCGGTCAGGCCAATGGCACCGTCAGATGCCCGAGCGATCACCTCCATCACTCCCAGGCCCTGGCCGCGCTGCAACCGCGGTCGGGCAGGCTGCGCATCCATCATGTCAAGCGATCGCAGAACCTGGCCGGCGTCGCGCTTGCCCGACTGCACGAACGGTGATTGGCGACCAAAGTCCCTTCATTAAGTAAATTAGTTACGAAAAACGGCGGCGTCGTATTTTCTTGTTGCAAATGTGCGATCGGTTGCGCAGCTTGCGAATCGACAGGGCGGCGACAAGCCCCGTCTCGCAGGAGAGGCCTCACCTAAAAGGGAGGGTCGCTCTTGACTGCTTCACAAGGCGTTTGGCTGATTCCGTTGCTCGCGCTGTTATGCGCCGGACTGATCGCGGGTTTTGCCGCCGGCATTTTTGGTATTGGTGGGGGGTTCATCGTCGTTCCGGCGCTGATGCTGGTCCTGCCGTTATTGGGCGGCGACAAGCATCAATATGCGCATGTCGCGATCGGTACATCGGCCGCGACGATCATCCTGACCTCGCTGCGATCCTTGCGATCGCATGCCAAGCGCGGCGCAGTCGAATTCGAGATTCTGCGCGCCTGGGCGCCGTGGCTGATCTTCGGCGATGCCGTCGGCGTCGTCCTTGCCAGCCATGTCGATGGGCATGTCCTGCTGATGATCTTCGCCATCGGCGTGCTGCTGATGTCGCTCAACTTTCTGGTGCCGCGCTTCAGCGATCACGTCATCTCGGATTCGATGCCCGGCCTGGCGCCGCGCGTCGCGATCGCCGGCGGGCTCGGCACCTTTTCCTCGCTGTTGGGAATTGGCGGCGGCACGATCGCGATCATGGTGATGACGCTGCATGGCCGCTCGATCCATCGCGCGATCGCGACCGCGTCGGGCATCGGCGCGCTGATCGCGATCCCCAGCGCGATCGGCTTCGCCATCATCGGCTTTCGCGAGCATGGCCTGCCCTGGGGCTCGCTCGGCTATGTCAACTTGCCGGCGACGGTGGTCATCGCCTCGATGTCGGTGCTGACGGCGCCGCTCGGCGTGGCCGCCGCGCACAGCCTGCCGGCCGGACCGCTCAAGCGCGTATTCGGCCTCTACCTCATCTTCATTTCGTTCGTGATGCTGAGGAACGCGATGAAATTCTGACAACAGCGACTGGTCGATGGGACCGACCAAAGCAAACAGGGAGACAGGAAGATGATCGACAGTGAAAGCATCGCCGACACCGTTCTGAACGAAGAAGCGGCCGATGACCTGCTCAGCCGCGGCTATGCCCGCCGCGACCTTGCCCGTATCGCCGCGATCTTCGGCGTCGGCGCGATGGCGGCGGCGAGCGGCCGGCCCGCCTGGGCATCGGCCGGCGTGCCCGATCCCGCCCCCGCCGCCAAGACGCGGATCGGCGCCAACGAATGCTGGACCGGCCCGCTCGCGCCTGGCCAGGCGGCGGCGGCGAAGATGATCGCGCAGAGCAATCGCTATTCCCCGCACGATGAGCGCGGCGATTTCATCAAGGCAGTGATGTCGGTCGAGGGCGTGCCGTTCGACCATGTCGCCCCCTGGCCCGGATCGAGCGATCCGCTGTCGCGATCGGTGGTGACCTATTGTTCGCCGACCAAGGGCCTGGTCACCGCCGATCCGACCTTCGAGCTCGCCGGGCGCACCGCGGCGTGGCTCGGCGCGCCGGTCAAGGCGGTGCCGCTCACGCCCGATTTCCGCCACGACGTGAAGGCGATGCTGGCCGCCGACCCCAATGCCGGCCTCTATTATATCTGCACGCCCAACAACCCGACCGGGACGATCACGCCGCTGGCCGATATCGAATGGCTGATCCAGAACAAGCCGGCCGGGTCGATGGTGCTGATCGACGAGGCCTATACGCATTTCGCGGGCGTGCCGGTGGCGTCGTCCTTCGCGGTCAAATATCCCGACGTCATCGTCATGCGGACCTTCTCGAAGATCTTCGGCATGGCGGGGATGCGGATGGGCTATATCATGACCCAGCCGGCCAATATCGCCAAGATGATGCGCTATGACGGCGGCATGCAGTCCGGTGCTCTGCCGATGCCCTCCTTGGCCTGCGCCACCGCCAGCCTCACCGCCGCGCCGCTGATCGCGCAACGCCGCGCCCAGATGCAGGCGGCGCGCGCCTTCGCGGTCGATCATGTCAAGAAACGCGGGCTGAAGGTCATCCCGACCGAGGCCAACATGTTCATGATCGACTGGAAGACCAAGCCGGCCAAGGACATGCAGGCCGCGTTCCGCACCCAGAGCGTAGAGATCGGCCGATCCTGGCCGATCTGGCCCAGCGTGTCGCGCATCACCGTCGGGTCGATGGCCGAGATGGCCGCTTTCTGCACCGCGCTGGACAAGGTCTGGACCGCCTGACGATGCGGCCAACGCCGTTTCCGACTTTGTTGAAACGACAGGGCGGCGGCTCCCCCGCGTCCAACGCGGCCGCGCGTCCTGTCGCATTTTCCACGTCACCCGCTGCCGCGCCTTTGGGGGCAAGGCAGCCAATCCGTTCGCGTCGCGGCGAGCCAGGACAGAGAACGTCCGCCGGCGCCTCCCGAACGTCACTGAATGGGAGGGGGGTCTGAAGGCTTTCTGTTGAAAGGGGCCTTCAATGAAAAGATCGGTATCTATTGCGGCACTTGCACTCGGCACGCTCTGGGCAGCGAGCGCACAGGCCAAGACGGCTGACAGCACCGCCGACAAGGTAGCTGACAAGACGGAGAGCAGCACACCCGCCGCCGCGCCTGACGATCCCCAGGCAACGGCGCTTCCCGCGGCAGGCGCCCAAGCCAGCGACGAGATCATCGTCACCGGCACCCGCGTCGTCGGCACGACGGCGGCGGAAAGCTCCGCCCCGATCAAGGTCCTGGACGCGGCGACGCTGAGCCGCGTCGGCCAACCCAATCTCAATCAGGTGCTGACCCAGCTCGTCCCGTCGTTCAACGCCCAGGCGTTCGGCGGCGACACCGCCAACCTGACGCTGTCGGCGCGGCTTCGCGGGCTCAGCCCCAACCACACCCTGGTGCTGGTCAACGGCAAGCGCCGGCATGGCACCGCCAACCTCGCGGTCCTCGGCGGACCCTATCAGGGAGCGGCGGCGCCCGATCTCGACCTCATCACGCCCGCCTCGGTCAAGCGTATCGAAGTGCTCGAACAGGGCGCGGCGGCGCAATATGGCTCGGACGCGATAGCCGGCGTCATCAACATCATCCTGAAGGACGATACGAGCGGCGGCGAAGCGACCGCTACCGGCGGCTCCTATTACGACACCGGCGGCCAGACCTGGGCCGGCAGTTTCACCATGGGCACTAAGATCGGTGAGAACGGGTTCATCGACCTCACCTTCTTCCACCGCTTCCACGCTTTCAGCCAGGTCGGCGGCCTGGATCGCCGCGTGACCGACACCAATGGCGTGCTGCGCACCAATCTCTCGGCGGCGCAACAGGCGCTCTATGCCGGCATTCCCGGCTTTCCCTATGTCAACCGGATCAACGGCGACGCGCGCTCGCACCTGACCAACGTGCAGTACAATGCCGGCTACGATTTCGGCGACGTCCAGCTCTACAGCTTCGGCAGCTATTCGAAGCGGATCGCGTCCGCATACGAAAATCTGCGCGTACCCGATCGCATCATCGCTTCACCCGTGCTAGGCGTCGGCGGCACGCTCGGCGCGCCGGGCTCGATCGTCTACGATCCCGATGGCGACACGCCGCCCAACGGCTTCAATCCGCGTGAAGGTATTCGCGAGGACGATTATTCGGTGACCGGCGGCGCCAAGGGCGACATTGGCGGGTTCCGCTGGGACCTCAGCCTCACCTATGGCCAGGACAAGAACCTGATCTACACGCTCGATTCCGCCAATCGCTCGCTGTTCATCGACACCCATTTCACCCCGACCGACTTTTACAACGGCCTGTTCAAGGCGACCGAATGGACCGCGAACGCCGACTTCTCGAAAGAGGTCAATCTCGGCCTCGCGCAACCGCTCAACATCGCGTTCGGCGGCGAATATCGGAAGAACATCTATGAGATCGGATCGGGCGATCCCGCCTCGATCTACAAGGAAGGCGGGCAATCCTATCCCGGCTTCCGCCCCTCCGACGCGGGCAAGCATGGCCGGCACAATTGGGCCGGCTATCTCGATCTTTCGATCGAACCGGTCGACGGACTGAAGCTCGACGGCGCGCTGCGCTACGAGAATTATTCGGACTTCGGCTCGACCTGGACCTGGAAAGCGACCGGCCGCTACGATTTCAGCCCGGCGGTGGCGATCCGCGGTACGGTGTCGACCGGTTTCCGCGCGCCGACTTTGGCCGAAAGCTTCTATTCGGCGACCAACGTCTCCCCGAGCTCGGCCTTTGTCCAGCTTCCGGCCAATTCGGCGGCGGCCAAATTGCTTGGGTTCAGCAATCTCAAGCCCGAAAAATCGACCAATTACAGCCTGGGCTTCGTGTTCCGGCCGGCGTCCAAATTGACGATCACGCTCGACGCCTATCAGGTCAAGATCCGCGACCGCATTCTCGGCACCGGGTCGATCTTCGGCAGCGGCGGCGCGATCAACTTCCCGGTGGTGACGCAAGCGATCGTCGCCAACGGCAACGTGCTCGACCCGACAGTGAGCCAGACCGGCATCAACATCTTCACCAACGGCGCGGATACCAGGACTCGCGGCGTCGACCTGGTGCTGACCTATTTCAGCGACTTCGGCGATGCCGGTAAGGTCGATTGGACGATATCGGGCACGTATAACGAGACCAAAGCCACCCGGATCAGCCTTGCCCCGACCCAGCTCACGCCCCCCGGCGGCACCGCACCGATCCCCCTATTCGACGCAACGGCGATCTCGAACTTGGAGACCGCATCGCCCAAGGTGAAGATCGTGGGGTCGGCCGCCTACACGCTCGGCGCCTTTTCTTCGACCTTGCGCGGCACCCTTTTCGGCAAGAGTTCGGCCGAAGCCTCGCCGGACGGCGGCAGACCCTATAATCAGGTGATCGGCACCGCCTTCATCGTCGACCTCGACGCCAGCTATACGATCGCCCACACGGTCACGCTGACGATCGGCGCCAACAATCTGTTCAACAAGAAACCGCCGACGGTCGCTTTGGTCCCCGGCACGACCAACTTCACCCTGGTCAATGGCGGCAACGTGCTGGACGCGCCGCTGACCTTCTCGCCTTACGGGATCAACGGCGGCTATTATTACGGCAAGATCTCGATCAAGTTCTGACGCGATGAAGAGCCGTCCGGGGGACCGGGCGGCTCTTTGGTCCGGCGGCCCCTCTTCCAGACCCCTTCCCCATTCCAGCGTCTTCCGCGGCCGTACGTACTGACACGGATTCGCAATTGGGCCCGGCCCAACTATCTCCGAGCCATGCAGATCACCGAAGACGATATCGCGAAGCTCGTCCCCGCTTTCTATGCGCGCGTCCGGGAGGATGCGGTGCTCGGCCCGATCTTCAACGGCGCGATCGAGGATTGGCCGCATCACCTCGCCAAGCTCCAGGCATTCTGGTCGTCGGTGCTGCTGACCAGCGGCCGCTACAAGGGCCAGCCGATGGTCGCCCATGTCCGGCATGAACCGCATATGACGCCGGACAATTTCGCGCGCTGGCTCGCTTTGTGGCGCCAGACCAGTACCGAGGTGCTCGCGCCCGAGGCGGCCGCCCTTTTCCAGGAAAAGGCGGACCGCATCGCCGAAAGCCTGCAACTGGGCGTCCAGTTCTACCGGGACCGAAACGCCGCGTGATCGCTGCGCTCGAGCGCCGGATGCCGACGCCCGCTGCGTGTCATCGGCGCTTCAAGAACAGGATCGCCGCGGAGATGGCGAAGTAGAAGGCGCCGAACGCCGCGTAAGGCGCGACGTCGGCGACGCTCAGGCTCGCGGTCGCATCGGTCGCCTTCTTCACGAAGATTGCCCCAGCCAAGGCCGATTGCCCGCCGCTCAGGATCATTGGCCATTGCGCGCCCGAGCTGCGCCAGCGACGAACGGCAGTGATCAATTGCAGAATACCGGCAAGCGCGGCCCAAATGCCGATGATGGCGAGCACGACGTGGAAATCGCGCGTGGCCGCAACCGCGACCGCGAGCGTGACGATCGCGCTGACGATGACGTTGAGCATCTGGGTCGGGTTGGCGCGAAGGCCGCCATTGCCCTTCGCATCGATATAATTGGCGAGGCTGTCCCATGCGGGATAGGCGATGATCAGCGCGATGCCGAGCGGCGGATGCGCCTTGCCGATGGTCAGCGCCAGCGCGACCCATAAGGTCGATACGAGCGCTCGGAGGGCGTAATAGCCGGTGAGCCCGTTGCGGTTGGAGGTCGAGATATCGGCAGTCATGGTCATGATCGGTTTCTTTCATGCGGATGGTGAGGGTGAATGCGCGCACGACCGGCCCCGGAGCCTGAGAGCTCCGGCGGTGTCGTGTTCGGCGCCTCGCGAGGAGGGGCGTCTAGGGAATTGAAGCGCCGTTAGGCGGACGTGAAGCTGGTGGAGCGCGAGAGAGCATCCCAGGCGGCGATCTCTGCCTTCATCTGGTCAAGCTTCCGCTCGACCAGCCCCAGCGCATCTTCGCCCAGGAACAGCCGCGCCGGCGGGTTCGGCGCTTCGATCAATGCCAGCAGCGCTTGCGCCGCCCTGGCCGGGTCGCCCGGCTGATTGCCGCTCTTGGCGTGTCGTGCGGCGCGGATCGGATCCATGACCGCGTCATAATCCGCGATGGTGCGCGGGGTGCGATCCATCGACCGTCCGGCCCAGTCGGTACGGAATTGGCCGGGAGCGAGCGCCGTCACCCGGATCCCGAGATCCGCCACTTCCTTGCCCAGCGCTTCGGAAATGCCCTCAAGCGCGAACTTGCTGCCGCAATAGAAGCTGATGCCGGGCAAAGTGATAAAGCCGCCCATCGACGTGACGTTGACGATATGGCCGCGACGTCGCGCGCGCATGCCCGGCAGCACTGCCTTCATCATCGCGACCGGACCGAACACATTGGCCGCGAACTGGCGCTGGAGGTCGTCCATCGAGGATTCCTCCAATACCCCTTCGTGACCATAGCCGGCATTGTTCACCAACACGTCGATCGCACCGACAGTCCGTTCGGCATCGGTCACCGCCGCCGGGATCGCGTCGAAGCTGGTCACGTCGAGCACGAGCGGATGGGCGCGACCGGGCGCCAGCGCGGCAAAGGCGTCGGCGTCGCTGTCCCGCCGCACGGTGCCGATCACGCGATGCCCCGCGTCGAGCGCGCGCGCGGCGAAGGCACGTCCGAGACCCGAGCTGACGCCGGTGATGAGGAAAGTCTTGGGCAAGGCAGCCGCCATGGTCTAACTCCAGGCTGAGTTGATAACTATATCATGATATAGATACTGAGATGGCACGCGACAAGCCCCAACCTTCTTCGACCGCCGCCAGGGGGGAGCCGCTGCGTCAGCGCGTGATCGACGCGGCGGAGCGCCTGCTGCGCGAGGGCAAGGCCGAGTTCTCGATGCGCGACCTGGCGGCCGAGGCCGGAGTCAGCTTCGCGACGCCGTTCAATCAGTTCGGGAGCAAGGCAGCGATCATGCACGCCCTTGCCGAACGGCGTATCGACACGATGGCGAAGCGCTTCGCCGAACAACCACCGCTCCAGCACGCAGCCGACCGCGTGCTGCTCGCCATCGGCATCGCGGCGGCGGGAATGCTGGAGGAGCCGAGGGTCAATCGGGCAGTGATGGGGTGGATCGGTACGGCCGGCCCCGTCCCCGGCAAGGCCCTGGCCCATTCCACCGCCTTGTGGCGGCTGGCGCTGGGCGACGGCGAGGGCTTGATCGCAAGCCGACAGGAAGAGGCGCTACGCTGTTTGCCGCGGCAACTCGCCTTCGGCTTTCGCGGGGTACTGTCCTTCTGGACGTCCGGCGAACTTGCCGACGAAGCGCTCGCCTCGGAAGCGCGACAGGTCGCGAGCGCCTTGTTGCTGGGCTTTACCGAACGGCAGGTATCGGGTGGGCGCGAGGCCTGAACCGGAGGTCGGGCGGGTCGCGGACCACGGAGGCCGCGCCGATTTGGCGGATTTAGTAAACTGGCACCGTGGTTCCCGCCGCAGTTCCGCTCGTATCAGCCGCGATCGTAAAAGTGACGCCTTTCCAATTCACTCGCCGTCTGTTAGCGCGCGCCGTGCTGGGGGATTGAAACATGATTGCGATGGTTTCGCGGACGCGGCGCGTTCGTCGGCTGATGTTGGTGGCATGCGCTTTTGTCGGCGGATGCGGTGGTGGCGGCGGTAGCGGCACCGGCGGAACGCCCTCTCCATCCCCGGTACCCTCACCCTCGCCCTCCCCGACACCATCGGCGACTATCAATTTCACCGTGTCTGGGCTCAGGCCGGGACAGCAACTCACCCTGGCAAACGGCACTGATCAGGCGCCAGTATCGGCCAACGGCACGTTCAGTTTTGCCCAGCCGGTCGCTGTCGGTGCCGATTACAATATAACCATAGCCGTCAGTCCTTCGGCTGACAGCTGCACCTTAGGCAACGCGACCGGCAAGGTGGCTGCCGCGACCAACGTCACGGTTGCATGCGGTCCCACGGCTATCCACAGCTTCAGTGCGCAGGACGGCATCCCCAAAGGTGCGACCAACACCATTTCCCCTCAGATCATGGTTGCCAGCGACGGCAACATCTATGGAACCGCAGCTGGCGGGGGTGCATCGGGCAAGGGAACGATTTTCAGGATGACGCCGACAGGCGGCTTCTCGGTGGTGCACGACTTTACGGGTAGTGCCACTGACGGAAGCGATCCCGAAGGGCCGCTGATCGAGGGGCCTGGCGGCGATTTATATGGCACCACTGCTCGCGGTGGAGCAAATGACCTTGGATCGCTATACAAAATAACGCGATCGGGCGTCTTCACCTTATTGTATTCTTTTGGCCTGAGTGACGGAATTAATCCAATCGGACCTTTGGTACAAGATGGAGGCCATCTTTACGGCCACCTGCCGGACGCCATATTTGACTATAGCGTATCGGACGGACGACTATCAATTATACATCGTATTTCTTTCGGGGAAAATCAGACCTTTAGAGCACCGCTTTTGCTCGCCAGCAACGGTGATTTACTGGCGGTCACGACTGAATCGGACCTAAGCGGTATAGGGGGACGGCTTATCAGGGTGACGCCGAGCGGCGTAACGTCCGTCATCCACAATTTCACCGTGCAAGAGGGTTCTGATTTTCGTGGGGCATTGCTCAGGGATAACGACGGAAACATCTACGGTGTTGCCGCCGTCTCTTCGACCCCAACGACGATAGCTGGGAACATCTTCAAAGTATCTTCGTCCGGCGTTGTTTCGATACTTCACCAGTTCGATGGAACTGACGGAAGTTTTCCCTCAGGGGGGCTTACCTGGGGAACGGATGGTAGCATCTACGGAACTACAAACGCCGGGGGTTCGGGCTCCTATCGGGGCGGGACGATTTTCAGGATCACCAAAGAGGGCGTGTTCACGACCCTTTACAACTTCGACGGTGGCGCGGCGGGCTCTTTTCCAAGTGCCGCCCTGGTTTTGGGTCGTTCGTCAGTACCGTTGTCCGATCCACTCGACATACTTTACGGAACAACCAGCGTTGGCGGTACCAATAACCAAGGCGCGATCTTCAAATATTAGCGTCCAGCTCGGGCCGAGTGGGCTTGTCGTATATGACTGGGGCCTCGCTTTCCGGCCGGTCCCGGCCTGCCGCCCGGGGCGACGCGTTCAGTCCGCCGCGTCGAAGAAGAAATAGTGTTCGATGATTTTCCCGTCCGCAATCCGCGCAACGTCGGCGCCGCTGACGATGACCTGATCGCTGGGACCGCCCGTCCACTGCGCGGTGGCGATGCCATGATGGCCATGCTGATGAAGCGCTCGCCTCGGAAGCCCGACAGGTCGCGAGCGCCTTGCTGCTCGGCTTTAGCGAACGGCAGCTATCGGGTGGTGGCGACTGCTGAAGCGCGGATCGGGCAGGCCCCGAACCACAGAGGCCGGGCGGGTTTGGTGGATTTAGTAAACTGGCACGGTAATTCGGGAATGGAATTTTGCCCGCCATGCGGTTTGCCGCGCGTTGGGACTGCCGCTCTCCATGAAGACAGCGGCCGGCGCCTGCCCATCGCAGCGTGACCCACGAACTCTTACGGCTCCAACGCTGCCAGCAACCGAGCCAGTCGGTCCCACACTTGGTTGGCTCCTTGGCCATCGAATTCATCGAGCGAAGAATCGGTGAAAAAGTGCTGTAGCCCGGGATAGCGGAAGAGCCGCACCGCCGCCTCATCGGCTCGCATCCAGCCCTCCAATTGGGATGCATGCACAAACGGATCCGGGTGGGCGACATGGGCCTGGACACGAGTGTTCGGGTTGAGGTCGGGCGGGATGTCGGCGAGGCCGTGGACGAGGATGATCGCGGCCGCGTCCCGACGCTCGGGCCAGATCGAGGAGATCACCCCGGCACCCATCGAGAACCCCATCAGGACGGCGGTGGAAGGGACCGTCGCCAGAACCGCTCGGGCTCGATCGCAGATCGCGTCCCAACCGATGTCGTCCATGATCAGGAAGCCGTCGCTTGGTGTGGGTGCCGTGCGCCCCGCGAACAGATCGGGCGTCAGGACGGCGTGGCCACTGGATCGCAACCACGCCGCCGTCGAATGTTCGATCGACCGCAACCCCAAGACAGAATGAAAGATTACAATCACTGACATCCCGATCTCCACGCGCGCGCCCGTTAGCGGTAGGACACTTATCTCGAAGCTGCGCGTATGTACCTGCCTGGCAACGCCAGAACAGCCGGAGGTCGACTATGCTCAACGTGCGCAAGATGGTTGCACGTCTGCCCGCGCAGGATCTGGATCGGGCGCGCCAATGGTATGCGGAAAAATTGGGTTTCGAACCTGCGGAGGAACGGCCGGGCGGCCTGCGTTATGTCATCGGTTCATGCGAATTCGCGCTCTACATCTCGGCTGGCCGCTCTGACGGGTCGTTTACGCAGCTTGGCTTCGAGGTCGCGGACCTCAGGGCAGCCGTCCGCGCGTTGAGCGCGCGGGGAGTCGTCTTCGAAGACTATGACGAAGGTCCGCTGCGAACCGACCAGGGTGTCGCGACGATCAACGGAAATTACCCGAGCAAAGGCACTGGCGAATATGGCGCCTGGTTCCGCGACAGCGAGGGAAACATGCTCGGACTTGCCCAGCCGTTCTAGCGTCGTCGGGATCGCCGGCCATCAGTCTGGCAGCCGCCTGACCGCACATCTGCCGCCCCGCCCCGCCCCCACCCCCCCCCCCCCCCACCACCCCCCCCCACCAACCCCCTCCCCCCCAGCCCAGCTCCCCGCACCGTTCCCCCACGA